>Ga0315289_10009662_pt1 | contig 13870 bp, 14 predicted proteins | sample YL17G11_40_MG_FD_203452 | JGI IMG/M metagenome (GOLD analysis project Ga0315289, IMG submission 203452) | Sediment microbial communities from Yellowstone Lake, YNP, Wyoming, USA - YL17G11_40 | ecosystem: Environmental > Aquatic > Freshwater > Lake > Sediment | place: USA: Wyoming | collected...
AGCTTGAAGAAAAAAATATTGAGAATGTGAAGACTGATGTCTGCTGGGTCTGTGAAGGGATATGGTTTGACAAAGACGAGCTCGAGAAAGTACTGGAAGCGGATTCGAAAGATTTTAATAAGATAGACCTTGACCGCGGCGGATTGGACGGCAAGGAGGTCTCGGATGTATATAAGGAACTGGATGAGAAAAGTATTAAATGCCCCAGGTGCGGCGAAGAATTAAAAAAGGAGCTTTATCCCAAAGGCATACGAATCGATACGTGCGCCAAATGTGACGGGATCTGGCTTGATGGCGGTGAAATCCATAAATTACGCGAACGCACGCTGGTAAAATTAGCGGACACGGTTTATACTTTGAAAATAGCCTTTGCGCAAGCTTTGCGGTCAGCCTTACAAGGCAGGAAAAAACGAAAAATCTGATTGCCTAACCAGCCAATCAGCCACCTCCACCTCCGAGAGACCGCTGATATCGGTACTATTTCGGATCCATGCTGTACATACACCCGCAGTAGTTTTGGCGGTAGAGGTCGTTGGCTTTCGCGGCCTGGATGGTCTTTTTGAAACCGTCCTGGGATTTGAAGTCTTCTTTTAAAAACGCGCTGCCGCCGATCTCCTCGCCCACCCGAAAGATCTCGGCCGAATCCTTGTGCGGGCTGATGGTCAGCGTAGTAGTAAAAAGGTCAAACCCTTTCAAGCGGGCCAGTTCATATGTCTTAACTAAGCGCATACGGTAACACTGGTTGCAACGCTGGCCGCCTTCCGGCTCGGTCTCGTGAATATCGCAAAGCTCATGCCACTGCCGCGGTTCGTATTCTCCCTCAAAAACGTCGACACCGCAAAGGTCCCTGACCAGGATCAGAGCTTTCTTGCGGCGTAAATACTCTTCCTGGGGATGGATGTTGGGATTATAAAAAAATCCCGCTACCGACAAGCCCGCCGACTTAAGCCTCCCGATACATTCGATCGCGCATACGCCGCAGCAGATATGGAGCAATACTTTTTTCATCGGTCGAAATACTCCTTGATGGTTATAAACTCCGCTTCGTCTTTTAAGGCCGGCAATTTATCGCTCAATACCTTCAGGGTCTTAGGCCGGGGATGACCGATCAGTATCATCGCGCCTTCCTGCTTTGCCGCCGCGATCAACTCGTCGATATGCACCGAGATCGCCGCCTCATCGCTGAAACTATCAAGAAAACCCTGATTGTCGGCGCAGGCCAACTTTAATCGGTCGGCCACTTTGCAAGCGACAGAATTAGGGCTGGTGCGGCTGTCAATGAATATCAGGCCGCGTTTCTTCAGCTCCCGGCCGATCATATTCATCAGGCGTTCATCTTCCGTGGCCAATGAACCCATGTGATTGTTGACCCCCACGGCTACGCGGGTAAAATTCAGATCGGTCCGTAAAATAGATTGTATTTTATCTTCGCTCATCTTGCCGCTGATCAAACGCACCCGGCTGCGGGAATTTTCCCGGGGGTCTTTGGGCTCCATCGGCAGGTGGATCAGCACGCTCATGGACGAGCGATCGGCGATCTGGGCGATGTTCTGGGAAAAACGCAGGCCCGGTATGATCGCAACCGTGACCGGTATACCCAGATCATGTATTGCTTTGATATCCTCCATCTTGTCGCCCAGGTCGTCAAAGATCAAAGCTATCTTGAGCTTGCGGACCGGCCGCGGCCCAGGATAGGATATCGGACCGGAAACCTGGAACCTTTGCCGGCCGGACGGGGCTTTTTTCGCGGGGTTAAAATAGCGATAAAAGACTATCGGCGAAAGGATCAGGACCATCAATAACAATGCGCGTATAAGCCTTATCATCGGGTTTTTATTGAATTGACCATCTCGGCATAAGCTTTAGCCGGCGAGCCGGCTTTCAAGATCGCGCTGCCCACGCATATATAATCCACGCCGGCAGCGACGACGCCGGCCAGGTTGTCAGACTTAATCCCGCCGTCAATGCCGGCGATCTTGGCCGGATAACGACGCTTGAACTCGCTTACCTTGCTTAGGACTTCCGGTAAAAATGTCGCGCCGTAAAAACCGGGGTTGACGGACATAAATAAAACAGAATCGATCTGTTCCAGCAAGCTTTCGAATTCGTCTATGCCGGTGGCCGGATTTACCGCCAGCCCCGCCTCCATGCCATATCTTTTGATGATCGGTATGACCCGGCTATGCTCCACATCGGCTTCAAAATGAAAAATAAAGCGAAATACCCCGAATTCAGCAAACCGCTCGATCCAAAACAAAGGATCCTTAGCCATCACATGGGCCTCGCTCTTCCCCTTATAAGACAGGCCGTACAGGTCAGCCGGCCCGATGCTCCTGGAAGGCACAAACTCCCCATCCATCACGTCGATCTGCACGCAAGGCGCGAAAGGCTCGCAAGTCACCAGCATCGCGGCCAGTTCTTCGCGGGTTTCGCTAAGCAGCGCGGGAACGATCATAGCCCTCCATTAAAAGTGAATGAAAAAACGGCGCAAAAACAGCCCGGCCGCGGAAGCGTAGATCAGGTTAAATATAAACTCTTTGGAAAAACCCAAACGTCCGGAAAAAAACCGTAAAAATGGCGGTACCAGAAAAAGCGGCGCTAAATACCAGTTCAATACCGCCGTGGTATAGACAAACCGTTCGAACATACCGTATTTGATCTCGAACGCCCCGGTTTCCGGGCTGTCGGAAAGATACGATCCCTGGAAAGATTCCCAAATATAAGTACCCATAAACACGGAAACGATATAAACGATCGCCAGTATCACCAAAAAATCATTATTATATATCGCCATCAGCGGCGAAGGGAGCGTCGGGATCGAATCGGCGAAAGGCAGTAAAAAGACCGGGAAAATAAAGCAGATATGGATCAGCTGGTCCAGGATAAAGTTCACAAACTGCCAGGCCGGGACAGTCACCAGACGCAGTTTTATTTCATCCTGCACCCCGTGGCCAATGCTTGCGAATATGATCACAGCCCACAACTCCGGATGATTCAGGTAAGGCATGGAAAACAAAACAAAGGAAAAAAATATGATGAAATAATGGATCAGGGCGCCGCCCAGGCCTTTTTTCTTGACTTCGTAGACTTCGTCAAACTGCAAGACGAAATCGCCGAAAAAATGCGCCAATAGTAAACGCAAGAATAAAAACATAGATTTTCTACCCCTCGAGCATCCTCGGGGTTAATTCGCCTAGTCGGCTCATTAAAAAAACACCAGCGACGGAGTTATGCTTTTACGCACCCTGCGGGACATCTCCGCCATCATCTGGAAAAGCATCTTCGACGATATTGCGGGATTACGCAAGAAGAAATCGTTGAAAGTGTCGCGGCGCACGGCCAGAAGCGACGTACCCTCGATGGTCTTGGCTGACGCGGTCCGAAACGCATAATCAAAAAGGGTGACTTCGCCGAAAAAGTCGCCGGCGCCAAGCACCGCGATCTCCTTTTCCTGCTTGTTGTCTGCTTTGAATATCTTTACCGCTCCGGCGGTAACCACAAACATCGTGTCGCCCCGTTCGCCCTCGCTGAAGATCACCGTCTCGGCCGGGTATATCTTTTCGCTAAACACCGACAAGACCCCTTCGACCTCTTCGCGGGTAAGCAGCTGAAAAATAAATAACTTCATCAGATCGTCAATATGATCTCCGGCCATAGGTTTCCTCCTTACCTAATTATACTAAGGCTGCCCAGCGTGCGCAATCAAGTTTTCTTAATTATCGCGTCGCGCTTTTCGCCGACCGAGACATAGCTGACCCGGCAATCCAGAAAAGACTCGAAATATTCCACGTAGTCTTTAGCCGCGCGCGCCAGCTCGCAATATTTGCGCGTGCCTTCGATACTGGTCTTCCAGCCCGCAAGTGACCGGTAGACCGGCTCTATCCCGTCAAGGCTGTAGGGAAACTGCTTTAAGGCCGTACCGTCCTTTTTATACTTTACGCAAACGTTGATCCGGTCAAAATCGTCCAGTATGTCCAGCTTGGTGATAACAACACGGTTAACGGCATTGAGCATCCGGGAACGCCGCAATATGACCAGGTCCAGCCAACCGCAGCGCCGGGGCCTCCCCGTAGTAGCGCCGAATTCTTTGCCTTTATCGCGGAAACGGCTGCCGACATCGTCTTTTAGCTCGGTGGGAAACGGCCCTTCACCCACCCGGGTCGTGTAGGCCTTGGCTACGCCGATCACTTCTCCTATTTTTATGTAGGGCAGGCCGGAACCCAAAGAAGCATTGGCCGCTATCGTATGCGATGACGTCACAAACGGATAAGTGCCGAAATCCACGTCGAGAAACGCGCCCTGAGCGCCTTCAAAAAGAAATTTCTTTTTACGGGAAGCGTAAAAAAACTCCCCCACGTCGCATATATATGGCTTAAGCTGCCGGGCGTACTCGATGTATTCAGCCCGGATGACCATCGCGTCAAACGGCTGGATACCATAGACTTTTTCAAATATCGGGTTCTTTTCGCTCAGATTATCCTCGAGCTTTGCCTCAAACAATCCGGGGGTCACCAGGTCAAGCATGCGTATACCGCAGCGAGCGGCCTTATCCACGTAACAAGGGCCGATGCCGCGCTGAGTAGTCCCGATTTTCTGAATACGGTTCTTTTCACGTAAACCGTCCATGATGCGATGATACGGCATGATCAGATGAGCGTAAGCCGATATCTTAAGACGCGACGCCGATACATCGATGCCTTTACTCCTTAAATCATCTATCTCTTGGATCAGCACTTTGGGGTCGACCACCGTGCCATTACCGATGACGCAAGTTTTGCCGGGCCGCAATATCCCCGACGGTATCAGGTGGAAGACAAATCTTTCCTGCCCCACCACCACGGTATGCCCGGCGTTATTGCCGCCCTGAAAACGCACGATCACGTCCTTGTCCCGGCCAAGGTAATCAATGATCTTACCCTTGCCCTCATCGCCCCATTGCATGCCTACGACTAATGTGTTCATTGTTTGACCTCGATTAAACTGCCGGCTGCATAGTAAATATTTTCTTGGCTATGTCGGGATAGCTGGCCACAAAACGCAGTTCATCTTCCACTAAAGGTTTCTGATTATGGACATTGGCGTAGCGTACCAGCTCAAGTATCTTTTTAGCTTCCGCGTCGTTCTTAAAAGTTATCTCCAGTTGATCATAGACGTTGCCGAAACCTTTGATCCCGGAATATTCGCCCACCGTGATCTTGCGCCCGGTGTCGATGATCTCCGGTTCACCGCGGCCCAGCTCTTCATAATCATAAAGCTCATAATTACGCCGGTCTTTAAGCGCTCCGTCAGCGTGTATCCCCGATTCATGGGCAAAAGCGTTAGCGCCGACACCCGGGTGGTTTATGGGTATGGGGATACCGAAAGCGTAAGAAGCGTATTTCGACAGCTTCCAGGCTGTTTTCAGGTTTATCTTCTCGTCAAGTTGATAATCCTGCATGCCGCTGCCATGCTTGATGGCCAGGACTACACTGACCAGATCGGCGTTGCCGGCCCTCTCTCCCACGCCGTTGATACAGGTGTTAATATAGGAATCGATACCGGCGTCGTAAGCGGCCTTGGCCCCGGCAAGGGAATTGGCCACCACCAGACCCAGATCGTTATGGCAATGTATTTCCACCGGCGTCTTGACTTTGGCCAGTACCGCGGATATGCGCTCGTAGATGGTAAAGGGAGTATCGCACCCCAGAGTGTCGCAGTAACGAAAACGGTCGGCTCCGGCAGCGGCGGCCGCGGCGCTAAACTCGCTTAAGTACTCCACTTTTGAACGGGAAGCGTCTTCCGCGTTGACGCAGACCGACACCGCGCCCAGTTTTTTAGCCAATTTGACCGACGCGACGGCACTTTCGATGATCGATTTATAATCCAGTTTGCCCTGGAATTTATGCTTGATCATCTGATCCGATGTCGATATGGAAAGATTGAGATATTTAAGGCCCGGCGCATTACGATAGGCCAACTCCACGTCATCGGTTATGGCCCGCAGCCACCCGGACAGGCGCAGATCTTTGATGGCGCCGATCTTGGCCAATTCCAGGTTAGCGTTCAAGTAATTGACCTCATGATTAGTGGTCGGGAAACCAAATTCGCTCTGCGATACGCCAAACTGATCAAGGTACAGATTGATCATGGTCTTCTGCAGTTTGGAAAGGCATATCCGCGAAGTCTGCACCCCATCGCGATTGGTAACGTCTAAAAGATAGATCTTTGGCATATTGATTACCTCACTTTTTTTGCATTAATTCCCTAAGATGTTCCTTATCCAGGACAAAAACCTTAAAAATATAGCGGTTATTCACCAGGATCACTCCGCCGTCGAATACGCCCAAATCGGTGTTAAAAGAACGCTCCGTGTCAAGCGCCGTTTTTATTTGGGCGCCGGCGGCAACCGGTTTTATCTTTTCCCAGTCAATGCCCAAGCCTTTAAGCGCGTCTATCCAAAAAAGGCTGGCGCCTTGAGCAAGCCTGGCGGAAAGATAGTCCAGGTACTTATCCGGATAGGACTGCTTTACGCCTAAGGCTATTTTTTCTTCATCCAGGTTCTGCGGCCTTTTATCCCGGGAATCAGGCAAGACTAAGTGAGTCTCAAAAATAAAACCGTTCTCCCGGCAAAAAGACCGCGCGGAATCAAACAGGGCGCGCGCCTCGAGATCGTTCAGGTCGAGAAAAAAATCCATCCGGCCGGATATCAGTGGCCGGTCAAGCAATAAACAAATACCGCTTAAAACCGGCTTGGCGATAAGACTTCCCGAGCGCTCTTGCAAAAAACCGGCCAAAGCGCCAAAAGACGGATCACGCGCGAGCTGGGAGTCAAAAATAAATAAAGGGATCGTATTGGCCTGGAACTTTTTTAGCAGCTGGCCGGCCTGACCATCCCGGTAATCCAGAACATCAAAAGTGAGACCGGGAAACATCCGGCTTAAGGCCTCGATCGGCGCGTCAAAAGAACAAAACCGGCATTCTTTATCGGTGATGACTACTGCTTTGGAAGGCCTTACCTCCACATAAACACAGGCGGAGTCACGTCCGCCGGGATTGTCGCAACGCACCGCCATACCGGTCTTGCGCGGACAGTTATACTCCTGGAAACAAGCCGGTAGTATGCTTTTGACCTGGGGATCTTCAGCCGCATCCAACGGCAGCTTCTCTAAGCGTAAACGATGCGAGACTATTTTCGCCTTTTGGACGTCAAGGTCCACCACCATCAATTCTTTGGCCCCGGGTTTGGCCCTGACCAGCAAAGCACCATTGCACTTCGTGACCGGTTCCTGCGCGGCAGCTGAACAACTCAGAACTACTTTCACCATAGGGAATTTTTTAAGCAGTTCCTGGTTAGTCACATCGGGAAGCTCGGAAATAAGCACAACTAGATCGGTTTTATTTTCTAAATCCTTCAGAATAGCCGCCAATACCAACTGTGGGGAAGACGCGTCGCCGGCTGCCGTTGCGGCTAAAGCTGCAATACCGACACGCAGACCGCCGATGTTTTTAACTGTTGACCGGGTAATACCGTCCCAGGCCGGACCAAAACCGGAACAAAGCAGCTTTAAACCGACCTGGCCGGCGGCCTGGCGCCAGAAATCTCCTCCGTAGGCTTCCTCTTGTCCGCCTAAAGCTACGGCCGTATAACCCATCGCTGCCAGAGCGCGGCAATAAACTTGCGTCTGCGCGGCCGCCGCTTTATCGACCAAAGGCGCGCTAAACCCGCAACCTTCCAAAAGCAAGGCATTGGGATTACCGGCGGTCAATCGCCTGATCAGCGCGGCCCGGCGGCTTAATCCGCCGCCGACATTGGCCGGGCATTTCCCGCAAGCATACAACGCCCCCTCTGCCTGGGCAGTATAAACCACGGTGATCTTTTCAGCCTGAGCGGGAAAGATCACCAACCACGAAAATACGATCGCCGCGATAAAGGGTCTCATTGTAATTTGATGAATTTGACCGATACGATGTTTTTATTGGAAGCGATCTCTTTTACGACATCCTCACTTACCGCGTTGTCCAGATTAAGGATGGTCGAAGCTATATCATTGGGGGCTTTGCGCCCCAGGCTCATACCGGCTATGTTAATACCATGCTTGCCCAAAGTAGTACCCAGAAAACCTATCGTACCGGGCTTATCCCAATTGCGTATGACCAGAAGATACTGCGAGGGAGATACTTCCATGTACACGCCGTCAAGTTTGACAAACCGGGCTTCTTTATTGGCAAAAAGCGTACCTTCCAAAGTACGCTGGCCCTTGTCGGTGGTGATCTTGACCATGATCGAACTCAAATATTCTTCTTCTTCTCCCTTTTGGATCTGCTCCACCGATATACCGCGTTCCTTGGCCACTTCCAAGGCATTTACGTAATTGACCGTTTCTTCCAGTTGTTTGGCTAAAAGGCCTTTCACCACCGCCGAACCCAGCACGCTGGTCTTATAACGCGAGATGCCGCCTAAATAAGATATCTGTATGGATTTAAAAGCGCCGTCGATGTCCTGGGAAAGGAATCGGCCGATCTTCTCGGCTAAGGGAAGGTACGGTTCGATCACCTTATAAGTCTCGGGGTCAAGCTGCACATAGTTGACGGCGTTACGTATGGCTTTACCCTGCAAAGCGTCTTTGATGCACTGAGCTATCTCGATGGCCACGTTGAATTGGGCTTCTTCGGTGGAAGCGCCCAGGTGCGGCGTCAAAACGATATTGTCCAGCTCCAGGAGCTTGGAACCCTTGGGCGGTTCCTCCGGATAAACATCCACGGCCGCGCCGGCAATAGACTTGGCTTTTAAAGCCTCGAAAAGCGCGTCTTGATCGATCAATTCACCGCGGGCGCAATTGATGATATAAGCTTTCTTCTTCATCAAAGCCAGCTGATCTTTGCCGATCATATGGCGGGTATCGTCAGTCAAAGCTGTATGCAGGGTGATAAAATCAGAGGCCTTCATCAGTTCATCCAAAGCTACTAATCTTACCCCGAATTTTTCAGCCGTCTCGGCGCTGACAAACGGATCGTAAGCGATGACGCTCATGCCAAAAGCACTGCCTCGCTTAGCCACTTCTTTGCCGATACGGCCCAAGCCCACAATGCCTAAAGTCTTGGAATAAAGCTCCACGCCTTTGAATTTTGAACGTTCCCATTCGCCTTTTTTAGTAGAAGCGTGAGCCGCCGCGGTACTGCGCGCGCTGGCCAACATCAACGCCCAGGCCTGCTCGCAAGTAGAAATGGTGTTGCCGCCGGGCGCGTTCATCACCACTACGCCTTTTTTGGTGGCCGCGTCCACATCGATGGTGTCCACGCCCACTCCCGCCCGGCCCACAAACTTAAGTTTGGAGGCCGCGTTGATTATGTCGGCAGTGATCTTGGTGTCGCTGCGCACGATTATCGCCTCATATTCCGGCGCGATCTTCTTTAATTCTTCGGGCGGCAGTTTTAATTTCGTGTCTACGCTGAAGCCGGCGTCCTGAAGTATCTTTACGCCTTCCTCCGACAACTTATCCGCGATCAGTACCTTAACCATAGATGACCTCCTGGCCCCGACTAACGTCGGGGCAGAGCAATTGAACAATAGAAATTAGAGCATTAGATAACTCAATTGCGGTCTAATGCTCTGCTGTTCTAATGCTCAAATACTTCCGTTAACTGTACAATACTTCTTGCAGCCTTGCAACTGATGCCCCCAGCTTGAATTTATAACCCATGTCTTTGAGGACTTTCTCCAGCACCGAGAAGCACATCAGGAGGTCCTGCTCATTTATCCAGCCCATAGTGGCGATGCGGATCACTTTCTCCTCGATATCGCCTTGGCCGGCGGCAATACTGATACCGTATTCACGGCGCATTTTCTTGACAATGTCTTTAGCGTTAATGCCTTCGGGAACGCGGAAAGCCGTGACCGAAGACGACGGCGATTGCGAATAAACCTTCAAGCCGATACTTGCGCCGGCTTCGCGGCAGCCTTGAGCCATCTTTTGATAACGGGCCCAATGGGCTTCCATCGGTTCCTGTTTTACGGCTTTTAAGGACTCCCGTAAACCCACGATCAGCGAAACGGCCGGCGTCCAAGGCGTATCATTCTTTTCATAGGCTTTTAACGCCTTGGTCAGGTTGAAATAATATTTCGGTAAAGTAGCGGTCTTCATGGCGTTTTGCGCTTTCGGGCTCACGGAAATAAACGCCAGGCCCGGCGGCAGCATCAGGCCTTTCTGCGACCCGCTGACGACCACATCCACACCCCACTCGTCGCTTTTTAAGGTGTCCTGCCCCAAACCGCTGATGGCATCCACGACCAGAAGCACATTGGTCCCTTTAGTCAAGGCGGCTAAAGCGGCAATATCAAACACCGTAGCGGTAGAGGTCTCACTTAATGTCGTAAGGATGCCTTTAAGATCCTTATTTTCGTCCATTATTTTTTTTAGCTTTTCCACGGACGGCGAAGTGCCCCATTCCACGTCGAACTGGATCGTATCAAGTGAATAAGCTTTGGCGATCTCAAGCCACCGCTCGCCGAATTTACCGCCACAAACCGCCGCCACTTTATCTTTGGCGCTGAAAAGATTCGCCACCGCGGCTTCCATGGCGCCGGTACCCGAAGAGGTCAGGGTGACAACCGGGTTCTGGGTGCAAAAAAGATATTTGATGTTCTCATTGGTCTCTTTTAGGATCTCGATAAACTCTTCAGTGCGATGATGCATTATCTCCTGGGCCAGGGCTTCCCGAATAAACGACGGCACCGGCGAGGGACCGGGAGTCATCAAATAACGACGTTTCATGTTTACCCTCCTGTTTAAGTGCAATTATTTATTTCTTAGGCGCGATCACTTCGTCGATCAGCCCATACTCTTTGGCGTCAACGGCGCTCATAAAATAGTCGCGGTCAGTGTCTTTTTGTATCTGCGCGATAGATCTTCCCGTATGCGCCGCCAGTATTTCGTTGACTTTTTGCCGCATGCGCAAGATCTCGTTGGTCTGGATGGAGATATCTTCCGCTGTGCCCTGCACGCCGCCCCAGGGCTGGTGGATCATGATCCGGGCATTAGGCAAAGAATACCTTTTGCCTTTAGTCCCGGCGCATAAAAGCACGGCGCCCATGGAAGCGGCCTGGCCCACGCAATAAGTGGCCACGTCGCACTGCATAAAACGTATGGTATCATAAATAGCCATCCCCGCGGTGATCGATCCCCCGGGGGTATTTATGTAGATATTGATGTCTTTGGCGCGGTCCTCCATCTGCAAATAAAGCAATTGGGCGATGATGATGTTGGCCATGAAATCATCGACCGACATCCCGATAAAGACTATCCGGTCTTTGAGCAACCGCGAATAAATATCATAGGCCCTTTCCACGTGGCCGCTCTGCTCAATCACCATGGGAACATATTGATTCCTCATAATCATCTCCTATCTACCATCTACCATCTACTTGTACTCCGCCTGGCTCATGATATAGCCCAGCACGGTCTCACTTACGTTTTTATCGGATTTGATGTTTTCTTTAGCCGCGATCGCCTCAAGGATATAGAAAAGTTTTACCTGGTCCCGGGCCTCGGGTTTTAGTTTCTCTTCAATGTCTTTGCGGTACTTTTCCACGTCCTCGTCGCCGACCTCGCGCATTTTTAGGGCATATATTTCTCTTTCGACCAGTTCATGATACTGGCGCTCTACCGCGCCTTGAGGTATATCCAGTTTAAACGTCTTTAAAAGCTGCTCGATCAGGTGGCCATATATCTTGTCACGGCGCACACGCAGTTTTTCGGTCATTATTTCCGAGCCAAGCGCGGCACGCAGATCAGCCGTACCGGCATATCCGGCCCAACCGGCGATCTGGGGCTCGGTAATATCCCTGGCCATCACCTTAGCTATCTGGGATTTCAGATTATCCAGGACTTTTTGGACCTCGTCGTCTTTGACCACGGGCATCGGTTCGTCTATCTTCATGCCGCGGTACTGCTGAACTTTGAGCTCAAACTCCGGCCTTGCCTCCAGCTCCACAAAAAAAGTCAGGCCGTTTAGCCCCATCTGGACGTCGTAGATGCGCGGGTAACCGGCCGGCATGATCTTTTCGGCCTCCAGCGCCTCCTGGTAATATTTAGGTAAGGCTTCATCCAGGAACTTCTCGGTCAATATACTGCCGTGATGCTTGATCAACACGTCGATCGGCGCGCTACCCGGCCGAAATCCCGGGGTCTTTAAATCCTTGCCGATGGCCGAATACGCCTTATCCCGCTCTTTAAAAAAAGCGTCGCCGTGGACTTCGATCTTTAACACTCTTTTGATGCCGTCCATTTTTTTGACTTCTACTTTCATCAAACTCCTTTCACATCCTAAAATCATGCCCTAAATATATTTCCCTGGCCTTGGGATCGTTGATCAGATCGTGCGAGGTGCCGGAAATAAGTATCTGGCCGTTGGCGATCAAGTATGCCCGGTCGGTCACGGAAAGCGTCTCTCTGACGTTATGGTCGGTCAACAATATCCCGATCCCGCGCTGGCGCAATCCCTGAATGATCCCTTGCGCTTCTTTGACCATGATCGGATCGATCCCCGAAAACGGCTCATCCAGCATTATAAACGACGGGTTGGTCACCAAAGCCCGGGTGATCTCCAGTCGCCTCGTTTCTCCGCCCGAAAGCGTGTAAGCCTTACTTTTACGCAGATGGGCCAGGTTCAGTTCGTTCAACAACTCATCCAGCCGGCGGCTGCGCTGGCTGGCAGTATAAGGCATTATCTCAAGTATAGCCATGATGTTCTCTTCAACGCTGAGCTTGCGGAACACGGAGGGCTCCTGCGACAAATACCCCACTCCATAGGCTGCCCGCTGATGTATCGGCAAATAAGTAATATCCTGATTATCAAATAAGACTTGACCTTTATCGGGAGAAACTATCCCGACTACCATGTAAAAGGTAGTAGTCTTGCCGGCGCCGTTGGGGCCCAGGAGCCCCACTATTTCGCCGCGGCCGACATTAAGCGAGACTTCCCGCACCACGGCACGGCTGCCGTAAGATTTCCACAGGCCGTTTACTTCCAGCAGTTTCATGGCTTTTCTTTAGGGTAATAAATGATCTTCGGTCTGCCGGTAAAGATTATCTTGGAATCGCGCGCGCTGTATTTGGCCCATTCACTGTAAGAAACGCTTGAACCCCGCTCGACGCGGACGTGACCTTGCGATATTATCTTGACTAATCTGCGGCTGTGCGGATCAAAAAATTCCGTGGCTTTATCGGAATACACCACGCCGTCTCGGCTGGTCATCTTCACGCGTTTATTAAATACGGCTTTGCCGTGATAATAGTCTATCGCCAAAAGGCCCCGGCAGATTATATCCACCGTATCCCGGCCGGGATTGACCACCCGGGCCGCGACTTTTTTAAAAAAATAAGCCTTGCGGCTATCAACCACGGCGAACATGCCAAAAGCTTTGATCCGGGCCTTAGGGCTTTTCACCAGGACCCAGGTATTACTCAACGCAGTTTTCGCGGCTTCCCGCCAGTAAAGTTTCTTGGTAAAAATGCTGGCCTGCTTGCCGATCACTTTGACCCGGCCGGTCAACACGGCGTCATGAACGGGGTTTTTTATCAGGCCGCTGTCGGAAAACACCAAAGCATCGCCGTCACGGGAAAAAAACCTGCCCTTAATTTTAAAAACATCGGTATGATTTTCATAGAGCAAGGCGCGCTGGCCGTCGACCGACCATTCCTGACTGCCGCCGGCGTCATAATTGCAAAGATAGAAATCGTTTATCCTTTGCTGACCGCGGCTTTCCGGATAAACCGCCGACAATAAAAACAAAACAATGACCAATATCCTGGGCCTAAAAAGCATACTACTATACCAAATCAATGCTCAAAGTCAACCCGTTCGACTTCGCTCAGGGTTGACTATCGGCGGG
>Ga0315289_10009663_pt1 | contig 13867 bp, 11 predicted proteins | sample YL17G11_40_MG_FD_203452 | JGI IMG/M metagenome (GOLD analysis project Ga0315289, IMG submission 203452) | Sediment microbial communities from Yellowstone Lake, YNP, Wyoming, USA - YL17G11_40 | ecosystem: Environmental > Aquatic > Freshwater > Lake > Sediment | place: USA: Wyoming | collected...
TATTTACAAAGTAGGTAGTACTTCTGGGGGTTGGGCTTGGTAGCAATAATGTTTGTTTGAAATAACGCCATATAAATTTACCAGCTATATTTAATAATAAAAAAAAGAGGGAAGAATTTGACTTCTTCCCTCTTTATTTTAATACTACTATGAAATCTATCAGTATAATTATTCCTGTTTTTAATGAAGAGGGGAATATCCTTGGTCTTATCAAAGGAATAAGGGCTAATTTTATAGGGAAAGATTATGAGATAATTGTAATTGACGATGGTTCAACAGATGAAACCGCAAAAATTGCCAAAGATGAAGGCGCTGGCGTTATTAGGCATCCTTATAATATAGGTAATGGCGCAGCCATTAAAACTGGTATAAGAAACGCCAAAGGAGAAATTATAGTTTTAATGGACGGTGATGGTCAGCATGATCCAAGCAATATTCACAATCTTCTTGAATATATCGACCAATATGATATGGTTGTGGGGGCAAGGATAAAGGATTCTGCGTCATCTTTCTCCAGGCGTTTTGCTAATAAGATATATAATATCTTTGCCAGTTATGTTACTCATTTTAAGATAGAAGATCTCACCTCTGGTTTTCGAGTGGTCAAAAGAGAGGTGGCCTTAAAATTCCTTTATCTTTTGCCCAATACCTTTTCCTATCCCACCACCCTCACCCTTGCCTTTCTAAAGGCAGGTAGAAGCATAAAATATGTCCCTATCAAAACCTTAAAAAGAAGAGGTAAGAGTAAGATTCGTCCTATTCATGATGGTATCAGATTCCTGTTGATTATCACTAAGGTCACCACTCTTTTCTCACCCTTTAGGATATTCCTACCTGTAAGTGGTTTACTTCTTTGGGTAGGTATTGGATATTATGGCTATACCTATCTTGCCTTCCACCGTTTTACCAATATGTCCGCGTTACTTATCACTACCTCTATTTTAATATTCATGCTCGGCCTTATTTCTGAACAGATAGCCCAGCTAAGATTAGACCGAACCGAAGATATCTGACGTATAGGATAATTTAAAAACACCGATACCAAAATATATTTTTAATGATTAAAAGGCAGTGTAAGCTATGCAATTCAGAGGATGTTGAGATAGTTTTATCCCCCCATAATAAAAATCAAGCTGAAAGACAAGGAATAAATTTTATCCCTACTGCTTCTGATTTCGGCGTCTTTTATAAATTAGCCAGATGTAAAAGATGCAATATTTTATTTTCCTTATTAGACGATAATAAAATAGATATAAAGCAATGGTATCATGAGGCCGAGGATAATTTATATTTATCTCAAGCCCAAGAACGAAGTTCCAATTTTAAAAGGATATTATTACATATTAAAGGTTTTGTTTCTGAGAATTCCCGCCTCTTAGATATAGGTTGTTCTTATGGATTTTTTCTGGACTTGGCTAAAGATAATGGCTTAGAAGTATATGGGGTCGATATAAGTAAAGATGCCTCTAACTACTGTAAGGATACTCTGGGTTTAAATGTATTCTGTGGTGATGTAGAGAAAGCAGATTTCCCCGAGAATTACTTCGATGTTATTACGGCGATAGAAATAATTGAGCACGTGGAGAACCCCAAGGCTTTTTTATCCTGTATACATAAGATATTAAAACCGGATGGTATCTTATATTTAGTAACTCCAAATATCGAAAGTCTTTCCGCAAGATTATTCGGATACCGCTGGTGGTCATACAGAAGAATGCATCTATATTATTTTTCAAAAAAGGCGGTTTATGAATTCTTAGGCAGAAATGGTTTTTCAATATTAGGTAGTAGCCCTTATAAAAAAACATTCGGAATTGATTATATCGTTCATCAGCTTTACAGTTCAGGTTACAATAAAATATTTTATTATTTTTTGCTTGGAATAAGTAATATCCTGAAAGCCAAAAAACTAAAGATAACTACAAGCTACGGAGATATAGCAGTAACAGCAAAAAAAGTTTAAGAATACATAGAGTATGGCTAGAATAGCATTCGTGCAAAATTTGGTATTTGAATATCTGGGCACAATGTATCTTTCTTCGGTACTTAAAAATAAAGGCCATAAAGTAAATGTGTTTATTGACCAAGGTCGACATTTATATAAAATGATCGGAGAAATTAAAAATTTTAATCCAGATATCATAGGATTTTCTTGTACCACAGGGGTTCATCTCTGGGGGGTTAAGGCCGCCGGGTTACTTAAGAAAGAATTTTCTAATGTAAAAATAATTTTTGGAGGACCTCACTCGACTTTTTTCCCAGAAATTATAAATGAACCATCTGTAGACATAATATGTCGAGGTGAAGGAGAATATGCCCTTCTTGAATTAGCAGATAAAATTGATAGCGGAAAAGATTATCATAGTATATTAAACTTATGGGTAAAAAAAGACGGAGTTATTTTTAAAAATGAAATCCGTCCTTTGATAGCAAATCTCGATGAACTTCCTTTTCCAGATAGGTCCTTGTACATTAGAAAACATCCGTCCTTAAATAAATCTCAAAAGAAATTTATCGTAGGAAGAGGTTGTCCTTTTTCTTGTAGTTATTGTTTCAATCCCTCACTTAGGGAACTTTATAAAGGAAAAGGGTCTTACGTAAGATTACGAAACGTTGAAAATGTCATAAGAGAAATCAAGGAAGTAAAAAATGAGTACAGAACTAAATTATTTTATATACAGGATGATACATTTGCTTTTAATAAGAGATGGGCTTTAGATTTTTTAGAGCAATATAAAAAAGAAGTAAAAATTCCTTTTATTTGCCCAATAAGAGCTGATTTGATTGACGAAGAAATTGTCAAGAATCTTAAACAGGCTGGTTGTCAAAATGTATTTTTTGGATTAGAAAGTGGGTCAGAAAATATACGCAACTTTATTTTAAAGAAACAAATAACTGATGAGCAGATCTATAAAACGGCAAATCTTTTAAGAAAATATAGGATAGGATTTAGGACATACAATATGTTTGGTTCACCCAATGAAAGCTTGCAAGATGCCTTTAAGACAATCGAATTGAATATAAAGATAAAGACAGATTATCCTTGGAGTTCATTGCTACAACCATTTCCAGGGACAGAATTGGGAGAATATGTTAAACAAAATAATATTTTTGAAGGAGACTTTTCTAGGTTTGATATGTCTTTTTTTAAAAAGAGCAATATCAAGCTCAAAGATAAGAAAGAAATAGAAAATTTACACAAACTATTTTTCTTCGCTGTCAAATTCCCTTTTTTATTACCTTTGATAAAATGGGCCATAAGAAGAGAATGTACTTTACTCTACGAAACATTATTCCTTGTAGGGTATATGTATTCCTTTAAAAGAAGCGAAGGTATTACTTGGTCAGAGACAGTATGTATGGGACTAAACAATCTTCACAATTTCTTTTTTAGTAGATATCGCTGTCAATAAAGATAAAAAATTGACCGACTTTATGATTTAATAATAAAAACGGTAAGAATAGAATAAAGGATGAATTTAAGTCTAGTACGCTGGATAGACATTTACATAGGTATACCTTTGTTATATTTAGTCTCTTTTTTAAAAAAAATAACTAGAAGTAAGCACAATTTAAATATAGGGGAAGATTATAAAAAAATTTTGCTTGCTAAATTCTGGGGCATAGGAAATGTAATTATGCTTTTACCAGCAGCCCAGGCATTAAAGGAGAAATATCCTGATGCGCAACTTGATTTTTTGACTTTGTTTGGCAATAAAGAAGCTTCAAAAGCTGCAAATATCTTTGATAATATTTATACCATAGATATTAAGGATTTCAGTAAATTTATTATTACACTTTTAAAGAACCTTGGGGTATTAAGGAATAGAGATTATGATTTGATTATCGACTTTGAGCAATTTGCAAGATTTTCAGTTCTCTTTTGTTCACTTATTGGTAAGAAAAATATAATCGGATTTAATACTAAAGATCAACATCGCCACTTTCTTTATACAAATTCAACTATATATAACAACCATATCCATATAACAAAGTCATTTTATAGTCTAGCAGAATTTGTTGGTGCTGTTCATAAGGATTATATAAGAGCTACGCCTATTGTTTGTGAACAGTACGATATTTATAAAATGGAAAAAAAGTTGTGTGATTTCGGAATTTGTAAAGAAGATGTTCTTATTATTTTGCATGTAGGGACGAGTGAGAATTTCTGCCTTCGCCGTTGGCCGCAAGAATATTTTGCAGGTTTGGCAGATATGTTGATAGACCATTTTGCTGTAAAGATAATTTTTACCGGCTTGTTAAATGAAGCCATGTTGGTTGAGAAGACCATGGGTTATATGAAAAATAAAGAAATGGCGATCAATGTAAGCGGAGAACTTAGTTTTAATCAATTTATTTCATTGATTAAATTAAGCAACTTGGTTATTTCAGCTGATACAGCTCCGATCCATTTAGCTTCATGCCTTTTAGTACCAGTTGTAGGTCTCTACGGTCCAAACACACCGTTTCTTTACGGCCCCTGGGGTAATTATAGTATGTGGTTTTATAAGAATCTGGATTGTAGTCCTTGTATAACAAACTATAATGCTAAGATAAATAAATGTAGGCATCCGGAAGGCGAAGGCGCGTGTATGAGAAAGATTAGCGTAGATGAGGTATTTTTTGGTATAAAAAATAATTATTTTGGTAGCAATGTGCAATTCAGATTAAAAAAATAAGAACAAGTGAGTAGATTATTACATTTAGCTCGGAACATAATAATTAGTAACTTTAGTGAGTTAAAATTTCCCTATCGACTCGCTTTCATTTTGACGTATAAATGCCAACTTAAATGCACTATGTGTAATATTTGGCAAAAATCCATAGAAAATGAACTCTCTCTAGAGCAGATAAAATTATTTTTTGAGAAATCTAATAGATTTTCTTGGATTAACTTAAGCGGAGGAGAGATATTTTTACGGAAAGATTTTTTAAATATTGTGAGGATTATATTTAAAAACTGTAAGCACTTATATCTTTTAGATTTTCCCACTAATGGTTTTGAGCCCAAACTGATAGTAGAGAGTATGAAAGAGATATTGAGTACTTACAGGCTTCCCAAATTACTGATTACTGTCAGTTTAGATGGACAACCAGAATTGCACGATCAAATACGCAATGTCACAGGTTCGTGGAAGAGAGCCGTCGAGACATTCAAGCAATTACGCAAGTTAAGAAACAGTAGGTTCAATGTATTCTTTGGCATGACCTTACAGCCTTCTAATATGAATGGTTTTGATGAAACATTCCTATCTGTGAATAGGGAGATTGGAAGGGTAAGATACAATGACTTTCATATAAATTTAATTCAAAAATCTCGTCATTATTATGGAAATATAGATGCCCAGGGGTTCGAAGATAAGCAAAAATTATGGATGCAGTTGGACTATATAATTAAATTACGTAGAAATTATTTCTTCAGTCCAATTGGGTTTTTAGAAAGACGATATCAACATCTGATTAAGATTTATTTAGAAAAAAATAAAACACCCATTCCTTGTCAGGCACTTTCTGTCTCTTTCTTTATGGATCCTGTTGGCAATGTCTACCCCTGTAGTATATATGATAAGGTGATAGGTAATATCAAAGATTTCGATTACGATATTTATAAATTATGGGATACAGCTTACAGGTATAAATTAAGAGAAGAGATTCGCGAAGGAAACTGTCCTCATTGCTGGACACCTTGCGAGGCATACCAAGCAATATTAGCTAAGCTTTTGCCAAAATTTGGAAGAGTCAAGAATGATTAGAAGAATTTACCTTGATTTTATAAAGGATAAAATTTCAAAAAGAGAAGCGGATTGGATTTTTAAGAGAGGTATGCAATATTTTTTAATACATGCTTCCTATTTAATTCAAAGACCATTATGCAGTCCTATCTTAGGAACATTTGTGACAACATATAGATGTAACTATCATTGTAAAATGTGTGATTTGCCATTAAGAGACAGACAACTCCAGAGACAAGGATTAAAAGAATTGCCTACTTTACAACTAAAGAATTTAATCAAAGATTTTTTCGATTTAGGGACTTCTGGCATAGGTTTTACTGGAGGAGAACCACTCCTTCGAAATGATATATTTGAGCTTCTTGCATATACAAAAGATATGGGTATGATTACCCATTTAAACACAAATGGATTTTTCCTCAATGAGGAAAATGTCAAAAAACTTCTGCAAGCAGGGACTGATTCTATAAATATTTCTTTAGACGGTGCAAGGGCACAAACGCACGATACAATTAGAGGATACCATGGTGCATTTGATAAGGTAATTAACGCAATTGATTGTATTAATTTGATGCGTAAAAAAACAGGTATGCCAATGCGGTTAAAAATTGTTATGGTTGTAAATGAAACTAATATTGATGAAGTTCCAGATTTAGTGAAACTTTCTTGTGATTTAAAAACTGATTGCATTGAATTTATACCACAACAGCCTTTTTTTACGTTAAGCGAACCTGTGGCCTTATATTTTAATGATAATTTTTTAAAAAAAGTAGAAAATACCGTGCAATATCTTGTAAGTCTTAAAAAACAGGGAATAAAGATAGAAAATTCATTTAGGCATTTAAGGCTTTTTGCGAAATCTTTTAAGGGAGATGAATCACCTCTTATTTGTTATGCTGGATATAATTCTTATGCAGCGGATTGCTATGGAGAAATATACCCTTGTATGCCTTGGGTTAATTGGGGTAAATCAGTGGGTAATATAAAAGATATACCCCTTAAGGAATTTTGGTATTCTTCTAATTATAACAAAATTCGTAAGGACATCTCAAAATGTAGAGATTGTTATCTCAACTGTCAGGCAGAATTAAATCTTTTATTTAATATAATCAGTAAGCTTCCGTTAAAGACATTGTCCTAAAGGACAAGCATTTCCTAACGGAGCAGCTGAATGCATTTAGAAGGGTTTTTAATAAAAAATTACAATGTAAAAAAACCAGTTACAAGATGTCTTGTCCACTTTGTTCTTCAAATAATATAAAACAAATATACTCTGGGACAGATAAGGTAATATCAAAATTGTTTAATTATGTCTGTCAGCTTTTTTTATTTAAATGTTGTAACTGTGGTATGATTTTCCTCGACAGGATTAATTATGATTTGGGAAAGATTCATGAATTGTACTGGGAAATGTTAACTAATAATATAAAGAATGGTTACTCTGTAGATATCAATAAAAGTCAGGATTTGCTTCTAAACTGTTTAGATAAATATAGAGAAACAGGTAATTTGCTTGAAATAGGCTGTGGAGATGGGGCGTTTTTAAAACTTGCACAAGACCAAGGTTGGAAGGTCACGGGAATTGAAATTTCCACTAAAGCAGCTACCCTTGCTCGAGACAAATATGGCCTTGATATTTTAAATGATTCATTCGAACAAGTATTTAAAGAGTTAAAAAGGAATTTTTTTGATATTGTGGTAATGTGGGGGGTAATCGAGCACTTGCATAATCCTGTTATGGAGTTAAGGCTTGTAAAACTATTGCTAAGAAAAGGTGGTATATTGCTTATCTATACCCCGAATGCAAATAGTATTTTTCATAAATTAGCAAGAGCGGTTTACTTTTTAACATGCGGTTTTGTAAAATTCCCCATGGAACGTATTGTTACTGCGATGCACACTATATATTTTACTCCCGATACAATTATAAAAATTTTAAATAATTGCAATTTTACCATTCAAAATATTGAGATGGTTAACATTGATATCGATTTTATATTCGAAGCTTACAATAATTTTTGGTGGTCTAATAAAATATTTTTAAGTTGTGCTAAATTTATACAAAAAGTTAGCTATCTAAATTCAATGTGGTATAGTCATATGATTATTTTTGCTGAATCGGTTTAACTATTCATCGAATTATGAATTTTCTGAAAAATTATTTTACACTATTAGAAAATAAAATATCTCGATTTAAACTTTCTATAATTATTATTATTATCGGCAGCAGTTTCCTTTATCTTTTTTCTGTTAGTTGGCTTAGATGGGGTAATCTAATTTCAGATACTTTTCGTGATCTATGGTTGCCTCGCAGGATTCTTGAAGGTAGAGTTTTATATAAAGATTTATTTTATTATTATGGTTTTTTTCCCCCCTATTTTTTAGCTATTCTCTACAGGATATTCGGTGTTCATATCAATACCTTAGTGGAATGCGGAATAGGAATTACAATTTTATTTTCTATAATTCTATATAAAATTTCTCGTCTTTTTCTAGATGAGATAGCTTCTTGCTTGTTAGTTTTAACCTTTCTTTTTGTTTTTGCTTTCGGATATTATAATCCCTATAGTGGTATTTTTAATTTTATCCTTCCCTATAGTTTCGCCTCTATTTTCTTTATTCTCTTTCTTTCCTTGTCTTTATATTTTTTTCTTAAATTTATATCTTCCGAAAAAGAAGGGTACCTTATTCTTTGGAGTATTTTTTTATCTTTTGCTTTCTTTTCTCGTGCTGAAATGACCCTTCCCCTCTGGCTAGGGTTTGTTTTCTTAGGAATTATTTTTACTTTGAAAAATAAAGATAAAAAGCATTTAAAATGGGGATTATATTTAACCTCTCCTTTAATTATCTGCCTATTAGGTTACTGCCTTTTTTTATTTAAAAATCACGCATTTGCTGAATTTAGAGAATCCTTTATTGATATTGCAATACTTGAGATAAACAAAGGAGATATATTCACGATAAAAGGAGCAGGATTGGACAAAATAGGCTACAATACATTTCTTATATTTAAGTCATTGCTTATCCATTTAATGCTGATATCTTTGTTAGCGATAGGTAGTTTTGCTATTTCGTCTTTTTTTCGTGGTGGTGAAAAATCTCGTTTCTCTCTATTTTTAGGAATTCTCGTAATATTTTTCACTTTTGGACTTGCACAAAATTATTTAGGGAATTTTCTGCAATATAGATGTATAATTATAATTTTAGTAATAGGAATATCAATATTCTTTATTAAGACCATTCGTTTATCCCATTACAAAGAAAACCTATCTTTGTTAACATTATTTCTTATATCTTTTTTGCTAACTTTAAGGATTTTTTTAAATACCACACCTCATGGATACGGATTTTACTTATTAAGCTTAGGTCTAATTTGCTATTATATATTTTTTCTTAAGGTAATTAGAGATTTACTGCAAGTGCATATAAATTATTATTCAGATCTTTTTCACTCAATCCTAATTGTTTTTTTCATATTTTTAATCAATAACTACTGGAGAATCTCATTTGATACATATACCTATAAGAATTTAGAGATAAAAAGTGATATGGGCAGTATTTTTTGTTGGAGAAATAACGAGACTTTAAGATTCTGGGAAACGATCGATTATCTAAAGAACAATACTTCAAAAGAAAATACAGTGGTGGTTTTTCCCGAAGGTGTGAGTATAAACTTATTTTCTGGAAGAGACAATCCTTTAAGATATCATCATTTTCTTCCCCCAGATATCAAGGGTGTTGGCGAGGAGAAGATAATCTCTCAACTTATTAGTTCTAATGTAGATTATATTATTATTATTCACCGACCTACATTTGAGTATGGTTATCCATTTTTCGGAATTCATTATGCGGGTAAAATATTCTCTTGGATAAAAAATAATTATGTGATTATTAAACAGTTTGGACCTCTTCCTTTTACTTCAAACGAGTTTGGTACAGTGATCCTTAAGAAGAAGAGTTAACCTGAAATGATATATAAAATAGGAACTGTGGTTGGGTTGTTTTATCTTTGTTTTTCTGGATTTTAGTTTTTAGGTTTGTCCCAATTGAATTTTATGATTTAGGAGGAGATAGCGCCCAGTATATAATTCTGAGTGAAAGTCTTTCTCAAGGAAAGGGTTTTAGGATGGTTAACTATCCAAATGAGCCACTCTCTTTTTATTATCCTCCTGTTTTTCCTCTTTTACTCTTTTTAATCACTTATTTCTTTGGAAGGAATCTCTACTTAATGCATCTTCTAGTTGCCTTCTTAGGATATTTAAGTTTATTTTTTATTTATTCACTTTTTAAAAAATATGTAGATAAAAAATTAGCTTTTTTTATCACTTGGTTTTTCGCGCTTAATTTGTTATTTGTCCTTTATTCAACAAATTACATTCTTTCTGATATACCTTATTTATTTTTTGCTAGTTTTACAATTCTTATGGCCAGCAGATACATGGAAAAACCTTCCTTTATTAATAAGGAAGGTTTTTGGGTTATTTTTGGCTTAATCTTAAGTTATTTTACTCGCTACATCGGTTTAACTTTATTTTCAGGTTTATTAATACCGTTATTATTAACGGATAAAAAAAATAAATTTAAAAAAATATTATTTATTGGAGGTAGTTTTCTTTTTGTGTTTGCAATCTGGAATGTTCTTAAGTTATTGAATCCTACCCGTTTGTCTTATCACTTCAAACAATTATTACTTGTAGATCCTTATGCGCCTTATAAGGGTAGTCTATTCGCTCAGCCTTTTAATCTTTTTTTACGGTTCATCGAGGGAGTAAATTATTATGCTGTAATAATCGGCCGTAGTTTATTTTTTTATATTATAAAAAAATGGGACTTTTTATCAGAGGCCTTAAACTTATTTTCAATTGTCATAGTCCTTTTTGGTCTATGGCTAAATTTTAGGAAAAATAGAAGTTGTATATTTCATTATTATTTTTTATTTTTTGTTTTTTTCATAGTTTTCTGGCCATTTAGAGAGGGTGAGCGTTTCATTTTACCCATCCTTCCGTTAGTCTTTTTTTATTTCTTCACTGGCCTAAAGGCAATCTTCGGTCTTTTACCCAATAAAATTAGTTATTTTTGTTTTTTGAGTTTATTTTTAATGCTTTTTATTCTTAATATTTTATCCTTTCCAAACAAAAAATATTCTTATCAAGAACTTCCTCAGTCTTTAAAACATTTTATTTCTTTGCACAAATGGATAAGGGAAAACTTGTCTGACGAAAATATAATAATTTCTCGCAAGCCTACTATTACCTACTTTTATACCAATCACAAAGCAATCAATTATCCGTTTAGTTTCGATCCGGAAGAAATTTGGCGGGAGATCAGAAGAGATAATGTTAAATACATTATTTCTGATGAATTTTCTTATGAGACCTATCTTTATCTAATGCCATTTCTTTATAAAAATAAAGATAAATTTAAACTATTATATCATGTGCAGAATACAGGAATCTTCGAAGTAAAGGAAGAATAGATTCTATGAAATTATCTATTATTGTTTCCGTATATAATGAAAAAAATACGATTGATTTAGTACTAAATACCATTGAAAAATTAGACCTAAGAGACTTAGGTTTAGCCAAAGAGATAATTGTTGTTGATGACGGTTCAAATGACGGAACAAGCCAAATACTCAAGGAATGGCAAAGTAGGATAGTTGTTTTGGAACACAAGAAGAATCAAGGGAAAGGGGCAGCCATAAAAACAGCGCTTAAAGCGGTCTCTGGCGATATTGTAATTATTCAGGATGCGGATTTAGAATACGACCCTGTCGAATATAGAAAATTATTAAAACCTATTTTGTTAAAAAGAGCCGATATTGTCTATGGTTCACGCTTTATCGGCTCAGAACCACACCGCGTTCTTTTCTTTTGGCATTATTTAGGAAACCGTTTAATAACTTTACTTTGCAATCTATTTGCAAACCTAAATTTAACGGATATAGAAACAGGATTTAAGGTATTCCGAAAAGAGGCATTGGATTCAGTTCAGCTCAAGGAAAAAGATTTTGGCTTTGAGGTAGAAGTAACCCTTAAACTAGCAAAAAAAAGATTTAGATTTTATGAAATGGGTATTTCTTATTATGGGCGGGATTACTCCGAAGGTAAAAAAATAAAATGGACTGATGGTCTTAAGGCGGTTTACCTTATCTTCAAATATGGATTAGGTTTATAATAGACATAAATATTAATTGTCTTAGAACCAAGAGGGTAACTAATGACAAATAAATATTTTAACAATATTAATAAAGATTATCTTGCAATTATTCTAATAGTTTTAGTTTCCATTGTCATTTATTTTACTTCATTAGGTAATCCTTTTGTCTTTGATGATGTGCATATGATTGTAGAAAATCCCTTTATAAAAATTCCTGAAAGGTTTTTATCTTTTTTTACTACAGGTGAGGTATCTTTAAATCAGCAAGTAAAAGGAATGTATAGACCTTTATTAATGGTGACCTTTTCTTTTAATTACTACTTTGGGAGATTAAATCCTATTGGTTACCACATCATTAACATTATGTTTCATTTTCTGAATGGTATTCTTATTTTTTTCTTAATAAAGGTGCTATCAGAAAAAAGTATTTATAAAAACCAACAAAATTATTATTGGCCGCTTTTATTTGCTGCAATGCTATTTGTCGTTCACCCCATAAATTCTGAGACAGTTAATTACATCTCAGCCAGGTCATCTTTAATGGTGACATTTTTTATACTCTTTGCCGTATTTCTTTATGTTAAAAAAGATAATTATTCTTCTGGGAAGAGAATTTTTTATTATCTTGGTTCATTATTTTCATTTATAGGTGCTCTGCTCTCCAAAGAAAGTGCCATAATGTTGCCATTTATAATAATTTTATATGATATACATTTTAATAATTTTAATAAATTTAAAGATTTTTTAAAGTTAATTATCAAAAATTACATTCCATTTTTTATTATTGTATTGTTATATCTTGGTTTAAGAATTAAATTATTCGGGGGGCTTATTAACGAAAATTATATATTTACGCGGCCAATTTTTACGAATATTCTTATACAAATAAAAGTAATTGTTTACTATCTTAAATTATTTATTTGGCCTTCTGACTTGTGCTTAGACCGTTTTATTTCAAGTTCAAAGTCATTATTCCAATTAGATGTTTTTTTATCAGCGTTTTTGCTCTTATTTTTAATTATATTTAGTATTAAGGCATTTAAGAAAGAGAGGCTAATTTCTTTTTCTATATTCTGGTTTTTTATTAATCTAGTGCCAATCTCAACAATTATACCTTTTAATATTGTAATGAGCGAACATCGTTTTTATGCACCTGGAATTGGTTTATTTTTTCTTATTACTGCTGTCCTTAGAAAACTATTTTTTAATGAATATCTTAATCATCGTAAATTATTTCTGATTACTGTCATAGTAATCATTATTTTAGCAATTTGTTCGATTATTACTATTAGAAGAAACATAGTTTGGCAAGATGCTTTAACTTTATGGCAAGATACGGTTAGGGTTTCTCCTAAATCATTTCGTGCACATAATGATTTAGGAATCGAATTATTAAAAAGAAATGAACTTGATAAAGCGATACAAGAATTTAAGAAAGCAATAGAATTAAGAGGTCCGAATGAAGCAAAGTTATATTGCAATCTTGCTTACGCCTATACTAAGAAAGGCTGGTATGACGAGGCTGTTAGAATATCTAAAGATGCCCTAGTGATAAGCCCAAATTCTGCAGAAGCTTATCATAACTTAGGTCTTATTTATCAAAAAAATAAAGAATTTGATAAAGCAATATCTTATTATAAGCGGGCCTTAAAAATTGATCCCTATTCAGTTGAGTCCTACAATAATCTCGGGCTTATTTTTCAGCAAATGGGTTTAATCCATGAATCAATACAAGAGTTTAAGTATGCCCTCAGGATAAATCCTGATTTAGGAATAATTCATTTTAATTTAGGTAAGAGTTATTTACTTCTTAAACCGCCAGATAAAAAGTCGGCTAATTTGCATTTTGAGATAGCAAAAAAGTTAGGATTTTACTTAGATTAAAAGTAAGCTTAAATGATACATATAATTATTGGCACAAAAGCGCAATATATAAAGACCGCACCCTTGCTAAGAGAATTAGACAGTCGGAACAT
>Ga0315289_10009665_pt1 | contig 13864 bp, 11 predicted proteins | sample YL17G11_40_MG_FD_203452 | JGI IMG/M metagenome (GOLD analysis project Ga0315289, IMG submission 203452) | Sediment microbial communities from Yellowstone Lake, YNP, Wyoming, USA - YL17G11_40 | ecosystem: Environmental > Aquatic > Freshwater > Lake > Sediment | place: USA: Wyoming | collected...
CCTGTTGCCGCCCCGGCGGGTGACCATGTTCAGGGCGATGCCGCCCGTCTGCATGGCCACGTCGGCCGCGCCGCCGGTGGTGACGCTCAGTTCCTCGAACGTGTCGAAGTCGAAGAAGAGGGCCGAGTCGCCGAGGAGCCAGGGGTCGGTGATGTCGACGCCGTCGAGCGCCCAGATGTTGTTGGCGCCGTTCCCGTTGTCGCCCTTAGTCACGAACGAGGACTGTTGGCCTGATTCGTTGCCGCCGACGTTCTCGCGGTCGAGCATGACGGCCGGGACGAGCTGAAGGATGACCCAGGGGTCGCGGGCTGTGGGCAGCGTCTGCAGTTCTTCCCGGCTAAGGCTGGTGGACTCGGTCATCTTCCTGACGTCGACGATGGGGGTGACGGTCTTGATCGTGACCTGCTCCTCGATCTTGCCGGCCTCGAGGGTCAGGTTGATCGCGGCGTTCGCGCCGATCGTGACGATGACGTTGGCCCGGTTCACGGTCTTGAAGTTGACCAACTCGGCCTTGACGCTGTAGTCCCTGCCCGGATAGACGGACGGATACCGGAACATCCCCGCTTCGTTGGTGACGCTCCTCATGCTGCCGATCGAGGAGCCCGAGAGGGTCACGGTGACGTTGGGAAGAGGCTTGCCCTGGGTGTCGACGATCCGGCCGTAGATTGTCCCCGTTCTTTGCTGAGCCGGGGAGGATACCGCGAGTACGAGAACAGCCAGAATCAGCGCGGCTTTTTTCAATGGAGCCTCCTCATTTGGATAAGACAACGCTCTCTGATGTTACTACGGGGAGCAGTAAATACTTTGCATAATCCTTGCTGCTCCACGAGTACTAGCCGGGCTATATAGAAATCTGAAGACATCTATTTTCTGCCCGGCTTAGTAAGTTATGCTCTATCAAACGATTATGATACAGGAAGGGTTGCGGGAATTCAACGCGTTCATCCAAGTTATTCCATCTTCAGGAAATGGAGAGTCCGCGGTTCCCGCTCCATGTGATAGACGATCAGGGCCTGGAGCGTCTTGCGGATCTTGGCGATCTCGTCCGGCGCGAACGGCTGGACGCACGCTTCCGGCGGCGGGTTCTTCTTGGTCCAGCGGAGAAAGGCCTGCATTTCGGCCGGGACCTCTTCTTTTTTGAAGGGGGCGCAATCCGCGCAGTAGGCCCCGTCCCTTTTGGGGGCGAGCCAGCCGGGGACGAGGGGTTTCCGGCATTTCCGGCAGGCGGAGAGGTCGGGGAGGAGGCCGTTCCCGTGGAGAAACCAGGCTTCGAAATAGGCGGCCGCGAAGGCCCGGTCGCCGCCCTCCTTGAGACAGCGGAGGACGGAAAGAAGGAGCCGGTAAAGGACCTCCTCCCGGGCCCTGGCCGGGGCGAATTCCTCGACGAGCTCGGCGAAGTAGGTCAGCAGGAACGCCGTCTCCGGCTGCGTCTGGATCTCGAAGAACGACTCGATGAGGTCGCAGCCGGAAACCGTGACCAGGTCGCGCCGCTCTTTTTCGTAGTAGAACATCCGGACGACGGACATGGGCTCCAGGCTGCTCCCGAAGCGGTTGCCGAATTTCCGGGCCCCCTTGGCCACGCCCCGGAGGATGCCCTTGTCCCGGCAGAAGAAGACGGCGATCTTGTCCTGGTCGCCGACGTTCGTCGTCCGCAGGACTATCGCTTCGGCCTGGTCGGTGGGCATGGGCTCACGGGTTCGGGGGCATGAGGCGAAAACTCAGCCGGCCGGCCGGCTGGGCGTTTCGGCCTCGAGGAAATCCTTGAAGTTGCCGGGCATGATCTTGATGTTGGTGAGGACCTGCCCGGAACGGCCGAGGGGCTTGGCCGGCTTCCCGTTCAGGAGAAAGCCGAATCCCCCGGCGTTGCCGGTGTGGATGAGGATCTGTTCGTCCGCCTGGGCTTTGGCCATGGTGCCCGGGGGAAAAAGGCCGTTGATCTTGAGGACGCCGTCGGTATAGACCTGGATCCAGGTCTCGGCCTCGAAAGCGATCTCGATCGTGACGCCCTTCCACGCGACCTCGACGGCGGGCGGCGGTTCGGGCTCGGCCTTCTGCGGCGGGGCGGAGACGGGTTCGGAGATGGTGGGCGCCTGCGCCGCGACCTCGACGGAGGCCTGGGGGGGCCGCCGTAACATCGGAAGGACGAGCAGGAAGACAACGGCCGGGATGACGACCGTCCCCAACCCGGCCCAAATAACGGCCCGGGTGTGCAACACTGTTTCCAGGGCGAGCTTCAGGCGTGAAGGCCGCGGCGCTTCCGGAACGGATTTCACGATGAGGCGCTCGGCCGGGTCAGGGGCGGGGCCGAGATTCGGGGAGGGCTGGATGGGCTGTTCCGGTGGGAGCTTCGGGACAGGCCCTTGCGCCGGCTCGGGCGCCGGCTTCTGGGCCGGGGGCGCCGGAGGTTCAGGCGGGGCTTTGGGAACGGGCTGCACCGCGGGCTCCGCCGCGGGCTTGGGAGCAGCGCCGCCCGATGAGGCCGGCTCGGGTTTCACCGGCTCGGATCTCGAGAGGAGATGCCGTTTGCGCTCGGGTTTTCCGATGAGGCCGGCCGCTTTGTACTTGGCCAGGACGACCTCACCGTCGAGGCCGATGGCCCGGGTATAAGTGCGGATGATCCCCTTGATGAAGAATTCGCCGGGCATGATATCCAAATGGTCGGCCTCAAGGGCCTCGAGGTAACGGCGGACGATTTTCGTGGCCGAAGCGATCTCCTCGATGGAGATGTGGCGCGCTTCGCGCTCTTCCCTGAGTTCCTGCCCTAACGATGCCATTTGGCCCGATTTTAGGATAATCCCTCCCGAGTGTCAAATAAGAGGGGGTCAAACCTACCTTTTGCAGCAAAAGGTAGGTTTGACCCCCTCTTAAACCTTGAGAAACTTCGAGACGGAGGTGGCGCTGCCGACGAAGCCGGTTGCCGCCCCCCCGAGAAGGAGGCCGGCGGCCTGGGTCAGATCGGGGTAACGGAATCTCAGGAGCTCCTGGAGGGCACCGAGCGAGGCGCCCAGGTAAATCGGGAAGAGATTGATGATGACGAACAAGAGCCCGAGTGAAAGCAGGCTCCCGAGAAGCCCCAGGACGATCCCTTCGAGCCAGAAGGGTATCCGGATGAAGAGGTTCGTGGCGCCGACGTGGCGCAGGATCTCGATTTCGTTTTTCCGGGCGAAGACGTTGAGCTTGACGACGTTGGAGATGATGAAGAAGGACGTCAGGAGGAGGATCCCGCCCATGAAAGCCCCGATGGCCCCGGCCAGCCGGCTGAAAACCTGCATCTTTTCCACCCAGTCCTGGTTGAACTGGACGTCGGTGACGCCGGGACGCGTTTTCATCGAATCGACGAAAGCGATGACCTCTCCCGAAGCGGAGGCCTTGCTGTTCACCCTCAGTTCGATCGAAGCGGGGAAGGGGTTGGTCTTGAGGCCGGTGACGATGTCGGCGAGCTCCGGGAAGCTCTTCCGAAACTTCTCCAGGGCCTCCTCCGGTGTCACCATCCTGACGCTCTCGACGAAGGCGGGCTTGCCAACCTCCTGGCGCAGGGCGTCGGCGTCGGCGGCGGACATTCCCCTGTCGAGGTAGAAGGCCACGATCATGTTGTTCGAAAGCTCCCGGGCCGTGGCCCGGAGGTTGTTGGAGAGCGACATGAAGATGCCGACGGTGAGGAAGGACAGGCAGATGATGGTTACGCTGAAGATATTCCGCGTCCGGAACTGCCAGAGATTGTTCCTCGTGACCGTCAGGAAGAACTTGATTTTTTCGATCACGAATGCGCTTCCTTCCCGACGATCTTGCCCTTCTGGAGGAAGAGGATGTTGTCCCCAAAATGGCGGATGAGCTCCCGGTCGTGACTGCCGATGATGACGGTCGCGCCCTGCCGGTTGATGTCCTTGAACAGGCTGATGATCTCGAAGGCGAGCTCGGGGTCGAGATTGCCGGTCGGTTCGTCCGCTAAGATGATCTCGGGGTTGTTGACGACGGCCAGGGCGATGGCCACCCTCTGCTGTTCGCCGTAGGACAGGTGCGAGGGGAGCTCCCACATCTTCTGGTGGAGGTTGACCTTCTGGAGCGTGTTGAAGACGCGGCGGCGGATCTCCTTGCGGGCGACGCCGATCACCTGGAGCGGGACGGCCACGTTCTCGAACACCGTCCGGTGGAACATCAGGCGGAAGTCCTGGAAGACGATGCCCATGCGCCGCCGCAGGGTGTAGATCCGGGAGTCGTGGATCTTAAGGATGTTCACGCCGTTGATGAGGATCTGTCCTTCGGTCGGCAGGATCTCCCGGAAGATCGTCTTCAGGAGAGTCGTTTTGCCAGATCCGCTCGGCCCGGTGATGAAGTAGAAGTCGCCGTCCTTGATCTGGAGAGTGACGTCGGAGAGGGCCCAGAACGGCTTCTGGTATTGTTTCCAGATGTGAAAGAGCTCGATCATGTCTTGGCGCTCCCGCTTCCCGAGGCTGGGAACCGGACGATTATCGTTTGATGAACAGGAACATGAACCAGCCGAATGCCAGGGCGCCGGCCGTCATGATAGCGAAGAGCGTCAGGCCGTAGCGGATGCGGGCCTTCTTGTCCGGGCGGCGGATGAGGGCTAGGACGAGCGATACGAAAAAAGCGTAGACGACCATCGACAGGAGGTGGCTTTCGAAGATCATGACTTCTTCCCCGCACCGATGTCGTAGGCGTCCAGGGCGATGAGGAAATTGAGGAGCCCGGCCCCGGCGATGTAGGCGGTCCCGAACTCGAACGTGGCCCGCTCGAGCTCGCCCCCGCCCCAGCCGAGGAGGCGCGAGAGGCCGTAAAAGAGGCCGTTGCCGAGGTCGGCGAAGAAGGCCAGGATGGTCAGGGGGTTGTCGGTCTGAAATGAGTACACGCGGCCGCCCATGGCCAGGCCGAGGCCGGTCATGGCGAGGATGGAGATAAAGAAAAGGACCGCCCTGGGGTACTTTTTTTGGATGGCGTGGCCCAGACCCGGGACGACCCACCCGAGGATCATGACGGCGATGCCCTTGATTTTCATGAGGGACACATCTTAATGGAATCGCTGCGGTAAATCAAGCGGGGGACATGTACCTCCGGTACGTGTCCCCTTTCTTCGATGGGACTGTCTCTCTTTCTTCTGTTAGAATACTTCCATGCCCGAACTGCCCGAAGTCGAAACGATCGCCCGGACGCTGGCGCCGGCGGTCCGCGGCCGCGTCATCGCGGGGGTTGAGCTTCTTTACCTGCCCTTGCTCCGGAGAGGCGGACGGAAGGGCCTCGAGGCCATGAAGGGACGGCGCGTCCTCGGGGTGAGGCGGCGGGGCAAGATGCTCCTCATCGCTTGCGAAGGCGGCCGGACGCTCGTCTTCCACCTCAAGATGACCGGCCAGTTCTCCTTCGCCCCCCCCGGGGAGGCGCGAGACAAGCACACGCGCCTCGTGGTCCGCTTCGAGGACGGCGCGAACGAACTGAGGTTCCGTGACGTCAGGAAATTCGGGTTCCTTCTCTGCCTCGAAGGCGATCCGATGTCCGCGTGCGGCGAGCTGGCGTGTCTTGGGCCCGAGCCGCTCGCGGTCGGGTTTCAGGAGTTTGCGGCCGTCCTCGGGAAAAAAAAGGGCCGGATTAAGAGTCTTCTCCTCAACCAGACGGTGATCGCCGGCATCGGCAACATCTACGCCGACGAGATGCTTTTCGAGGCCCGGATCCATCCGGAGACCCCGGCCTCGTCACTCGGGAATAAGGCGGTCGAGCGGCTTTACGACTCCATGAAGAAGATCCTCACGCTGGCCATCGCCGAAAAAGGCTCCACCCTCCAGGATTACCGTGACGCGGAGGGGAAGGCCGGGAACTTCCAGTTCTTCCACAAAGTCTATGACCGGAAAGGGGAGCCGTGTGTCGTGTGCGGCACTCGGGTCAGGATGAGGCGGATCGGGGGCCGGAGCAGTCATTTCTGCCCCAAGTGCCAGAGGGAAAAGGCGACTCGGAAGCTCTGAACGAAACGGCGGTCCCGCTTGATCGGGACGGCCTGCATAAATTGAAAACCAAGTGCGATTCGGCTATAGTAAGGTCCATTCCGCCGAGGGCCCCTGTAGCTCAGTTGGATAGAGCAGCGGATTCCTAATCCGGAGGTCGCCTGTTCGAGTCAGGCCAGGGGCATTTTAATGGCCCCTATTTTGCGCTTTTCGTGCCGTCATGCCACTCCAGCCCCCAAACATTGGCCTCGAACACCTTCGTGTCAAAGACGCTGGCTACTCCGGTGATCTTCTTGCCGTCCTGATCGAAACGCGGTGTTCGCGTCGTCAACGTGGACGTCCAGGCGCCCTTCTCGTTGAACCGGCCGGAGCAGGCGCGGCCGCCGTCCCGCCAAGCCTTGAAGGCATCATAAAGCGCGGCTTTGGAGTAATACGTCACGTCCTGAACGAGAAGCGTTCTTCCCTGGTCGTCGACCGGGAACTGCAGCTTGGGCAACTTTGAATAAACGACTCCTTGGGCGTCTTGGGACTGGAAACACGGTACCGTGTTGATCTCCATGGCGCCTCCTCCCATCTTTCCCGGCCGGGTGTCGAGTCCCCGTCCGTAGATGAAGGGGTAATGGAAGAGCTTGCCGATCTTGCTCCAGGTTTCCGGGATATAATAAGCGATCGGTCCTTTGAAGTTGGCCGCGTTCAGGAAACACGTCCAAGCCTGATCGCCGGTGGGCGGCTCCCCGGAGACGGGTTCGGTGAAGGGAAGGGCCATGTACGTGTATCCCAGGAACTTACCGTTGGGATTTCCCTCGAAGGGCAGGCCGTCCGGGGGAATAAGCAACCGGTTGCTGAGTTGAGCGATGCCCAGTCGATCGTCCGGCAGGGCTTGAAGGCTGTAGAAAAAAGACCATCCGGGCGATCCGACCTCATAGTCGTAGCATTAAGGCTTTTTCATTGGATGATATCCGCCTTTTTAATTTTAAACGACCACGCATGATCACACGGGAGCTTATCGGGCATCTTGTCAATGATCACATTCGCGCCCTCTTGGTGCCAGGGCAGGTTCTTCGCGGAGCCGAGCATCCGGATAGCGGACCCCGGCGATAATTTTATGGCCGGGATCACCTCTCCCGCCGCAGGCTTGTTGAGTTCAATGATGTAGAGATCATCAGCTGTTTCCGTAAACCTTATCGTCCCGGCCTTCCAGGCCTCCACGCCGCCCTCGGAAAAAGGGGCGGGCGTAGTTTTATAGAGAGCTTCCTTATTGACCTTCATCCATCGGCCCAGTTTTTTCAGCATCTCGATCTGGTACTCCGGTATTGTCCCATCGGCCCGGGGCCCGATGCTCAACAACGTGACCCCGTTCTTGCTCGTCCTGTCCACGATGTCGTCGACCATGGCCCCGGCGTTTTTTTCGATCTCCTCGGGGGTCATGGTAATGGTGTACTCATAGGCCCACGAACAGCCCGGCAGCGGAATATCGGTCTGCCATCTGCGCCGATCGGGCTCCTTTTTGCCGCCGCCTTCGAAGTCCAGCGGCGAGCATTCGAGGGGCAGGTCGTTGCCTTTGTGAGTCACGACAACGCCCTGGCCCATCTTCTCGTTCTTGTCGAAATAATAGGCCATCAACTTGGGCATATACCGTTCGATGATCTCCTTATCCATACATCCTTCGAGCCATATCATTTGGGGATCGTACTTGTCGATGACTTCCATCGCTTTGGAGTAGAATTTGAGGCACATCCTGTGGCGGGCGCCCGGCGAATCGTGTGGCTCGCCGTATAGCCCATAATAATCGGGGTTGTTGACATCGACGCCCTCGGGGCAGCCCGTTCTCCCCCCGTTGAAGTAGTTCCAGTTGTTGCATCCGTTGTTGTGGAACGTCACGATGAATTTCACGTTCTGCGCTTTCAAGGCTTTGGAGATGTCCCCGACGATATCACGATGGGGGCCCATATTGACGGAATTCCACATGGTGACTTTGGAATCCCACATCGAGAAATTGTCATGGTGTTCGGCGCAGGGCCCGGCAAAATCCGCTCCGATCTCCTTGAAAAGCCCGGCCCAGGCTTCGGGGTCCCATTTCGCAGCCGTCAACAGAGGAATGAAATCCTTGTAGCCGAACTGGGTGAACGGATCGCCCCAGACCTCAACATGATGCTTATAACAATCTCCTCCCCGATAATCCGGTCCTTCGTTCGGTTCATACATACTGCTTCCATACCAGCAGCTGTATCCGTAGCCGGCCACAGAATACGGCCCCCAATGCCAGTAGATCCCGAAGACGGCGTCCCGGAACCACTGGGGCGTCTCCCACTGCGCCAGCGATTCCCAAGTAGCTTCATATTTTTTCTCGTTTTGAGCCGTAATAGCCATTCCCTCCCCTATGGCTCCAGATCCTTTTTGGGAACCGGTCCCCTGGCTTGGGGACGTTTGCATGACGAAGGATAAAACCATAGCGGCGGATAGCCGTTTAGCGATTTTTCTGAAAGTACATTTTTTCATTTGATCCATGTTGATCCACCCGCATCAAAATACCACCTCCCGAGTGGGGAATTCAACATGGAACTCTATCCCTACAAATGGCCGCGATCATGATCCGGCTTTTTAGCCTGTGAACCTCCATCGAAAATTTCAGGAATTCCCCGATCCAATACGATAAAAAGTCGACACCCGAGCCGTGCATTCCTTACACTTGGCGCACTATCTCGGCTTCGCCTCTGCCGCCTTATCCCGGCCGGCTATGGGGGAAAAACTCGGGGACCGAAGAAATTTTATGATACACCCCGAAGGAAAAAGCCGCCCCATCTCAGGTTTCCGGCCGAGGGCCAGCGCTTTTATTGATCTTGGTCCGAAGCCTCACCGCTAGAAGCTCATTTGCACCCGGACCCCGGCTCCTTTGGGAAGTGCGAAAGGAATCAGCGCGAGCTTCATGTCCCGCCGTGCCATGCGGCCCGCGTTGCGCCGGTGGACGGCCTTTTTCACGGTGGCCAGTTCGAATGCTGCGGTGGCGGCCATGAAACCCCAGAAGGTGTAATCCAACCCTCTGGAGTATCGTTCTTCACCTTCAAGAACTTGTATGAGCGCTGTAAAACCCAACGCGAAGGTTACCGCCACCCTCGATCCGGTCATCAACAGCCCTCTTGCCCAGCAACCTCCGTAAAAGGACCCTAACGAGGGCCCGGCGAACATGCTCAGGTATGAGAGGTTCTCCAGCAGAGCGGACTCGTCAATAACGTCATTGGTGCTGCGATCCATTGTTATAAACGAGAAACCCGCCGCGACTGCGGTCCCGACGAGCGAAAGGATGAACGCCGTTTTTTCGGAAGGGAGCTTAAGGGATGGAGGAGAGGCCCGCGGCGTCGCCGGACCGCCCGGTTCTTCCTGGCCTGCCAAAAGCGCGGTCGCGAAGCATATCGCAAGAAGAAAAGCCGTGATACGCCGGGTCTGCCCCGTATCTTGCCGCCTTCTCCTGTCGTTCTGGCATCTCATCGAGCATCTCCTTTCAGAGGGCATTTCTGAATCTCCGAGATGAATATAGGTCGGGCCACCCGAAAAGTTGTCAAAGATATGTCAAGGTTTTGTAAAAAGGCCATCAGGTCGCGGGATCGAAGAGAGAATACCGGTCGGTATACCGGCTTCCCGATCTGGAGCGCTGGCTATTTTCCGCCCGGGCCGTCGGACGGGGAGATCACGATCCGGACCGGCGAGGCGGATTCCTTGCGGATCCAGAGCACGAGGTCGTCGCCTTCGAGTCCGTAAATATGTCCAGCCCGGACGTCCGGACCGAGCGGAGCCGCCCGGCCATCGATCTCGACGCGGGGGGTCGAGGGGCCCCATCCGCGAACGAGCAGCACCGGGTTGACGACCGGAGATCCCTCGGACGCGCGGAGCAGAACGGACAGTGCGGAAGCCGTGCTCGGACCGCGCCGTGACAGCACGAACGCCCGCTGGGTCGGATCGTAGCCGCCGGCGGCGAAGCCGTCCCCGGCGATCTCCAACCGGGGTGGCGAGAGCCAGGATTTGGCCAGGGGGAGCAGGGCGGCGGCCGATTTTTCCGTTAGGCCGTTCAGCATGAGCATGGTCACGCCGTCGTCCGTCTCTTCATAGGGCCGCCACGATTGGATGTGGGCCAGCGAACTGTGCGAGACCCGGTCCGGGGCGACCGCCCAGCGGCCGTTGGAGCGGATCTGCTGAGAGACGGGCCAATGGTTCCACCAGGGGAACATGGACCGCTCCCGAATGATCTCGCCCGCATAGCAATCGATGGCCACGTTCCTCGGATCGACGACGACATAGGGGCTGAACTTGGCCTTGAGGTTGACGCGGAGGATATTGCCGCCGGCCGGGCGCGTCAGCCATTTGTGGGCGGCCGTGTCCTGGTCGCTGATCCGGTGAAGAAGGGTCAGCGTTTCCTGGTCGAAGTCGGCTTCGAACCCCGGCGCCTCTTGGGCCCAGGAGTAGGTCCGGGTTTCCCCCTTCATGTTGGCCAAAGTCAAGGCCTCGGCGTTGATATTGTCCTCCGGGCGGGTGCCGGGCGGATTGATGATGATGGCCTCGTGATACTGGCGGAAATTCTCCAGTCCCTTGCCCTCGTCCGGTTTCAGCCTCGGATTGGAAGACCAGACCCTGATCTTGCGTACGCACGTCCCGTCCGGATAGACCGTATAGGTTTCCTCGACCCAATCGCCCCAGCCGGTCAACGCATCGACGTTGACGAGGTCGTAATTGACGCTGACCGGGGCGTATCGCCAGAGCACGACCACGCGGGCGTCGTTGCTTTCCAGGATCCGGGGCTGCGAGAACCGGGCCTGCTTGTCGGCCATCGGCTCCGCGCTCGTCTCCATGGCCTGGCGCTGCGTTTCATAGAATTCGTTGGTATACCAGATCCCGTTTTCGGTCACCCAGGCCGGGATATAGCTGGTGCCTCGCCAGAAAATGAGCCGGTTCGGGCTTTCGTCGAAACGGACGACGATGTCCGCCGCGTCCCCAACGCGCCACGGGTTTTCCCATTCCTCGGCATACCGGAGTCGCGTGTAATAGGCCCCGAAACGGCCCGGTCCCTTGGGGCCGGACGGCAGCACCGGAGGCCGGAGCGGCGCCGGTCCGGTGGGGGCCAGGACGGCGGCGGCGGCCGCGGACTCTCCGGCGTCCAGGACGCGGTCGTAGATCCGGATCTCATCGATGATGCCGTCGAAAGAGAACGCAACGGGGGCGACGACCTTGATCTCTTCGCTCAGGCCGAGCGGAGTCTGGTTCCGGCCGACCCACACGTCGGCCTCGGGCGCGAAGCGCGGCGTCCCGGGGGTTTTCATTTCGCCGACGAGCTTCCCGTTCAGGTACAGCTTGATCCCGGAAGCCGGGTCGAACGTGCCGGCGAGATGGTTCCATGCATACAGGGGAAGCCTGAGGGTCGATCGGCTCTCCCGCCACTGGCCGTCGATGGCGATCTGCAGCCCGAAGCGCCCCTCGGGATCGATCCCGAAGAAATAGCCGGACTGGCGGTCCTTTTCCTGATTGACGACGGCGCACCAGGTCCAGGGATAGGTCTGGATGGCGACCCAAGCCTCGATGGAAAAAGCGCCGCCGAGACGGGGCGCCTTCGACGCGCCGCGGACCACCGCCGTCGTTTGTCCGTCGAAGCGGAGACCGTTCCCGGCGACGCCGGGGACGAATTTCCGGAAGCCGCGGATGGCATCGACGCCGGTCTCCTGGTCGAAGGACCAGGATGCGACGGGAGGCTTGTCCGCCGCAAAAGCCAGGCCGACGAGAACGGCGACAAAACTTAATGTAGCCAATCGACGCATCGGGCCTCCATCCGGGACAGGAGGGATAAGGAGGTCCATTATACGTCTTCCCGGACGCCCGGAATAGACTTTTTTTCGATCTGTCCTCCCAAGAAATAAGCCAGCAGGAAGTCGTGCGGCCCGCGCCGGAGTGTTTGACGGAAGGCGCCGTTTATTATACTGTCCTCCCGCGTCAGGCCGGGGGAAAATGGCACTGTCCGGCCCCGGCAAGGAAGGAGATCCCGGGATGACAAGAACGGTGAATGGCCGTCGGGCGCTTCTCGGCGCGATCGTCTTATCGGCCTTGGGATGGATTCCGATGGCCGGAGATCCGCCGCTTTTTTCGAGATTTGTCTCCTCCGGAGGCGCCGCGTTTTATGTTTCGCGCTCCGGCCATGACAGCGATCCCGGCACGAAGTCGGCGCCGTTCGCCACCCTGGCCCGGGCGCAGCAGGCGCTGCGGTCGCGGAAAAAAACATCTTCGGGCCCGGCCGTAGTCGAGGTGGGTCGAGGCACTTATGCCCTCGATCGCCCGCTGGTGTTCTCGCCCGAAGACTCCGGGTCGGAGGCGTCTCCCGTTGTCTTCGCCGCGTCCCCCGGGGAAAGCGTGACCATCAGCGGAAGCCGCGCCCTGGATTGCCGCTGGAAGCCGTACCGTGACGGGATCCTGATGTGCGACCTGCCCGCCGTCAAACAGGGGGAACTCCGTTTTTCCCAGCTCTTCGTCAACGGTAGACGCCAAACGCTGGCCCGGTTTCCCAACCAGGACGATTCGAAACCCGGGCGAAGCGGCTACATCCAGCCCGCGGCCCGGATCCCGGACGGCCGTCCGGACCCGAAGCCCGGAGAGAACGATGACATGGCCTTTTCAGGCGGCGCCCCGCGCGGCATCTTCTTCGACCCCGCATCGTTCACGGCCAAACGCTGGGCCCGGCCCGAAGAGGCGGTCATCCATATCTTCCAGGATTGGGAGTGGGGCAATCTCCAATGGCAGCTGAAGGCGATCGAATATGACAGCCGGGCCATCTGGTTCGGCGAGGGCGGGTTCCAGATGGGCGCCAAATGGTTCGAGGACCCGGCCAAGATCGATAAGGATTCCCGCTTTTTTATCGAGAACGTCTTGGAAGAGCTCGACGCTCCGGGCGAGTGGTATCTGGACGTCAAAGCCGGGGTCCTCTACTTCAGGCCGGAGCCGGGAGTCGACATCGCCGGCGCTCGCGTCGAGGCCCCGCTGCTTCAGCAGCTCGTCCGGTTCGTCGGGACGCAGGAAGCGCCCGTCCGCCATATCGCCCTCGAAGGCTTCCGCCTGACCCAGACGGCCTCGACCTTCCTGGAGCCCTACGACATTCCGTCCCTGAGCGACTGGGCCATCCACCGCGGCGGGACCGTTTTCCTGGAGGGCACCCGGGACTGTGCGGTCAGGAACTGCTGGTTCGACACCGTCCGCGAGACGGGCGATCACGGACCGTTCAACGCCTGGGGCCGCGAGCGGTTCTGGAGCCTGACCCAATCCCACTCCGACTACAGCGTTCCCCGGAGCCTCGAGGCCGGGGCCGTGAAGACCGACGCCATGGAACCGGTCATCCTGCGGAACAATTTCTTCGAGGACCAGTCGGGCTGGGGGCTCGACATGGACGACGGCGCCTCCAACTACGAGATCTACAACAATATCTCCAAGGGCGTCAGCATCAAGCTGCGCGAGGGGGCCTATCGGAACGTCTATAACAACATCTGGGTCGACAGCAACGTCGCGCCCTGCTTCCACGTGGGCAACGAGGACAACCATGACCGCTATTTCCGGAACATCACGGTGATGGCCCGCGACGACGTCTATTCGATCATCGCCCCTCCGGCCCAGGGCCCGTGGCTCGAGGAGATCGACAATAACTGCCTGTTCAGCAAGTCTGGTCGATTCACGGCCCGGATCAGCCAGATGCGCGGCGAAAACGGACCCGAACGCGGGTCCCGCCGGCTCGACTTCGAGGAATGGCACAAGCTCGGCTTCGATAGGAACTCTGTTTTCGCCGACCCCCTCTTCGTCGATCCGGCCAATAACGATTACCGGGTGCGGCCCGAATCGCCGGCCCTGCGGGTCGGTTTTAAAAATTTCGAGATGGGACAGTGGGGCATCACCAA
>Ga0315289_10009668_pt1 | contig 13864 bp, 1 predicted proteins | sample YL17G11_40_MG_FD_203452 | JGI IMG/M metagenome (GOLD analysis project Ga0315289, IMG submission 203452) | Sediment microbial communities from Yellowstone Lake, YNP, Wyoming, USA - YL17G11_40 | ecosystem: Environmental > Aquatic > Freshwater > Lake > Sediment | place: USA: Wyoming | collected...
GCTACAATTGGCCAGGGTGTGGACGTGGTCCTGAATTGCCTCAGTGGCCCGGCCATCCCCGCCGGCCTCTCCGTGTTGAAACGCGGCGGGCGGTTCGTTGAACTTGGCCGGCGCGGCATTCTGTCCCCGGAGGTGGCCGTTAAGTACGGCCGGGACATCTCCTATCATACGTTCGATCTGGGTGTAGAGGCCGGTCGCCAGCCGGGGCTGATCGCCTCGCTGTTTGCCGATCTCCAGCCGCTGTTCGAGCGGCGCGTGCTCAGGCCGTTGCCTCATGTGACCGTCTCCTGGCGCGACGCGCACCGGGCCTTTCAAAATATGCAGACCTCGCGGCACATAGGGAAGATCGTGCTCTCGGATCTGGACGCGAATCACGGTACACCCATCGTAAAAAACGTGGCGGCGCCGTTCGTGGCCGGCAAGGATAAGACTTACCTGATTACCGGCGGCTTTGGAGGGCTGGGCTTGCAGTTGGCATGCTGGCTGGCCGAAGGTGGCGCTCGCCACCTGGTTTTGGCCGGTCGGCGAGGCGCCGTCTCCGAGGATGCCAGAACGACGCTCACGCGTCTGCGAGAACGCGGGGTGCAGGTCCACGAAGCCGGCGTGGATGTCTCGGACTACCCCGCCATGGAGTGTCTCCTGAATCGAATCCGGGAGTCCATGCCTGCTCTGGGAGGTGTGATTCATGCGGCCGGCCTCTTGCAGGATGGCCTGTTGATGAACATGGACTGGCCGCGGTTCTCGTCCGTCTTGGCCGCCAAAGTGCTCGGAGGCTGGAATCTGCACGTGCTGACGAGCCGGCATCCGTTGGATTTCTTCGTACTCTTCTCTTCCATGGCCTCCTTGTTAGGATCGGCAGGACAGGCCAACCATGCGGCGGCAAATGCCTTCCTGGATGCGCTGGCTCATTACCGGCGCTCCCTGGGTCTGCACGCTCTTGCCCTCAACTGGGGCGGATGGTCTGAAAAAGGCGCCGCCGCGGAACGAAGCATCATCGAGCGGCTGGATCTCAAGGGGATGGGCCGGATGAGGCCCGTGGACGCCCTGCGCGTGCTGGCCAACGCTTTGGCCCTGGACCAGACACAACTGGGAGCTTTTGTCGTGCACTGGCAGAGGTTTTTTGAGAAGACCGATTGGTCCCCCTTCTACAGCGAGATGGCGCCCTTGGGGCGTTCCCCAAAGCAGGAGACGGCGCAGCGCTCCAGGCGATTTGAATCGCTTACACCCGGTGAGAGGAACAACCTGTTCCGTACGAGTATCCGACGGCAGATTGGGGCCGTTCTGGGGCTTGCGCCCGAGAGTATCACCGATCGTGACAGGCTGATGGAATTGGGGGCGGATTCCCTCACGGCCATCGAGTTGCGTAATCGCCTTCAGGGAGTCTTTGGCTGCGCTCTGCCTGCCACCCTCCTCTATGACTATCCCACGGTGGAGGCGCTTGTCCGGCACGTCTGCGGACTATTCGCATCCGGGGCCGAAACCATTGGATCCGCACCGGAGGGGACGGATGATAACCAGGAGCCCTCTCGAACCCACCATGACGAGGATGACGGTCGCAGGATGACGTCGGAGATCCAAAAGAGAGTGTCCAGACTGAACCAGTTGCTTGAGGAACGCTTGTGAAGCAGGACGAAATACAGGACGGCTGTTCCTCCGGGGAGATCCTGGCGGCGCTGGACAGAGCCCTCGTTGAGATCGAGAGGTTGAAAAGCCGTGCCGCGGAGCCGGTGGCGCTCATAGGTCTTGGTTGTCGTTTCCCGGGGAGCGACCACGGTGCGGACTTCTGGAACTTGCTGGACGGTCAGAGGGAGGGAGTGGGTACGGTTTCGTCCGAGCGGTGGGACCTGCTGACACATGGCGGTCCCGAGCCTGATGCCTCGGACGTGGCGTATACGAGGACGGGGGCGTTTCTGCAGAACGTGGATGGCTTCGATGCGGAGTTCTTCCGAGTCTCCCCGCGCGAGGCCGCAGCGCTGGACCCCCAACAGCGTCTGGTTCTGGAGGTGGCCTGGGAAGCCATCGAGGATGCGGGTTACGATTCCGACCGACTGTATAATAGTCCTGTCGGGGTCTTCATAGGGATGGCGAACATGGATTACGCCACCCTGCTGACCGGCGCGCCCGCACCACCCGGTCCGTATCATGCCACGGGGGTCCAAACGAGCTTCGCGAGTGGCCGAGTGTCGTATCTGCTCGGGCTTCGTGGCCCGAGTCTGTCCGTGAATACGTCCTGCTCCTCTTCTCTTGTGTCCGTCCATCTGGCTTGCCAGAGTCTCCGCAGTGGTGAGAGTGACCTGGCCCTCGCTGGCGGTGTGAACCTCATGTTGGCTCTGGAGAGCTCCATGGTCCTCTGCCGGATGCACGCGCTGTCTCCAGAGGGTCGGTGCAAGACGTTCGATGCGGCGGCGGATGGGTTCGTCCGGGGCGAAGGCTGCGGGATCGTGGTCTTGAAGCGTCTGTCGGACGCCCTGCGGGACCGGGACCACATTCTGGCGGTCATCCGCGGCAGCGCCGTCAACCAGGATGGGGCCCGTGGCGGCCTGACGGTCCCCAACGGCTTGGCTCAACAAGAGGTGATCCGCCAGGCGTTGCACAACGGCGGCGTGTCGGCGGCAGAGGTATCATACATCGAAGCGCACGGGACGGGTACTTCGCTGGGCGATCCGATCGAGATGGGCGCCCTGGGCCAAGTGTTCGGACCCAGCCACACGCCCGAGCGGCCGCTGTACGTGGGCTCGGTCAAAACGAACATCGGCCATCTGGAGGCGGCGGCGGGGATTGCGGGCCTGATCAAAGTGGTGCTGAGCCTCCAGCACGGTCAGATTCCGGCACATCTGCACTTTCGGGAGCCGAATCCGCACATTGCGTGGGACCGGTTGCCGGTTCGGATTCCGACGACGACGCAGACGTGGCCGTCGTACGGGTCGCGGCGGGTGGCGGGGGTCAGCTCGTTCGGGATGAGCGGGACCAATGCGCATGTGATTGTGGAAGAGGCGCCAGCGGCGGTGGAGGAGGAGGAGACGGCAGTGGATCGGCCGTGGCATCTGTTGACGGTCTCGGCACGGACGGGCGCGGCGTTGTCAGCCTTGTGCCGGCGGTATGCACAACGCCTGTCGATGGGGGACGAGCCGCTGGGGGATCTGTGCTATACGGCCAATACGGGCCGTCGGCACTGGGAGCATCGGCTGTGCGTGCTGGCACGCGATCGGTCCGAGGCGCAGGCGCAGTTGTCGGCGTTTGACCGGGGCGAGGCGGCGGGCCGATGGTGGTCGGGCGAGATGACGGCGCCGGCGGGGGCGGTGGGCTTTGTATTTGGCGCGGAGGGGGCGGACGGGCCGCATTGGCGTGCGTTGTACGAGACGCAGCCGACATTTCGCGGGGCGGTGGACCGGTGCCTGCAGGGGTGGGGAGGGGAGGTCTCGGCGGCGGGTCTGGCGGCGTTGTCGGGAGAGCAGGCGTTGTTCAGTGTGCAGTACGGTCTGAGCGAACTGTGGCGTTCGTGGGGGGTGGAGCCGGCGGTGGTGATGGGCGTGGGGGTGGGCGAATATGCGGCGGGCGTCGTCAGCGGGGTGCTGGAAGCGTCGACGATTCTGTCGTGGCTGGGGCCGGGGGCCGTGGCCGGGGTGGATCGGTGCAACCGAAGCGATCGGCCTTTTGTGTCAGGCATATACGGGCGGGTGGTACAGGAGGAAATCCAGGAGAGAGAATACTGGCAAGAGGTTCGGGGACGCGCGGGGCGAGTACCGGAAGCTCTGAAGACCATGGCGGATACCGGGTGCCGAGTGGTAGTGGAACTGGGCTCGGATGGTGCGCTGGCGTCGCGCGGACGGGAACTGGGGGACGGATCCATTCTATGGGTGAGCAGCCTGAGGTGTGGCGAGCCGGCGTGGGAGAGTGTTTTGTCGGCACTGGCCGAAGCGTATGTACGCGGGGCTTCAGTGGACTGGCGTGGCTTCGATCGGGATTACCGGCGCCGCAAGGTGGCGCTGCCGACGTATCCCTGGCAACGGCAGCGGTACTGGGTGGAGAATGGGACATCGAAGGGGCAAGGGGCGGAGGAATCCGCAGAGGAGTGCGGGCAGTATGAGATTGCTTGGCGAGAGCGCCCGGTGCCTCGGGAGGCGGCGTCTCCGGCGGAGAACGTGGCCCTGGTGAATGTGCGAGCGCGGGGCCAGGAGAAGGTGCGGAGTCTCGAAGCAGAGGAAAGCCGCTGGAGTCGATATGAGCAGATCACGGAGGCGTTGAACCAAGCCGCCACCGGACAGTTGATCAACGTTCTGCAGGGGATGGGGGTCTCGTTTGCTTCGGGTCGGCGGTATGGTCGGGACGCCTTGAGGGAAATGGTGGGAGTGGCGGATCGGCACCGTCGTTTGTGGGAGCGGTGCATGGCCATTCTCTGTGAGCGGGGGATCGTGGAGGCGGAGCCAACAGAGTGGCGCATGACGGGGGTCGGAACGGAAATGGACCGGGGGGATTCCTGGGAGCCATTGGTGCAGAAGTATCCGCAGGCGAGGCAGGAGGTCAGCCTGCTGACCCGATGCACAGCGGGGTTGGGGGAATTGCTGCAGGGGCACAAATCCGCAGGGGAATTGCTGGGCTCGGCGGGCCAGGGGAAGGTTTGGACGTCGTGGTATGAGGATTCTCCGTTGTCACAGATGCTCGACGGTCCGCTGGGAGAGGGATTGGGCCAGATTGTGGACCAGTATCCACCGGATCGAGCGCTTCGGATTCTCGAGATTGGAGGCGGGACGGGAAGGGCGAGCCTGCAAATGCTCGCTCGCTGCCGCGGGGACCGGACCCAATACGTGTTTACAGACCGATCGGGTCTGTTGCTGGCCGGTGCCCGCGAACGGTTGAGCGGATATCCCTTTGTCCGCTATGAGTTGCTGGATATAGAGCAACGTCCGGAGGATCAGGGCCAGAAGAGAAGCAGTTATGACGTGATCGTCGCCTCGAACGTGATCCACGTAACCAGGGATGTTCAGGAGAGTCTGCGGCATATTCATGAGTTGCTGGCGCCGGGGGGAATCCTGTTGCTGCAGGAGGCCGTGAAGCCGCAGGTGTGGGTGGACCTGACGGTGGGGCTGGACGAGAGGTGGTGGTCCTACCGGGACGAGGCGGTGCGCGGGTCGTATCCGCTGTTGAGCCGTGAGAGTTGGCAAAGTCAGTTGGAGGGACTTGGGTTCAGCGAATGCGCGTGGGTGGGTCCGGAAGGTTGCTGGCAGCAGTTGTTGATGGCTCGCAGGGGCGGTTGTGACGGGGCCCATCGATCTGGGTCGGAGCCATGGGTGGTCTTCTGTGACGCCGGCGGGGTGGGAGATTCGCTCAGCGAGGCGCTGGAGTCCCGGGGGGACCGGTGTGTCCGCGTGTACCGTGGCGATGCGTATGAGACGTTGGGTTCGGGCCGGTACCGGATCAGCGCACGCCGCATGGAGGAGTACACGCGGATTCTGGACGAGAATGGATCATCTGCCCTGGGGGTATTGTACTTGTGGGGTATGGATGTGGACCAGGGCCGGGTGACGAAGGGGGAGGCGCTGTTCGAGCGTAGCCTGGAGAGTTGTGTCGGCTTGCTGGGAGTCGTTCAGAGCATCTTGAAACGATCGGTGGCGACGAAAGTTTGGGTCGTGACGCGTGGAGTGCAATCGGTGGGGGGGGCGGACGGATCGCCCGGGGTGGGGCAGTCTGTGTTGTGGGGACTCAGCCGGGTGGTTGGTCTGGAGCACGGTGCGTTAGGTTGCGCGTGCGTCGATCTGCCGGAAGGGCCGGTGGGGTCGTGTGTGGAGGCGTTGTTGTCCGAGTTGTCCGGGCCAGATGGAGAGGATCAAGTGGCGTACCGGGAGGGACGCCGGTACGTGGCGCGACTGGTTCGGCGGCCGGAAGGCCTGCACCCGGAAAAGCCGTTTCGGGTGCGCCCTGAGGGGACCTACCTGATCACAGGCGGTTTTGGCAGTCTGGGCCTGGAGTTGGCGCAGTGGCTGGTCGGGGCCGGGGCGCGCCACCTGGTGTTGCTGGGCCGGCAGGGCTGCCGAAGTCCCCTGGGCCGTCGCACGCTGTCGGACCTGCGCGGGCAAGGGGTGGAAGTGGTCGAGGCCCAGGCCGATGTCTCGGATCGCTCGTCGCTGCAGGGGGTGCTCGAACGGATCGGCCGATCGCCGTGGCCGCTCCGCGGCGTCATCCACGCGGCCGGGGTCAGCCGGGAATGCAAGATCGCAGATTTGAACGCCGAAGTCATGGCCGAGGTGTGCAGGCCCAAAGTGCTGGGTACCTGTCTGCTGCACGAACTGACCCAGGGGATTGACCTTGATTTCATGGTCTTCATGTCGTCCGCGGCCTCGGTGTTGGGGGTACTCGGGCAAGGTGCGTACAGCGCCGCGAATGCGTTCCTGGATGGGTTCGCCCGGGACCGTCGTGCGCGAGGCTTGGTCGGATTGAGCGTCAATTGGGGCCTCATCGCGAATGGGCGCATGGGGGACCCCTACCGTGACTGGCTGGCCCGAACGGGCGTACATGAGCTTTCCATTGACGCCGTGTGCCAGGTGCTCGCGGACCTGTGTTGTTCCGGACCGAGCCAGGCGATCGTTGCCCGATTGGATTGGGCCAGATTCAAGAAAGTCTATGAATTCGCCGGACCAGTCCCGTTCATAGAGGAAATCGAAACGGTTGGCCCGGTGCAGGCACCGGCGGAACCGAGCGGCGAGATGGAGATCGCCAGGCGGTTGCTGAAGACCCCTGCCGCCCTGCGCAAGCATTTGCTGACAGCGTACATTCGGGCGAAAGTTTCTCATGCCTTGGGCTTTGCCGAATCGGCGTCGTTGCCTCCGGACCGGAGCTTCTTCGATATGGGCATGGATTCGGTGACGGCGGTCGATCTCCAGAATCATCTTCAGAAGGATTTGGGACTGACGATTTCTGCCGCTGCCGCCTATGATCATCCCACCATCGATAGACTGGCCGATTACGTCAATACAATCCTCATGGAGGCAGCCCCCCCGGTCGAGTCGGCGGGCGATTCCAGTCCGGCGCAAGCGGATTGGGAGGCGACTGTGAAGAGGATGGAGCGAGCGAACGAGAGCGACTTGGATGGGATGTTTCGCCGTGTCCTGAGCCATTGAGGGGAGACCTCTGCTGGCTCCTGATCCGGTTGACGTCCTTGGGAAGCTATGGTGAAGCTGGACACAGAGGCAATTGACAGACTGACGCCTCTTCAGAGAGCGGCACTGGCGGTCGAGAAGATCCAGTCGGAGTTGGCCGACGCGAGACGGATGCAGAAAGAGCCAATTGCCATCGTCGGCGCGGCTTGTCGTTTTCCGGTCGATGCCAACGACCTGTCTGATTTTGCCCGTCTTCTTTACAGTGGGAGCGACAGCATTGGAGAGGTCCCGCCGGGCCGGTGGCCGGCGAAAGCCAATTGCGATTCGCATGCCGGAGTGTCGCCGGAGATGTACGTGTCGCAGGGTGCGTTCCTCCAGGAGGTTGGAGCTTTCGATGCCGAGTTCTTTCGGATTCTTCCCAGAGAAGCGATGGAAATGGACCCCCAGCAGAGTCTCTTGTTGGAGGTGGCCTGGGAGGCACTGGAGCAGGCGGGCATAGAACTGACGTATAGAGGCGGCCCGAAGGCAGGAATCTTCATCGGCGTTGCTCCTCGTGACTCCATGAGTCTCCAGGAGCGGACCCTGTCCGGACCCGGACTATACGATATTCTGGGCAACAGCATAGACTTCCATGTTGGACGGCTGGCGTATGTCCTCGGATGCAGCGGCGCGTCGATAGCCATTCACACGGGGTGTTCGTCCTCTCTGGTGGCGGTTCATCTGGCGTGTCAGAGTCTGCGCCACGGAGAGAGCGAGATCGCGTTGGCCGGCGGAGTGAACCTGATCCTGTCGCCGGAAGGACATATTGCCTTGTGCCGGATGCACGCGCTATCTCCGGAGGGCCGGTGCAAGACGTTCGATGCCGCCGCGGATGGCTATGTGCGGGGCGAAGGCTGCGGGATCGTGGTCTTGAAGCGGCTGTCGGACGCCCTGCGGGACCGGGACCACATTCTGGCCGTCATCCGCGGCAGCGCCGTCAACCAGGATGGGGCCCGCGGCGGCCTGACGGTTCCCAACGGTCTGGCTCAGGAGGAGGTGATTCGCCAGGCGTTGCACAACGGCGGCGTGTCGGCGGCGGAGGTCTCGTATCTCGAAGCGCACGGGACGGGCACTGCGCTGGGCGATCCGATCGAGATGGGGGCCCTGGGCCAGGTGTTCGGACCCAGCCACACGCCCGAGCGGCCGCTGTACGTGGGCTCGGTCAAAACGAACATCGGCCATCTGGAGATCGCGGCGGGAATTGCGGGCTTAATCAAAGTGGTGCTGGGCCTCCAGCACGGCCAGATCCCGGCGCATCTGCACTTTCGGGAGCCGAATCCGCACATTGCGTGGGACCGGTTGCCGGTTCGGATTCCGACGGCGACGCAGCCGTGGCCGGCGTACGGGCCGCGGCGGGTGGCGGGGGTCAGCTCGTTCGGGATGAGCGGGACCAATGCGCATGTGATCGTGGAAGAGGCGCCGGCGGCGCCGGTTCGGTCCGAGGGCGTGGAACGGCCGTGGCATCTGTTGACGGTGTCGGCGCGGACGAGTGCGGCCTTGGCGACGTTGTGCCGGCGGTACGAGGAGCGGCTGTCGGAGGCGCCGGAGGAGGAGTCGCTGGGGGACCTTTGCTACACGGCCAATACGGGCCGGCGGCACTGGGAGCATCGGCTGTGCGTGCTGGCGCGGGATCGGTCCGAGGCGCAGGCGCAGTTGGCGGCGTTTGGCCGGGGCGAGGCGCCGGGCCGGTGGTGGTCGGGCGAGGTGGCGGCGCCGGCGGGGTCGGTGGGCTTCGTGTTTGGGGCGGCGGCAGGGGCGGACTGGGCGTATTGGCAAGAGTTGTACGAGACGCAGCCGACGTTTCATGGGGCGGTGGACCGGTGCCTGCAGGGATGGGGCGTGGCGGTCTCGGCGGCGGCGTGGTCGGGATTGTCGGGCGCGCAGGTGTTGTTCTGCGTGCAGTACGGTCTGAGTGAACTGTGGCGTTCGTGGGGCGTGACACCGGCGGTGGTGCTGGGCGCGGGGGTGGGCGAGTATGCCGCCGGGGTGGTCAGCGGGGTGCTGGAGGTATCCACGGTCCTGTCGTGGCTGGGTGGGGGGGGCGTGGTGGGTTCGGGCCGGTATCACGCCGGGGAGCGGGGTCTGGTGTCGGGTCGGTACGGTCGGCTGGTGCAGGAAGAAGCGCAGTCGGATACCTACTGGTCCGAGGTTCGGTCCGGTGGGGGTCGGATCACGGAGGCGTTGGAGACGCTGGTGGGGACGGGCTGCACGGTGATGGTGGAGTTGGGCTCGGAGGGGGCGTTGACGGATGCGGGCCGGACGTTGACCGGGACCGGTTCGCGGCGGTGGGTCCGCCCGGGGGCGTCGGAGGGGTCGAGTTGGGAGAGCCTGTTGTCGGCCTTGGCCGAAGTGTATGTGCGGGGGGTCCCGGTGGACTGGCGTGGGTTCGAGGGGGATTACCGGCGTCGCAAGGTGGTGCTGCCGACGTATCCGTGGCAACGGCAACGCTACTGGAGGCCGGCCGCGGCCCCGCGTGGCCCAGCGCCGACGGAGTGCGAGGCCTATGAGATTGTCTGGCGGCCGGCAGGATCAGGCATGCCGGAGCCGGCACCATGGGCCGCCCTGCGTTCGGCGCTGGCGAGCCCCCCGAGTGGTTCCAGCGGAGAGACGCGGACGGCCCAGACGTTGCGGTGGATCGTGGCGCGGCATCCGGCCCCGCAGGTGCTGCGGGTTCTGGAGATCGGCGGGGGTACGGGGCAGGCGAGTGGGCCGCGGCTGGCGTGTTGCCCCGGCGCTCGGACGCAGTACGTGTTCACGGAACGGTCGGGTCATTTGCTGGCGGCGGCGCGCGAGCGGCTGAGCGGATATCCGTTTGTGCGGTATGAATTGCTGGATCCGGCGCGTTCGCCGCAGGAGCAGGGCCAGAGGGACGGTAGCTATGACGTGGTGATCGCAGCGGCGGCTTGGGAGGGGCACGAGGCGGCCCCGGCGTTCCTGCGTTCGCTGCACCGGTTGTTGGCGTGGGGGGGCGTGCTCATGCTGGAAGATCCGCCGGGCCGAGGGCAGGATGGGGACGGGCAGAGCCTGCTGCGGGAGAGCGGCTGGGGCGAGGGACTATGGCTGGCGGCGGACGAGGGTCCGGGCCTGCTGCTGGCGTGCAAGGGCGTCGGGGGGGAGGGGCCTGGACCGCCGATCGATTCGTGGCTGGTGCTGTGCGACGGCGGGGGCGTGGGCGCGGGTCTCGCGGCAGCGTTGACGGCACAGGGCCGGCGGTGTGTGCGGGTGTACCGCGGGGAAGTCGCGGCGCGGGTGGAGGCGGAAAGCTACCGGACGGACGGAGGCGATCCGAAGTCGCTGCTGCGTTCGTTGGCCGGGTGGGGCAGCGGCCGCTGGGGGCTCGTGTACCTGTGGGGCCTGGAGGGCTCGGAACAGGACCCGGCGGCATCGAGCCTGGCGGGGTGCCTGGGTCTGCTGCCCTGGGTGCAGGCGGTGGTGACGGAGGCCGTGGCGGCCAAGGTCTGGATCGTGACGCGGGGCGTGCAGACGGTGCGGCCGTCGGAGGCGGTGACGGGGGTGGGTCAATCGGCCTTGTGGGGCTTGGGCCGGGTGCTGGCCCTGGAGCACGGCCCGTGGGCGGGCGTGTGTGTGGACCTGGAGGCTGGTCCGGTGTCGGCGAGCGTGTCGGCGTTGCTGTCGGAGTTGGAGCGTGCGGATGGCGAAGATCAGGTGGCGTACCGGGGGTCAGAGCGCTATGTGGCGCGTCTGGTTCGCCGGCCGGCGAACGCGTGCGTGGCGGAATCGCTACGGGTCCGTTCGGACGGGACGTACCTGATCACGGGGGGCTTTGGCGGCTTGGGTCTGGAGTTGGCGCGGTGGCTGGGGGACTCGGGGGCGCGGCATCTGGTGCTGGTGGGCCGGGGGGGCTGCCGGGACGCGTACGGCCGGGGAGTGTTGTCGGCGTTGCGGGAGCGCGGGATAGAGGTGGTGGAAGCGCGGGCGGACGTGTCGGACCGCGCAGCGCTGGCAGGGGTGCTCGACCGGATTGCCGGCACACCGTGGCCGCTGCGGGGCGTGATCCATGCGGCGGGGGTATTCGATGATGGGCCGCTGAGCGAGCAAACACCGGAGCGGTGGCGGGCGATGTTTGGTCCCAAGGTGTTCGGGTCGTGGAACCTGGAGAGCCTGACGAAAGATGTGCCGTTGGATTTTCTGGTGTTGTTCTCGTCGGCCTCGGCGGTGCTGGGCTGGCGGCAGCAGGGCAGCTATGCGGCGGCGAATGCGTTCCTGGACGCCCTGGCGCGTTACCGTGGTGGTCAGGGTCGTGTGGGTACGAGCATCAACTGGGGTCCGTGGTCGCAGGTGGGGGCGGCGGCCACGCAGGGGTTGCAGGGGCGGTTGGATCAGGCCGGTGTGCGGCTGATTGCGCCGGCGGCGGGCACGCGGATGCTGGGCCGGCTCGTGCAGGAGAACCCGGCGCAGGTGGTGGTGTTGTCGGGGGATCCGGGGTGGTTGTCGTCTTTGGGCTATGCGGGTCGGTTGCTGGCGGAGCTGCCCGCGGAAGACCCGGCGTGGCGCGAACCGGGGTCTGCCCCGGCCTCCTGGCTCGGTCAAGTGACGGCGGGGGAGTTGCCCGGGGTCTTGCGGAATCATATTCGCCGGGAGGTGGCGGCGACGATGGGTCGCAGCGCGGAGCAGGCGGTGGCGTTGGACCAGGGTGTCTTCGAGCAGGGCATGGATTCCCTCATGGCGGTCGACCTTCGCAGCCGACTCGAGCGAAGCCTGGGATTGAATCTGCCCACCACGTTTGTTTTCGACCATCCCACGGTTGAGAATATGGTGAACTATGTCCTGACGATCTTGCCAGGTGCCACAGAGGGGGTCAAATCATCATCTATCGCCTCGATGGCTGACGAACGTGTTGGCACGCCGGATGATGGCGGGGTGGCTCTCGTTGGCATCGGTTGTCGTTTCCCCGGCGGCATCTGTGACGTACAGCAGTGGTGGGCCTTCCTTGAGAAAGGGTCCACCGGCATTACCGAGGTTGGTAACGACCGCTGGGATCGGCTCGCCTATCTCGATCCCGACATGGATACGCCCGGCAAGATGTATGTGTCCCAGGGCGGCTTCCTCCAGGGCATAGACCAGTTCGAGCCCGAGTTCTTCGGTATCTCGCCTCGTGAAGCGATGGCGCTCGATCCCCAGCAGAGACTGCTGCTGGAGACAGCGTGGGAGGCGATGGAGACGGCCGGATACGTGACGACCGATCTGAGGGACAAGAAGGTGGGGGTGTTTGTTGGCATAGGACGAAGCGAATATGAAGCCCGGTTCGCTTCTCATCCGGCCAATATCGACGTTTATCATGCGAGTGGAAACGATTCCAGCTATGGCAGTGGACGCTTGTCCTATCTGTTTGGAGGTCGTGGTCCCAGTCTTTCGATCAACACGGCATGTTCGTCTTCTCTGGTGGCGGTTCATCTGGCGTGTCAGAGTCTGCGCCACGGCGAAAGCGAGATCGCGTTGGCCGGCGGAGTGAACCTGATCCTGTCGCCGGAAGGACATATTGCCTTGTGCCGGATGCACGCGCTGTCTCCGGAGGGCCGGTGCAAGACGTTCGATGTCGCTGCCGACGGGTTCGTCCGGGGCGAAGGCTGCGGGATCGTGGTGTTGAAGCGTCTGTCGGACGCCCTGCGGGATCAGGACCACATTCTGGCGGTCATCCGCGGCAGCGCCGTCAACCAGGATGGAGCCCGCGGGGGCCTGACGGTTCCCAACGGCTTGGCTCAACAAGAGGTGATTCGCCAGGCGTTGCACAACGGCGGCGTGTCGGCGGCGGAGGTCTCATATCTCGAGGCGCACGGGACGGGCACTGCGCTGGGCGATCCGATCGAGATGGGGGCCCTGGGCCAGGTATTCGGACCCAGCCACACGAAAGAGCGGCCGCTGTACGTGGGCTCGGTCAAAACGAACATCGGCCATCTGGAGATCGCGGCGGGGATTGCGGGCCTGATCAAGGTGGTGCTGGGCCTCCAGCACGGCCAGATTCCGGCGCATCTGCACTTTCGGGAGCCGAATCCGCACATTGCATGGGACCGGTTGCCGGTTCGGATTCCGACGGCGACGCAGCCGTGGCCGTCGTACGGGTCGCGGCGCGTGGCGGGGGTCAGTTCGTTCGGGATGAGCGGGACCAATGCGCATGTGATTGTGGAAGAGGCGCCAGCGGCGTCGGTTCAGTCCGACGGCGTGGAGCGGCCGTGGCATGTTCTGACGGTGTCGGCCCGGACAGGTGAGGCGTTGTCGGCCTTGTGCCGGCGGTACGAGGAGCGGCTGTCTGAGGCGTCGGACGCGGAGCCGCTGGGGGATCTGTGCTATACGGCCAATACGGGCCGTCGGCACTGGGAGCATCGGCTGTGCGTGCTGGCACGGGATCGGTCCGAGGCACAGGCGCAGTTGGCGGCGTTTGGCCGGGGCGAGGCGACGGGCCGGTGGTGGTCGGGTCCGGTGGATTCGGTGGCGGGGACGGTGGGCTTTGTGTTCGGCGCGGAGGGGGTGGACGGGTCGTATTGGCGCGCATTGTACGAGACGCAGCCGACGTTTCGTGGGGCGGTGGACCGGTGCCTGCAGGGATGGGGATCGGAGGTCTCGGCGGCGGGCCTGGCGGCGTTGTCGGGGACGCAGGCATTGTTCTGCGTGCAGTACGGTCTGAGCGAACTGTGGCGTTCGTGGGGGGTGGAACCGGCGGTGGTGCTGGGGGTGGGGGTGGGCGAATATGCGGCGGGCGTCGTCAGCGGGGT
>Ga0315289_10009669_pt1 | contig 13862 bp, 12 predicted proteins | sample YL17G11_40_MG_FD_203452 | JGI IMG/M metagenome (GOLD analysis project Ga0315289, IMG submission 203452) | Sediment microbial communities from Yellowstone Lake, YNP, Wyoming, USA - YL17G11_40 | ecosystem: Environmental > Aquatic > Freshwater > Lake > Sediment | place: USA: Wyoming | collected...
ATAGGGCAGACCCATCGTCCGAAACAGGTAGACGGCCTCCGGGGGAAGTGCCTTGGCGTGTTCAAAGCCGCCCTTGAATTCCGGTCCTCCGTCATAGCCGGGCAGGATGATGTGCGGCTTCTGAATCTGCACGACGCCGCGCCTGACCACGGTCCGGTCCTTGAGCCGACCATGTTCCGCCGCGAAGACGTAGGGCAACTCCATATCGCCAAAGGTAAAGAGCATCTGGTGATATTCCCGGATCACCTCGGTCTTCGACCAGCATTCTCGAAACTGCCTTCGGTCCAACTCGGTCATGCCCCTGCCGCAAAACGCAGCGTCTCCACGGGCCGCCGCAAACCCATACTCGGGCAGCGGCCTGCTCCTTTTGCAGGAGTGCCCTGAAACACGATGATACTGGCCCGGCAGGGGAATTCAAGCGCGAGTACCGGTTCTGTGCCGGCGATTCAGATGCAGTAGTCGAGTACGGTGGACCTGTCCACCTTCTTCTCCTCCTCGACCAGATCGTGGAAGCTGGCACCGTCGTATACCTCTTCAATGGCCTCCTTGGCTCTGGTCCAAAGGTGGAAGAGAGAACAATTGTCCTTCAGCGGGCAGCAGGGGCCGTCTCTATCGCCGATGCACTTTACGGGGTCCAGCGGTCCTTCGACGAGCCGGATGATTTCCCCCACGGAGATCGCCGCCGGGTCTCGGGCGAGAAGATAACCGCCCTGGATGCCTCGGCGTGATTCGATCAGGCCCGTGGGCCGCAATTCGTTGAGGATGTTCTCAAGGAAGCGTTGCGGTATGGCCTGGTTGGCCGCGATCTGGCTGATGGCCACAGGTCCTTGGCGGTAGTGTTTAGCCAATTCAAGGATGGCTCGTATAGCATATTGGCATTTCTGAGACAGGTTCACATTCGGCTCCTGCCGGTTTCCACGATTCGATTTTCCTGACGATCAACAGTAACAATCGTCTCATATAATGGTCATTATGTCAATAGACATTAACATATTGTAAAAAAATTAATGTCATAAGACGTTTATTTTCAGATATTTATGATTATTTGTCCTTATTTTTTGGCGTCGAGCCATTGACACTGCGAATAATGTACACTATATGAATAGACATAGTGATATATTGGCCGCCGGTGCGTTTCGGTGACGCGGCGGCTTCGGTTGAAAAGGGAGATTCGAGGTCGTCCGAAAAGGAGATGCGTTATGGCAGGTGCTTACGAAGATATCATCGCGTCGGTGGGAAATACGCCGCTGGTGCGAATCAACAAGCTGATTCCTGGCGGGACTGTTTGGGCCAAACTGGAAAGCCGCAATCCTCTGGCCTCCGTGAAGGACAGAATCGGGGTGGCCATGATCGATGCCGCGGAACGTGCCGGCAAGATCAAGCCGGGTGGGATCATTGTTGAGCCAACGAGCGGGAACACGGGCATTGCCTTGGCCTTCGTTGCGGCGGCCAAAGGATACCGCTTGATTCTGACCATGCCGGACTCGATGAGCCTGGAACGCAGAAAGGTGCTCAAAGCTCTCGGGGCGGAGTTGGTGCTGACTCCGGCAGCCGAGGGGATGAAGGGCGCTATCAAGAAAACGCTGGAGATCGCACAGGCCGAGAAGGGCGCCTTCGTCCCGCAGCAATTCGAAAACCCGGCGAATCCGGAAATTCATCGCCGGACGACCGCGGAAGAGATTTGGAGAGACACCAAGGGCAAGGCCGACATCCTGGTTTCCGGCGTCGGCACCGGCGGCACGATCACCGGCGTGGCGGAGGTGATCAAGTCGCGCAAGCCGAGCTTCCGCGCCATCGCGGTCGAACCGGTGCAAAGCCCGGTCCTGACGCAGACCCTGGCCGGCCAGGAGGTCAAGCCCGGCCCGCACAAGATCCAGGGCATCGGCGCCGGGTTCGTCCCGAAGGTGCTGAATCTCAAGGTGGTGGACGAGGTCGTTCAGGTGGATCAGGACGAAGCTATCGACTATGCCCGCCGGGCCGCGAAGGAAGAGGGTCTGTTCGTAGGCGTCTCCAGTGGAGCGGCCCTGCGCGCGGCCAGCATGGTGGCCGCGCGGCCCCAGAGCAAAGACCAGATGATCGTAGCGATCCTGCCGGATACCGGGGAGCGATATCTCTCCACGCCCCTGTTCCAGGAATAGGGCCGCCGTGCTTCCGGAGCACGATTCTGACACATACGAAAGGAAGGGGCAAGCGGTGAAGATCAAGGTCAACGGGACGCCGCAGGAGATCGAGACAGGACTCAGTGTCACTGACCTGCTGGTATGCAACAAAGTGGAGCAACCGGACATGGTGAGCGTGCAGCTTAATGGGGAGTTTGTGCAACGCGACCGCTTCGCCGCCACGGCATTCCAGGAAGGCGACGAGGTCGATTTTCTTTATTTCATGGGCGGGGGAAGGTGACGAATGTCCGGCTTCACCACCAGGGCTGTTCACGCTCCTTTTCTCAAGAAAGATCCGCACGGCGCGCTGCACATGCCGGTCTACGAGTCGGTCTCCTTCGAGTTCGAGACCGCCGAAGAGATCGAGGATGCCTTTCTCGGCAAGAGGCCGCGTCACACGTACACGCGGACCACGAATCCGACGGTGGAGCATCTGGAGCAGAAGATCAAGCATATCACCGGCGCCTGCGGGGTCGTTGCCGTCTCGTCCGGCATGGCGGCGATCGCGAACATCATTCTTAGCATCGCCCGGCAGGGCGAGAACCTCGTGACGACGAGGTTCGTCTTCGGCAACACCTATTCACTGTTCGAGCGCACGCTCAAGCCCTGGGGCCTCGAAACGCGCTACGCGGATTTCGCCCGCCCGGAAACGATCGAGCCGCTGATCGACGCGAACACACGTGGCCTTTTCTTCGAGACGATCACCAACCCGCAGCTTGAGGTGGCGGACATTCAGACGCTGGCGGCCATCGCCTGCCGGCATCAGATTCTGCTGATCGCCGATACGACGATGACGCCGCTCTATTTCTTCAACAGCAAGGACTATGGTGTCGATATCGAGGTGCTTTCCAGCACGAAATATGTTTCCGGCGGCGCTACCACGGTCGGCGGCATCATCATCGACAATGGGACCTACAACTGGGCGCGGATCCCGAAGCTGGAGAAAGAAGCGAAGCAGTTCGGGCCCTTTACTCTGCTGATGAAATTGAAGCGTGAGGTGTACCGTAATCTGGGCGCATGCCTGGCGCCACACAATGCCTACCTGCAAAGCCTGGGGCTCGAGACTCTGGCGCTGCGGGCCGATCGGTCTTGTCATAACACGAAGGCTCTGGCCGAGTTCCTGCGCCGGCACCCCAAAGCGAAGAAGGTGAACTATCCGGGACTGGAGAGCTCGCCGTACCATGAGGTTGCCGCTCGCATCTTCGGTGAACGATGCGGCGCTCTTGTGACCTTTGAACTCTCGTCCAAGAAGAAGTGCTTCGCTTTTCTCAACAAGCTGAAACTGCTCCGGCGGGCGACGAACATCCATGACAATAAAACGTTGGCCCTGCACCCGGCCTCGACCATCTTCGGCGAGTACCCGGCGGACTTGAAACGCCAGATGGGCGTCCCCGAGACGCTGATTCGGCTCTCCGTGGGCATCGAGGACGTGGAAGATCTCCTCGCCGATGTCGCCCAGGCACTGGAGGACTGATGCCGCTTTCCGACGAACAACTCGAACGATTCAGCCGGCACATCATCCTGAAAGATGTCGGCATCGAAGGGCAGGAGCGCATCCTGCAGGGGAAGGTCCTGATCGTTGGGGCGGGCGGGCTCGGAGCGCCGGCGGCGCTCTATCTGGCGGCGGCGGGCGTCGGCACCATCGGGATTGTGGACGGCGACGTGGTGGACCGGACCAACTTGCAGCGGCAGGTGATCCACTTCACGCCCGACATCGGCAAGCCGAAGGTTGCCTCGGCCCGGGAGAAGATGCTTCAGATCAATCCGGCCGTGACGGTCCGGACCTATCAGGAACGGCTCTTTGCCCACAACATCCTCGACATCATCCGCGATTATGACTTCGTCATCGACGGGACCGACAACTTCCCTGCGAAATTCCTGATCAACGACGCCTGCGTCCTGGCGAAAAAGGCCTTCTCACACGGGGGCATCCTGCGCTTTGACGGACAGACCATGACCTATGTGCCGGGAAGCGCCTGCTATCGCTGCGTCTTTCTCCAGCCGCCGCCGAAGAACGCGGTGCCGACCTGCTCGCAGGCCGGCGTGCTGGGCGCTGTGGCCGGCATGTTGGGGACGATCCAGGCGGCGGAGGCCTTGAAATACCTGATCGGCAAAGGGCAGCTTTTGACCGACCGGCTTCTGATCTTCAACGCCTTTGCCATGGAGTTCCGCACGGCGCGTTTCAAACGCAACCCCGCATGTCCGATTTGCGGTGCGCATCCGACGATTACGGAATTGCAGGATTACGAACAGGGGACGTGTGATTTGAGAAACTCGCGATGAAGATATCAAAAGAGATTGTCGAGAAGATCTTCGCCCAGGGCCGACGGGAAGCACCGAATGAAGCGTGCGGTTATCTCGCCGGCCATGACGGCACGGTGGTGAAAGCCGTGGCCTTGACCAACGTGGATCACAGCCCCGAGCATTTCTCGCTCGATCCCAGAGAGCAGTTTGACGCGGTGCGGCAGCTTCGTGCCGAGGGTCTGGCGATCCTGGCGGTCTACCATACGCATCCCGAGACGCCGGCGCGGCCTTCGGCGGAGGATATCCGCTTGGCTTACGACCCCAGCACTATTTACGTGATTGCCTCGCTACAGCAGGGGGGGCGGGACATCCGGGCTTTTCGCATCCGGCAAGGGGTGGTTACGACTGAAACACTTGTTATCGCGGAGAAGGTCCCTGGAGGAAGTGACATGATGCCGGCGTACAGGATTCCCGGGAACTATGCCAGGGAAGTTGACGAGCTGGAGGGCTATGTCGAGCGGTTTCGCGTCGGCACGATGAGCGCGGCCGAATTCAAAGCCCGCCGGGTCCCGTTCGGGGTCTATGAGCAGCGTACCCCCGGCCGTTTCATGATCCGCATTCGGTGCGCGGCCGGGATTGTCACGCCCGCGCAGCTTCGCCGCATCGCCGATCTGTCCACCCGGCTCGCGTCCGGACGGCTCCACGTGACCACCCGGCAGGAGATCCAGGTGCATGATGTGCCGCTGGAGAACATGGTCCCGCTGATCCGGGAACTCTCCGTCGTCGGACTGGCCACCCGAGGAGGGGGCGGCAACACCGTACGCAACGTCATCGCGTCGTGGGACTCCGGCGTCGCGGTGGACGAGGTGTTCGACGTCGCTCCACACGCGGTCGAATTGACCTCGCGGCTGATCGCCTTGGGCGATTCCTGGCTCCTGCCGCGGAAATTCAAGATTGCCTTCTCCAACTCCGGGGCCGACAACGCCTTTGCCACCGCCAACGACGTGGGGTTCATCGCTGCGGTAGACGGGAACCGGCGGGGGTTCCGGGTCTTCGTGGCGGGCGGGATGGGAAGAAGTCCCCAGCCCGGACAATTGCTGCACGCGTTCGTCGCACAAGACGAAGTCTTTCTCGTGGCGGAGGCGGTCAAGCGCCTGTTCTCGAAATTCGGCAACCGCCGCAACAAACACTCGGCCCGCTTGCGGTTCCTCTGGAATACCCTGGGAAAAGAGCGTTTCCTCGAAGAGTATCGCAGACAACGGGCTCTCCTGGAAGCGGAACATCCCGCCCCCTTTGTGCCGCCGGTTTGGTCCGAGACGGCCCAGGTGCCCTCCGGACTCGCGGCGGTAAACGAAACGTCCGCGGATTTCGATCTCTGGAAGAAGCGCTATGTGACGGCCCAACGCCAGAGCGGACTGTGCTCCATTCTCGTGCCGCTGCCGCTGGGAGACATCTCGTCCGAAAAGGCGACGCTCCTGGCTGACTCCCTGACGCCGTTCGGCGACAGTACTCTCCGCTGCACGGCCGATCAGAACCTCTCCCTCCGCAACATTCCCGACCGCTATTTGGGAAATATCTTCGCGTTGGTGCGCCAGGTGTCCACCGCCTGGAATTCCCCGAAGCTCCTGGCACATGCAGTAGCCTGCGCCGGGGCCAGCACCTGCCCACTCGGGATTTGTCTGTCGCGAGGGGCGCTGGGCGCGACTCTCGACCGGCTGAGGACTTCGGACATCGACCTCGACAGTTTGGGTGACTTTCGTCTTCACTTTTCCGGCTGCCTCAATTCCTGCGGCCGGCACGGGCTCGCCCATCTGGGCCTCTTCGGCAAAGCGGGGCATGAAGGGGGCCACAGTTTTCCGGCGTACACCATCGTGGCCGGCGCGAAGATCGATTCGGTCCAGGGTTCCGCCCTGGCGCACAAGATCGACGAGATCAGCGCCCGGGATGTGCCGGACTTGGTCGTGGAGTTCCTCCGCCACTATGCCGCCCGAAAGGAGGCGTATTCCTCTTTCCAGGAGTACCTCGATCAGGAAGGCGCTGATCGCATCCGGGCCATCTGCGACCGGTATCGCAACGTCCCCACGATCGAAGAGGATGAGAGTTACTATCGCGACTGGGGCGCTCCAGAGCTGTTCTCGCTGGCGGGGCGGGGCACGGGGGAGTGCGCCGCCGGACTCTTCGATCTGATCGACGTGGACCTGGCGAAAGCCCGCGCGGATCGCGCGGCCTTGGCCACCGAGCGCGATCCTGCCGCTCGCTCGCTTCTTCTGCACCGGCTGACCGTCACGGCCGCACGCGCCCTGCTCATCACGAGAGGAGTCGAGGCAGCTACCGACCGCGATGTGCCGGACCTTTTCGAGCGTCACTTCCTGGACACCGGTATCGTCGCGGATAGCTTCCGGCCGGTGATCGCGGCCGCGCGCCACGGCGCAGAGACCCTGGCGGTTCTCGGCGACCGGGCTTTGGCTTTTGCCCAAGAGATCGAAGATCTCTACGCCTCGATGGATGATACCCTGCAATTTCATCCCCGCGTACCGCTACAGAAGGGAGAAAGCGAACCCCGGGAGCCCATGAAGGTCGATCTCGTCAAGGATCTGCGGGGCGTGGCCTGCCCGATGAACTTCGTCAAGACCAAGATGGCCTTGTCGCAATTGAAAACCGGCCAGGTCCTTCAGGTGCTTCTGGACGAGGGCGAGCCGGTGGAAAACGTCCCGCGCTCGGTGGAGGCGGAGGGACACCGCATTCTCGAACAGGCCAAAGCGGCCGATCATTGGTCGGTGACCATTCGAAAGGCCTGAGGATGCACGAGCGGGCGTGGAACCGGATCCTGTTCGGTCGCGTTCCAGAGAGGTCGCCGGAATACTCCATCGGAACCATCGGAATCGTCGCAGGGAGCATGTAAAACGATGAACGACCTTTACTCCAAACTGCAACATGCTCTCCAGGGCCGGGACGCAGAAGGGGCGGTCCGGGAAGCTTTGCGAATTCTTCCCGCCGACCGGGTCGTGCTGGCCTCGAGCCTGAGCGTCGAGGACCAGGTTTTGACTCACCTGCTGTGTGCTGTCCGGGCCCAACCGAGGATTTTTACGCTCGACACGGGCCGGCTCTTTCCTGAGACCTACGACACCATGGAACGCACCATGCAGCGGTACGGCTTCCGCTACGAGGTTCTCACGCCGGACACGCGGGAACTGGAAGAAATGGTCCGCACCCATGGACCCAACTTGTTCTACCGGAGTGTGGAGCTGCGCAATCTGTGTTGTGCCGTGCGCAAGATCCACCCGCTGCGACGCGTTCTGGCCACGGCGGACGCTTGGCTGTGCGGCCTGCGCCGAGAACAGTCGGTGACGCGCAAGTCGGTCGAGAAGGTCGAATGGGATGAGGCGTTCGGTTTGTGCAAAATCAATCCGCTCATCGACTGGACCGAACCGCAGGTGTGGGAGTTTATCCGGGAGCACGACGTCCCCTACAACGCGCTGCACGACCAGGGCTATCCCAGCATCGGCTGCGCTCCCTGCACCCGGGCGGTGAAACCGGGAGAAGACATCCGCGCCGGCCGGTGGTGGTGGGAGAATCCGCAGCACAAAGAATGCGGTCTGCACGTCAGGGACGGCAGAATCATCGAACGGGGGCACACCTAATGGACCATCTCGACAAACTCGAAGCCCAAAGCATCTATATCCTGCGCGAGGCGTACCGCGAGTTCAAGCAACTGGTGATGCTTTGGTCGATCGGCAAAGACAGCACGGTGCTGCTGTGGCTGACCCGCAAGGCCTTCTTCGGGCACGTGCCGCTGCCGCTGCTGCACATCGACACGCAGTACAAGATCCCGGAGATGATCGAGTATCGCGACCACCTGGCCAAGCAGTGGAAGCTGAACATGATCTTCGGCCGCAACGACGAGGCCCTGTCGGCCCGGCACACGTTCCCGGACGGCCGCTGCACGCGCCTCCAATGCTGTGCGGCGCTCAAGAGCGAGGCACTGAAGCACACGCTCTCGGGCGAATGGCCGCGCTGGGTGCTGGACCACCAGACCGGGCAATACGTCAAGACCATCGGCGGCGAGCCGTTCACCGGCGTGATCGTCGGGGCCCGGGCCGATGAGGAAGGCAGCCGCAGCAAGGAGCGCTACTTTTCGCCGCGCGACCGGCACAGCGATTGGGATGTGTCGAACCAGCCGCCCGAGCTGTGGAACCAATTCAAGACCGACTTCGCCCCCGGCACGCACGTGCGGATTCACCCGCTGCTGGATTGGACGGAGTTGAACGTCTGGGAGTACATCGAGCGGGAGAGCATCCCGATGGTGAGCCTGTATTTCGACCAGGGCAGGGGGCAGCGCTATCGTTCGCTGGGCTGCTGGCCCTGCACCAAACCGGTGCCATCGACCTCCAAGAACGTCCGCGAGATCATCGAGGAGCTGCGCAGCGGCAAATTTGCCAACATCGCCGAACGCTCCGGTCGGGACCAGGACAAAGAAGATGGATACGGTCTTGAGACGCTCCGGCGTGAAGGCTACATGTAGCAACCAAGAGAAGGGTAGAATCATGCGTAACACGACGACTTCAACCGCCGTCGCGGTCGATATGCCGACCGGCGCGAACCGCTTGTCCCTGACATCTGCACCCCGTTCGATCTCGGCCGGGGTGCGCCTGGAATGGGAGATTCCGGCCCGCGTTCGTTCCTGGCACGTGGGCCTCTGGTTGTCGCTGGCGGCGGCCGGCGTGGCCGCCGCGCTGGCGGACTCCCAGTTCGGATGGCTCCAATCGCTGTCGGATGTCGCGGCTCCCATTTCCCGGTCTTCCCTGGTGCTGCTGCTTCTGGCGCTGGGCTGCGAGTTCATGGACGCCACCATCGGTATGGGGTACGGCACGACGCTGACGCCGATCCTGCTGGTCCTGGGCTATCCGGTGGGCATCGTGGTGCCGGCGGCGCTGCTGAGCCAACTGCTGGCCAACATTTCCGCCGCCTTCTTCCATCACCAGACCGGCAACTTTAATTTCTGGAAAGATCACCAGGTACGCAACACGGGCCTCCTGATGGGGCTGGTCGGATTGGGGGTATCGGTAGTCACGATGCTGTTCGCCTTGAAGCTGCCCGACAGGTATTTGCGGATGGGAATCACGCTGATCGTCATCAGTATCGGCGTGTTCATGCTGGTCTGCTCGCGGTTCCAGATCCGCTTCCGGATGCGGAATGTGGGTCTCCTCGCCGCCGTGGCGGCGTTCAACAAGGCCTTCAGCGGGGGCGGATACGGGCCGCTCGTCTGCGGCGGCCAGGTGCTCGTGGGATTGCCGGTGCGGGCCGCGGTGGCGAGCACCGCGGTGGCGGAGGCGATGGTCTGCGTGGCGGCGGTGGTCACCTTTTATGCCGGTGGCAGAACGGTTCCTCTGTTCCTGTTGCTGCCGCTGGTGACCGGATCGCTGCTGAGTACTCCTTTGTCGGCGGTGACGCTCAACCGCCTGCCGCAAGCGCTGGTCAAAAAGCTGATGGCGCTCGCGATCCTGCTGTTGGGGGCGTATGCCTTGTGGCAAGGCAAGGGAATCTGACAGGGATTGATGAAGGATGATTGATAATTGACGATTGTGCCTGAAAATGACAGATCTCAAATCACAAATCAAAAAGCATAAATCTGGGATTCTTCGGGACCAAATGGACATCGTGGTCATTGGCCACGTGGACCATGGCAAGAGCACGCTGGTGGGGCGGCTGCTGGCCGATACCGGCTCACTACCCCGAAGGTAAACTGGAGCAAGTCAAGCAGGCGTGCCGCCGCAATGCCAAGCCCTTCGAATACGCCTTCCTGCTGGATGCGCTTCAGGATGAGCAGGCACAGGGTATCACCATCGACTCCGCGCGGTGTTTCTTCCACACCGCCAAGCGCGAGTACATCATCATCGACGCGCCGGGGCACATCGAATTTCTCAAGAACATGATCTCCGGGGCCGCCCGCGCTGAGGCGGGACTGCTGGTGATCGATGTGGCCGAGGGCGTGCGGGAGAATTCGCGTCGGCACGGCTACCTGATGAGCATGCTGGGCATTCGCCAGATCGCCGTGTGCGTCAACAAGATGGACTTGGTGGGGTACCGCGAGGAGGCCCTTGCAGCAGTCCGCGACGAATATGGGCGGTTTCTGGCCAAGATCGGCCTGGAGCCGCTGGCCTTCGTTCCGATCAGCGCCCGCGAGGGCGACAACGTGGCCCGGCGGTCCCAACTTATGTCCTGGTACACGGGGCCGACCATTCTCGATCTGCTGGACACGCTGCAAAAGGAGCCCGCCCCTGTGGACAAGCCCCTGCGCCTGCCGGTCCAGGACGTCTACAAGTTCACCGAGCATGGGGACGATCGGCGCATCATCGCCGGCCGAATCGTCACCGGCCGGTTGCACGTGGGCGACGAAGTTGTCTTCCTGCCCAGTGCCAAGCGGTCGCGCATCCAGAGCGTGGAAGCATTCCCATCCTCAACACACCCGGAGGCCCAGGCCGGCGAAAGCACCGGCGTGACGCTCCAAACCCAGGTGTACGTCAAGCCGGGTGAGCTGATGGTCAAGGCCGGCGAGCCGCAGCCCCGCTCGTCCACCAAGCTGGAGGCGAACCTCTTCTGGCTCAGTCCCAATCCGATGGTTATGGGCAAGCGCTACAAGCTCAAGCTGCACGCGGCCCGCGCGGCGGCGTATCTGACCGCGGTGCATACCGTCATCGACGCGTCCAACCTGACCACCGTCGCCAACCGCCGGCAGATCGAGCGGCACGACGTGGCCCACGTGACCCTGGAGACGCTCAAGCCCGTGGCGTGCGACCCAGCCCTCGAGATTCCCCAGACGGGGCGGTTCGTCATCATCGACGATTATGAAATCGCCGGCGGCGGGGTGATCCTGGCCGCCGCGCAGACCTCCAATACGCTCGTGCTCGAGCACGTGCGGCAGCGAAATCAAGCCTGGGTGCGCAGCCGAATCAGCCCTCAGGATCGCGCCGGGCGTCACGGCCAGCGGCCGGCGCTCGTGGTGATTTGCGGTCCGCAGGGGGGCGACATGGAATCACTGGGCCGCGCGGTGGAGGAACATCTCCACCACTCTGGACGCTTGGCCTACTATCTGGGCCTGAGCAATCAATTGCTGGGCCTCAATGCGGATCTGAACGTTCGGGGCGGCCGCGAGGAGTTCCTCCGTCGTCTGGGCGAGACCGCGCACCTGTTCACCGACGCCGGACTCATCGTCATCACCACCATCGCCGACCTGGACGACTTCGAACTCGAAACGTTGGACACGCTGAACCAGCCGGGGGAACTCGTCGTCGTCAATGTCGGCGAGGTCCAACTGAGCCGGCGCAAACCCGACCTCGTTCTGGACAAGGTCGATCCTGACGCCCTGTCTGCTCTGCACGCATTGCTCCAGGAGAAGCGGTACATCCAAGACTACCAGATATGAAAGTGCCGGGCGGACGCGAGGCTCGGCTTTCTGTCCGCCCTCAGCGACGCAAGTAGTTGACGATCGAGGAACCCCGGGGTATCGTGGTGGAAGTCAGATATCGTGACGTCGTGACAATCACACGAAGAGAATCCATGGTGGTGGTATGGAAAGACGCGAATTCATCAAGGCGGCGGTGGTGGCGGGCGCGGGGCTGAGGTCCTGCGTGGCGGTGGCAGGGAGGCAGAGCAGTTCGACAACGGCAGGACAACCGGCGATTCCGCGACACATGCTGGGCAGGACCGGGGCAGAGGTGAGTATCCTTGCCCTCGGCGGCGTCATCGGCATGCAACTGCCGCCGTCGGAGAAACACGACCCCGCGGCCATCGCCGAGACGGCGCTCGATCTGGGCATCACCTATTTCGACACGGCGCCGGGCTACAACAACGGACAATCGGAGACGAACTATGGCCAGGTGCTGGCCCGCCGGCGTAAGGAGGTCTTCCTGGCCTGCAAGACCGGCGACCGGTCGTATGATGGCACGATGCGCAGCGTCGAGCAGAGCCTCAAGCGGCTGCGCACCGACCGTCTCGATCTGCTGCAGATTCACGGCGTCACCGGCAAAGACGATCCGTCGGCCTGGGGCAAACCCACCGGCGTCGTGACCGCGCTGCAGAAATTGCGCGACCAGAAGGTGACGCGCTTCATTGGCGTCACAGGCCACGATAATGCGGAGACGCTGCGTCGGGCCGTCGAGATGTACGAGTTCGACACGCTGCTGACCACGCTGAATCCCACCAGCCACCGCCGGTCCTTCCGCGAGGAGTTGCTGCCCGCCGCGAATCGCAAACAGATGGGCGTCATCGCGATGAAAGTCATGGGCGGCGGCAACGGCTGCTTGGTCACCGGCAACCCGTTCCAGCAACGCTTGCTGCCCTACCACGATGAGACTTCCCACCAGGTGGCCGCTTCGGCGCTGATCCGCTACGCCCTGGGTCTGCCGATCTCGGTCGCCGTGATTGGCGTCGACTCCATCGATGAATTGAAGACGAACATCGCGGTCGTAAAAGAGGCCAAGCCGATGACGCTGGCGGAGCAGCAGGAATTAGAGAAGGTCGTGGGCTGAGAGCCGGGGACCGCCGACGCGGGGTACACGATGGATGAGACACGCCTTTTCAGTCGGGCTGACTTCCTGACACAAGCCGGTGGCGCGCTGATCGGCAGCGCCATAGCCACAGCAAGTTGTCTCGGTGGGCAATCTGCCGCCGGGACGCACACGTGGAAGGGCCGCAAAGACTCGAGAGTCCAGCGTTGGGACGTCATCACCATCGGCAACCTCTCGCGCAATCGCTACTGGGGCGAGAGCGATACCAAGGGTGTGCGGGCGGCCATCTGCACGTGTACGTTGATCGCCGGCGATGGTTTTCGTCTGCTGGTGGATCCCTCCCTGGCGGACGCCGCCGAGATGGCCCGCGAGCTGGACCGGCGGACCGGCCTCAAGCCGCACGATGTGAGCGCGGTTTTCATGACCCATGAGCATGGCGATCATTTCACCGGTCTGGCACATTTCCCCGAGGCGAAATGGTGGGCCGCACCTGCCGTGGCGGACGTTCTCAACAAGTCTGCCAAGTTGCCGCGCCGTGTCGATGGCGTGATGGGCCGCCTTTTCGAGGCCGTCGAGGTGATTGCCACACCCGGTCACACGCGCACCCACCACAGCCTGCGTTTCGATTGCGACGGCCTCTCCATCGTCGCCGCTGGGGACGCGGTGGCGACCCGAGACTTCTTCGGTGAGCGACGCGGCTATTTCAACGCGGTGGATTTCGAGCTATCCGCCCGCACCATGGACCGACTCGCGGCGGCCGCCGACATCATCATCCCGGGACACGACAACTACTTTCTCCCCGATCTTCGATCAACTGTTGGCGGACGATAAGTGTTTCCGGAACCACTCGCGGGCCCGTCGCCACATTTCTTCCGACAGAACGTGGCCGGCGCCTTCCTCGATGTAGTAGCTGAAGCGGTCGGCGGCCCCGGCTTGCTCGTAGGCTAGGGCG
>Ga0315289_10009670_pt1 | contig 13862 bp, 9 predicted proteins | sample YL17G11_40_MG_FD_203452 | JGI IMG/M metagenome (GOLD analysis project Ga0315289, IMG submission 203452) | Sediment microbial communities from Yellowstone Lake, YNP, Wyoming, USA - YL17G11_40 | ecosystem: Environmental > Aquatic > Freshwater > Lake > Sediment | place: USA: Wyoming | collected...
TTTCTTGATCAAGATCGACGTCCGCCGCCTCGGATCCGGCAGATACCTGTTGGATTTCCAGGCGGCCGACCCTTCGTCCGGCGCGCGCACGTCCGCGGCGGCGGCTCTGGTCAAGAAATAATCCCGCTAGGGCTTCTGCACCTGCAGCCGGCCGCTCCCGGACCAACCTGCCGTATGATCTGTTCTGGTTTACGGCAATCACCCTTTATTCGCAAGCAAGGGCGGATGCCCCGGCAGGGGAGTCCGCCCTTTTTTATTTTCGGACTTTTTCGATCCTTGCGGTTGACGGGCTCCGACGGCTCCCTGACTTAAGGGAATTGTTGTCCGTGGAAATCTAGGCTAGGCAGATATGCGACAAGAAGCACGTCCACGGCCATTGGCCGGATACCCAACATCGGTATATGCACGGATAGGCCGCAGGGATTTGCCGGCGGCCGCCCGAATCCTATGCGGCGGCCAGGGAAGTCGCGCTGTTCAGCAGGAAGCCGAGTTCCGCCTCGAGCGCGCTGAGGCGGGACCGGGCCTCGGCGTATTCGGCCACGATTTGTTTCAGCCGTTCGCGAAGGCGGGCTTTTTCTTCTCTGAGCCAGGCATCTTTTTCTTCCGCCAGGCGCCGCAGGTTGTCCTGGACCTTGGCCCGCATGCCGGCCAGCGTCACCGCGTACTCTTCTTTCAAGGCCTTCAGCCTTTCCGCCGCTTTTTCGTACTCCACTCTTAGCGCGCCCGCAAAACAGGCCAGGGCATATCCCTGCTTGAGCCCGGCGACGAGCTCCCGCACCGGCACGATGGCTTGGACCCGATGGGCGTTCGCGCCGCAGAAAACGAAGCCGTTCTCGAAGTCCCCCTTCCGGGCGCTGTCGAGCGCCTCGGAAATGCAATAGCGGGCCTTGCCGGCTTCACAGCTTTCGAGACAGCGCGAGGGACAACGAAAGATCTTTTTCTCCCCGCGGGCGATCGCCGCCAGGAATGGGCTGCGGATCGCCCGTCCCGGCAGGCCCACGGGGCTCTGGATGATGACGATGTCCTCTTCCCGGCAGGACAGGTAAGCTTGCTTGAACCGGATGTCGGCGTCGCATTCGGTGGTCGCCACAAAACGGGTGCCGAGCTGCACCCCTCGGGCCCCGAGCGCCAAAAATCGATGGATGTCTTCGCCCGAATATATACCGCCCGCGGCGATCACCGGGAACGTGCGGTTCCAGCGCGTTTCGAATTCCCCGAGCGCTTCGATGACCTCGGGGACGATCCGTTCGAGCTGAAATTCAGGGCGATCGATCTGTTCCGGCTTGAATCCGAGATGTCCCCCCGCCCGGGGTCCTTCGACCACGACGGCGTCGGGGAGGTCGCCGTAATGCTTTTCCCATGATTTAAAGATCAGGCGGGCCGCCCGCGCGGAGCTGACGATCGGAGCCACCTTTACGCCCGACTCCCGGATGGCCCGTATGGGGATCCCTTTGACCGGCAGGCCGGCCCCGAGGAAAAGGAAATCGACTTTTTCCTCGATAGCGGCATCGAGCAGCTGATGGAAACAGTCGACGGCGACCATGATGTTGACGCCGATGAGGCCTTCTGATTTTCGGCGCGCTTCGCGGACCTCGCGGCGCAGAGCCCGGACGTTCGCCGCGGTGGGATCGTCGTAGTAATCGCCCTCGAGCATGCCGATAGCGTTGGCGGCGATAACGCCGATCCCGCCTTCCCGGGCGACGGCGGCGGCGAGGTTTGACAGCGATATGCCGACTCCCATCCCGCCCTGAACGATCGGGAGCCCGGCCGTTTTATCGCCGATCCGGAGCGCGGGAAGCGGGTATTTCGCCGCACAGTGATCCTTGAACTCGGCAAATTTTGTTTCAAGGGCTTTCAATAAGCTCATGACGATCTCCCAAGCCGCGATAAATAATAGGCGAATCGAGCGGAGGTGTCAAGGCCGAGCTCAGGTTTGGCCTATTCTCCCCCTGAACGGGCAGTTTTTCTGCTTTTTTTTAATTTGCGGGCGAAGTTCTTTTATGGTAATATATCTAGCGGAAATCCCCCGTAAAGGGGGCGCGGGTCGGATAAAGGTTAAAGGGGCAGAGGCCCTAACAGCCGACATACTCCTCTCCTTTATTGCGATCGATTTTTTAGCATGGGCCGTCTCGGGTGCCCCCGAGCGGACCCTTCGTCAAAGGAGACGAGTATGAACATCTACGTAGGCAACCTCTCTTTCACCGTGACAGAGGACGACCTCCGGCAGGCCTTCCAGGCTTTCGGCGCGGTCGAAAAAGCGGCCATCATTACCGACAAAATGAGCGGCCAGCCCCGCGGCTTTGGCTTCGTCGAGATGCCGAACAAGGACGAGGCGGTCAAGGCCATCAGCGGGCTCAACGGCAAGGACCTCAAGGGCCGGAACCTCAAGGTCAACGAAGCCCAGCCCCGTCCGGCCGGCGGCGGCGGCGGCAGAGGCGGCTTCGGCGGCGGCGGCGGCGGCGGACGCGGCCGGTTCTGATCGCTCGTTTAACCTAGCGGTCAAATCACATTCGTACGCAAGGGCGGATGCCCGGGCCGGGTACTCCGCCCTTTTTTTTATTTTCCGGGGGTCAACATGAAATTCCTACGTAGGACGGTCCTGATCACAGCCTCACGGCGAGGCCGCCGCTGATCATGAGTCCGTCGAAAATCCCGGCGTCGACGAGGACGTGGATGTTTTTCGTCACCCGTGCCTTCAGGCCGACGTTGATCTGGATGAACGGCAGGAAGTTCGGGAGCTTGAAGTCGGTTTCGGCTTCGTCCTTGAGCTCCCGGAGGGTCTTCGTGTCCGAGCCTTCGACGGTCTCGGTCGGGATGGCGCTCCCGGAGAGCTGGCCGGAGTAGCTGTAGGACAAGGTGGAATCGTCGAGGGCCTTGGCCGTCGAGATGCCGCCGCCGAAGGTGATGTAGGGATGGATGACCGCCGACGGAAAGATGTCCCAGCGGAAGGTCAGGAGAAGCGACATGGCCTTGATGATCGCGCTGGCATCCGCAATCCCGTTGAAGGTCGCCGTCGCCATCGTGCCCGAGTCCTGGAGCTGCATCAGGGTCGTCACCGAGGGGAGGACCTTGAAGGTGCTCTTCTCGACGGAAACGCCGAGGCTGAACGAGCCGCGGTGACCGCCGGGATAGAAACGGAACCCGACGCCGAAATCGTCTCCACTCGAGTTGAAATCGAGGTTCTGCTCGTAGGACGTCAAGCTGAATCCGGGATAGGAGTCCTGGATGTCGGTCAGGATCCGGTCCTGGATCTCGTCCTTCGTCGCGTCGTCGAGGGCGTCCTTGGCCAGGTTCCCGAGCAGGTTCAGGCTCCACCGGCCGTAGTGGCCGCCGAATTCGAAATGCCCCTGGGCCACGAGGGCGGGGGCCCCGCCTAGGAGGGCGGACAATGAGACGAGGAGAACAAGACGGCGTGCGCGCATGTTCGTTTCCTTTCTATTCCGGAAGTCGATACATCCTGACCTGCCGTCATTGTGAGCGCTCCGGCGTGTATTTGTCAAGGCCGGGCCGCGACTTAACGGCCTCTCGCACGCTTTTCTTTCCTTGACTCGGGGACAGGACAAAAACTATGATTTTCCCGCGAGAGGCGCGGCCTCCGGGCGGCGCGTAACAGAAAGTTTAAGGAGGTGAACATGAGAAAAGCTCAAGCTTTAGCGCTCGCCAGCGCTCTCTTGCTTCTATCCCCGGCTTGGTCTCAACAAAAAGCTTACAAAGTGGTCCTTCTTTACGACATGGAAGGGGTGTCGGGAGCGACCTCGGTCCGGCATACCGACTTCGGGGCTAACCCGGAATACGAGGAGGCCCGCAAGTCGCTCGCCGCGGACGTCAACGCGGCCATCGCCGGGCTCAAGGCCGCCGGGGCGACGGAAATCATCGTCGTCGACGGCCACGGCTCGGGCAACACCCAGAGCCCCGACGTCCTCGAAGCGGAGCTCCTGCCGCCGGCGAAAATGATCTCGCGCGACCGGCCGTTCGACATCTACATGGACAGCTACGACCAGTCTGTCGACGCCATCGTGGCCGTCGCCATGCACGCCGGCGCGGGAAATCCGGCCGGGTTCCTGTCCCACACCTACACGATCGAGGACATCCAATACAGGGTTAACGGGACTCCTTTCAACGAAACCATGATTATGGCCATGGGGGCGGCCCGCTTCGGCATCCCGATGATCATGGTCAGCGGCGACGACCAGCTCGAAAAAGAGATCCGCCGCTTTCTCCCCTGGATCAAGTACGCCTCGGGCAAGCGGGCCGTCGGCCGGACCAAGGCCGAACCATTCCCTCGCGAGGAGGTCTCGCGCCGCATCGAGAAGGCGGCCCGGGAGGCGCTCCTCGCCCTGGACGCCGCGCGCCTGCCCGAGAATTTCTCGGCCCCGTTCCGCTTCGCGCTGACCTTCCAGGACGAGTCCCAGGCCCGGACCGTGGCCGGGCTCCAGGGCGCCGAGCTCTTGGCCGACTCGGTCTCCGTCCAGATCCGGGCCGCTGATTTCGAGGAGGGATACCGGGCCAGCTTGCGGCTTATCTCGGCGGCCGGGCTCGTCGGACGCCTGCAGGCTATTCAGCGGATCCTCACGGCCCAGCCGAACGCGGCGGCCCTGCGCGATGCCGTGTCCAAGTACATCACCGACCGCTGGCTCGACCCGCAGCCCGCGCCGCCCGCTTCAGGCGGGGCTGCGGCGCCGCAGCGCTACTGGGGCGCCCGTTAAACGCTCAGGCGGTGGTCATTTGACCGCGAACACAGTCTTGAGATAATCCGTGTCGTAGCGGATCTCATCGAAGACGGGATGCCGGGAGCGCTGATCGGCTCAGAGGCCGCGGCCCATCTTCCGGAGCCCTTCGAGGCAGCCCTTGATGTTGCCTATCGGGTCGTCGCCGACCTCGTGCTCGACGACGTACCAGGCGGTGCCGCCGGTCGTTTCACAAACTTGGAAGACCTCGGCCCAGGGAACGACGCCCTGCCCGATGAAGGCCGCTTCCGGCCCGCCGAATTCCTTGACGTGGACTGAGGCGGAGCGTCCGGGATATTTTTTCAGGATGGCCACGGGGTCGCCGCCGAGAAGACGGGGCCTTCGGCGAGCGGCGCCGCCCATACCACGGACCCATCCTTCACAGTGGGGCCGTTGCCCTGACGGGGGAAGACGCCGTCCGTGCGGCCCAGATGATAGGTTTTCCCGAAATAGGCTGGAGGGAACAACTCCAGGTTAAATCCGGCCCGGCCCACGAATTCGGCGGGCAGGGGACGTTCGAGGTCCACGGTCACGGCGATGGCCTCGCCGTCCGGCTCGACCCTGACCCGATAGGCGATCCCCTCCTTCTCAAAGCGGAGAGGCACTTCGGCGCGGTTCGCGGCCCGGTCAACGACGCGCTTGCCGACGACCGGAAGTTTTCCCCACTGCCCCGGCGCGGGCTCGAGGCGCACGTCGCCGAGGGCGGCGACACGTTCGCCATGCTGGATGATCTCGATGCCGCCCTGCTTGCCCTCGGGGTAGATATCGTGGAAAACCAGGACCGAAACTCCCGCCTTCTCGAAATATTCCTCGGCGTTGAGAACCCAGCTGGACTCGGCTTTCGCCGCCTTTTCCTGCGGCGTTTCCGCCGCGGACGGGGCGGAAGACGGCGCCAGGCCAAGAATGAGGGTCATCGCCAGGCTTGCGGTCGTTGTTTTCATGGGGGAACTCCTGCGTGCGAGTATATGGGCGGCCTCTCGGCCCTGTCAATCATCCGGCCGGCAAGGCGGGCCGTCTACTTCAGCTCTTTCTCGACCCGGGCGACGAGTTCCTTGATATCCGGCTGTTCGGGGTTGAGGCGGAGGGAGGCGTTGAGGGCGTTGAGGGCGTCCTTCTTCTGGCCCGTCTTATAGAAGCAGAAGCCCAGGGCGTTGAGGAGCCGGGTGTCGCTGTCGTAGATCTTGTTCCCTTCGAGAAGGCTCTGGATGGCCGGGCGGTATTCGCCCTTGTCCTTGAGGGCGCGGCCCTTGATCAGGAAATAATCGAAGCGGAAGTTCGCGGAGTCGGCGAGGGCCTCGACGAGCCCCAGGGCCTCGTCGGTTTTTCCGGAGCGGACGAGGAAATCCGCGTATTGGACGACGCCTTCCAAATATTCGGGCTTCAGGTCGTGGGCCTTCCGGAGCGCGGCCTCGGCCTTAGCCGGGTCGCCCATCTTATCGTACTGGATGGCCAGGCCGTAATAATAGAGAAAATTGTTCGCGGCCGGCAGGGGTTTGACGATGGTCACGGGGTGGGGGACGGCCGCCGCTGGGGACAGGATGAAGGGCGCAGAGGCCTTGTCCAGGACCTCGCCCGCGGCGTTCTTCAGGGTGAAGCTCACCTCGTAATAATCCGGTGGGAGGTCCCGGACCGGGGCCTTCTCGAGGAAGGTCATCGCCCGGGCGTAGGGCAGGTCGGAGAGCTTGATCGTCCGGAGCTCAACGGGCTTCCCCTTGGCCAGGGAGCCTTCGGCGGCCACATCGATGGTCCCGCCGGCCCAGAGCTCGCGGGGCAGGCGGATAAGTCCGACCCCGAAGGCCAGGTCGTCGCCTGTGCCGAGCGTCCCCTTGGGGTCCGTCAGGATCTGGCGCCCGAGGACCTTGAACGGGACGACGGACACGGCGGCCGTGTCCTGGAGCCCGTAGCCGAGGACGGGCGGCATGATCTTGACCGGCCCGTCGCCGGCCGGGACCTCGACCTCCTTCTCGAAAAGCGAGAACTCCTTGCCCACGGTGTTTTGGAGGAGGATGGTCAGGCCGAACTTGCCCTCGGCGATGGGAAAGAGGTCCTGGACCGAGATGCCGTTGGACTGGATATTCTCGGCCCGGTCGGGCGGAAAGTAGAACGGGTAGTCCTTGGAATACTGGAAGACGACCGCCTCGCCCCGGCGCAGGCTGACGCTGAGCTTGAAATTGCAATAGTACTGGTCCTTGGGCTGATAGTAATCGATGGACACGCTCCGGGGCGAAATGGAGAAATGGAGAAGATTCAGGCCCAGGAGCCCGTCACGGATGACCTCCACCGTCGCGTCGCTCTCGATGAAGTTCGTCAGGTACTCCGTGCTGACGATCCCCTTGTAGTGCAGGAAATGGGTGGCGTAGGCGGGGTTGATGTCCTTTTTCGGCGAGTCGAAGACTTTGGCGAGGATGAGGCTGGTCTGGGGGGACGGCGCGTATCCGTAAGGAATCTGGCCGGGGATGAGGGAGATGGAGACTCCGGCGAGTGTCGGGGCCATCTCCCTGATCTTCTCGTAGAGCTCCTGGTGGTTGGTCAGGTCCAGGCCCTTGGTGTCGATGATCAGGCTCCCCGGCCCGTCGGAAACCGGGCTGTAGAGCTTGAATTCGCCGCCGCCCCTCTGAAAAAAGACCATGACGAAACTCGTCGGAAGGTTCTTGAGGGAGTCCCCGTAGTAGTACCAGACCTGGGTCGGGTGGAGTCCGGCCGTCCCCTCGAACCGTTCGATGCTCCTCGCCGGGCCGAGGATCATGTAGATCCGGCCCATGTCCGTCATCCAGCCCTCCCGGACGGTCCCTCTCCGGAAGAAGCTGGTGACATAGGCGAAGCGCTTCGTCATTTCGTCCTTGTATTCGTTCTGGGGCGTCCCTGGGGTCGGGTCGCGCTGCCTCCAGAAAGCGTCGATGAAGATGTCCCGTTCCCGGTCGTTCGGAAGGGACAGGAAAACGTCCCGTTCGGCGGAGAGGATGAAGGTCGTCGTCAGCTTGAGCCACTCCTGGTGCAGGGGGGAGAGGTCCTTTTCCTTGACCTTGGTCTGGGCGCCCAGGAGGCCGGCCAGCGCCAGGAAGAGGACGGGGAGGCGGCCGATCGCCCGGAATGTGTTGGTCATGGCCTCTCTCCTTTTAGCGGCACTTGGCGATGAGCTCGTCGAGCCGGACCCTGTCGCGGGGAGGAAGGGTCGCGTATGTGAGCTCTTTGTATTTCGTAAAATATTTCAGGGCGTCGGCTTTGTCCCCCCTGCCGAGAAGCCCGAGGCCCAGGTTGTACAGGGCGAAGCTGAAGCCGGGCTGGAGCTCGACCGCCTTTTTCCAGGCGGCGATCGCGCCGTCGACGTCACCCGACTGGCGGAGGCCGACACCGAGGCCGTTCCAGGCAGAGGCGTATTTCGGGTCGAGCTCGACGGCCTTCCGGAAGCTCTCGACGGCCTGGGTCAGGTCTGCGGCCTGCCGGCCCTTGAGGAAGCGGGAGAGATAGAGAGAGCCCCTATTGTTGAAGACGATGGAGTAGTTCCGGTCGAGGGACAGAGCCCGGTCATAAGCCTGTAAAGCTTCGTCGTAGAGCCCCTTGTTCCAGTAGGCCACACCGAGATAGTTCCAGGTCTCCGGGTCGAAGTCGATCAGGGCCAGGGACTTCTTGAGGAGGTCGATGGCCTCGTCGAAACGGCCCTGGTCGATCATGGCGATGCCGGAGGACGTCATGATGCGGAAGCTCCCCGGATTGTAGGCGTAGGCCTCCCGGAGCACGGCCTCGGCGTCCTTGGGACGGCCTTGCTCTTTATAAAAGTTGGCCAGGTAGGTATAGGCCAGATCGAAGTCCTTGCGCTCGGCGATGACTTCCTTGAGGAGAGCGATCCCCTCGGCGGCCCGGCCGGCATGGTAGGCTCCGGTCGCCTTCAGCCACTTGGCGTGGAACGGGAGGAGGGTCTTGAGGTCGTCCCGGGCCGTGAACGTCTTCTTCGTCGGCCCCTGGGGGGAGGCCAGGTAGCCGAGGCTGCGGAGCTTTTCCCGGGTCTCGTGGTCCGTGGCCTGGCCCGCCTTGGCGGCGAGGGGGGACGTTTCGGCTTCGACGAGGCCGGCGAAGACCTTCCGGCAACGCTCGAGGTCGCTTGTGTCGGCCAGGTTTTGAAGCTCGCCGAAATCCTTCTCCAGGTCATAGACCTCCGGGAGGGGCGAGTCCATGTACTTTTCCTGACCCCGGATGTAGCCGCGGAGCGGCGCCCAGCCCCGGTTGTAATTGGCCGTGAGCGCTTCGAAGTAGATCGGCTTCTCGGGAAGGCTCTTGCCCCGGACGAGGGGCAGCAGAGACCGGCCCTGGAGCCCCCGCGGCTCTTGCTCGCCGAGAAGGCCGCAGACCGTGGGGAAGATATCGACATGGCTGACGTTCGTCTCGACCCGGACGGGCTTTAATCCGGGAGCGGCCAGAATGAGGGGGACATGGAGCGTCGCGTTGTAGGCGAAGTAGCCGTGGGTCGTTTCGCCGTGCTCACCCAGGGATTCGCCGTGGTCGGCCGTGAAGACGACGGCCGTCCGGTCTTCGATCTTGCGTTCCTTCAGGAAGCCGAGAAGCCTGGCCAGGGTCGAATCGACGAAGGCGATCTCACCGTCGTAGGGATTTCCCGGGTATTGAGACCGGAAGGGCTCGGGCGGCTGGTAGGGCTGGTGGGGGTCGAAGACGTGGACCCAGAGGAACCACGGGCTCGTCTGCCCTTCGAGCCATTCCAGGGCCTTGCCGACGACGACGTCCGCCTTCCGCTCGACGAAGGTCATGTCCGTCGGCCCCTGACTGCCGTAGTCGTCGTCGTAGACGTCGAATCCCTGAGTCAGGCCGAAGCGCGAGTCCAGGGGAAAAGCCCCGACGAAGGCGCCCGTTGCGTATCCTTGGCCCTTGAGCCACTCGGCCAGGGTCAGAAAGTCCTCGCGGACGATGAAGTTGGAGTTGTCGTGGACGCCGTGGGCGTTGGGCGTCAGCCCCAGGAGGATATTGGCGTGCGAAGCAAGCGTCGAGGGGGTGTGGGCGAAAGCCCGGGCGAAGAGGACGCCGCGGGCGGCCAGGGCGTCGATGGCCGGGGTCCGGATGCCCTTGTCTCCGTAACAGCCGAGATGGTCGGCCCGGAGCGTGTCGACCGTGATGAGGAGGATGTTGGGCTTCGCGGGAGCGGCCGCGGCGAGCGGCCGCGATGCGACGGGCAGAAAAAAAGGCAGAATGAAAAGAGCCGGGAATATCGGCGATCGCTTTGGGCTTGTTCGCATCCGCGCTCGACGGTGACGGACTATTTTTTCTTCAGGAACTCGAGGAAATTCCTGACTTGGCCGGCCCGCGGCGAATCGGGATCGATCTTCAGGTAATCCTCGAAGGGCGGGATGGCCTCGGGGTTCCGGCCGAGGGCGAGGTAGGTCAGGCCGAGCTGGTAGAGGCCGTCGAGGTAGTCCTTCTGGACCTCGACCGACCGCTTGTAATACTTTAGGGCGTCCTCGAACTTCGACTGCTTGGTGAAGCTCGTCCCGATATTGTAGAGGACGGTCGGGTCGGTGATCTTCTCGAACTCGATCCTGTTGTACCACTCCATGGCTTTGTCGGCCTCGCCGCGGTTGGCGTAGCAGTTGCCGATGAGGAGGATGATGTCGGCGTTCCCCGGCTCCTTCTCCAAGACTTTCTGGTAGGCCGCCTCGGCCAGGTCATACTGCTGGAGCTCGAAACGGCAGTTGCCGACGTTCTTGTGGAGGATGTAGACGTCCGGGTTCTTGGCGATGAGGTCCTCGTAAATCTTGCCGGCCTCTTCGAATTTCTTCTCTGCGAAGAGCTTGTTGCCGGCCTCGAGCGCCGACCTGAGCTCGTCGGTGATCATCAGCCCTTCCATTTTCTTTAGCTTGACCTCGACCGGGGGGTTGTTCGTGGCTTCGGGAATCGAGGTGCTGATGCTTTTGGGCTCGTAGCCGGCCTTGAGGAAATCGATATTATAGCCGCCGCCCCGGATGTAGTTGGCCGTCCATTCGCCTTCGGCGTTTGTCGTCAGCTCGAAGCCGGACTGGCCCCTGACCGAGAAAAGCTTGACCTTGACGTCAGAGAGGGGCTTCCCTTCTTCGTCGGTGACCTTGCCCTTGAGCCGTCCCTGGCCCCGGTAGCTCTGGGAGAAGACGAGGCCTGCCGAGAGTATTAAAATAAACATCGTGAAAAGGCTTTTTTTCATCCTCTACCTCCCATACTATTTTATCATTCTCCCCCCGGAAATGCCAGGAAAGCCGCGTGAAAGCCACGGACGCTGCCCGGGCAGGGATAGGGACCATGCCTGGCCCACGTAGCGGAGGGGGACCCGCCCCGCTTCGAGAGAAGCGGGACGGGGGAACCGCCGGGACTGGTTCCCGGGGGCCGGGAGAGAGGTATGGTCCCTATCCCTGCCAAGACGGGCGGCGTCCCGCGGCTCCCCTAGGCCCGGGGGGAGAAAGAAAAGCCCCTTCCGGCCGGGCCGGAAGGGGCTTGAGCATCTGCTTGAGCGGGGTGAGCTTAGAATTCGATGCGGACGCCGAAGCGGAAGACCCTCGGGTTGAGGATGCGCATCGTTCCGCGGTAATAGGATGAGAGGAGGTTCCCCTGCGCTTCCAGAGCCGTGGCCGCGTTGAAGACGTTGAAGCAGTCGCCGGCGACTGTGAAGCGGAGCTTCTCGCTGACGTTGAACGTCTTCTCGATGCGGAGGCTGAGTTCGTAGAAGTTGGGCAGGCGCTGGTCGCCGAACTTTTCGTCGGCGGGGCGCGCGTTGCCCCAACCGATCCTGGTCTGGTAAACCTGTACGAAGGGCGGGAAGACGTAGCCGTCGCGGGCTTGGAGGGCGAAGCTGCCGCTGATGCCATAGGGGAACTGGTAGAGACCGGCCAGCTTGGCCATCCAGCGGGCGTTGACCCACACGGCCGAGATGCCGGAGCCGCCGCTCTGCGGGGCGACGACGCCGCCTTCGTAGTAGTCGTAGTTGGTCAGGTTATAGGGCCAGTCCGTGGGGTCGTTGCCGTTGTAGTACCGCCAATTGGACAGGGTGAAGGAGCCGTCGAGCATCCAGTTGTGGGACATCCGCTTCTTCAGGACGATCTCGCCCGCGATGTAGCGTTCATACGATTTCCGAAGGGTCGTCCCGTCGACGGTGTCGTCACTTTGCAGGGCCCCATCGACATAATTCGTCCGGTATGAGCCGATAGGCCATGCTGTGCGGCCATAGTAGTCCGCGCCCGTCGTCGGCTCGGTGCCCTGCAGGTAGTAGTTGCCGCGCGTTTCGAGCGTGCCGTCGGCCATAATGCCTCTGTCCCAGCCGAAGCGGTGCCGCTTCTTGTAGAAGCCCTCGAGCCGCACGGCGAAGTCCGAAATGATCTCGCGCTCGTAGGAAATCGAGATCTCGTCGAGGATCGGGGTTTTGTAGCTGGGGTCGTACATGTTCGTCGACGCGGCGACAGTGGGATTGTCCGGGTCGAAGCCGCCGTACCACGACCAGTTGTCTTGGTTGTTCGGATCGCCATAACCGAGCTCGACCTCCTGGACGCGGCCGTCCAGGATCCCGCCGTACATTCCGTCCTGCCACCGCAGGTCGATCTCGGCCCAGGGCACGGGGTTGAGGAAGCCGGCGAACTCGTAGCCGGTCTGCGAGCCGTAGCGGGCCAGGTTGAGCTTGATGACGTTCTTGCCGTCGCCGGTGATGTCGTAGACGAGACCGAGACGCGGCGAGAGGACCTTGGAGCTCATGCCCGGGTCGAACTTGTCGATGCTCAGACCGACGAGGTAGTCCGACAGGAATGGGGCCGCGGGCTGGTTGACGTTGGCGACGATGGACTTCTCGACGTCGTAGCGCAGGCCGAGCGTCACGGCCAGCCGGCCGAAGGACAGCGTGTCCTGGGCGAAGGCCGAATAGCGGTTGAATGTGTAGTTGTTGTAGTAGTCGCGGATGACCCAGGCTTCGGTCCAGTCATCCTCGGGCCATCTGGCGATGATGACGTTTCCTTCATAGAGAGAGTAGCTGGACACGCCGGACTTGATGTAGTCGACGCCGAACTTGAACTCGTGGTCGGCGCCGAGGACGTTCTCGGCGAAGTAGTTGCCGTTAAAACTGGCGTTCGTCTGCGGCCGGACGGTATTATAGTCCGAGATGTTCCCCGTGGCATAGAACTCGGGCTGGTAGGTCTGAGTCTGGTAAGGGCCGCTGCCGTCTTCCGTCCGGGGTCCGAGCTTGGGAATGAGGTGGAACGTGTTGTGGGTGTAGGCGATCTTGGCGTTCATGAAGAGGTTGCCGAACATCTGTTCGATCTCGGCCTTGTAGATGGGCGTCGGGCCGACCTGGTTCCAGACGGTCTCCGGGGCCTGCAGGGCCGCGCCCCAGTTCGTCCGTCCCCACTTCTGTTTGTTGTCGTACTCGTAGAAACCGTTGAAGCGGGTATTCTTGGCTATCTGGGCGTCGAGCCGGAAGTAGCCCGATTCGAGCCAGGTGTTGTCCGCGACGCCGGTGATCCCGAATGTCCCCAAGTCCTGGATGCCGTAGGAGCCGTAGAACCAGAGCTTGTCCTTGAGGACCGGGCCGCCGAAGTTGGCGCCGTAGAGGTAGAGCTTGTTGATGCCGGCCCCGGTGTAGGTCGGCCGGGCCGCAGTCAGTTCGGGCGGGATGTTCTTGGACTGCCACTGCCCCTTCGAGGCGTCGATGTAGGCCATGCCGGAGAAGGCGTTGCCGCCGCGCTTGGTGATGAAGTTGAGCTGGACGCCGCCTGTCTGCGACTTGACGTCGTTGTTGCCGTAGTTGATCATGACCTCTTCGAAGCCGGCCATGTTCAGGTAGCCCGGGGCCGCGCCGAGGGCGGAGTTGTCGGTGATGTTGGCCCCGTCGATGTTCCAGGTGGCGTCACCAGCCGCGGAGCCGTGGCCGAAGTAGCTGGACTGCTGGCCGCTGTCGCTGCCGCCGACGTTCTCGCGGTCGATCATCATGCCCGGTGAAAGCTGCATCATGACCCATGGGTCGCGGGCGGTCGGCAGGCGCATGATCATTTCACTGGTGATGTTGACGCCGACCTGCGTCCTCTTGGTGTCGATGACGGGCGACTGCCCGACAACGGTGACCTGTTCCTCGAGGGCGGCCTGATTCAGGGTGATGTTAAGTTCGATGTCGCGGCCGTAGGA
>Ga0315289_10009672_pt1 | contig 13862 bp, 14 predicted proteins | sample YL17G11_40_MG_FD_203452 | JGI IMG/M metagenome (GOLD analysis project Ga0315289, IMG submission 203452) | Sediment microbial communities from Yellowstone Lake, YNP, Wyoming, USA - YL17G11_40 | ecosystem: Environmental > Aquatic > Freshwater > Lake > Sediment | place: USA: Wyoming | collected...
AGACCAGGGTCCCGTGTTGGTGCTCGATGCGGGCGACTACAGCATGGGGACCCCGTTCGGCGCCGCCACGCGCGAGATCGGCGGCGAACTGCAACTCATGTCCCTGATGGGCTACGACGCCACCACCTTCGGCAATCATGAGTTCGACCTCGGGCCTGACGGCCTGGTCAGGTCCATCGACGCGGCTGCCAAAACCGGCCGGTTTCCGGCGGTCGTAGCCTCGAATACCCACTACACCGGGCAAGGAGAAACACTGGCCGACCTCCAGCGCCTGGCCAAGGCCGGGGTGATCCGCCGCCACCTCGTGATCGAGCGCGGAGGCATGCGCTTCGGCATCTTCGGGGTGCTCGGCAAGGAGGCCATCTTCTACACCAGCGGCGGTGCGGTTTCGTTCTCCGACGGAATCGGGGTTGCCAATGAGATGGTGAAGGTCTTGCGCGAGACGGAGAAGGTGGATGTGGTCATCGCGCTCAGCCACGGCGGCCTGGAGAGAGGCAAGGACGGGCGCTACTCCGACGGCGACGACCTGCGCCTGGCCAAGGCGGTGCCGGGCATCGACATCGTCATCGGCGGCCACAGCCACACCGCGCTGCACGAGGCGATCATCGTCAACGACCGCACGCCCGTGGTCCAGACCGGGAAGCAAAGCGAGAACCTCGGCGAATTGGTGGTCACGCTGGACGGCGGCAGGCTGTTGGTCGAGTCCTACCAGCTCCACCCGATCGACGACAGCATTGCCGGCGACCGCGCCATTGGCGACGAGATCGACAAGCTCAAGAAATCGGTTACCGGGGCAGTGTTCGAGTCGCGCGGCTACAGCATCGATCAGCCGCTGGCGATCGCGCCCCAGGATCTGCCCAACACGTTCACCGACATCGCCGCCGGCACGCTTCTCGCCAACCTTTGCACTGACGCCTTCAGAAGCGCGACGAAAGCGGACATCGGCTTCACTGCGAACGGGCTGATGCGCGCCAGCCTGATGCGAGGGAAGTCGGGCGTGCTGACGGTCTACGATGTGTTTGCCGTGGCGCCCCTCGGTGCCGGTGTGGTGGATTCCACGGCCGGCAGCGCGCTGGTGACCGGCTACTTCACAGGTCTGGAGCTGAAGAATCTGCTCGAGTTTTTTCTCGTGGACAACCCGGCCCACCCCGGCGAGTATTTCCCCCGCGCCTCGGGCATGCGGTTCCGCTACGACAAGTCGCGCCCAATGTTCGACGTGGTGACGGCCATCGAGCTGGGAGACCTCGACCGCGGCTACCGCGCGATCGACATCAGCGGGAAAGACGAGCGCTTGTACAGCCTCACCTGCCCCCTGATGCTCGGCACGATCCTCGTGGGTATCCCCAAGTACACCAAGGGCAAACTGCCGTTGGTTCCCAAGAACAAGTTGGGCCAGCCCCTCACATCGAGGGTCGAGGCCCTCGATGACCCTCGTAGCAGCTCGGCCCAACTAATGTCGCCGCCGGGCACCGTGGACAAGGGCAGTGTTGCCATGGGGGCGGGAAAAGCCGCTGCCCATGAGATCAAGGAATGGCAGGCGATCATGGATTACCTCCGCAGCCTTCCGATCGGGGGCAAGGACAAATTACCCACGATCCCAGTCGATGAGCGCGCCGCAGAGGTCCGGGCGATCAAAGTGGGCTGATGGGGTATAAACGGAATAGAAAGCAACCCAGTTGCCGACAAACACATAAAGGAGAGAACAATGAAAACCACACGCAGACAGATCCTCATCGCCCCGACGAGGAAGGATCGCAAATGAAATCCCGCACCTCAGTGTCCAATGACGGTCTGCTCCGGGAGCCGCAGGACTTCTCGCTCGTCCTGGGTGGGCCGCTCTTCCAGCTCTTGCGTCGGGGGCATCTGTCCGACGGTGAGCTGATGCTGTTGCGCAAACGCATCATCGTCATCTCGCTGTTTGCCTGGCTGCCGCTCTTTGTGCTCTCGGCTCTGGAAAGACAGGTGCTGGGGGGGAGTGTGGCTGTACCCTTCCTGCTGGACGTGGAAGTTCACGTCAAGTTCCTGCTGGCGATGCCCCTGTTGATCGGTGCCGAACTTGTTGTGCACCGGCGCATGCGTTTCCTGGTGAAGCAATTCCTGGACCGCCATTTGATTCCCGAGAGCGCCAAGGCGCGGTTCGATGCCGCCGTCGCGTCGGCATTCCGGTTGCGCAACTCAGCATTCGCCGAGGTACTGCTGATTGCCTTCGTGTATGTCGTCGGTATCCTGATCGTCTGGCGCCACTACACGGCACTCGACGCGGCCACGTGGTACGCGACGCCGTCCGTCGGAGGCTCGAAGCTCTCACTCGCAGGGATGTGGTATGGCTATGTGAGCCTGCCGATCTTCCAGTTCCTGCTGTGCCGCTGGTATTTTCGGTTGTTTGTCTGGATGCGATTTCTCTGGCAGGTGTCACGCATTCATTTGAGCTTGGTTCCAACGCATCCGGATCGCACCGGCGGCCTGGGATTTGTTTCCGGCACGGCCTACGCTTTCGCCCTACTCGTGGGAGCGCATGGCGCGCTGCTCTCCGGACAGTTCGCCAACCGCATTTTCTACCTCGGGGCCGCACTGCCTGAGTTCAAGGTCGAGATCGCCGTCATGCTCATCTTTCTGCTGTGCGTGGTCATCGGCCCACTCCTGGTGTTTACGCCTCAGCTTGCCGAGGCGAAGCGGACGGGCAAGCGTGAATATGACACGCTGGCCCAGCGTTATGTGCGCGAGTTCGATGCCAAATGGCTGCGCGGCGGCGCGCCTGCTGATGAGCCGTTGGTGGGTAGCGGCGACATCCAGTCCCTCGCCGATCTGGGCAATAGTCTCGAGGTGGTGCGGACCATGCGCATTGCGCCAGTTACGAAGGGGGCCATCCTCCAGCTCGTGGCTGCGACACTGGCGCCGATTGTGCCGCTGGCACTCACTATGATGCCGCTGGAAGAACTGCTGAAAAAGCTGTTCGGCATATTGTTCTAGGAAATAACGGACCGGCGGTCCGAACCGGGCTGCCGGTCACTGGTGATTACGAACCGAAAAACCGAAAAAGGAGGATTGAACTATGAACACCAAGAAAACAGAACTGAATACACAAGTGAAACAGTGGGCATTGTGCCTGGTCGTCGTGGCGGCGCTGGCACTGGCCTGGACTGCCCCAGCACATGCGCAGAAGGCGGTTGCCCCCCGCGCGGGCAGCTCCGGGACCTGGCGGCTCATCGGGACGACGCACGCCGATCGCGGGGCGGACCACGACGGGATTATCGTGAAGGGCCCGTTCGACAACTTCCGCAAGGTCAAGTTCAAGGTGACTGACGCTCCCTTGAACATGCAGCACATGGTCATTACGTACGACAACGGCCAGCCGGACAAGATCGACGTGCGCCAGAACATCCCCCAGGGAGGGGAGAGCCGTGCGATCGACCTCAAGGGCATCGGCAAGCGCAGCATCCGCAGGATCGACTTCTGGTACGACACGAAGGGGTTATTGAAGGGCAAGGCAAACGTGACCGTGTTCGGGATGAAGTGAGACGCTAGGTGGAGTTGGAGGCGATGACGCTGGAGGTCGAGTGATGACGAAGGGCAGGCAGCTGGATTGCGGCGATCGGGCTGCTGCAGCTCGGCTGGACTTTGAGCGGCCGTGAGAGATCGAGCTGGTAAAGTGACCAAAGCGACATTGGAAAAAACGTAATTCAAGTTCAACGGCACCATCGATCAGGTGCACGTGAAGTATGTGACGTCGAAATAAAGAAGAAGACGTAATAAACGGAAAATAACCAGTGGTGAGGGATGGGTTCTCGCCACTAGTTAGTGAAGCGGATGATGAAAGAGGACGACAAAATTCCGGAACTCTCGTTGCTCGGCGGACCATTGCAGTGGCTGGGATGCCGACTGGGTCTGGTCCGGGAAGGAACGAACACCGTTTGGCTTGGGGTGGCACTCGGCCTGTTGGCATGGGGTGTTCTGATGTTGCTGGCGCTCCTGCAGGGATTCGGCCACAAGGTGTTTTCTTTTGCCGTGATCGGGGGTCATGTCCGCCTCCTGGTGGCCATTCCGCTGTTCTTCCTGTGCGAAACGTGGGTGGTTCCCCTGATGGCGGAGTTTGCCCGCGGAATCGTGAGTTCAGGCCTGGTGCCTGACGCCGAATTGCCGGCCCTGCAGTCGGATATCCGCCGTGTCGGCCGGATGAAAGATTCCTGGCTGGCCGAGGTTCTTTTTCTCCTTCTGGCGTTCGCATGGCCCCTGATCGGGACCGTCACCAATCTGCCGGGCAGGACAGGGAACTGGGCGTCGATCCTGGCCCAGGTCGGGGGAAGGCTGACCCTAATCAATGGCTGGTATCTGATGTTCTGCCTGCCGCTCTTTCGATTTCTGATGCTTCGCTGGCTCTGGCATCTGAGCCTCTGGTGGTTCTTCCTCTGGCGCGTGAAAAAACTCGATCTGCACCTTATCCCGACTCACCCCGACAGCGCGGGAGGGCTGGGATATCTGGAGGTCGTGCAGGAACATTTCACTCCCTTGGCGGCCGCGATCTCGGCGGTCTTTTCCGCGTCTTTTGCGGAAGGCATCTTCTCGGGAACGATGGCGTTCGAGACCCTGTACCGCCTGATTCCGATGGTCCTGCTTCTGAATGCAGTGTTGTTCTTAGGTCCGCTCTTCCTGTTTTCCGCCAAGCTCTGGATATGCCGCATAACCGGGTGGAGCGAATACATGCGCATGGCGTCCCGCTACGTGAACAACTTCGACCGGAAATGGATCCGGGGCGAAAACGCATCCGGCGAATCCCTGCTGGGTACGCCGGATATGCAGTCGCTGGCCGACCTGACCAACAGCGTCAACGTCGTGCGCAATATGCGAATAATCCCCGCGGGCCAGAGGCTCATGGTGCAACTGGCGGCATCCGCGATCCTGCCGCTGCTGCCACTGGCGTTTCTGAAGTATCCGGTTGTCGATGTGGCGGCAAGGTTGTTTCAGATGCTCACCGGGCTGTAAGTAAAGAGTGTCGAGTGGCGGTTGCAGGGGGTGAGGTCCATTCACTGAGAAATGGGTCATGACGGGTTCGTCACCCTCGAACCATGAGAAAAAGAATCAATCCCCTCCCCCTTTGATGGGGGAGGGAGCGGGTGGCCGCCGGCTCAGGCGCCGCCCCAGAGGGGCTTCTGCCCCGGAGGAAGAGCCTCTGGCTCGGAGAGGGGTGGACATCCGGGTTGTTCCCCCTCACCTTCATCCTCTCCCACCGAGGGGAGAGGAAATATTTTGAGGATTATTTTCTAGGCAGGAGGAAAGTTCCATGTCGGGAAATATCTTCTATCGATTAGACCCACTCCTGATCTGCCTGGTTCTGATGGGCGTGCTGATTGTGACAGCGGAAATTGGTTTTTGGGCAAAGAGGAGAAAGAAAGCTGGTTCAGACAACATCGAAAAGGCAGATATTGCGCTCATTCTAGGCGCAGTACTGACACTGCTGTCTCTCATGCTTGGGTTCACCTATGCGATGTCTGGGGGCCGTTTTGAAACACGAAGGCAACTGGTTATCGAAGAGGCCAATGCGATAGGAACCACCTATCTCCGCGCAAAAACGTTGCCGGAGCCTCGGAGTTCTGAGATTCAGGAATTGCTGCGCCAATATACAGCACTCCGGGTAGAAATCGCCGGCACGGCGGATGACGCTCCAAAGAAAATCCGTGGAATGGACAACCGAACAAAGGAGCTGCATGGTTTGCTTTGGTCGCATGCGGCCGTCCTGGCCAGGGAGAGCCCCAGTCCTGTCATCGCGGTATTTCTTCAGACCCTGAATGAGATGATTGACCTTCACACTAAAAGATTGGCCGAATTTAGGAACCGCGTTCCTTTCTCCATCTATCTGGTGCTTTTTGTTGTATCAACCATCACCCTCTGGTTGGTAGGATATTATTTCGGTTGGCACAGACAGAGGGTGCGAATCCTAACAACGATGCTCGCTCTTCTCGTGGCGTCGGTGATGTGGTTAATTATGGATCTTGACCAGCCTGTGCGCGGAGCAATCAAGGCAAGCCAACAGAGCTTGATTGAGCTTCATCAGGATCTGAGCCAAGAGTCCAAAGACGCAACAAAAAAATCTCATTGAATTGGCAAAAATGAAAAGGGTTTACACCTCTCATCGTCATTCTATTGATCTGGCTCCGCCGTATAAACCTTACATCGGTGACAGGCTGGCGCACCATTTTACCCCAAAGGGGACCCTGTACTGGGAGGACGCCGACCTGGATTGAAGTACCACAAATGGGGAAGGACATCAGGAAAGGAGGTCAGGCATGATTCGTGAAGTAATTGAGCTGGTGGCTCAGGGCATTGAGGGTCTGGCTGTATTGATTATTGTGGGTGGCATTGTCTACAGCATGGTACGCTACCCTTTTCATCGAAAGCAGCAGGTTGAAAACGCCTACAAACCGTTCAAAGAGATGATAGGAAAGACCCTGCTGCTGGGATTAGAGTTCTTAGTTGCAGCCGATATCATCAGAACCGTTGCCCTTAGCCCAACACTGCAAAACGTCGTCATCTTAGGAGTGTTAGTGCTCATTCGTACATTCCTGAGCTGGTCTATCGTAGTGGAGATCGACGGAAGGTGGCCGTGGCAAGCCAAAGGCGAGTAATCAGTAATCAAGTGATCAGTGATCGGTAGCCAGAAGCCAGTAACCAGTAATCAAGTAATCGGTAAACAGTGATCAGTAAAGGCAAAAAGTACGACCAATAAACAGTGAATAGTCGGAACTGATGACTTGTTGGCTGATTTTACTTGATTACTGATAACTGATTACTGATCACTTTCTAGAAAGGGGAGGCTAAGAACCATGGAAGATTTATTGACTCGTATATTTGAGAATCTGATCGATCGGGTGAGTGGACCCATGAAGTTTCGACTGATCCTCCAGCCTCTCATGGCTATTATTTTCGCAGTACGTTCCGGGTTGAAAGATGCGAAAGAGGGCAAGCCTGCCTATTTTTGGGCCATGTTTACCCAACCCGACCAGCGGCGAGACATGTTGCGGGATGGCTGGAAATCGGTGGGCAAGATCTTCGTCATCGCGATTATTATCGACCTGGTCTACCAGATTATTGTCCTTCGATGGTTTTATCCTTTTGAGGCACTTCTTGTTGCCGTTATCCTGGCTTTTATCCCATATTTGTTGATTCGAGGTCCTGTGAATCGGATAGCACGGCATAAAAAGTAACGAAAAAACGGGAACCAGTGATCAGTCATCAAGTGATCAGTAAACAGTTTTTGAGACAGAAGAAAGGGTAAAAAAGTGGTAGGTAATCTGTAGAAAGATCAAACGTAGAGAAAAACATGTTTTTACGCCACTGACAACTGATAACTGATTACTGACAACTGATCACTGTCACTACGAAAGGAGGAATCATTCAGATGGCCAACCAGACTAAAGCAACTGCAGAGGGGCCTTCTACCAGTACAAAGCTCGCTTATGAGCGCACAAACCTTGCACTGGAACGGACGATGATGGCCTGGGTCAGGACGGCGACGTCGTTAATCACCTTTGGCTTCACGATCTATAAGTTCTTTCAGTTGGAGATGAAGGGAATGCCGCGAACAGACCAGATCATTGGGCCGCGCGAGTTTGCGATATTGATGATTGCCATTGGGTTGTTCGCACTGCTGGTTTCTGCAATACAGAACTGGCATGAACGAAAGAACCTGAGGAAAGAATTCGCCGAGATCCCACGGTCGCTGACGGTATTGGTTGCCGGATTGATCTCGATTCTCGGGATTCTGGCGATGGTTGCTGTGATCTTGAAGATGTAGCCATAAAAAATAGGGGTCATGTGTTCACGGACTCAAGGGTTCAAGTGAAAAAAGGGGATAAACAAAGATTCAGGAATTCAAACTGAAAGGAGAAGAAACATGACGAAGAAATGGATGATTTCACTTTTATGCCTGGCCGCGATTTTGATCGCGGCGCCTTTGTGGGCGCAGGAGAAACAGGAAGAGGTCAACACCGGGCAGGACCCGACCAAGCCCTTGACCCGTTTTGATCTCCGGTTGAAGTATCAGGATACGATGATCAAAGACCGCGAGCAGTTCATTACCACACCTCGATTCGATAAACCCATCCCCTTGGGCGGTGGCTGGCTACTGTCCACAAGATTCGATTTACCCCTCGTCTACAATGACATTCCCAGCAGGGACAACAGGGACGGTGATGGCGAGTTCGGATTGGGTGATTTTTTAACCCAGTTCCTGTTTATTAAGCCCGTGTCACCCAAGCTACGAGTCGCAGGAGGTGCCTGGTTCATTTGGCCCACGGCCACGCAGGATCAAACTGGCACGGGGAAATGGCTGGTTGGTCCAACGGTCGCTGCAGCCTATGATATTTCAGAATTGTCGAAAGGAAGTTTCGTCGCGGGCCTTTTACGCCAGAATTTCAGTTACGCCGGGCCAGACCGCAGGGATGACATCAATGAGACAATCATCCAACCTGTGTTGAATGTGAACCTTCCGAAATTCTGGTTTGTAACGGTTGCTCCCGAGATCAAATACAACTGGAAAAATAAGAACCAAGGGTGGTTTGTTCCCCTGGATCTGATGGTGGGGAAACTGCTCAATAGGACCACGATCGTATCGATTGAGGGCAAATATGCCATTGCGGATAAGTATCCCCTTTATGATTGGGAGATCGAAGCCCGCATCGGACTTTTCTTTTGATATGATCGCAATCGGTGAAGATATAAAAAGACCAGTATCAAGGACTTTCAGCGTATGGACGGGAAGATTTTTCTCCAGGGGATAGAGGTCCGTGGCTGGAGCATAGTGATCAGCGAACAGACGGGCAAGCTTACCCTGACCGCTTCCGGCGACGATGAGGCATTCGTGCTCTTCGGTACCTGCATCGCTCAGTAGGGGTATGGTAAGCGCGCAAGACAAACCTTAAAAGTGGAAGTGGAGGAGCCACGGGCTAAAGCCCATGGCTCCTCCACATGCTTCGTCGGGCGGAACCCTCCGAAGCATACCCTACTACGCTCCTTAGGAGCTTCGAAGGGTACCCTCCTTGCATTCATCCACGGTCTAAAGACCGGTGGCTTTCTGCGTAGGAGGGTAACGTAGGACCTGAAATGATTCGAGGCTTATTCTTACTTATCGCACTGGTCCAGTTAATAGGCGCGTTGGCCAAGGCGGAGGAATTACCCGAGATTAACTTCGATAAAATCGTGTTTGTCTCCAGCTGGACGAAGTCGGGTAAAGTTCAACTCGGTAATGATAAATGATCATCAAAAAAATCAAAAGGGAGGAGACAAGTCTATGAAAAAAATGATTTGTTTGTTTGGAATTGGTTTACTTTTCGTTTCGGTGGTATTCGTGGGTTGTGCGTCACTTCAATTTCAAAAAACAGCCATCACAAAAAGCAACTTGTCCACTCTAAAAGGGACATGGTCAGGGTGGACTACCTTTAGTTCTTTTTCGAGTAATCCTGTGCTGACTACTATGGAAATTGATAACGACACCGTTCCAGTAAAGGCAAAGATTACCCTTCAAAATCTTCCGAGCGGTGTAGCTGCTCAATTCCCTGCTGATGCTATGACGGCGGGTAATTCAGCAGCTATTATCGAATTTACAAACGCGCATGTAAGCGACCAAGGAACTCTTATTGGTACAACTGGGCAAAACTTCCTGGAACTCACTCTCTTGGTCGGAGAAAAAACGAAAATGAGTGGATGGTTTTATTATTACGGGGGGAAGGGAACTGTCACTCTCACTAAGAAATAAGATTCCTTCCACAAAGAGTTACCAATAAAGATGGTTAGGTACTGAAATTACAGGATGCAATAGAGCGGAAATCAAGCCTTTAGACTAAAAGTAACGCACGGATTGAAATGATTCGAGGTCTCTTCTTACTTATCGCGGTGCTCCATTTAATAGGCGGGTTGGCCAAGGCGGGGGAATTACCTGAGATCAACTTCGATAAAATCGTGTTTATCTCCAGCTGGACGAAGTCGGGTGAAGTGCGACTAGTTAACGGAGAATACTGCGGGCCCCCAGCCTCAGGTTCGGCTACCCAAACAGTGGTGAAGCTGACCGATGACATTGCCTTCGGTAAACTGGGCGGGAAAGAGGCCGGGGCAGTGATCCTGGTCACTGATCCAGGCAGCAGCGGCACTTTCTACGACCTGGCTCTTCTGGTTAGAGAGCCTCAGGGATGGATCAATCAGGACATCGCTTTTCTGGGCGATCGCGTCAAGATCCATTCTCTTGCTATTACAGACAATGAGATGGTGGTCGATATGACCACACAGGGTCCGGGAGACGCGATGTGCTGCCCGACCCGTCAGGTAGTTCAGCGGTTCGTTTTGAGGGATGACCGACTCATTAAAACGAGCGACGAGGATCGAAGGGTGCTCAATCAGATGCTCATCGGCACTGTGTGGAAATGGCAGCAAAGCCTCTATAACAACGACACCAGGGCTGTGCCGCCGAACCCTGAGAATTATACGCTAAAGTTGCTGCCGGACGGAAAAGTCAATATCCGCGCAGACTGTAACTTGGGCGGTGGCGTCTACAGGCTGGATGAGAGTAAAATTTCCATTGAAATCACCCATACCACCAGGGCTGCCTGTCCACCGGAATCGCTGGAGCAAAACTATATCCGGGATCTCAACGCCGCTGCCATCTATTTCATGAAGGGCGATATCCTTTATATCGATTTGAAGCACGATAGAGGTACGATGACTTTTAGGCAATGAGAGGTGTTCACAATAAATTCAAGTGTCCGTCCCGACTGGAGACAACTCAGCCCGGGTCCGGGGACACACCATCAAAAATAAAATGAGGAAGGAGAAATGATGATGGGGTCGCATGGCCACAGAATCGGAAACAAGCTTTTTAGGTACTCCATTTTGCTCGCAACCATTTTAGTCTTTGCGTTACTTTCCGGCGGGTGCGCAACGCTGAAGGGCCCTTCTACCGAAAGTGAGAAAGCAGAGAAGAGGGCCGACGTCCGCGATATGACGAAGGAGACCCTTTCGCGGCTCTACCAGGTTCAGCCTGGAGCCCAAAGCGCAATTGCGAAGGCGGCAGGGTATGCGGTGTTTAGCAATTTTGGCATGAAGATTTTTGTTGCCGGCTCGGGATCTGGCAAGGGGATCGCAGTCAACAATAAAACCAAAAAGGAAACATTCATGAAAATGATTGAGCTCCAGGCAGGGCTTGGCTTTGGTATCAAGAAGTTCCGGCTCGTCTGGGTCTTTGAGGACGCGACGGGCCTGGACAATTTTGTCAATTCCGGGTGGGAGATTGGAGCGCAGGCCACGGCAGCGGCCCAGCTGAGCGGGCAGGGCGCATCCTTCGCCGGGGCCATGGCTGTTTCCCCGGGGGTGTGGCTTTACCAGCTGACGGATGATGGTCTGGCATTGGAACTTACGGCAAAAGGCACCAAGTATTACAAGGATGATGACCTTAATTAGAGTCTGTTTATAAATGCGCTTTTCCCGTCATGCCGGACCTGATCCGGCATACAGAAGGTCTCGAAAGAGCTGGATTCCGGCTTTCGCCGGAATGACGACCTTTTTGGAAACCGTTAGTTTATGGACAGACACTAGAGTGCCTTCGGGAGGTGAAGGTGCTCAGACGGAGAGGGAAAGCCTAACAGAAAAAAACACGGAGAAGAAAACAGATCAACAGAAAAGGAGAAGATTCATGAAAAAGGTATGGGGAATTTCGTTGGCTGTGATGTTTATGGTGTCCCTTTTGGCAGGCGGATGGGCCACGGGTCAGGAGAAGCCGACAGTTGAAAGATCGTGGGTGGAGACGATCACCGCTACGGTCGAAGCCCTTGACCTCGCAAACCGTATGGTTACCCTCAGAGGGCCGCAGGGCAACGTTGTGAGGTTAAGGGTTGATGAAAGTGTCAAGAATCTGCCTCAGGTCAAGGTGGGTGACCAGGTCGTTGCGAACTATTACGTATCGTTGGCAGTCCGGATGGCAGAGCCGGGTGATCCCGTGGCGACGGCGGTGAGTGGTGTCACTACGGCGAAACCCGGGGAGATGCCTACAGGGGTTTCGGCGAGACAGGTGACGGTGACCGCCTCTGTTGAGGCGATTGATAAGAAGACACCCTCCATAACACTCAAGGGACCTGAAGGGGACGTGGTGACGGTCAGGGTCGTGGATCCGAAAAACCTCGAGAAGGTAAAAGTGGGCGACAAGCTTCTCATCACGTATACCGAAGCCCTGGCGATTTCCGTCGAGAAGGCCAAAAAATAGAGGGAACGTCTCTTGTTGATTCATGGCGTTTTCGCAACTGTGGCAAGGGAGACGGGCAGACACACTCGCGGCAGCGGTTTTCTCCCCGTTCTCTTTTTGTTAATAACTCTCTTGGGGAGCACGCCCGCCTTTGCCGAAGCGCCCCAAGCAGAGTCAGAAGGGGCAGGTAAGGAGGAGGCCCTCAGGGGCCCTGTAGGTTCCCAGGAGGTGGCAAAGGAACGGTGGCGATTGAGGTGGTGGGACCCGCTTCCGGAGGTGGGAGACCTTTCTGTCCCCTTGGTGATCGATCTAAGCAAGACAGAAGTAACCCCTCTTCCTGACAAAACGGGAGAGAAGAAGTTGGAGAAAGAGGACAGGACAGGGGAATTTGTCATTGCGCCGATTCCGATCTCCAATCCTACCCTTGGTTACGGACTGGCCTTGGTCGGCGGCTATATTTATCCCATGAATAAGGGGGATAAGGTCTCTCCGCCTTCGTTCACAGGTGGTGGAGGGATGTACACAAGTAGCGGAAGCTGGGGTTTCGCTGCTGCACAGAAGGCCTACCTGAGCCAAGACAGGTACCGACTCATGGGCGGAATCGGGGCGGCCAATGTGCATTATGATTTCTTTGGTGTCGGAAGCGAGGCAGGGAAGAAAGGTAAATCGATTCCGATCACACAAGAAGTGGTTGGTGTTATGGCAGAAGGCCTGCGCCGCATCGAGTGGGATTTCTTCGGGGGCTTGAGATACGCGATAGCCAAAGTGAAGACCACAGTCGATCTAAGTGACAGGTTGGGCTCCGTCGGTCTCCAGAGTCCCGCAATAGAACTTAGCGTTCGGACGGCCGCCCTCGGTCTTCACATCCAACGCGATACTCGGGACAGTACCTTTTATCCAAGAAAAGGGTCACTGCTCGATCTGCAGGTCGACCCATATTCTGAAATCTGGGGAGGAGATTTTAATTATCAGGTCTATAGCATTGCTTACAATAAATACATTGGCTTGGACGATCGCCAGGTGTTGGCCTTTCGCGGTTACGGCCGTTTTACGGCGGGTGATGTCCCTTTCTTCCATCTATGTCTCTTCGGCACGGGGAGCGACCTGCGGGGATACACGGGAGGGCAATACCGTGACCGCATGATGCTGGCTGCGCAGGCGGAATACCGGGTGGAGTTACCGTGGAGGTTCGGTCTGGCGGCCTTTGCCGGAGTTGGAGAGGTGTTTCGAGCCTTTGACGATTTGAATACAAAGGACTTGCTCCCCAGCGCTGGAGCTGGAGTCCGGTACACGATTGCAACAAAGAACCACATCAATCTGCGTCTGGACTTTGCTTGGGGCAAAGATAGCAACGGCATTTACTTTTCCGTCGGCGAAGCGTTCTAGGCCGGGATGAACAGATGCAAGGGAAGGAAGGACTAAGGAGGTATTAAGATGAAAAAACTAGTAAGGATGGCTTCTATTCTTTTGGTAGCAGTTCCGCTATTGTTAAGCGGATGTGCTGGGATTGGGCCTGGGACGGTGACCCGTGACCGATTTGATTACACCACTGCCCTTTCTGATTCCTGGAAGAGCCAGATGCTCATCAACATGGTGAAACTGCGTTATGGTGATGCGCCCATTTTTCTGGATGTCGCCTCCG
>Ga0315289_10009673_pt1 | contig 13862 bp, 8 predicted proteins | sample YL17G11_40_MG_FD_203452 | JGI IMG/M metagenome (GOLD analysis project Ga0315289, IMG submission 203452) | Sediment microbial communities from Yellowstone Lake, YNP, Wyoming, USA - YL17G11_40 | ecosystem: Environmental > Aquatic > Freshwater > Lake > Sediment | place: USA: Wyoming | collected...
CAGCGTTATGCTGGGCGGGTCCTCGGGAGTGGCGATTCAGAACAACCGCTTCGAACCCGAGATCGGGTCGGGCATCCTGATGTACTCCTCCGGCGGCAGTGAGGTCGCCGGCAACACCTTCACCATCACCGCGGCCAACGGCAACTGCGAGTACACCAACACCGACTACAGCACGAACGCCATCCGCATCACCGACTACAACGCCAAGCCCGACCCGGCCAAGCCGGTCCAAGGCAACCGCATCCATCACAACAAGTTCCACATCATCGGCCGGTACTACCCGAACTACAAGGGGTGCGTGCCGATCGCGACGGCCTTCTTCGTGAGCGTGGGGGCCGCCGCCAACCGCATCGAGGAGAACGATATCATGGTCGAGCAACGCGACCTCGGAACCGCGGCCGAGGCGTGCGCGTTCTACATCGGCGGGAGCGACAATGGCGGCGAGTACGTCCGCAACCGTATCACCACGAACGTCCCGGCCTTCTGGATCGCGACGCCCTACGGCCCGGCGGCCAACGTCAAGGTCGTCGAGAACACGATCATCAAGGCCGCGGGCGCGCCGGCCGGCTTCAAGCCGTTCCGATTCGGCTGGTGGAAGTACGCCGCAACGGGCGTAGAATTCGCCGGGAACAAGTTCGAGGGTTGCGAGTTCGGCATCGAGGCCACCGAGGCCGCGCACACGTTCACTCGCAAGTGACGAAACTGCGGAAGGAATCGAGCCGTGATCCTGCGATTGTTCGTAATCGGCACGCTTGCAGCGGCCCTTGCCTGCGCCGCCCACGCAGAGACGTTCATCGTCCCCCTGGCCAGGCAGGCGCCGAAGATCGACGGCCGCATCGAGGCCGCCGAGTGGGCCGCGGCCGCCGGGTTCGAGGGGTTCGGCTACGACGGCAAACTCCAGCAGCGGCGGTGCCGGGCCTGGGTCGCCGCCACGGCCGACACGATCTACGTGGCCGTGCGGAGCCAACTGCCGGCCGACGGGGCCCTGGCGGCCGAGGTCGCCGCCGACAGCCTCAAGGCCGTCTACGACGACGCCGTCGAGATCTTCGTCAACCCGACGCCCGACGCCGCAAGGCAGGTCGATTACCAGTTCCTCGGCAACTCTCTCGGCAAGGGGGGGTACGGCGTCCACACCCAGGGCGGGGCCGAGGAGAACATGGCCTGGCAGGGCAACTGGCCGCACGCCTGTTCCCTGCGCGACGGCTGGTGGGACTTCGAGTGCGCCGTGCCCCTGGCAAGCATGCCTGCCGCAGGGGCGGGACGCAGAACCACATACGGCACGTGGAAGATCAACCTCACCCGCGACTGGAAGAACCCGTGGGAATGGTCCAGCCTGACCACCGAGGGCGGCGGCTTCGCGTTCACGGGCCTAGTCTTCAAGTTCGTGGCCGAGGCGGCTCCCGCGGTCGAGGTGGCGGCGGCGACCGATCCGTTCGTCGCCCCGTTCGAGCACGTCCTGCGGGTGGCGAACCCGTCGGCGGCGCCGCTGGACCTTGGGGCCTCGCTCAGCCTGGCGCGGAACAATATGCCGGAACTTCGCGAGGAGGCGGCCTTGAAACTCGCCCCCGGACAATCGAGGGAAATCCGCCTGAAAGTGCCCGCCGACGATCCCACGACGCATTACACGCTGCGGGCACTCGTCAGGTCGGCCGACTCCAAGACCGTCTTCTACGACCGCAAGACCGCCTGGCAGAAGGGGAAGCCCTTGACGTGGGTGGCGGGGAAGAAGAAGGGCGAGGCCCAACCGATTCAGTTCAACTTTGCGTACTACCCATATTACGGCGCTATGCGCATTGTGGCCGACATCAACGGCCTGGCGAAGGATGCGAAACTGACAAAGTTGCGGGCCGTGGTGCGCGAGGCCGGCAGGAAGCGGGAAGTAAAGAGCGTCGAGTTCGCCCTCGACAAGTTCCGCGACGGGCGGCAGGAGGTGTCTTTCGGCCTGCCGAAGTTGGAGGGCGAGTACGAGATCGCCATGAAGGGCGAGGGCGAGAAGGTTCCAGCGGCCGAGGCCGTCCAGGTGTTCGAGCGCCACGTCTTTCCGTGGGAACACACGAAACTGGGCACCAGCACGAAGGTCTACCCGCCGTTTACGCCCATCGAGGTCAAGGGCAACGTTCTGAAGACGGTCCTTCGCGAGCACACGCTAGGGCTGCTGGGCTTGCCTGAGCAGGTGGTCGCCACGAGCGCCGAGACGGGCAATGCCAAGCCAATCATGGCGGGACCCATGCGGCTCGTCATGAAGGCCGACGGCAAGGACATGCCGGTCGACGCGGGGAGACCCAAGTTCCTCGCCGCCAAGCCGCACGAGGTCCGGACTGAGTCGGCACTGGCAGCCGGGCCGTTCGGCGCCTCGGTTGCAGGAACCTGGGACTATGACGGAACCTTGCGTGCCGACCTGACGCTGAAGCCCGCGGGCGGCAAGACCATCGACGAACTCACGCTCGAGATTCCTTTGCGGGCCGACGTGGCCACGATGATCCACGCCAATGCCGACCGCATCCGGGCGCCCGTGGCCCAGAAGCTGCCCGCGGGCGAGGGCGTGGTATGGGACGCTTCAAAGGTCGCCTGCGACGATTACATCAAGAGCTTCTGCCCGTACATCTACCTGGGCGACGCCGTGCGGGGCCTCTCGTGGTTCGCCGAGAATGACCGCGGCTGGTCGTGGGACCGCTCGAAGCCCAACCTCGACGTGGTGCGCCGGGGCGACCAAGTCATCCTGCGCGTCCACCTCATCAATAAGCCCACCGTGATCGACAAGGCACGCACAATCACGTTCGGCCTCCTCGCCGCCCCGGTCAAGCCGCGCCTCTCGCCCGGCGGGCCGAACTGGTGGCGATATCGCTATATGCGCGACAAATACGCCCTGCTCGGCACCGACATCAACTGGTTCGGCGTCGGATGCGGGTCGGTGTACCCCATCGGCCGGGACCTCGGCCTCTGGGAGATGCTCGCGCGCGGCAATAAGGAGAAACTCAGCGACGCCCAGGTGCAGGCGACCATCGACCGGGGCCTCAAGTTCTTCGAGCCTTACGGCGCTGGCGAGGTCAAGACGTGGGAGGCCCACGTGCGGCACAACCTGCGCTCGCACCTCGGACAGAAGATGGTCTTCTACTATAACCGGGCCACGATCCAGCGGGCCGAGGAGTTCGAGACCTTCAAGGACGAGTGGGCCCTGGAGGACCTGCGCTCGAGCGGCAAGGGCAATGGCATCGGCGAGATCAAGATCGTGCCCTCCCCGTCCTACATCGACCACGCCCTCTACTGGTACGCCAAGTCGTTTGAACTGGGCGGGAACCAGGGCGTGTACTGGGACAACTTCTTCATCGCCCCGACGTACAACACGCGAATGTCCGACGCCTATGCCGAGCCCGACGGCCGGATCATCCCGGCCGCCGGCATCTGGGCCCTGCGCGACCTGGCCAAGCGGACCTTCGTCATGATGAACGAGCGCGGCATGCCGCCCATCATTTTCCCGCACATGACCAGTTTCAACCCATTGCCGATGATGTCGTTCGCGACCGTCCAGTACGACTGGGAGTGGAAGTACTCGGAGGGCGACGTGCAGGACCGCTTCACGCGCGAACTGATTCTCCTGATGAACACAGGGGACCTCGCGGGCGTGTGGCCCGTGCCCCTGTCGGACGCGGGCAGACTGGCCGGCGACCCCTGGACCCAGCGGACCTTCGCGGCAGTGCGCCTTGCGCACGAACTCGACGGCTACGGCGGCTTCGGCGGTTGGGATGCCAAGGCGCCCAACAACAAACTGGCCGAGCCGATCCTCAAGATCCTCGACGAGCCGGGCCTCGTGGTCTACCGCTACTGGGACGACCGGCCGCAGCCCGTGACCGCCTCGAGCCCCGACGTGCCCACGATCGTGTACTCGGTGCCGGGCAAGCGGGCCGTGGCGGCGGCGGTGAGTTACTCGTCGAAAGACGAGAACGTCGCGCTCGCGGTCGACGCCAAGGCCCTCGGCTTCACCGGCGCGTGGCGCGCGAGCGACGGCGAGACGGGCGAGGCGGTGCCGGCCGACGGCGGCAAGATCACGCTGGCCCTGAAGAAACACGACATCCGCGTGCTCGTCCTCGTGCCGGAGGCGGCGAAATGAGGCCCGTCGCGAGAGCAGCCGCCGTCCTCGGCCTTATCCTCGCCGCAGCGGCGACGCCCGCGCAAGAACCGCCCGCTGCGCCCGGCGCGGTGGCCGCGCGGTGCCTGTACATTCCGCCCGGCTGGGCCGACCGCGTGGTGTACTATCACTCGTTCGACACGTCCGTCGACCGGCCGGAGATCAACACCCTGGGCGCGAAGGTCCTCATGGGCGACGCCGCCGGGGCGCCGGGCCTCGCGGGCCGCAGTTGCCGCTTCGAACCGGACCGCAAGAACAAGCGAGGCCTGAGCCTCACGGGCCTTGCCCTCCCCCTGCACCGCCCGTGGACGCTCTCGATGTGGTGGCGCCTGGAGGAGCCGATGAAGGCCGAGTCGGGCTTCGGCCTCATCTCGATGCATGGCAAAGGCTTCATGTCGAACTTCGTGGCCGGTAAAGGCCCCTGGTGCGGCCTGCGCGAGCCGACGTTCGTGGCGCAGGTCTACAACTGGCCCGGCGTCTCGAACGTCAACGACATCTACGAAGGCCCCGCCTGGGTCGAGCAGGCCGTGTGGCACCACGTGGCGATGGTCGTCTCGAAAGGCTCGCAGGTCCGCATCTGGTGGGACGGCGCGCTCAAGGCCGACCTGGCGCTGAAGGGGCGGCTGCTCGCGCCAGCCGACACGGCCGGCTCCATCGAGTTCGGCCCCGGCGGTTCGGCCCTCACGATCACCATCGACGAGGTCATGGTGCTCGACGTGGCACTCGAAGCCGAGGCCATCCGCGACTACACGACAGCCGCGCGGCACCTGGCGGCCGCCGGGGTTCCGGTTTTCGTGCCGCACACCTCCGGCAGGGAAAACTGACATGCGATCCGCGATCGCCTGCGCCTGCCTCGCCCTGGCCCTGGCTGCCCCTCTCCCGGCGGCCGACGAAGTCCGGCTGCCCCGGATCGAGGTCGTCGCCAACTTCAATGCCGCCAGCGTGTACGTCTTCTTCGACGGACAGGAAGGCAGGGGCGCCGCGTGCCGCATGGAGTACAAGGCGGGCGAAGCCAAGGAGTTCCGCCCCGGCCATCCGCTCTCGCGGACCGGCAAGGGACGCCTGGCGGGGAGCATTTTCGGCCTCGAGGCCGACCAGCCGCTTGAGGTACGCGTGACGCTCGGCGAGGGCGGCGACGCGAAGACTCTCACCGCCCAGGCGCGAACGCGCAGCGACAGGTTCCCCGGCGGCACGGGCAAGACCTGCTACGTGAGTCCCGGCGGCGATGACTCGAATGCGGGCACGCGCCAGAAGCCCTTCAAGACGATCCAGCATGCGGCCGACCTGGCCGCGCCCGGCGACACGATCCTGCTTATGGACGGGGAGTTCTTTGAGAGCGTGACGATCAGGCGGTCCGGACGGCCCGACGCGTATATCACCCTCAAGCCGGACCCCGCCGAGACCGCCCCGCCGATGCACATCTCGGATCAAGACGGGGGCATCGGGCACACCGGATTCACCAGGACCTTCCGCGCCCGCCCGCGGATCATCGGATGGGTCGATGCGCGCGGCCCCTGGAAAGGCGCCGGCTCGAACGTCTCGGTTCTTGAAGAGAAGCGGACCGTCGGCACCGTGACGCTCGTGGGCCTGACGCCGGCGAACCGGATGACGCCGGTGGGCGCGCGGGTCTACCATCACGGGTCGCTCGAGGAACTACGGGCGGCCGAGCCGGCCTTGGTGCCCGGCTGGTGGCAGGACGAGAAGGCCGGCAAATTCTACCTGCGGCTGCCCGACGAGAAGGATGCGGGCAACTACAGGATCCGCCTTGGCGTCCTTCCCTGGGGCCTGCGGTTCGACGGCGCGGGGTACTGGGTCGTGGATAACGTGGAATTCGAACTCTTCGGCGGCGGGCCGTACTCGACCGGCATCGACATCCTCAGCAGCCGCAACATCGTCGTGCACCAGTGCCGCTTCGACACGATGCGCACGGGCATCGCGGTCCGGAAGGCCGGCGCGGCGGACTGCCTGATCGAGCACTGCTACTTCATCGACTCGGGCATCTGGAACTGGCCCTGGAAGGCCGCGAAGGGCCACGACGTGGAAGGCTCGGCCGTCGACCTGTGCGGGAGCGGCGGCAACGTCGTGCGCTTCAACCAGGCGCGCGGCATGTTCAACGGCATCGGTGCGAGCACCTGGGGCGACCTCGAAAACGAATCGCTCAACCGCGACCTCGACATCCACGACAACGCCTTCACCGAGATCGGCGACGACCCGCTGGAGCCCGAGGGGGCCTGCATGAACGTCCGGTTCTGGAACAACCGCACGTTCGACACCTACCAGGGCATCTCGCTCGCCCCCATCACCGTCGGCCCGACGTACGTGGTGCGCGACCGGTACGTCAACTTCAAGGGCACAGCCGTCAAGGTGAGCGTGAACTCGCGCGGCGTGGTGTACCTGTATCACGTCCTCGGGTGGACCAACCGGGCCGAGGGCAACGGCCAGCAGGCATCGGGCGTGTGGGACAACATGCACTTCCGCAACTCGATCCTGCGCGGCACGCGATACGTCATCGAGGATTACCGGCCGCACCCCATCGGCTGCTCGTTCGATTACTGCGACCTCTTCACGACAGACCCCACGCGGTTCATCAAGTGGTCGGACACGAAGTACGCGAACCTCGGGGACGCTCCGGCCGCAACCTTCGGCAAGCACAACCTGCGGGTCGAACCGTACCGGAAGGTCGACAGCGGCCGCCCGGCGGACCTCGCCCCCGAACTCATCGACGCCGGCGTCGTCGTCTCCGGCATCAACGACGATTTTCGTGGCAAGGCGCCCGACATCGGACCCGAAGAGGTGCGGTAGTCCAACCGCGTGGGTGCAGAGCACCCACCCTACACTCCAGGCAAGACCACCCGGCTACCGCTCAAGCGCCTCGAGGCGGTCCTGGGCGGCCTTGTAGGTCGGGGCGAGTTGTGGCTGTTGTCACCACAGAGATCACGGAGAGCACAGAGAACGGCGCAACCGACATGTAGGGTGGGTCCTCTGGACCCACGCTTTTTCTACGCAGTCCAACCGCGTGGGTGCAGAGCACCCACCCTACACCTGCGCTCTCCGCGGAGAAAAGGACTTCGCACCAGCGCCAGGCTACCGCTCAAGCGCCTCGAGGCGGTCCTTGGCGGCCTTGTAGGTCGGGGCGAGTTCGAGGACCCGCCGGTAGAGGGCCATCGCGTCTTCCTCGCTGACCGACACCTCGCCCGTGGCGACGGCGTCTTCGTACGCCAGGCCGAGGTTGTAGAGCACGTCGGGGTCGTTCGGGGCGAGGCTTCGGGCCCGCTCGAACGTCCGCAGGCATTCCTTCGAGCGGCCGAGGGCCGCATAGCACATCCCCAGGGCGATGGCCGTGTCGACCTGCGTCGGGTCGAGTCGCTGGGCCCGGTCGAGCGCTTCCATTGCGGCCTCGTGCTGCTGGAGGTCGTAGTACGCGCGGCCGGTCAGGTAGTACCCGCGCGGGTCGAACGGCGCCAACTCACACATCCGCCGCGCGACCGTCAGCGACTCGGCGGCCCGGCGGGTCTCCATGAGGATCGACGAGAAGTTCCCCAGGACGTCGAGGTCCCCCGGGTGCCGGCGGGCGAGGTCGCCGAGTTGCTGGAGGGCCGTCTCGTGGCGCCCGAGGTCGGCCTCAATCAGCGCGAGGTTGATCTGGAGTGGCAGGTCGTCCGGCCGCTGCTTCAGGCCGCGATCGAAGGCCTCGCGGGCCTCTTCGAATTTGCCCTGCATGGCCAGGAGCACTCCGAGGTCGTTTTCGAGTTCGTGGGCGCGGCCCGAAAAGACCATCGCCTGCCGCAGTTCCTCCTCGGCCTCGTCGAACCGCCCTTCCCCGGCGAAGAGGGCCGAGAGGTTGCGGTAGAGTTCGTCGCGGTGCGGTTCCTCGCGCAGGGCCCGCCTCAGGACCCGTGCGGCCCGGCTCGTGTCGGACTTGGTGTGCGGCACGGTGGAGAGGTGCGAGAGGATGAGCGGGTCGGAGGGACTGAGTTCCAGTGCCCGCATCAGGTGCCGCCGCGACGCAGCCTCGCGGCCGAGGCGCATCAGGGCGACGCCGAGGTCCAGGTGGACGCGCGGGTCGTCTTCGGCCTCCTTGAGGAGTTGCTCGTAGAGTTTGACGGCCTGGCGCGGCTGGCCGTGCTGGACGTGGTATCCGCCGAGCGCCAGCCGCGCCTCGCGCGAGTCGGGGTACAACTCGAGTTCCTTCGTCAACTCCTGGTGGGCCTCTTCGAGTTTCCCCTGGGAGGCGAGGGCCCGGGCGATCGACAGGTGCAACTCCGGGAAGTCCTCTTCCCACTCGGCGGCCTCTCGCCAGGCGGCGATGGCCTCGTCGTAGTGGCCTTGCTTGACGAGCACGAGGCCCCACTGGTAGGCGATCTCGGCCGACTCGGGGTGGATCTCGCCGGCCTGCTCGTGAAGTTTGGCCGCCTCCTCGAACTGGCCCAGGTTGCCGTAGGTCCCGATGAGTTGCGCGAGGACCGCCTCGTCGTCGGGCGCCAGCCGCCGGGCGCGCTGAAGGTGCCCGAGCGCCTCGCGGTCGTCGGCCCGCAGCCACGAGACGAACGCCAGGCCGAACCAGGCATCGACGCTGGTGCGGTCCAGGTCGACGGCGTGCAGGAGTTCCTTCTCGGCCTCGTCGACGCGGTTGAGGTACGCCAGGCACCGGCCCGCCATGGCGTGGGCGGCGGCCGAGTCGGAGTCGATCTCGAGGGCCTTGCGGCACGCGGCCAGGGCCTCTTCGTAGGCGCCGTCCTCCAGCAACCGGTCGGCCTCTTCGAGGTAATCCTCCGGGTCCTTCCAGTCGGGCATCTCGATATATCCCTTGACGCGAACACAAGCCCGTGCGGTTGCCGTGCTGCCGGCGGCGGCCGCGCCCCCAGAGCCCGCGGCTCCGCGCCGGTTATGGCTTCTGAAACACTTCCGCTGTCGCCTTGGCGTCGAACTCCAGGCGCTTCACGCGGACGGTGTACATCGGCGGGCCGGCGACCTTGCCCGATTCGTCGAGGGGCACGAATCGCCACAAGCGGCTCAGGGCCAGGCCGCTCGCCTCCCACCACTCGACCATCTCGACCCGCATCGGCCGGTCCGCGAGCGGAAACTCGGGCCACTGAATGTCGACGCCCGCCACGCGGCGCGTGTCCTTGCGGATCTCCACCACGGTCCGGTCTTCCTGGCCGAAGTCGCCGGCGCCACGCCACGTTACCCGCAGGCGCTGCCAGACGCGGGCCTCGCCCGGCCCGGTGCGCGTGCCGGCCCACGCCACGCTAACCCCGTCTTCGGTCAGGCTGAACGGCATCGGCGCCAGTTGCCTGACGATCCGGACGTCGCCGGCCGCCCGCGCCCGCAGCACTGGGTCCGCAGTCTCTTTGCCGTCGGCGAAGACTTCGAGGCCGCGCCCGGTCGCCAGGGCCACCGTGCGTTCGGGCAGACGCTCGACGCGGACCCGGTCGCCCCACGGGTCGAACAGCCAGACCATCTCGGTGGTCCGGTCGCCGAGGGGCGAATGCTCTATCCAAGCCACCTCGGCACGCAGGTTCGAGTGTTCCACCCACCGGTACGTGGAGCCGTGGGCCCAGAGGGCATCGAGCAGGACCGTCCGCGCCTGCTCGTCGGCGATGGCGCCAAGGCGGCCATCAACGATGCTGAGGCGCGAACACCCCCCGGCGGCGAGCGTTGCGATCAGCAGACCTATTGCAACACCGTGTGCCACGGCCGGCCCGGCACGGCCGTGCTTTCGGTGGGACGAGGAACACGGCCGCGCCACAGCGCGTAGCCATGCCGCCCGTCTCTTCGGCGTGGTGCGCCGCACCGTCTTGTCGACCGTATGTTGCATGAAGGCTGGCCCAAGGGCACGAAACCCATTATACTGGCCCCCCGCCCGTCCACAAGGCGGCTGTCCTTGGGACGCCCGGCGAGGCGCTGTGCTCCGAAGCGATTACTGGTACCGGTTTCCTTGGCTGCTCCTGGCGACGGCCCTGGCCCTGGCGGGCCTGGGCGTTGCCGGTATCTACGCCGCCACGTGCGGCGGCGCGGACCCCGCCGCGTTCTGGGAAACGCTGGCCGTCAGGCAGTTGACGTGGCTGGCGGCGTCGCTCGTGGTGTTCGTGCTGGCGATCGTTCCCAGTTACACGCGGCTGGCCCAATGGAGTTACGTCCTGTACGGCATCAGCCTGCTCGCGCTGGCCGCGCTGGCCTTCATGCGGAACCAGCACCTCCAGATCCCGGGGTTCATCTACCCGATCAACAACGCGTACTCGTGGATCCGGATTCCCGGCACCGGCATCAACCTTCAGCCATCGGAACTGATGAAGATCGGCTTCATCATGTCGCTGGCCTATTACCTGCGATACCGCAAGAACTACCGGACCTTCAAAGGCCTCTTGGCCCCCTTCCTGATGGCCCTGGCGCCGACGGCCCTCGTGCTATATCAGCCGGACCTCGGGACCGCGATGATGTTCCTGCCGGTCCTTTTTCTCATGCTCTTTGCGGCCGGGGCGCGGACCAAGCACCTGCTGGCCATCATGCTGATGGGGCTGGCGATGGTGCCGGTCTTCTACTCCTCGATGCGCGGTTACCAGCGGATGCGCATCGACTCGTGGCTGCTTCACGGCTGCGCGGAGCGGCTGCACTTTGCCCTCGCGCAGCCTGCCGACGACGCCGAGGCGGCCAGGGACAAGGATGACACCTCCCGGCCCATCGCCCCGCGGCGGGCGCACCTCTCCGACGAACGCAAGGCGGAACTGGTCCGCGAGATCACGGGCATGTGGCGGTTCCGCGCCTGGCGGGTCGCCACGGCCATCTCGTGGGGGAAGGACAAGCCGGAGTTCGCGGAAGCGCGGCAGCGGCTCTTCGAGGCGCTCGACGGCGGGCCGGGCCCGGCCAGTTTCGACGCCTTGCGGTTCTTTTTCGGGTCGCTCCTCGACGATCCGGGCCACCAGGAGTTTCAGGCCAAGATTGCCGTCGGCTCGGGCGGCTTCGCGGGGCGCGGGTGGCTCCAGGGAACACAGACGCGCTACGGCCTCCTGCCCGAGGCCCACACCGACTTCCTGTTCCCGACGCTGGCCGAGCAGTTCGGTTTCATCGGCGCCGCCGGCATCGTGATTCTCTATGCGCTGCTGTGCGTGCTGGGGATCGACGTCAGTTTCTCGACGACCGAGCCGTACGGCAGGCTCCTGGTGGTCGGCGTGGTGGCCCTTCTGGCCGCCCAGAGTTTCCTCAACATCGCCATGAGCATCGGCATGATGCCGATCACGGGCATTCCGCTGCCGCTGATGTCGTACGGCGGGTCGAGCCTCGTCAGTTCCTTCCTGGCGCTGGGCCTCCTGTGCAACGTGGCCGTGCGCCGCCTCTACCTGATCGCCCCGCGGCCGTTCGAGTGGCGCGAGTAAGGCGCGGGGCCGACTTATCCTCCCTGGCGTTGGCACGCCACCGACGATCGCCACGATGAGTCGGCGGCGATGGGTTCGGGATTGTGAGCGCGGCAGGCTTCGCGGCCTGTCGCGCTCCCTTTACTTCCTTGAGTTGTGCTCCGGGCGACGGTAACATCGTCAGCACGGTGGTCGGCGCGGGAGGCATCATGGAACCATCCGACGTCCAGCAGCGCCTGGAGCATTTCTCCAAGACCTACCGTCGCATTCACCAGGAGGTCCAGCGCGTCATCGTCGGCCACACCGAGATCCTGGAAGGCGTTCTGCTGTGCCTGCTGACGGAGGGCCACGCCATCCTCGAGGGCGTACCGGGCATAGGCAAGACCCTCCTGGTGCGGACCCTGGCCGAAGTGCTGGATCTGAAGTTCAGCCGCATCCAGTTCACGCCCGACCTGATGCCCGCCGACATCACGGGCACGAACGTCATCGTGGAGTTGCCCGGCGGCCGGCGCGAGTGGGAGTTCCGCCCGGGCCCGCTCTTCGGCAACCTCATCCTTGCCGACGAGATCAACCGCGCGACGCCCAAGACCCAGTCGGCCATGCTCGAGGCCATGCAGGAGCGGTCCGTCACGGTCGGCGGAACGACCCACCTCCTGGCCGAGCCGTTCTTCGTCCTGGCGACGCAGAACCCGCTGGAGATGGAGGGCACCTATCCGCTGCCGGAGGCCCAACTCGACCGGTTCGCCCTCAAACTCCTCATGAAGATGCCCGAGCGCGACGACATCAGCGAGATTGTGGCGCGGACCACCGGCGCCCGCTCGCCGCGGCCCGACCGCGTGGCCACTGCCGCGGAACTCCTGGCCATGAGGGACCTGGCGCGCGAAGTGCCCGTGGCCTCGCACGTCCGCCAGTACACCAGCAGCATCATCCTGGCCACACATCCTGAGCATCCGGGGGCCTCGCCGACGGTGAGGAAGTTCATCCGGTACGGCGCCAGCCCGCGCGGGGCACAAGCGATGATCCTGGGGGCTAAGATCCTGGCCCTCGTGGCCGGGCGGTACAACGTGGCCTTCGAGGACATCCGGAAGATGGCCCCCCCTGCCCTTCGCCACCGCCTCATTCTGAACTTCGAGGGCGAGGCCGCCGGCGCGAGTGTTGATGACATCATCCGCGATGTCCTGAAACACGTGCCCGAGCCCGCGGCGTAGCATTCCCAGGGATTTCTTACCGCCGAGGGCGCAGAGAACGCTGAGAGAAAAGGCAAAGACAACGGCAAAGAAAGAACCTCACCACAGAGAGCATAGGGAACACAGAGAAAAGATTGTTGGCCGTAACAGCAACGAGAAGCGACTCGTTGTTTCTATCTCAATCCTTTCGCTGTGCTCTCCGTGTTCTCCGTGGTGAAAGCCGTTGTTCATTCTTCTCTCAGCGTTCTCTGCGCCCTCGGCGGTGAAAAGGAACTGGGGAAACTCTCGAAACGGCGCGACAGTCATGGCCGACGATGACCTCTTCGACTCGGAATTCCTCCAGCGCCTCGAGTACCTGCGCGTCGTGGCCCGGCGGATCTTCGCGGGCAGCGCGCCCGGCAGCCGCACCGGCCGCCGGGCGGGGCCGGGCCTCGAGTTCGCCGAGCACCGGGCCTACGCGCCGGGCGACGATTTCCGGCACATCGACTGGGCGGCGTACGGGCGGCTGGGGAGGCTTCTGCTGCGCCTTTGCCAGCAGGAAGAGGACCTGGCCATCTACTTCCTTCTTGACGCCTCGGCCTCGATGGCCACCGGGCAGACGGCGAAGTTCGACCACGCCCGGCGCCTGGCGGCCGCGCTGGCCTACGTGGGTCTCGCGAGCCTAGAGCGGGTCCGCCTCATCGCCATCGACGGCGGCGTGCGGGCACACTTGGAGGCCGGCCGCGGCAAGTCGCACATCCTCGGCATCCTGGACTTCCTGCGCGGCCTGGCCCCCGGGCAGCGGACGAATCTGGCGGCCGCGGTCGAGGCCTTCCTGCCGCACGCGCCGCAGACGGGTCTCGTGGTCCTCATCTCGGACCTGCTGGACCCGGCGGGATATGAGAAGCCGCTGCTGGCGCTCCAGGGGCGCGGCTTCGACCTCTGGTGCCTGCACGTCACGGACCCGGCGGACCTTGCGCCCGCGGGCCTGGGGGATTTTGCGGTCAGCGACGCCGAGACGGGCGAGGTCCTTGGCGTCCACCTGTCGGAAGAGGTCCGCGAGCGCCTGGCCCACGCCGCCGGAGAGTTCAAGGCCGAGGCCCAGGCCTGGTGCCTCTCGCGCGGCATCGGGTACGCTGAGGCCCCCACCCACAAGCCAGTCGACACAATGGTGCTGGAAGTCCTTCGCCGGGGCGGATTCCTGAGATAGACTGGCTT
>Ga0315289_10009674_pt1 | contig 13861 bp, 10 predicted proteins | sample YL17G11_40_MG_FD_203452 | JGI IMG/M metagenome (GOLD analysis project Ga0315289, IMG submission 203452) | Sediment microbial communities from Yellowstone Lake, YNP, Wyoming, USA - YL17G11_40 | ecosystem: Environmental > Aquatic > Freshwater > Lake > Sediment | place: USA: Wyoming | collected...
GTGGTCAAAGTGCTCAAGCCAGTGCTGCCGGTGGCGTTGAACGAACTGCTCTGGGCGGCCGGCATCACGGCCTACAGCGTGGTCTATGCCCGCATTGGGACGGAAGCCATCGCGGCGATGAACATCGTTGGCGCGGTGGACAACCTCGCACTGACCCTGTTCATCGGCATCACCAATGCCACGGCGGTGCTGGTCGGCAATCGCATCGGCGCGGGCGAGGACGACGAGGCGTTCCGCTATGCGGCGCGTTCGACCGGCCTGTCCACCATCCTGGCGCTCCTCGTGGGTGGAGTGATCCTGCTGACCAGGAATCCCGTCCTGACCCTTTACAAGGTATCGCCGGCCGTCCTCCAGAATGCCTACAGCGTGCTGACGATCCTGGCCTTGCTTCTATGCGTGCGCGCCCAGAACATGACCCTGATCGTGGGCGCCTTCCGCGGCGGAGGCGACACGCGCTTCGCCCTGTTCCTGGACGGTTTCATCATCTGGATGCTGGGTGTGCCGCTGGCCTTCCTGGGCGGACTGGTTTTCCACCTCCCCGTTCACTGGGTTTATCTGCTGGTGATGTCGGAGGAACTGACGAAATATATCCTCAGCCTGCCGCGTTTCTTCTCGCGCAAATGGATCCATGATCTGACGCAGGCGGTCAGTGTGTGACTCACCTTCCCTACCCCAGACCTCCGAGGTGTCACCCTGAGGGAGCATTCTTTGCGACCGAAGAGAGTCTCGCATGACCTATATTGGAGAAGCTTCGGGGCACACCTGCCCTGACGGGCGGTGACAGGGAAGAGCAATCCTTAGCATGACACGAAAGAATTTGGCTGCCAGCGGAAGAGAACGCTGGCTAATAGTTATGGATAATCCCCGTTCGAATTTGCTTGACACGAATCGGGGGTCGGTGATAAACTCTGCTCCGTTAACGAAATTCTAAGGAAAGGAGGCGCGCTCATGGTTTACAGCATCTTCACCGTCGCCAAGGGTAGTTTCGCTTTTAACCCTCCTCGGAGTGCGCCTGTTGACCGGTAAAGGTCAAGTCGCGTGTGTCTCACAGCCACGGCGCCTCAAGCGCCGTGGCTTTTTATTGCCCTCATCTCTGCACCACTGTCCCGCTTTTGGGAGAAGGGACTGGGGTGAGGGAAGAGAGAAGACTATGTCATCCATCGCACCCACTTCAACCTACTTCGACTTCCGCCAAGCATTAACCAGAAAGAAAATGGTCGGCCTGTGGCGGATGATGTCGAATTACCGCCTAGCCTATGCGGCAGCCAACCTCTCGCTGGCAGTCTCGGCGCTGGCGAAGATGTTCACCTACATACTGCTGCGCAATTTCGCCGACACCATCCTTGGCGATGCCGCGCCCTTCGCCGGGACGCTGGAACGCACTCTGCTCGTTATCGCGCTCGGGTTTGTCGGGCTGGCAATTGTCGAAGGCGTTTTTTCTTTTGTTTCAGGACGCCTGGCCGCATACTCGGCCGAGGGTATCACCCGCCGCCTGCGCAACTTCCTCTTCGACCATATCCAGCGGTTGAGTTTCGCCTACCACAGCAAAACGCCCACCGGCGACTTGATCGAGCGCGTCACTTCGGATGTAGATTCAGTGCGCAGCTTTTTCAATGAACAGGCCATCGGCATCGGGCGCATCATCTTTCTTTTCATCATCAACTTTGCCGCCATCTTGCAGTTGTCGTGGAAACTCTCGCTGGCTTCGATTGTGATTATTCCGCTCATCCTGGTTGTCTCGCTGTGGTTCTTCAAGAAAGTAACGAAGGCTTTCGAGAAATACCAAGAACAGGAGGCAGTGCTCTCGACAACGTTGCAGGAGAATCTGACCGGCGTGCGGGTGGTCAAGGCCTTCGCCCGCCAGGAATACGAGAAGAACAAGTTCGAGAAAGATAACTGGGAGAAATTCCTGCGAGGCAAGACCTTTCTCAAGATGCACTCGCTCTTCTGGCCACTTTCGGATATCCTATGCGGTTTCCAGATGCTGGGCGGCTTCATCTATGCTGCCATCCTGGCCATACACGGCGAAATTACTGTCGGTACTTACCCAGCTTATGTTGGGCTGGTGGTCTGGCTCATCTGGCCAATGCGCAACCTGGGGCGGATCATCGTCCAGACTTCGACCGGGCTGGTCTCGTACGGCCGCCTGATGGAGATTGTCAAGCAGGAGCGGGAGCCGCTAACCGAGGGCTATATCCAGGCCAACGGTCCGGTGCGCGGCGAGATCGTCTTCGTTAACGTCTCGTTCCAATACGAAGAAGGCAACGCCGAAGTCATTAAGGATGTCTCGTTCCGCGTCTTGCCCGGACAATCGGTTGCGCTGCTCGGCTCGACCGGTTCAGGCAAAACCTCGCTGGTTAACCTGTTGCCGAGATTCCATGAGAACACGGACGGCCACATTCTTCTGGATGGCGCGGAGCTGAAGGATTATTCACGTGAGTACCTGCGGCGGCAAATCGGCATCGTCGAGCAGGAGCCGTTCCTGTTCAGCCGCTCGATTGGCGAGAACATTACTTACGGCGTTGGGCGGGATGTGCCGCAGGAAGAAGTCGAGGCGGCGGCTCGGGCGGCAGCCATCCACGATGTCATCCTGTCCTTTCCGGATGGCTACAAGACTCTGGTCGGCGAGAAGGGCGTGACACTCTCCGGTGGGCAGAAGCAGCGCGTGGCGATTGCCCGCACGCTGCTGAAGAACCCACGCATCCTTATCCTAGACGACTCGACTTCCTCAGTGGATACAGAGACAGAGGCCGAGATCCGCGCTGCCTTGATCCAGCTGATGGAGAACCGGACCACGTTCATCATTGCCCACCGCATCCAGTCGGTGATGAACGCTGACCTGATCCTGGTGATGGACAAGGGTGCAGTCGTACAGATGGGTCGTCACAAGGACCTTGTAGCGCAGGATGGAATGTACCGGCAGATCTATGAGATACAGACCCGGATTGATGAAGAGTTGGAATATGAAATAGCAGAAGCAGGATGAAACCTAGAAAGGATGAAGGATGAATTATGAAGGATGATACTGTGCAGATTTGCGAGTCCGCACAAAAGAGTTCGCTTTACGCATCATTAGGCTTTATACGACTTTGCCGAAAACGACCGAGGCGCAGGTCATGGGTAAGCAAGTTCTCCGTTCTGGAACATCCATTGGGGCGCACTACCGCGAAGCAAGCCGCGCAAAATCGGATGCCGACTTCGTCAACAAGATCGAAGGCGCTCTGCAAGAACTCGACGAAACAACTTACTGGCTCGAACTGCTGGTCGAATCTGGGATCGTACAAGTCGAGAAACTCGAATCGCTCATCAAGGAAACCGACGAACTGATCGCAGTCTTTGTAATCATTGTGACCAAAGTTAAAAACCGATTGAGCAAGAAGGGATAAGTCGGAGGAAGATCGCTGCGTCTTTCTTTTCATCCTTCATCCTTCCGCCTTCATCCTCTGGAGGAACCATGCCTGACGACATCGTCGAACTCGAAGAAGAAGAACATTCCAGCCCGCTGACCGCTCCGACGTTCGGGCGCATCGTGGGACTGCTCAAACCGCACTGGCGCTGGATGGTCGGTTTTCTGGCCGCCATCATCCTGACGGCGACACAGGACGCCCTGTTCACCTACATCAACAAGCAAATGATTGACCAGGGCATCGTGGCAAAGAACATTCCTGTGTTGCTGAGATACGCCTCCATCTATGGCGGGATGCAACTGTTGCAAGCGGCGTTCGTGTTCACGTTCATCTACTTGGCTGCCGTGCTGGGCGAGCGCATCCAGTACGACCTGCGCAAGGCGCTCTTCAACCACCTGCAAGACCTCTCGCTTTCGTACTACAGCCAGAACGCGGTCGGACGGCTGATGGCGCGCGTTACATCTGACACCGGGCGTGTCTCCAGCCTGATGACCTGGGGCTTGCTGGATGTAACCTGGGCCATCGTTAGCGTCATCATGTCCACTATCTTCATGCTGGTCATCAACTGGAAACTGGGGCTGATCGTCTTTACCATCATCCCCATTCTGATCGTTATTGCGGTCAACTTCCGCAAGAAGATTTTAGTGGAATTCCGCAACAGCCGCCGCGCCAACTCGAAGATCACTGGCGAATACAACCAGAACATCCAGGGCGTGCGCGTGGTCAAGGCGCTTGGACGTGAGGCTGAGAACCTGAAGGAATTCTCGCAACTGACCGATATGATGTACCGCGCCTCATACCGCGCCGCTTGGCTCTCGGCGCTCTTCCTGCCCACTGTGCAGATCGTCTCTGCTTTCGCGCTGGGCGCCATCGTCTGGTATGGTGGGATGCAGAGCCAGATCGGACTGTTCACCGTTGGCGCGATCCATGCCTTTGTCTCATACTTGACCTTCATGATCTGGCCAGTGCAGGACCTGGCACGCGTCTACGCCGAGATGCAGCACTCCATCGCCTCGGCGGAACGCATTTTCAAACTGCTGGATACCGTGCCCGAGGTGCAGAACCGTCCCGAGGCTTTTCCGGCTGAAACGATGCGCGGCGAGATCGAGTTCGACCACGTGGACTTCTACTACGAAGACCGCAAGCCGGTGCTGACCGACTTCACGCTAAAAGTCAAGCCTGGCGAGATGATCGCACTCGTCGGACCGACTGGCGGCGGGAAGACGACCATCGTCAACCTGCTATGCCGCTTCTATGAGCCGAAGGAGGGTGTCATCCGCATCAACGGGCGCGACTATGGTGATTACACGCTGCAAAGCATCCACTCTCGGGTCGGCATCGTGCTACAGACCCCGCACCTGTTCTCAGGCTCCATCCGTGAGAATATCCGCTACGGGAGGCTGGATGCCACCGATACCGAGGTTGAGCAAGCCGCGCAGATCGCCGGCGCGCATGAGTTCATCGAGACATTCGAGAAGAAATATGACCAGGAGGTCGGCGAGGGCGGCAACCTGCTCTCGGTGGGACAGAAGCAATTGATCAGCTTGGCGCGCGCTGTTCTGGGGAGGCCTGAGATCTTTATCATGGACGAGGCCACATCCAGCGTGGATACGCTGACCGAGGCTCTCATCCAAAAGGGCATGGAAGCCCTGATGGCTGGGCGCACCTCGTTCATCATCGCTCACCGCCTTAGCACCATCCGCCGTGCCGACCGCATCGTGGTCATCGAGGAGGGCCGCATCACTGAAACGGGCACGCACGCCGAGCTGCTGCGCAATCGCGGCCATTACTACCGCCTGTACACCCAGCAGTTCAAGTTCGAGAAGGAACAGGCGTATGGGGTGGCGGTGCCGGAGGCAGTGCCGGTGATTAAGTGAGCAATCCCAGACCTTCGAGGTCTTCGAGACCTCGGAGGTCTGGGCCTGGCCTCTACGCCCCCCATTCCTTGAGTTTGTCCCGCGCCCGCCCGGCGTGAGGTGATTCGATGGCTTCGAAGAGCACCAGTGCTTGCTTCATCAGCGCAATCCCTTTTTCTTTTTCGCCCAATCCATACAGGGCATTCCCCAGGTTGCTGAGGTCCGCTCCTTCGCCGCGCCGGTCGCCAATTTCACGTGCAATGACTAAGCCCTGTTCGTAGAACTCGATCGCCCGGCGGGCGTCACCCAGGTCGTCGTAGGCCAACCCCAGGTTACCGAAGGTGGCTCCTTCGCCGCGCCGGTCGCCAATTTCGCGGGAAATTACAAGACGTTGTTCGAAGAACTCGATCGCCCGGCGGGCCTCGCCCAGGTCGGCGTAAGCGATCCCCAGGTTGCCGAGAGCATTGCCTTCGCCGCGCCGGTCGCCAATTTCGCGGGCAATCACAAGGCGCTGTTCGTAGAACTCGATCGCCCGGCGAGCGTCGCCCAGGGCGGCGTAGGCACTCCCCAGGTTGCCGAGGGCGTTGCCTTCGCCGCTTCGGTCGCCTATTTCGCGGTCAATGACCAATGCCTGCTCGTAGAACTTGATCGCCCGGCGGGCCTCGCCCAGGTCGGCGTAGGCGATCCCCAGGTTGCCGAGAGCCGCGCCTTCGCCGCGCCGGTCGCCAATTTCACGTGCAATGACTAAGCCCTGTTCGTAGAACTCGATCGCCCGGCGGGCGTCGCCCAGGGCGGCATAGGCCAGCCCTAGGCCGCTGAGGTTCGCGCCTTCGTTGTGCCGGTCGCCAATTTCGTGGTCAATGACCAGCGCTTGTTTGTAGTACTCGATCGCCCGGCGGGCCTCGCCCAGGGTGGCGGAGGCATTCCCCAGGTTGCCGAGGTGAATACCCTCACCCATTTTGTCTAACAATACGCGGCTAGCTTTTAATGCTGCTTCCAGCCATTCAAGTTGTTTCTGCGGAACCAGGCGCAGAGTAAGGCAGAATGGAACTGCCGTGTAGTTACATAACTCTGCGGCAGGTTTAATTCTCTCCATCACACTCGCCGTCCATTTCTGTGCGGCATAGATGTGCGCCGATTCGGCATCGAAGAGGGAAAGGCCTGTTAGGATATTTTTGCCGCCTTTTAGGAATAGATCATCGGCGTTCCCCAACACGGTAAAGAAGTGTCCGGAGTGGCGCAGGCTGGCTTCATCCAGTTCCTGCGGCGTCATTTCCTGGCGGGCGTACTCGGCCAGCAGGTCGTGAAGGCGGTAGCGGACCTCACCCCCCCGCCCCTCTTCCAGCCCTTCGACTTCGCTCAGGGCAAGCGGGAGAGGGGAGCTATTGTCTGAAGGGAGAACGTCCAACAGGCTGTAGTTGTGCAGTTTCGTGAGAAGTTCGCGCGCCGGGACTTCTTCCAGTTCCCAGAGCGCCTGTGCGGCTTGTAGGTTGAAGGGCGCCGGGAAGACGCCCAGGGAACGCCAGCGCTTGCGATCCGCTTCCGGCAGGCACAGGTAACTCAGTCGGAAGGCGGCTGCCATGTCCAGATCGGGGTCATCCGGCGATTTGAGCGCTTCAAGCCGTTTATGGCCTTCAGCCAGGCGCGCCAGGTACTCGGCGGGCGTCCAGTCTTCATTGCAGGTCAAGAAACTGGCAGCGATACGCAGGGCCATCGGCAAGCAGCCGCAGCGAGCAGCCAGTTCGGGCGCGGCCGCGCCCAGGCGCGGGCAGAGTTCGAGTAGGAAGTCTTCAGCGTCTTTGGGTTTCAGTACGTCCAGGCGCAGGGGGTTCAATCCCGGCAGGGCAAAATGCCAGCGTGAAGTGACCAGCAAGCAGCACGAGTCGGGCGGGAGCAGCAGCTTGACCTGCGCCGCGTCGCGGGCGTTATCGAGAAAGAGCAGGGCTTTTTTTTTGTGCAACGCGTCGCGGTAGGCCGTGACGAGTTGAGTATCGTCCAGGGCACGCAGATCGGCCGTGGGGTAGAAAGAGAGCAGCAAGTGGCGCATCGCCTCGGCGGGCGCGAGCGGGTCGGTAGTGCCTTTCAGGTCGAGGAAGATCTGCGCCTCAGAAAACTCGCCGCACAGCCGCTGCGCTACAGCCAGCCCGAGAGCGGTCTTGCCCACCCCGCCCATGCCGCTCAACCCGCTAATGGCGGCACGTTTGCCATCCGAGAGAGCGGCCAGGAGTTGCTCGATCTCGTCTGCGCGCCCGGTGAAGTCAGCGGGAGGCGCGGGGAGTTGGTGGAGGGCACGGTAGGCTGCCTCTGCAACTGGCTGGATAGGCATTTGCTTTGCCAGTAACGCCTCCACCCGCTGCATGATCTCTACCAGTTCCTGCTGTGACTTTTCGCCATGTAAATCGGCAAGGGTGCGCACTTTTTCGCGAAAGTCTTCATCGGCGAGGGCGAGTTCCTCGGTCAACACTTTAACGAAATGGGCAACGGCCTGCTCAACTCTTTCGATAGCAAATTCCGGATATTTGGATTTGAGAACACTGGTCAAAGTATCCGGGAAAGTGGGGCTTGTTGGATGTGTGAAGAACTCGGTAACAGCCTTCTTGATCTGATTGGGGACATCGTATTTCTTGCCCAATTGTTTGAAGAATAACGCCTTATACAGCTGCTGGTCCGGAAATTTGGCAAAGAAACGCTCCTCGGTATGGGTCAATGCGGTAACGATGGCAACCTGCTCATCGAAATCGCTGCGCAATTCCTTGACGAAATCCTCGCCCAGTTTGCTCTTGACGAAGTTTTCCAAGATGGCAAGGCTAAGTTTTCCGAGTTTATTGGCAGTGACGGGCATGGGCATCTCACCGCCTGGGATTGAAATCCGAGGCTATGATTTCAAAGTCCGCTCAAGCGGACTCATTTCTATATCTGGCTTGATTGTAGAGGAAAATTCGTATGGAGGCAAGAGGCGCAGCTTGAGGTAAAATTGTGTAAGTGAAATTCGAGCCATATAGATTCAATCGCAAATTCTCCCGAAAGGAGATCGCATGACCCAACCCCGCAAGAAAATCACCCTGCCCTATCTCTTTAAAAAAGTAGCTGACGGCGAACCCATCACTTGGCTAACCTGCTACGACTACCCGACTGCCTACCTGCAAGAGCAGGCCGGCATCGAGATGATCCTAGTCGGCGATAGCCTGGGCATGACCATGCTCGGTTACGAATCCACCCTGCCAGTGACGATGGAGGATATGATCCGCCACTCGCAAGCTGTCCGGCGCGGCGCGCCTACCGCCTTCGTGGTCGGTGACATGCCCTACATGACCTACCAGCCCTCGGTCGAGACGGCTATCCGCAACGCGGGTCGCTTCATGGCCGAGGCTGGCTGTGACGCCATCAAACTCGAAGGCGGCGCAGCGATGGCCGATCGCATCAAGGGCATTGTTGAGGCTGGCATCCCGGCGATTGGCCACCTCGGGCTGACGCCGCAATCTGTCTCTGCTCTCGGAGGCTTCCGCGTACAGGGCAAGTCCGCTGCGCTGGCGAAGAAGATCGTGGATGACGCCAAGGCGCTCGAAAAATCTGGAGCGTTCGCCATCCTTCTTGAAATGGTGCCAGATCGCCTGTGCCAACTGATCACCGAGCGCGCCGAGAGCTGCATCATCATGTCGCTCGGCTCCGGACCGCACGCGCACGGTCAACTCCTGATTTACCACGACATGTTCGGCCTGTATCCCAGGTTCAAACCGAAGATGGCCAAGGTTTTTGGCAACGCTGGCGAGGTTATCTTGAAAGGGCTGACAGCTTATCACGACGAGGTTATTGGCAGGCAGTTCCCGCAACCGGAGAACTGGTTCGGGATGCCGGATGAGGAATACGAAGAACTAAATAAGATGCTCGATTATTTCACCTCAGATGATAACAGATAAACACGGATGTGAGGATGAATATCTGCGTGCATCTGTGTTTACACCTGCACTTGCAGCAGGTGCAAGTGTCGGTGATCAAAAATAAAAGAATGGAGAACCCATAATGACCGATACCCTTCGAAGCCAGCTTGCTATTCCCACCGACCGCCTCGACGCCATCAACGCTGTCCTGCTCGACCCGGATTCGCGCGTGATGAACGACTTCCTGGCCGTGGTCGCTAAATACGGCACGCCGCAGGAAATCAACCGTAAGCACTACGAGGCGCGCAAAATGGAAAACTTACTGAAAAAAGTCCAGGCCGCCGCGCCGCAGCACATTAAGGATTTGGAATGGTTCAACGAGCAGCGCGACCACGACATGTTCATCCCCGTGGCGGATTACCGGCGCAAAGTGTTGGGGTCCAAAGCGGATGGGATGAAGTTCAAGGATGAGTCCTCTGTCACGCTTGAGGTCAGTGCGCTGCAATACTTCCCTTGGATCCGCCGCATGGTAGAGCGCGCCATCAAGGATGGGACACTCGTCCCTGGCCGTTTCATCGCCGTGCGCAATATGAAGGAATCCGAGGTGGATGGGGACCTGCCTGCCATAGTCGCAGCGCTTGACATCATCGGCGCCTCATTCGTCGAGACGCTGGACACGAAAGGCACGGATGGCTCAAACCCGCACCTGGGAGGACCAGAGACGATCACAGGCTACTTCGGCGGCATCGGCCAACCCAACGAGCACGCCCTAATGTGGCTGGACGAATTCTTGTACTACTACACGAACTACGGCATCCAGCAAGTGCTCAACTTTAACGCTGGAACGATCCTGCTCGGCTTCCTGCTCTACCGACTGGGCGTGGAAATCCAGTTCAAGATCTCGGTTTTCTTCGGCAGCGACAATCCCTATCACGCCTTCTGGATCATGCTGGCTGCCAAACTGTTCAGCCGCGACGACGGCACCAGCCCGCTGATAGGCTTCAACTGGTCGAACTCGATCAACAACGAGACGATGGAACTGACCGCCCAATTCCGCAAGGCGCTCGGTTTCGAGAATGTGGTGCGTTTCGAGCATCACATAACCGAGACGTGGAAATCCATCGTCAAGCAGCCCTACGACCGCCGCGCAGAACTGCTGGAGATCGCTGACCACGTAGCAAACATCTCCGCCAAGCACGAAGGCGCCGGGCCAGAGGTCGATTCTGCTCGAGCCCACCCCTCCGACATCCTGGACTACTTCCGCGAGAAGCAGGAGGTAATGGATTCTGGCGATTGGGATAATCTGCAGCAGAACTTTCTGGACAAGGTGGATGCCTGCAACAAGACCGCCTGGGCGCTGACGGAGCGCGGGTTGTCGTTTGTGGCGGCGAAGAATTTGCATAGGTAAATCAGCACAGAGGAAAGACGATTCACCACGAAGGACTCCAAGGAACACGAAGGCAAATAAACCGCCAAGAAAAGAAACTTCGTGATACTTTGTGTCCTTTGTGGTAAAAATCTTCTTCTCCTAAATCTTGCTTATAGCATCTGAGAGATAACATGTCGCTCTTCAACTTCCTCACCACCCACGTCGGCAGCGTCCCTCACCCCACTCTAAACGGCCTCACCGACAAATTGGCCGCCATGCTCGACGCGCCCGCCTGGCCGCAGTTGCCACGCCGCACCTTCCGCGAGAACATGTACGTGCAGTATTCTCCCACCCTACCTGCGATTGTCGAAGACGCGGCGAAAGAGAAAATCTACTTCGACACGCAACAGGACATCACGCCCGCTCTGGAGGCCTTTTATGAGCACTTCCTCGCGGATGAAGTGGATTATTTCGCCCTTCGCCCCGATTACGCGGCGGGTTTCTATGCCATGCTTGAAACGCTCAAATCGGCCAATCCGCAATCAGCAATCTGCAATCAGCAATTCGCCAAAGGCCAGGTGACCGGCCCCATCTCCTTTGGCCTAACGGTCACCGAGCAAGATTTGCGCGCTAGCCTGTATAACGAAATGCTGGCGGATGCCATCCTCAAGAACGCGGCCATGATTGCCCGCTGGCAAGTGCGGCAACTCAAAGCCGCCCGCCCCAACGTCATCATCTTCGTGGATGAACCCTACATGGCGTCGTTCGGCTCGGCCTTCATCAGCTTGAGCCGCGAGCAGGTCATCTCTATGCTGGACGAGGTCTTCGACGCCATACATGCGGAGGGCGCGCTGGCGGGCGTCCACTGCTGCGCCAACACGGATTGGAGTGTGCTGTTGGCAACCAAAGTGGACATCCTCAACTTGGATGCTTACGGTTACATCGAGAACCTGGCGCTGTATCCCACTGAACTGCGCGCCTTCCTCGACCGCGGCGGCGCGATCGCCTGGGGCATCGTGCCGAATAACGAGGAGATCTTCCGCGTCACCGCTGAGGGGCTGACAAAACGTCTTCGAGACGGCATCCTGCTGGTGTCCGAGAGAGCCGCGGCGCGCGGGGTCAGGATCAATCCCGCAGAGTTCAACAAGCGCAGTCTGCTCGTCCCCGCCTGCGGGCTTGGTTCGAACAGCGTGGAAATTGCTGATCGGGTATTTGAGGTCCTATCACAAACAGCAATGCATCTGCGCCAAGGATAAATGGAGGCAGGCCATGTACATCGTCCATGTTCATGTTCACGTCAAACCTAACCAGATCGAGGCTTTCAAGGCCGCCACTCTGGAGAATGCTCGCAACAGCCTCCAGGAGCCGGGCGTCGCCCGCTTCGACGTGATCCAGCAGGCAGACGATCCGACTCGCTTCGTGTTGGTCGAAGTCTACCGCACAGCCGACGACCCAGCCAGGCACAAGGAAACCACCCATTACAACCGCTGGCGGGATGTCGTCGAACCAATGTTGGCCGAGCCGCGCACACGTACGGTGTACGCCAACGTTTTCCCTGTTGAGGAGGATTGGTAGCGTGCGCTTCGAGTTTGCGACTGCCAGCCGCATCATTTTCGGACCGGGGGCTTGCACCGAATCAATCCCGGCAGCCCAAGCGTTTGGTCATCGCGCCCTGGTGGTGGGATCTCTCGAACGCAGCGTGCAGCTGCGCGAACAATTGCACGCCGCTGGCGTGGAAGCTCTCCCCTATCCCATCACCGGCGAGCCGATTGTAGCTGGCGTGCTGGAGGGATTGCGGGTGGCGAGAGAGGGCGGCTGCGAACTGGTCATCGGCATCGGCGGCGGGAGTGCACTGGATGCCGGCAAGGCGATTGCCGCGCTGCTGACCAATCCAGGCGACATCTTCGAGTACTTGGAAGTCATTGGCCAGGGCAAGCCGCTCGAACAGCCGTCAGCACCCTACATCGCTATTCCGACCACCGCAGGCACCGGGACTGAGGTGACGCGCAACGCAGTGATTGCCGTGCCGGAGCACAAGATCAAGGTCAGCCTGCGCAGCCCCTTTCTGCTGCCACGGTTGGCAATCGTTGACCCGGAACAGACTTATTCCTTGCCGCCCTCCGTGACCGCGGCAACTGGCCTGGACGCGTTGACCCAACTCATCGAACCGTTCGTCTCGAACGCCGCCAATCCGATGACGGATGCTGTCTGCCGTGAAGGGATGCGCCGCGCGGCGCACAGCCTATCCCGCGCATACCAGGATGGAGTGGATAAAGATGCGCGCCAGGATATGTCGCTGGCCAGCCTGTTCAGCGGAATGGCGTTGGCCAATGCCCGGCTGGGGGCCGTGCATGGATTTGCCAGTGTAATCGGGGGGATGTTCCCCGCGCCGCACGGGGCCGTCTGCGCCCGGTTATTACCGTTCGTGATGGAAGCGAATGTCCGCGCACTGAAAGCGCGCCTGCCTGATGCCCCCGTACTGGAGCGTTATGCTGAAATTGCGTACATCCTGACCGAGAATGCCATGGCGAGAGCCGAGGATGGTATCAAGTGGGTGCATCGCCTGATCCACACGATGAGCATTCCCCCGTTGTCAGAATATGGTTTGACCATTGACGCGTATCCTGTCATTGTCGAGGGGGCGAAAAAGTCGAGCAGTATGAAAGGGAATCCGGTCGAGTTGACCGAGCAAGAGTTGGTGGGAATCCTGAAACAAGCCTGTTAAAAGAAGCACCCGGTTCCTACATTGAACCGGGCGCTTACTCTCTATATTCCCTGATACTTCGAGTCGTCCAATTCTTTCTTGAGTTTCTCTCCTTCAGAAATTTCTGGCACTTGTCCCTCAGCCTGTTCCAATTCTGCCTGTTCAGCCTGGCGTAGTTTTACCAGCGGTTGGACGCGCACCACGCTAATCTTTCCGCAAAACGGACAGCGAGCAAATTTGGATAACCCCAGATTCATGCTGAATAATGGCAGCGCAAAGGGGCGCTTGCACTTAGGGCAGATGCCACCGCCACGCAAGCCATATATTCGCTCCGAGCCGAGCGGGAGTTCCTCGCGTTTGCCGCGCCCGATCAGCATCGGAACGACAACCGCCAAAAGGATAGCGCCAAAAACGACCGAAATCAAAGGGATGGCGATTTTGCCAGTAGCCTGCCAGCCCTCGTCCGCGCTGATGAAGGTGACCGTAACCGCTCTGGAGCGATATTCACGCCCGTCTGCTGCATATCCGATGGCATACATCTCATGCAGGCCGAGGGGAAAATTATCTGTGCTGAACTGCAATCGGAAAGGCGCTTCGAAATCCTCGCCAATCTTTGTTTCGTCAATGAAAAACTCCACCCGCACCAG
>Ga0315289_10009675_pt1 | contig 13860 bp, 6 predicted proteins | sample YL17G11_40_MG_FD_203452 | JGI IMG/M metagenome (GOLD analysis project Ga0315289, IMG submission 203452) | Sediment microbial communities from Yellowstone Lake, YNP, Wyoming, USA - YL17G11_40 | ecosystem: Environmental > Aquatic > Freshwater > Lake > Sediment | place: USA: Wyoming | collected...
CAATGGCACCCTGTCCCCCGGAGCCTCGATCGGCACCTTGACGATCAGCAGCAACCTGACCTTGGCTGGCGGCAGTTTCACCAGCGTCGAGGTTGACCAGACCAGCCTGACGAACGACTTGGTGGCTGGCTTGAGCAACGTAGTCTATGGCGGCACGCTGGTGGTTACCAATCTGTCTGGCACGTTGGTGTTGGGCAACAGCTTCACGCTGTTCAGCAGCGCCGCGTTCGCCGGAAACTTCAGCGGCATCACACCCCCCCTCGGTGGCGGGCTGGCGTGGAGTTTTAATCCGACGAATGGCGTCTTGAGCGTGGTCAGCGACGTGGTGCCCGCCAGCACGAATGCGTCTCTGACATCGCTGGCGTTGACTCCGGCGGGAACATTGTCTCCGACGTTCGGCTCGAACGTCTTCAACTACACGGCGACGGAAGCCTACGGGAACAGCCCCACGGTCACGGTGGTCAATGCCGACCTCACGGCGACCAACCGGTTGATCTACAACGGCACCACGAACCTGCTGGCCTCCGGCGTGGCGAGCGGCCCGTTGACCCTGGTTCTGGGCGTGACCAACGTGGTGACCGTGCGGGTCACGGCGCAGGACGGGGTGACGGTCAACACCTACACCGTGGGCGTCACGATGCTGCCGAGCCAGACTCAGCCGACGATCAGCAAGAGCGTGGTCGGCAACCAACTGACGTTGACGTGGCCGGGAGATCACCTGGGCTGGTATGCGCAGTCCAACTCGGTGAGCCTGGTGGATTCGAATTCCTGGTTCAACGTCCCCAATTCACAAACGGCCACCAACCTGGGGATTACCATCAATCCTGCGCAGCCGAAAGTGTTCTATCGTCTGCATAACTGAACTGATTGGCGGAGCATTCTGGATCAAGGTTGAGCGGAGGCGCGGACGGCGCGCCTCCGCTTTTTTCCGGTGGCTTCAAGAAATTGAAGACAACCAGAAGAACAACATTCAAGCCTCACATCAGCGGCAGGAGGCGGGGTCGTCCTGCCTTTGCCTTGATCGAACTGTTGGTGATCATTGCCATCGTCGCCATCCTGGCGGCCATGTTGCTGCCCGCCCTGGCCAGGGCCGGGGAGCGCGCCAGACGCATTGCCTGCCTGAACAATCTCAAGCAGACCGGTCTGGGTGCCACCATCCATGCGGGGGACAATCAGGACAAGGTGGTGGCGGGATACCTTGATGACTGCCTTGGATGGCGGGAATCACGATATATGCACCCCATGATCAAAGCGGGTAAAACAAACTCGTTGGTGCCGGTTCACGTGGACTTTCGGCCAGCCGCCGGGGTGCCAACCGTGGAATGGCCGGGGGCGGATGGGATGATGATCCGGGAATTGATTTTTTTGCTGTAGTGGGTAATGCCGGGCCTGGTCCGTGCCGGTCTTGCCAGTTGGCTGCTGCTCTGTCCGGACGAACGTCCGGCATATCTACCAGAAGCTGCACGTCCATTCCCAGGGCGAAGTCGTGGCCAAATACCTGGCCCAGCCCCGATCTCGTCTCCCCTTCCGGCCGGATCGGTTGTTGTGATCCGCCCGCGAATCGTGACCCCACTGCTCACCTTTATGCGCATGGTCTGATCCCTCAGGACTGGGTATTCTCTTCCGTCGCCGTGAAGTAAAGTCGTTTTATCTCTTGAATCTTCCCCACCCCGACTTTATGGTAGAGCAGAACTTGGCAATGCAAACGCAATAGAATCTGATCCCTCCTATGAACGTCCCAAAAACGCCCCCCACGTTCCGGGCACTGGCTGTAGTGATGCTGGTCGGCAGTCGGTTCTTGATGACGATTCATGCATAAGAACAAAACCATGAAAATGAATTCCTCCGCCCTCCCCCGCTGGTTCGCCAGCCTCACGTCAATCTGTGCCCTGCTTGCGCTTGGCAGCGGCCAGTTATGGGCCGCGCCAACGGTGGAGACTTTTACCACCGCTGGCACCTCCACCTGGGTCTGTCCGGCGGGCGTCACTTCCGTGCAGGTGGAATGCTGGGGCGGCGGCGGCCAAGGTGGTGGTGCTAAAACTTATCCCGGCGGCGGTGGGGCGGGCGGCGCTTATGCCCGGTTGAACAATTATTCCGTGACCGCTGGCAGCAGTTATACGGTTCATGTGGGTTACGGAGGGTCAGGTGCCGCCGGCACAGTCCCCGGCCAGGCTGGGGATGACTCGACGTTTTCCACTCCCACGCCGACGGTGGTCTGTCGCGCCAAAGGCGGTGGTGGCGGAATAAATGGGACGGCGGCCGCCTTCTTCGGCGCGGGCGGGACGTGCCCAACAGGAAGCGTTGGCGACGTGATTAATTTGGGTGGCAGTGGCGCAGCCGGGGCGGCCCCGGCGGCTAATAATAATGGCGGCGGCGGCGGCAGCAGCGGCGGCACGAGCAGTGTTGGGAATACGGCTACGAACATTACGGGGGCGGCGGCGGTCACGGGCGGCGGTCTGGGTGGAAATGGATCCACGGGCAGTCAAAACGGCAATCCGCCCGCGTCCGGCCCCGGCGGCGGCGGCGGCGGTTCCAGCAAGAATGCCGGCACGGGCACCTCGACCGGGGGCGCTGGATTTCTGGGCCAAGTCCGGCTGACTTACGCTGTCACTCTCACCTCCACTTTCACCTGGACGAACCTGGCCGGCGGCGATTGGGCCAACGCCAACAACTGGCTGGACCACACGGTGGCCGACGGCAGCGGCGTGGCTGCCGATTTCAGCACGCTGGATCTCACTGCGGACACCACGGTTTCTCTGACCACGGCCCGCACCATCGGCAGTCTCATCTTCGGCGACACGGACACCAACACGGCAGCCGGCTGGACGCTGGACAACGGCGGCAACGGCGCGAACACGCTGAATCTGGCGGGCGACACGCCCACGGTCACGGTCTTGAATCTCGCTCTGGGGAAGAGTGTGACCATCAGCGCGGTCATTGCCTCGGACAGCCTGACGAAGTCCGGCGCGGGCCCGCTGACGCTGTCCGGCGCGAACACTTACTCCGGCGGCACGACGGTCAACGACGGCACACTGCGCATCACCGGCTCGCTGGCGGGCGGCGCGGTGAACGTCAACGGCGGCACGCTCGGCGGCAGCGGCGTCATCAACGGCCCGGTCATCGTCAACGGCGGGGCGGTGCTGGCTCCGGGCAATGGCGGCATCAGCCGGCTCACCATCAACAACTCGCTCGTGCTCGTTTCGGAGAGCGAAACGGTGATGAACATCAGCAAGGCCGCCGGCACCAATGACGTAGTGACGGGCCTGACCAGCGTGAACTACGACGGCACGCTCACGGTGAACAATCTGGCGGGCAACCTGGCTTACGGTAACAGCTTTCCGCTTTTCTCCGCCATCAGTCACACCGGCGGCTTCGCCACCCTGAGCCTGCCCGCGCTCACCAACGGACTGGCCTGGGCATGGAATCCTACCAACGGCACGCTCACCGTGGCCAGCAACACGGTGGTGCCGCCCGATACCAACACGTCACCGGGACTCATCCGGTTTGCGTTGAACGGCGGCAATCTCAACCTGTCCTGGGACCCGGCGCAGGCCGGGTGGATGTTGCAGTCCAATTCCGTGAACCTCGCCGACCCGGACAGTTGGTATAACGTCCCCAACACGCAGCAGGGGACGAATTTCCTGATCCCCATGAATGCGTCGTCGCCCCAGGTGTTCTACCGCCTGCGCGCCCCGATGAACATCCTCTTTATGCTGGCGGATGACTGGCGATACAACACGCTCGGTTGCGCGGGCAATCCCGTGGTGCTGACGCCGAATCTCGACAGCCTGGCGTCCGAGGGCCTGCGCTTCAGCCACGCCTGTGTCGTCACGGCGGTCTGCTGGCATAGCCGGGCGAACATTTTCACGGGGCAGACGACGCCACGATACTTGAGCAACGGCACCCAACCCAACGATTCGGCCAACATCCTGGAACCCCAGAACTGGGTGAACACCTTTCCCGCCCTGCTCCGCAGTCACGGCTACTGGATCGGCCATGTAGGCAAGTGGCACAACGGCAACTTTCCCACCGCGAACTATGACTACGGTCGCGCCCATAATGGCGGGGATTTAAAACATTGGTATGATGACGGCAACGGAGGGCTAATTCATGAAACCACGCAAACCGGCAGTAATGCACTGGTTTTTTTACGCACCCGTCCGGCGAACAAGCCTTTCTGTCTCACCATGGCCCCCTTTGCCCCCCATGCCTGGGACTCCAAGCCGGAGCAATATTTGCCCCTTCCCGAAACCACCAATCTCTATGTTGACGTAACCGTGCCCGTTCCGGTAAATGCCACGGACGAATCCTTCTACCGCCTCCCGTCCTTCATCTCTGGCAACCCGAACAACACGAGTCGGACGCGCTGGGCGAAGCGCTTCGATACGCCGGCAAAATACCAGATTTACATGAAGAACTACTACCGGCTTTGCACCGGGGTGGACACCATGTTCGGCCGCGTGCTGGACGAACTCCGACAGCAGGGCGTGCTGGACAACACGCTGATCATCATGATCGGCGACAACGGCTATTATCACGCCGAGCACGGATTGGCGGACAAATGGTATGCCCACCAGGAAAGCATCCGCGTGCCGCTCATCATCCGCGATCCCCGGATGCCGACAGCGCGGCGCGGGCAGACCAACGATGTTTTTGCGCTGAACATTGACCTGGCCCCCACGATCCTGACCGCAGCGGGCATCCCGGTGCCCGGCGGGATGCAGGGCAGCGACCTGGCCCCGCTGTATCTCGCGCCGACCCCGCCGGTCTGGCGCACGAATTACTACTACGATCTTCCCCTGATCGGGAGCGACATCCCGGGTTCGGAGGCACTGGTGGAGAAGGACTGGAAGTATATTTACTGGACCGACTACGCCACCGAGCAGTTGTTCCATCTGGCGACGGACCCGATCGAAGAGGTGGATCTGATCAACGATCCGGCCTCTGCCGCACAACTCAACGCCATGCGCGCCCGTTTCGCCGAACTCAAGGCCGCCGCCAAATGAATCCGTCAGCCCAAACCACTGAACCAGCGATGGCAGCCTTGAAGCGGGTGGCCGATGAATGAATGGGGAATGCAACAGGCAACAAAATATTCCCGGTCTTCCTCCGGTCGTCGCTCCTGATGAAAGCTGGCGTTCTGGTGGCATTGCCGGCGGCAACCGGCGCAGCTCCCGCCCAGCAACCCCCGGTTGCAAACGGCCGGCTGCTGGTGGAGGAGTTCCAGAATCCGCCGGGTCTGCTCGATGGGAACGTGCGAACGACTATTCCGCTGAAGAACGTCAAGGCGGGCAAGCCGGCGTGGTTCGGTTTTCAGTTTGGTTCTGTCCAGACGATTGCCTCAGTCACGCTCACGACTGCGGGCAACCGCATGATCGGCGACGAGCGACTGCCTGCGGATTTGGACTGCCGCCGCACCCTGGCGCGGTGGCCGGCCTGGATGGACGGCAATTCCCCACGGCCCACGAGTCGTTAGGCCTTTACGATCACCAAGTTTTTCGATACAAATGACGCGCTCCTCTCGTCCGGCCTGCTCGGCCCGGTGACGATCAAAACGGCGCGGTCAATGAAACTGGAGCAGCCCGCAATCAAGCAAAGTATAAAACGGTAATCTGACAATATGAAATTGATGAAACTTGGAATGAACTATTGGCTGTCGGCGCTGGGGGTGTTGCTCGCCGCTTCGACAAGCCTGTTGGCGGCCGAACCTGTCCCACTGTCCCCCGCCATCAATCCGGGCACGCCGTGGCCGGCCACGGATAATTTGGGGCGGACGGTCACGCCAGGTTCGGTCGCATCCTCGCCGCGCCGTGATCGCTTCGTGGGGATTTTTTACTTTCTCACCATGGGCCGCGACATCAGCAAGCTGCCGAATGATCTTTCCAAAATTCTGCCGCAAGACCCGGACCTCTTGAAGAAGCCGGACTCGCCGTTGTGGGGCGAGAAAGGCCCGTATTACTGGGGGCAGCCGCTCTACGGCTACTATGATTCCCGCGATCCGTGGGTGATCCGCCGCCACGCCGCGCTGCTCGCGGATGCGGGGATTGACGTGGTCATCTTCGATACCACCAACCGGAAGACTTACCCGGAAGTCTATATGGAGATTTGCAAAGTGTGGTCGCAAATCCTGAAGGAAGGCGGCCGCGCGCCGCGGCTTTGTTTCATGGTCAACACGAAGGCGGGCGAAGGCGCGGAAGAAATTTACACCGACCTTTACAAGCCCGGTCTTTATCCCGAGCTGTGGTTTCAATGGCAGGGCAAGCCGCTGTTGATCTGCGATCCGGCCAAGGCCAGCGACGCGGTGAAAAAATTCTTTACCCTGCGCACGGCGCACTGGCCCTTCAGCATGGAGAACACGCACAACGCCTGGTATTGGGAAGCCACGTATCCGCAGCCTTACAGCTACGACACCGACCCGGCCAAGCCGGAGCAGGTGAACGTGTCCGTCGCGCAGAATCTCTCCAAGACCACCGGCAAACCGGTCAACATGAGCAGCGGCAACGCGCGCGGGCGCAGCTTCCACGCCGGCGCGCAAAACATCGCGCCCGGCTCGGTGAACCAGGGCTACAGCTTCACGGAACAGTGGCAGCGCGCGTTCGAACTCGATCCGCCGTTTGTGATGATCACCGGCTGGAACGAGTGGACGGCGGGCAAAGGCGTGCGCCCCAATGAGCCAGTGGCGTTTGTAGATCAATTCGATCAGGAATTCAGCCGCGACATCGAGCCGGTCACCGGATTGCACGGCGACAATTACTACTACCAGATGGTCGCCAACATCCGCCGCTACAAGGGCGCGCCGGTGTTGCCGGCAGCTTTGGCTGCCAAGACCATCAAGCTCGATGGCGGGTTCGATCAGTGGCAGAACGTTGGTCCGGAGTTCACGGATCACGCCTTCGACACGGATCATCGCGATTTTGGCAAAGGCGAGGTGCATTACACGAACAGCAGCGGACGCAACGACATCACGCTGCTGAAAGTCGCCCGCGATGCGGCGAACATTTATTTCTACGCCAAGACCCGCGAGCCGCTCACGCCGCGCACCGACGCGAACTGGATGTGGCTGCTGCTCGATACGGATCGCGACGCGAAGACCGGCTGGGAGGGCTGCGACTTCATCCTCAACCGCACGCTGGACGGCCAGGAAACCTGGTTGGAGAAAAACATCGGCGGCTGGAAGTGGGAGAAGGTGGCGAAGGTCGGGTTGGTGACGAAAGGCAACGAGATGATGCTGGCCGTGCCGCGCAAGGCACTGGGCCTGCCGGCCGGCGACGCCGTGGTGTTGGACTTCAAGTGGTGGGACAACGCGCAAAAGCCCGGCGACATCATGGACACCTACTTGAGCGGCGACGCCGCGCCGGACGCGCGGTTTAATTTCCGTTACTCGGCGGCGGCAGCCAAAAATCGCTGAAGGAAACGGCTGATTTGTCTGAATACCATTCCATGCTGAAGTCGGCACACACGGTTCGCGGGGAAAAAGCTCCAGAGGGCTGGAGCACTCCAAGACGCCCCGCGCTGGTGTTGGCCGGGGGAGCGCGCGCCAGCGTCTTGGACTGCGGCGGCCCTCCGCCGCTTTCGCACGCACGCAAGCTGTTCGTTAATTCGAGCGCCCACCGCCCGCTCGAAAGCGATGTCGCCGCTGCGCTCTGCCACCGCAGTCCAAAAGGCTCTCGCCTTCGCGGAGGCCGCCGTCATACCCGGCGCGTCTTGGAGTGCGGCGGGAAGCGAAGCGCCACGCCGCTTTTCCCGGCGGCAACTCAAACTGTGTCCATGCGAAATAAGACTCCCATCGGAATTAGTTTATGAAACCAATAAACATTCTGACCTTCACCTGTTCCCTGCTGATCGCCTTCTCATCGCGCGGCGCTGAGACGAAACTCGCGAATTCCATCACCGTCTCCGGCGACTGCCAATCACCCCGCGTCGAGTTCGCGGTGGGCGATTTGAAAACGGCCTGCGCGGGGATTCAACCGGCGGCGGGCGGCGTGGCCGTCACGTTCACGGAAGACAAATCGCTCGGCGCGCAGGCGTATCGCATCGGCGTCACTGCGCCCGGCAAGTTCACCGTGTCGGGCGGCGACACGCTGGGGCTGATGTATGGCGGATTGCAATTGGCCGAGCGCATCCGGTTCGACCGCGGCATCGGGCGGATTCGCGCGGAGTCCGGCTCGCCTTACCTGCCGTATCGCGGTTTGAAGATGAACATCCCGCTCGACGCGCGCACGCCGAGTTATGACGACTCCGGCGATTCCGCCCTCTGGAACATCGTGACGATGTGGGATTTTTCCTTCTGGCAGGCGCAGTTGGACGAGATGGCCCGCCACCGCTACAACGCGCTCTCGCTTTGGAATCCGCATCCGTTTCCGGCGCTCATCAAGCTCAAGGATTATCCCGACATCGCGCTGAAAGATGTCTGCACCTCGAGCTACAAATACCCCGTGGGCGAACATTCCCGCTCGGCCTCGCCCGAGATCTTAAAAAATCTTGTCGTCCTCAAAACCATGACGATGGACGAGAAAATCGCCTTCTGGCGCAAGGTCATGGCTTACGCGAAGGATCGCGGCATCGAAATGTATTTCATCACCTGGAACGTCCAGTTGGATGGCGCGTCCGGCAAATACGGCATCACCTCCGCGCCGAACAACACCAAGACCATTGACTATCTGCGCGCCAGCGTGCGAGAGCTGTTCACGACGTATCCCGATCTGGCGGGCATCGGCACGACGGCGGGTGAGGTGATGCGCGCGTTTCCCAACAACGTCGCCAAGGAGAAATGGCTCTGGCAGACCTACGGCCTTGGCGTGAAGGATGCCGTGGCGTCACAGCCGGGCCGGCAAATACGTTTCATTCACCGCGAATGGCAGACGGACCTCGGCGCAATCCAGCAGGAGTTCAAGGATTTTCCCGGCCCGCTGGACAGCGAATTCAAATACACCGGGGCGCGCATCCATTCCATGCCCAACCCGAATTATGCCGACGGCTTCATCAAGGACTTGCAGTCGCACCACATGAAAAGCTGGTGGAATCTCCGCAACGACGACCTGTTCTGCCTGCGCTGGGGCGATCCCGACTACGTGCGCTCGATGATCAAGAATATGCCGCACGAAGAGACGGCGGGCTTCCACATGGGTTCGGACGGTTATGTGTGGGCGCGCAACTTTGCGTTGCTCGACGAATCGAAGCGCGGCGAAATGGAGATCAGCCGGCACTGGTATAATTTCATGCTCTGGGGACGGCTCGGTTACGATCCGTCGCTGGACCGGTGTTTTTTTGAGTCGGCGTTGCAGGCGCATTTCCCGGAAGTGGATGCGCCCCGGCTCTACGACGCGTGGGCGGCGAGTTCCAAAATCATGCCGCAGATCAACCGGTTTTATTTTCAGAAAGGCGACTGGATGTTCCTGCCGGAAGCCTGTCAGGGCAGGCACGCTGCCTTTATCACCGTGGGTGACCTGGCCAAGGGCGAACCCATCATTGGCGCGAAGGAGATCAGCATCCCGGCATTTCTCAAGCTGACCGGCCCGGTGAATCCCGGCCAGGTCGTCACGCCGCTCGCTGTGGCGCAAAACCTCGACGGGTCTGCCACTGAGAGCCTGGGCATCTGCCAACGGCTGCGGGAAACCACGCCCACGATGTCGCCCGAGTTGCGCGGACTGGTGAGCGACATCGAGGCGATGGACTGGATGGGGCGCTATTACGCGGACAAGATTCGCGGCGCGACGCGGCTGGCGCAATTTCGCCAGAGCGGCGATCCCGCGCACAAAGCCGCCGCCGTGGCCGCGCTGGAAAACTCTTTGAAAAGCTGGCAGAACTACGCGCAACTCGCCAGCAGCCAATACCGCCCGCAAGATTTGGCGCGCGGCGGAATGCTCGACTGGCACGCGCTGACCAAGGACGTGGAGAAAGAACTGGCGACCGTGCGCGCGGCGAAGCCCGGCGCAGCGGCGGCGACAAAAGAACCGAAGGCAAAAGGCCGCGCCGGTGCGGCGGCCGATGCGGCGGCCGATGCGGAATAACCACCGAAAGCAGCCAATGAACCAACGCATACTATGAAAAGAATCCCGACAGTATCTTCCGGCTTCGTCCTCATTGGCCTGCTGGTTCGCGGCGGTCAACGCCGGGGCTTGCCGCAGCACCCCGCGCGGCTGATCAAGGGACTCTTGCTCGTTGTGCTCCTCGCGTTGACTTTGGGCGCGGGCGCGGCCAATTGGACCGGCGGCGGCACGGCAACCCAGGGTTGGGAAAATCTCAACAATTGGGAAGGCGGCGCGGTGCCCACGTTCAACTCCAGCCTCGACATCAATTACTACAACCCCGGCGCGGGGAACCTGAGCAGCTTTCTGGGCGGGGCGCGGACCATTCGCTCGCTCAACTTCAACGCCAGCGCGGCGGGCGATGTCCGGATTCATCTCGCGAACGCGAATCCCTTCACCGGCGCCAGCGACCTCACGCTGGGCGGGGCCGGTGCCGCCGCGCTCACCGTGGATGTGGCCGCCAGCGGCAATTTCTGGATCGGGGCGGGCGGTGACGCGGGAACTTTCGGCAATTTGGTGTTGGCCGAGAACCTGACCATCACCAACAACGGCAGCGGGGTGCTGACGATTGACCGCCCGATCACCGGGGCATTTGCCATTTCCAAAGCGGGCTTGGGCACCTTGGTGCTCTCGGGCGCGAACACCTACACCGGCCTGACCACCGTCGCCGCCGGCACGCTGAAGAACGGCAGCGCCACCACCTTTGCCAACCTGGGCCAGCTTACGGTCAATGGCACGGGGCGGTTCGATCTGAATGGCCACGACGCGACCTTCACCATCATCAACGCCGGGGCCAACACGGGCGTCATCACCAACAGCGGGGCTTTGGCGGTGCTGACCGGTTCCTCCCAGGGGGGTGTCACCATCAATACGTTGATCCGGGGGAATGTGGCCCTGCAAATTGCGAACAACATGACCGTCACCACCGCGCTGCCGGCGGCCAATGCCAACACCTTCACGGGCGGACTGACCCTGCTGGATGGCACGAGTCTTAATGCCAACGGCACCCGCCTGCGCATCCGGGACCTCATCACCGGCACGCCCTTTGGTTTCGGGCCGATCACCATCGGCCTGACGGCTGCGGACAAGGCGGGCATCCTGTTCGACACCGTGGCCAACAACACGCTTACCAACGACGTGATCTTCAACACGGATCTGGGCAACGATGCTCCCGGCATTCGCTTCGATACCTTGGGGAACACTCTCTCCGGCCAGCTCACCGCCTATGTCCCCGATGCCGACGCCGAGAATGTGAACGTGACCTTCTCCTCGAAGAAGGACAGCGGGGGCACCGGCGGCGTGACGGTCACCGGCAAAATCACCGGTGGCGGCGGCTTGGCGCTCGCCCCGCACTACTCTTCCACCACCGCCACCCTGACCGTGACGCTCCAGAGCGCGCCCGGACTCAACGACTACGCGGGGGACACGACGATTACGCGCGTCGGCACTTCCGTCTATACGCTGGCCCTGGGCGCGAATGAGCAGATTCCCAACGGCGCCGGCAAGGGCAATGTCGTGCTTACCGAGGCGGGCTGCACGCTGGACCTGCACGGCTTCAGTGAAACCATCAACGGCCTGTCCGGCGCGGGCGTGGTGGACAACAAGGTGGCGGGCACCGCCACGCTCACGGTCGGCGACAGCGGCGGGAGCAGCAGCTTTGCCGGCGTCTTGCAGAACACGGCCGGCATGCTGGCGCTCACCAAGATAGGAGCCGGCACGCTGACGCTTTCCGGCGTGAACAGCTACGCCGGCGCGACCACCATCAGCACGGGCAAGGTCATGGGCGTTACGGGCGGTTCGGCCAGCAATTCCGCGGTGACAATTGCCTCCACCTCGGCGGCGGCCGGGGTCGTGGTTGCGGACAACACGAAATCGTGGACTTGCGCCAGTCTCGCGACCACCGCCGCCGGGGTTTTGGAATTTGATTTTGGGGCCATCGTCCCCAGTTCGTCCGTGGCTTCGTGGCGGGTGACCGGCGCGGCGGCTTTCACCGTCCGGCCCACGGTGACGGTCGCGGGGTCGAGTCTGTCGGTGGGCGACTTTCCGTTGCTCACGTGGGGGAGCATGTCCGGCGCGGCCCCGACGAATGTGGCTTTGCCGGCGGGAGTCGTCGGCAGCCTCAACGTTTCCAACAACACGCTCCGGCTGGTCATCAGTTCGACCACCAACACCAACGTCGTCGTCTTGAGTTCGCCGGGGATGCAGGTGGGCCGCGTGACCGCTTCCAATGTGATGGTGACGGTTTCCGGCTCCGCCGGTTTCAACGGCAATTTCCAACGCGCCACCAACGTGACGTTCACCCTTGGCGTCACCAACTTCCCGGCGCTGGTGGCGCTGGCCGATGGCCGGATTACGAACGTTGACGATTTTGCCGACCTGTATGGCGCTCCCAACGCGGGCATTCCGCCGGTCGCGTTTTACCGGGTTCACACCAATCCGCCGATGAACGTCGTGTTGTTCCTCGCGGACGACTGGCGGTATGACACGCTCGGTTGCGCGGGAAATCCGGTGGTGCAGACCCCGAATTTGGATCGGCTGGCGGCCGAGGGGTTGCGCTTCAGCCGCGCTTGTGTCGTCACCGCGGTCTGCTGGCATAGCCGGGCGAACATTTTCGCGGGTCAGACGACGCCGCGCTACTTGAGCAACGGCAGCAGCGGATCGGCCAACATCCTGGAACCCCAGAACTGGGTGAACACCTTTCCCGCCCAACTCCGCAGCCACGGCTACTGGATCGGCCATGTGGGCAAGTGGCACAACGGCGATTTTCCCACCGCCGAATATGATTTCAGCCGCCCGTTTTTCAAATATCATTGGTATACCATCAACGGGGTTCAGGTTCACGATACCACAAGGAACGAGGAAGGCGCCCTGGAGTTTCTGCGCACGCGGCCGGCGAACAAGCCCTTCATGCTCACGGTGGCCCCCTTTGCCCCCCATGCCCAGGACGGCGCTCCCGAGCAGTATTTGCCCCTCCCGGAAACCACGAACCTGTATGTGAACGTGACCGTGCCCGTGCCGGTGAATGCCACCGACGAATCCTTCTACCGGCTGCCGCCCTTCATCGCCCTCGAAAGCAACACGGGGCGGAATCGCTATCGCAAGCGTTTCGATACGCCGGAAAAGTATCAAACCTACATGAAGAACTACTACCGGCTCTGCACCGGGGTGGACACCATGTTCGGCCACATCATGGACGAACTGCGGCAGCAAGGCGTGCTGGACAACACGCTGATCATCATGATCGGCGACAACGGCTATTATCACGCCGAGCACGGGCTGGCGGACAAGTGGTATGCGCACCAGGAAAGCATCCGGGTGCCGCTCCTCATCCGCGATCCCCGGCTGCCGGCGGCGCGGCGTGGGCAGACCAACGATGTCTTCGCGCTGAACATTGACCTGGCCCCCACGATCCTGAAGGCGGCGGGCATCCCGGTGCCCGGCGGGATGCAGGGCAGCGACCTGGCACCGCTGTATCTCGATCCGACCCCGCCGGCCTGGCGCACGAATTACTACTACGATATTCCCGAGGTTGGCGCCAACATCCCGGGTTCGGAGGCGCTGGTGGAGAAGGACTGGAAGTATATTTACTGGACCGACTTCGCCACCGAGCAACTCTTCCACCTAGCCACCGACCCGATCGAGGAGCAGGATTTGATCAACGACCCCGCTTATGCCGCGCAACTCGCGGCCATGCGCGTCCGCTTCGCCGAACTCAAGGCGGCGGCAAAATAAGTCACGTTGCCCAGCCGCATATCCCATGAACCAGATTCAAAACCTCGCAATCGTAGCGGCGTCTCGGCAGAGCGCCGCCGTTCTTGAATTCCAAACCAAA
>Ga0315289_10009676_pt1 | contig 13858 bp, 11 predicted proteins | sample YL17G11_40_MG_FD_203452 | JGI IMG/M metagenome (GOLD analysis project Ga0315289, IMG submission 203452) | Sediment microbial communities from Yellowstone Lake, YNP, Wyoming, USA - YL17G11_40 | ecosystem: Environmental > Aquatic > Freshwater > Lake > Sediment | place: USA: Wyoming | collected...
CCCGCTCAAGGGATTTGAGACGATCTCTGTCCCTACAGAGGTCAGGATCGACCCTCTTACAAAACGGAGAAGTCGGATCATCACCTGGGGTCTCTCCTCTCAAGGCAAATTTGACTTCACGCAGATGACAGAGGAGTCAAAGGGGTGTTTTTTCTGTCCGGAAAATGTATTTCTTAAAACACCTCAGTTTATCAATGAGATTGCCCCCGAAGGAAGGATCTGCGTTGGAAAGGCCGTAGGTTTTCCTAACCTCAATCCGGTGGGAACCTATGGCAGCGTCGTCGTCCTCTGCCATGAACATTTTCTCAATCTCAACCAATTCACCCCAGAAATTTGCGAAGAGGGGCTCTCGGTCTCCATCGAAATCATTCGAAGAACAGTGGCATTCGACCCAGATACCCGTTATTGGCACATCAGTCAAAATTTTCTCCTCCCCGGAGGAAGCACCATCCTTCATCCTCATCTTCAGGTCATAGGGGATCCCATCCCAACAAATGAGATGGAATGGTTATTGGACGCAAGTTCTTCCTATCAACAGAGGAACGGAACCCTTTACTGGGACGATCTCATCCAGATTGAGCAGGGAATTGGACAACGCTATATTAAAAAGATCGGAGCCGTCCATTGGTTCGTCTCCTTTGCTCCGATGGGGTTCAATGAAGTATGCGGGATTGTGGAAGGCCGCGGATCAATGACAGACCTGAGTAAAGAGGAGATTGCTTCTTTGGCTAAAGGGATTGTCTCTACCCTGAAATACTATCATGACAAAAACCTCAACAGTTTCAATTTCACCATCTATTCTATTTCCGGTGAGGCTTCTTACCAACTTCTCATCCGAATTATCTCCAGAACTCCCATCCAGCCTTATTATCTTAATGACTGGACATCCTTTGAGGTCCTTCAATCTGAACTGACGTCCAATGTTGTTCCTGAGGAACTCTGTCGTGAAATCCGACCCTACTTCGATTAAAAGGGTTGCCTCCGTCGACATTGGAAAACGGGCATTTTTTCTAACCCTTTAATTTTGATCTGGTTTCGCGCCAACCTTTGATAATTGTGGGTTAGAAAGCTTCTTATCTGTTTCAATCCATTCTGTATAATTCGGTCTTTTTGAGTTAATTCTGTCACAATTTAGTCACAGTTCTGTCACAGTGTTTTTCGGATTGGCAGACCGAAGGTCATTCTCATATTCTCCCTTATCCAGATAACTCTTTCTTCCTGAAAGTGTGATTTTTCAATTTTACCTCATCATGCAAGATTTCCACCCGTAATCGGTGATTCTGAGTGCCTATCTTTCAGGTCTTCACCTTATCGAAATACCTGTTTGACGAATCCAAGATCTTTTGATATAGAGAATACTCAAAGTGGCTTAGCCGAAAAAGCCACGGAATATGAATTTTACTCTGACTAATGAGTGATGAAAAAGGGTTCTCTCGCGAGTATCTCCGGGGGTGATGTGATGACAAAAATACTCATAAACACTTTCTTTATTTTGCTTCTTTTACTGCCTTTCCCGTTTAATGCCTCTTCAGAGGAAATTTATGAATTTGAAAGGATGTGGCCTGTATTAGAACAGCCGTGGTATTTCTATTACCCTCATGGTATAACCGTAGACAGCAGTGGTAATACCTATGTTGCGGACCTATTCAATCACCGCGTCCAGAAGTTTACGTCAGATGGGCAATTTATCACTAAATGGGGAAGTAAAGGTAGTGGAGATGGCCAGTTTGATTCGCCTTATGGCATAGCAACAGACAACGATGGCAATGTCTATGTTGCTGACAGATTCAATTACCGCATCCAGAAGTTTACATCAAACGGTCAGTTCATTGCCAAATGGGGAAGTGCTGGCATCGGAGATGGGCAGTTTTATTGGCCTGAAGGCATAAGCATAGACAGCAGCGGCAATGTTTATGTCGTTGATACTCGAAATGATCGTGTCCAGAAGTTCACGTCAAAGGGACAATTCTTAACCAAGTGGGGAAGTTATGGCAACGGAGATGGGCAGTTTTATTGGCCTGAAGGCATAAGCATAGACAGCAGCGGCAATGTTTATGTTGTTGATACAGAAAATCACCGCATCCAGAAGTTTACATCAAATGGGGAGTTCATTGCCAAATGGGGAAGTTATGGCAGCGGAGATGGAGAATTTCAATACCCTTCTGGCATAGCAGTAGACACCAGCGACAATATTTATGCCGCTGACATATACAATTACCGTATCCAGAAGTTTAAAAGCAATGGAGAATTTGTCGCCAAATGGGGAAGTTATGGCAACGGAGACGGAGAGTTTAAGTGGCCTTGGGGCATAGCCATAGACGGGAGCGGTTATGTCTATGTCGCCGACTCAGAGAATAATCGCATCCAGAAATTTACATCGAATGGCCAATTCATTGCTAAATGGGGAAGTGCTGGCAGCGGAGATGGAGAATTTCAATACCCTTCTGGCATAGCAGTAGACACCAGCGGTTATGTCTATGTGGCTGACCCATACAATCACCGCATCCAGAAATTTACATCGAATGGCCAATTCATTGCTAAATGGGGAAGTGCTGGCAGCGGAGATGGAGAATTTCAATACCCTTCTGGCATAGCAGTAGACACCAGCGGTTATATCTATGTGGCTGACACATCGAATTACCGCATCCAGAAGTTTACATCAAACGGTCAGTTCATTGCCAAATGGGGAAGCAAAGGTAGTGGAGACGGACAGTTTGATTGGCCTGAAGGCATAGCCGTAGATAGCAGTGGCAATATCTATGTTGCTGAATATTTCAATAAACGCATCCAGAAGTTTACATCAAACGGGCAATTTATCACTAAATGGGGAAGTTATGGCAGCGGAGATGATCAGTTTTATTCCCCTTTTGGCATAGCCATAGACAGCAGTGGCACTGTCTATGTTGCTGACACATTCAATCACCGCATCCAGAAGTTTACATCAAACGGGCAGTTCATTGCCAAATGGGGAAGTGCTGGCATCGGAGATGGGCAGTTTTATTCCCCTTTTAGCATAGCCATAGACAGTAGTGGCACTGTCTATGTTGCTGACACATACAATCACCGTATCCAGAAGTTTACATCAGACGGGCAATTTATCACTAAATGGGGAAGTTCTGGCAGTAATGCAGGCGAATTTAGTTATCCAGAAGGAGTTGCAGTAAGTTTAAACGGTAAGGTTTATGTTTCTGATTCCGGTAATAACCGCATCCAGGTGTTTAAACAAGCTTTCCCCACCCTCACTGTATTAAAGTCAGGAACGGGGAGTGGGACGGTCACAAGCAATCCAGCAGGCATAGACTGTGGCTCTGATTGCACAGAAACATACAATGTGGGCACTGTTGTAACACTGACAGCTACTCCGGCATTAGGGTCCACCTTTGAGGGTTGGATAGGGGCGTGTTCAGGCACAGGGCAATGTTCTGTAACAATGGATACTGATAAAACAGTTACTGCGGCATTCAATCAACACCAATATACCCTTACGGTGACGAAGGCCGGGAAAGGGAGTGGCATGGTCACCAGTTCTCCAGGAGGCATCGATTGTGGTTCTGATTGCAGTGAGACCTACAATCAGGGAACGAGTGTCACATTGACTGCCACGCCAGCATCCGGTTCGACCTTTGGAGGTTGGTTAGGCGGCGGATGTTCAGGTACAGGTACATGTGTAGTAGTTATGAATGCCGATATAGCAGTGACAGCAGCCTTTTCAGCAAAAGCTCCTGCTATCTCAGTCTCTCCGGGTTCTCTTGACTTTGGAAGTGTAAAAATTGGGAAAAAAATAACAAAAACATTAAAGATTACCAACAATAGTTTAGTAAATCTCATGATAACGCTTTCAGGGTTAGAGGGGACAGATTTTAGTATTCACGGGAGTAGTAGTGTCACCATAAAAGCTAAAAAGACTTATAGTTTGAAGGTCCTATGTACGCCGACATCGGGAGGCTTAAAGACAGCTACACTGGAGATCCACTCAAATGATCCAGATACACCGACACTCGAGATCCCATTGACAGCAGCCCTTCCGGCAACGACCCCTGATATTTCGGTCGCCCAAACTACCGTTGATTTTGGAAGTGTGAAGTTAGGGAAGAAGGCAACGAAGACATTAAAGATTACGAACAATGGTTCAGGAGATTTGGTGATAACGCTTGCAGGGTTAGAGGAAACAGATTTTAGCATTCAGGGAAGCAGTGGTGTCACAATAAAATCCAAGAAGAGTTATACTCTGAAGGTTCTATTTACGCCCAAATCTGCAGGCTTAAAGACAGCCACTTTGAAGTTAGAATCGAACGATCCGGATACAGCAACGATTGACATTTTATTGAGTGGGACAGGGCAGTAGCCATGCTAAAGGTCTAGAAAAGTACAACAAAATCCAGTTGCCAAAGCCCAAGACAGGGTCAGAAATGGTCCTGCCTTTTTGTTGCATATTTGTAGCGGTAATCGTTAACTCCCAGAGTAACTTCAGGGTGAAGACTTGTAGGTGTACTCCGCAATCCTGAAATCCATCCTCAAATTTCCCTTGACTTTTTCGTTTAACTTTCAGTACAATCTCATCGAAATTGAGGGTCTCCGCTTGTCCCTAAGCTAAGCTGACAACATAACCTTTAACCTTTTGGAGAGAATGATGAAGAAGGTATTCCAAAAAGTGACGATAGAAATTTAGACCCCCATCTCTGAAAAAGGAATGGGGTTTTGTTTTTAATGGTATTATTGGAGGTTGTTATGGGCAGCGTAGCTTGTAGTCTCAAAAAAAGAGTTTTGGCATTGCTTATTTTCTCTTTAACCCTTTCCCTGTCAAATTCATTTATTTATGCCGAATGGACATCTGTTCATCTATATTTTAGTTCCCTCTATCATCGTTGGGGACTTTCTGGAATTTACTTTACATCGCCCAATGAAGGATGGGCAGTAGGTAGCGATCCAAGCGGAGGAAGGGGAACAGGGGTTTTACTTCATTATTTAAATGGGTCTTGGATAGATATCAATCCCCCTACGGCTATACCTTCATGGAGATGGGGGTTTTCAGATTGTCATTTCACTTCCTCAAATGAAGGATGGGCGGTAGGGGAGGCATATGGAGGATCATTGAACGGAGGACCTGAAAGGTATAGCGGGGTAATATTTCATTATTCTAACGGATCTTGGACATCTATTACCCCTCCAAGTATAAGTTTGGACTGGGGGCTTTCAGATGTCTATTTCTCTTCTCCAAACGAAGGATGGGCGGTAGGATACGATCACTGGAATCACAAAGGTGTATTAGTTCATTATTCTAATGGTACTTGGACATCTATTATCCCCCCCAACGGTGGCTCTTTTTTGGAACTTCATAGTGTTCATTTCACCTCGTCCAATGAGGGATGGGCGGTGGGAGACGACCGCCAAAATAACAAAGGGGCATTACTTCATTATTCTAATGGGTCTTGGACATTGATTACTCCACCAGATTTAGTGAGTTCGTATTGGTGGCTTTCGGATGTTCATTTCACTTCACCCAATGAAGGTTGGGCAGTAGGAGAGAATTCGTCAAACAAAGGAGCTTTACTTCATTATTATAACAACACTTGGGAATCTGTTACTCCTCCCGATATCAGTTTAGGTTGGAGACTTTATGGTGTTCACTTTACTTCCTCCAATGAAGGGTGGGCTGTTGGAGAGGATTGGGCACATGGGAGAGGGGTTTTGCTTCACTATTTTAACGGTTCTTGGACATTCATAACTCCCCCACCTATAGATGTCCCAAATGTAACTTCAAATTGGTATATCGAAAGTGTTCACTTCACATCGCCCAACGAAGGATGGGCAGTGGGATACGATAGGCACAATTATAAAGGTGTTTTGCTCAGGTACTCTGAGACTGTCTCATCTCCAAATACTCCAATTGGCGGCACTAACGGAGTGCTCGGTACAAATTACACTTACTCCACAAGTGGTTCGACTTCCAGTTCAAATGATCCCGTACAATATCTCTTTGATTGGGGAGACCAAACAAATTCTGGTTGGCTTCCTGTGGGGCAAGCAAGCGCTACAAAATCATGGTCTTCTACCGGGACATTCCAAATAAAGGTTAAAGCCAGATGCTCCATCCACACCTCCGTTGAGTCTATTTGGTCAGAAATTCTAACTATCGCAATTTCTGCGGAGACTGTTTCCACACCATCTTCACCTGTTGGATCAACGATTGGGGTCACCGAGGGTATTTATAATTACTCTACAGGTGGCTCCAGTTCAAATTTTGGCCATTCAATTGAATACAGATTTGATTGGGGAGATGGAACTTACTCCAGTTGGTCATCTTCTGCAAGTGCCTCTAAGTCATGGCCTAACATCGAAAGTTACACGGTAAAAGCTCAAGCTCGATGTGCTACACATAATTCTATTGTATCGGATTGGTCTTCAGGCCTTTCGGTCACGATTGTTGCTGAAACAGTTTCCACGCCCAATATCCCCAGTGGCCCAACCATGGGCACAACTAGCAAGAATTACACTTACTCTACCGCTGGTTCAACCTCGAACCTTGGCCACACAATACAGTACCAATTCGACTGGATGGGAAATGGCTCGAATCTCCCCTCTTGGGGATCTGCTACCCAATCCAGGACCTGGACTAATCCTGGCATTTATAATGTCAGGGCAAGAGCCAGATGCACCCAAGATACTTCCATTGTATCTAACTGGTCGGATTCTCTGCCCGTAAGCATAAGCGTTCCTAAGATTTCGGTCACTCCAACCACTTATGGCTTTGGGAATGTGAAAATGAAAAGGAGCAAGACAGCGTCCTTCAAGGTTGCAAATAACGGTACGGCTAACCTCTCAATATTGGCCTCAACAATTACGGGTACAGATGCATCAATGTTTAAAATCACAAGTGGAAGTGGGAGTAAGACAATTAAACCTGGCAAGACCTTGACCATCAAAGTAACCTTCAAACCAACATCAAAAGGGTCAAAGAGTTCTACCTTAATGATAACCTCCAATGACCCCGATACACCAACGATTGATATTTTACTAAGTGGGATAGGGCAGTAAGTTTGGGGCTCCCAGTATCGGTGAATTTGTGGCTCATCTCGACCCCCTAAATTCGTAGAAACCAATCATGAGAATCGCTTAGACTCTTCTGCTCGATTGCCAATCATGGACCTGCTGCATTGCCTTAAAACCAACCATATTTTTCTACCAATTTGAAACATGATATAGCCAGTTGATTTCAAATGATTTTTTTGAATTAATATTATCCATCTGAATTATTTGTTTTCTGAAAAATTTATGCCCTTTCTTATATTTAACTTATTGATATTACTTGGTTTTAAACCGTTTTAAACTAAACATAAACTTTTTTAAAATAATTAAAGATTTTTCTTGACAAAAAATTGTGATTTGATAGAATAAAGATATCTAAATATTTAGGAGTATAGATATGAAGACTTCTGTAGATATCCCTGACGATTTGTGGAAGACAGCGAAACATTTGGCTGTGGAAGAGAATACCGATTTGCGGAATGTTATTATCGAGGCGTTGAGGGAGTATTTGAAAAAGAAGGGGGTAATAAAGAAATGAAAGTCATCGGTTATGTTAGGGTATCAACGGAAGAACAGGCTTTAAGTGGTGTCTCCTTGGATGCACAGGAGCAGAGAATCAGGGCTTACTGCCATGCAAAGGATTGGACCCTTACGGAAGTTGTAAGAGATGAGGGATTATCGGCTAAGAATCTTAAAAGGTCTGGCCTGCAATGTATCCTGGAGAGGATCTCAAAGCGAAATGGCAAAAGAAGTTTTGACAGTATTGTCGTGGTAAAGCTGGATAGGCTTACTCGATCGGTTGGAGATCTCGCTTACCTCAATAAGCTTTTTGAGGCAAATAAGTTAGCTTTTGTTTCAATTCAAGAGTCAGTTGATACATCGAGCGCAAGCGGGAGACTCTTCCACAATATTATCGCTTGCTTGAGTGAATGGGAGAGAGGGGTTATCTCTGAACGGACACGAGATGCTCTACGCCATAAAAGAAGTAATGGCCAATTAGCTGGAGAGGTTCCTTTTGGGTACCGAATTGGGGAAGATGGAAAGACACTTGAACCGATCCCAGAGGAGCAAGAGATCTTGAAGATGATTAAGTCTATGCGAGAATCCTCTCTCTCTTTTTGGAAGATAGCTAATCGTCTTAATGTCTCAGGGATCGCTACTAAGAAAGGGAATAAATGGTATCCGGCAAGCGTTCAAAGTGTTTTGGAACACTCCAACTATAAACCTCTGTTCAGTGGTTTACAACGAGAACACCAGCTGTAGTATTGATGACCCGAATGTTTGCAAAGTAAACATTGTGGCGAAGAGGAAACGTCCAACACAGTGGATGAAGGTAGTGTTACTTAAAACTATCCTGATAAGAAAACTTGCCACACATTGTCATATTATACCTTATAATAATACAAACGGGGGGGTACCGGTAGGAGTGCCCAACTATACCGGTTTCAATTTTCTGAGCTTGCATAACGCAAAAGAGGGCTCTGCCACTCCTATTCTCTTCATGCCCTGGAAACCGCAAGTTGACCCCCACTGCTAATTTTACTGAAAAGGGCACCAGCTCTGATGAATTAGATGCGTCTCTGGTCATTTTGTCCATGTGGCCCCTAGACGTTAAATTTTGCGTTCTGGCGAGACTTGTCATTTTCCAATGGTAGGGGATAAGGGGGGTATCAGGACCGTCTTCTGCTGACTTCTCCTGCCTTACCCTGTCTTCTGGTGGCTTCTCCTGTCGTACCTGATCGGAGGTCTGGGACTTTAACCGCGGATCGGGGGAAATGAACCTAAAAAGGAGGTAAAGAATGCCTTACAAGGATCCTAAAGATAGAAGTAGATATAGGCTCAAGTGGAGGCAAGAGCATAAGGAAAAGGGGTTATGTCTCTATTGTTCGTCTCCAGCGTTAGGGGGGCATGTAAGCTGTGAGAAGCATCTTAAGGCCAACAGGATAAGTGGATTGAAACATTATGCAAAATGCAAGATGGCATTTCGCTGTGTTGTTTGCGGAAAACCTCACGGAAAGCCAGGGTATTATTGTCTTTGTGAAAAGTGCCTCGAAAAAAACAGGAAGTACAAAAAAACAAAAAGAGATGAATGGAGAAAAGCTGGGCGATGCATAACCTGTGGTCGCCCATTAGAACCCGAAGCAGATGAAAATTATAAAAGCTGTAGTTCTTGCAGAACCTACGGAACCACTTTAATAGAGAGGGAATATGAATATTCTCGATACTCAATTGCGATGGCCAGAAAAGAGTGAAGGCTGCTATCGAAGGGAAGATGGTAAATTTTTTATATTTAACCAATTAATTTCATTTAAATTTAAGAAATGGATGTGGGATGAGATGAAAAAAATAATTCGTATTTGGGTTTTATTAAGTATCTTTTTACTGATACTTTCTTTTTCTTTGGCTGTTAATATCCAATCTCCAAATTCCGAGGACCGATACCTTAAACTTTTAGAACAAGAGTTGCGAGTTGGTATGCGGTTATCACTTTTCCCCGTGAATGAATTAGAGTTAGTGTCAAAACATACAAACGTATATGGGATAACGGAGATGTACAAATGGGTAACTCCATCAAAGAAAATCCTTTACTTACTGTTTCAAGATAGAGTTCTTATCTCTTTTTCTGAAATGCCACAATGACAAGGAGATGATAGGATGACCCAAAAACTTGGGAGCGGCTATAATACCAGTCTTAGATTAGTGGTAATAGAGAGAGGAGATGATAAGGCATGAAGCATAGGTCGTTTTGGGTTTTGGTTTTAGGTCTTTGGTTTGGAGTTTTAGGGTTAATAGTTAGTTGTGCTACTACCAACCAACCTTTCTCTGACTACCGGAGCCCGGTTTATCAGTTATCTCCCCAGTGGGTAATGGAGAAGATTGAAACATGTCGTATCTCTGAAGGTATGACTATCGAGCAGTGTCGGTTGTCCTGGGCTGGATCGGATTCGTATTTTCAAAAGGTAAGGAGTGATTCAAGGGGATATGAGTTATGGCGTGTTGAGAATGCAGGTCGAGTTTTATACTTACACGTACAGAATGGAGTGGTTACTTTGATTAGCGAGTATAGACGGTAGTAAGAGAGAGGTCTTACAAGGTGAGAAGAGAGGTACTGTTTCGCCAGCCGGCCAATCATGGGCGCTCGGAACGGTCTTTCGCTCTGCGAGGTCATTTTCCGGACATCCGCTTTGCTAACGAGATGGAATAATTAGTGTTACTTAATAATTCATCAATTTAATTAGTATAACTTAACAACACCAATAATTAGCACTAACCCACCGTATTTATTAGGCTTCTCCTGTTATTACAAGGATTACTCAAACCAGCCTAAAGGGGACTGATAAGAGGTGGCAAGTTAAACAGATAATCTAATGTATTGATATTTAATGGTATTTTTAATCTTTAGATGAAATGTCTGTTAACAATTATTATCACGCTATTTACCCCTGATTCCGCTTTCCTCTCTGCGGGTCCTACCCTACCCGTTTCGATTCTTGGCTCTAAAAATTTTTCCGAGGGGGCTGTCCCCTCTCTATTTTATTCATACCCTAAAAACCCCAAAGAACCCTTAGAAGTGACAATCGGGTGTCGCGCTAATTCTTCTATCCTTAGATCATCCCGGTCCCCCGTCACCGGACCAGGCCAGCCTAAATAGGGTCAGTGTCGAAAAAAGTGCTTGACAAATTATTTGGTATATGGTATTTAAGTTATATGCCAAAAATCCAAAGACTGATAAGAGAGATTACCGCCAAGGAAAAGATATCAATCTATAGGCTTGCTAAAGATTTGGATCTCGACTATTCCACGGTCTATAAATCCGTACACACCGGTAATCCCACCGCGAAGACGATTGAACGAATTTTGAATCTCTTAGGTTATGAAATTCGGATTGTAAAATCTTCGAAGAGAAGGAATCTTAAGTCGCGCACGATAGAATCGAACAGATAGTCCTGTAAACAAGAAGATGAAGATGAAAGAAAATATGAAAACCGATCTCGATTTAGAAGAGGCCTTGAGACGTCACCTGTCGGATCATCTTTCCTGCCGTACCTGTGATGAAATACAAACCTGTACTCGCCAGAAGCAAGCGAATTGCGAAAAGTTAAAGGAATGCCTCTCCGTATTCGACGATATCAACAAAGACGAAATAGAAGAATACCGTGGGGACGAGAAAAGAGAAATAATAAAGGTTAAGAATAAGGATGAAGATAGGTACAGAGAAAGAAGGTTCACCGGATCTAAAATCACCGAAGGGGAAGATGAAGATAAAAAGAATTTGTTTAACGCATTTCTTGAACATTATCTTCCTAAAGAGCAAGAAGGAAGAAAAATAGAGGAGGACGATCTTCTTGATAAAATTGATAGAAAGAAACCACACCACCCTTTCGATCCAACGGAGGCAAATTTAGTTTACGAAAAATTCGGCCCCCTGAGCAAATGCGATCTGTCCATATTCCCCAACAGGTGCCGGATAGCACTCTTTTGCCATCTTTTCAAGTTTCAAAAGAAAGACATTGCGAGGATAACCGGAGTCTCGGCTCAAACAATGACCCAGGATTTTAGGAACATTAACGAGATTATCAGTCAGCTTCTTAAATCTCGGGAAATAAAGAAACGGGGAAGACCGCCGAAACGCAGAACCGAATTAGAACACCACGAAAATAACCTACAGGCTCTTAGGGAATGCCGATTCTCGAAACGCGTTATATGGGAACCACTGGATGAGGCCAACAAAACCTTTGAGCAATTCTTTCGCTATAAAAGTCTTCTACAAGAGTACGAAGAGTTTGTCGAATCCCTGAAGCCTGGGTGGAAACCACCCCAGATTCCACCACTTGATATGACCACTTGGATGGAAGATCTTATGAAGTCCCTTAGTGAGATGAACCTTTCCGTAGGTGAATCGAGGTAAATTAATAACTCTGGTTACTCAACTAAGATATAATGTCTGACGCCATACCAACCGAAAACCTTGATATTTTGCGGAAATTCCCAGCCCTCCAAATTTTAATTTTATCATTTAAATTTTAACGAGTTACAGCAAAATAAGAATTTTTCTATTTTCACCCCATCTTAGAAGAACTCCTATATTTTTAACCACTTACCAGTTTCAAATCTACTTTAAGCCTTTTGTACAATTGAAAGGTAAAAAACCTCACTGATGAAGGAGGAGATGAGATGAATGAAAATAAAGAAATTTCAGATCTTGCCTTAGCGACCTTCCTATCCGTAACCGGCCATAAGCTAAGTTCCACGCCCCGCACATCTGGAAGAAAAGCGATTTTTATCTTTGAGGCTTCAGAGAAGTTAGAAAAGGACATCTTGGCGTTCTACAACCGAACAGCCAGGGTCGATCCTATCGGCTTCGCTGAAACATTTCGCAATTTAAAAGCCTTAGTTCTTTAAATATGGGGAGGATGAAGATGAAGATGACGATACACTATGACCCGGGAGAAATTTCTAAGGTTAAAAGGGAAATTCGAATTGTTCTGTCCGAAATTAACAAGAAGATAAGATCCTTTGGTTATTTAATCCCGCCGCTCTATTATCAAACCCCATCTTTCGGAAATTATTCCAGCCTCTTAAGTTACTATAATTTTTTAAGGGAAATTAACCTAAAAGGCTTTTTAGACCAAAAGTCGGCAGATGAATTCGTTTCCTTTCTGCGGTTCGTTCACGCCCCGATCTTTCGTGCCACCGGAGAGAAGAAACCAAAGACCACAAGCAGGGCTAAAGCGAATTGGGACTCTTATATGTCCAGGAGTAAGGGCTGGTCTGCTAGAATCAGCTTCGAGTTACTTCACGGTTTGGCGTTCAAGTCTTTGAGATATGCGCCAGCTATTAAGGTCCTCATCTATTTCCATGAGAAAATCAAAGTTAATGTGGATAGGAGGAAACGCGGGAATAAACGATACAAGGTGGTAGATGAACCGATGAGGTTCACTTATCACGAGGCAGAATGCCGGGGATTGTCCAGGCAGCAATTTTCAAAGGCACTAAAAGTACTTCACGAGTGTGGCTTTCTCGATGTTGTTACGCATGGATCAGGGTTGGAGGGTGACTTCTCGGAATATGCGCTAAGTAACCGATGGAGGCAATATAGGACTTCGGAGTTCAAGAAAGTCAAGTTTCCAGAATCACCATCTTACGGATTTCGTTCATTTGCAACGTGAGGTTTTCATACTTGGTTAAGTATGAGTTTTCATACTTAGAATATGAAATTAAGTATGAGGCCTCATACCTTAAATGGCCGATTTTACCAATTTCTCAAGTATGAGAAGTCATACTGATAGTATATATGCCAAGCAGTGAGGGAATTAGATCGGGGGAATTAGATCGGGGGATTTAGATGGAAGATTGCCTTACATCAGGGGTGAGGTGACATTATATGAAAAAGGATATTTTTGCTTCAAAGGTTGAAAGCGGTCCAAGTAAAACGTCTTAAGGAGTAAACAGTGGTGTCGGATGTCTATTTAACCGTTACTGAAGCTTCGAACTATATAAGCGTTAAAAAATCCTTCATGTACTCCCTTGTCGAGTCCAGCGAGATCCCGCATTACAGGTTGGGCCGTTTGATCCGGTTCAAGCATTCTGACCTGGATAAATGGATGGAGGAGCACAGAAAAGAGAAGATTGAGGTTTTCGTAACAGCCAGAGAGATATTGCGGAAATCGGGTCAAAACAATTTGAGTCCAGATGATTTAAGGGGAATTATAAAAAAATCCATTGCCTCAGTTACTGCGGAGAGGTATAATCCCTCTCGCGCGGAACCAGACAGAATTAAGGGTCTCGGAAAGGAGGTCGAGCATGGCACTTTATCGAAGGGGCCAGTCTG
>Ga0315289_10009677_pt1 | contig 13857 bp, 12 predicted proteins | sample YL17G11_40_MG_FD_203452 | JGI IMG/M metagenome (GOLD analysis project Ga0315289, IMG submission 203452) | Sediment microbial communities from Yellowstone Lake, YNP, Wyoming, USA - YL17G11_40 | ecosystem: Environmental > Aquatic > Freshwater > Lake > Sediment | place: USA: Wyoming | collected...
TTTTTGGATCAACAAACCCTTCGAGCACAATCTCGGCATTGGCAGGAATAGGAAGACCTGTCACCTCGCCGCGGATGACAGGATAAGGCTTGCCCCGTAGAGCCCCTGCAAACTCATATTCGCTGATCCCATAGGGAACTTCATTGCAGGCCATAAGGAATAGAAGGGGTTCATTGCCCACGACAACAGCCACTGGCATGGGTTGATTGCGTGCCATATATTTTTCCCGGTGGATACGTCCGTGCTTTCCAGGTGAGATATAAAATCCCACACTCTTTTCATCATGGACCATTACTCGATAAGTTCCTAAATTCACCCATCCTTCATCGGGGTCCTGGGTGATGTCATAGCTTCCAGTGCCGATATAACGTCCTCCGTCATTTTCATGCCAAAAAGGAACTGGAAAGGATAGGACATTCACTTTGTCTCCCCTCTGAACATTTTCCAGGATTGGGCCATCCTTTACGAATTCATAAGTCATGAGCTTTGCTTCTTGGAAGGCCTTATTGAACTCATTGGAAAGCTCGACCCGTGAGAGCTCCGTTGGAAACCCTAAGGTCATGTTCATCCGTTTGCCACCGAAGAAGTTGGTCAAGACTCTGTACCCCTTTGGATATCCAGGGATCTTGTCGAACAGAACAGCGGGAGCAGAGTCCGAGAGGTGAAGGAGCTCTGTAGCCATCCCGATCTCTTCCTCCCAGGTTGCTCCTGCAACATCTCTCACTTCGCCGAGCTTTCTGGTTTGGTCGATCCAGCTCCGTAGGTCATCATATAGGAACTTCGGCTTCATCACTTCTTCTCCTTTGAGATTTTAATTAGACCCTCAAAATTAAAAAACCGAACATCACACTATTTCTTCTTGTATTCAGGAGCATTTTCGATCTGCTCTAAATCATCAAACCCGATGTAACGGACCATTCGACTTATTGCTGAAATAAACCGAGCAGGCTTATCTGGATCTGCATTGAAATGCTGATGCACTGTATTGGGTGGAATGTAAATAGAATCCCCCTGTTCCCATTCCCAGATACTGGGTTTCTCATCCACCTTCCAGATATATTTTTCTCCTAATTCAAAATCGACATCCCAGTGCAGATCATACCCCCTGCCCTCAAGTACAAAAATATACTCTTCTGACATATGTCGATGTTTACCCGAGCGACTCCCGGGTGGAATAAATTGCATATAAGCATCGACCGCTTCAACCTGAACGTCCATCTTTTCGTTAAAGAGATGTTTAATGATACCCTGCCTCGAATTCTCCCAGGGCATCTCCTCCGGCTTTATGATCTTTTTCCTTCTCTTATTTTCTTCTATTCTCCGCTCACTGTCTTTGAGCTTTTCTTCATAATAATTCGATTTTGCTCTTCTGATATTGGCTTTTTTTGACTCCTCGTATAACATGATCAATCCCTCCTTTTTTTCCGCAGGATTATTCAGGAAGATAGGTTGGTTTGAAACCTTCATGACCCGGAACGGGGTCTTTGGGTGCTTCTTCGACCACCTCCTGCATGATCATGTTCATAAATAGATAAAGAGGTTTTGATTTGATCACGAGGGCCCGAGCAGGTCGATTCGGATCGTCATTGAAATGTTGGTGGACACAGGAATTCTCAACGACCACCACATCTCCTGCTTCCCAGTCATACCGAACACCGTCGTGGATTTCATGGCCTTTTCCATCCAAAATATAAAACATGGCTTCATTCATATGGCCATGCTTATCCGATTTCCCACCTGGGGCAATCACGATATAATGCGCATAAAGAACCTGAGTAATCTTTTCCTTCGGGGTGAGAATATCGACATTGTAGAATTGGGAACCTTTTTTAAATTTGAGGTCTTTCCCCTTAATGACCCTGGGTACCTTTCTTATTCGCTTAAGTTCCTCCCTTAAACTGTAAGTGAGGCCGGTCAATTCCCGAAAAAATAGCCTCTCTTTTTGATAAACCTTTCCCGTTTCGGAACTTGAATATTCTTTTTCCTCTTTTTTTGATGTATCAGCCATCTTCCCCTCCCATTCTATTGTCATTGCTTCGACGCCTGCGCGCTGAAGCGCTTCGGCGCGCAAGCGCCGTCCTGCCAATATGGGACTCCTCGCAATGACCTTCATTTAATAAGTTTTCTTAAATTCCCATACTGGTAATCTGGCCGCCACTTCCCTGGGATAACTTATCAATAATCCCTCTGCCAAGGATTTTGTCGATGGCAAGGCGCTTTACAATCTCTTCCTCTGATCGATGACTTTCGCCTTTCTCAGATTTTGTGCTAACATTGCGGTTCAAGCACTCGGAAGACTTTCCGGAATTGCTGTGGGGCCACCCTCTTAAATTCTTCCAAGTAGGATCTCAAATCTTTTGCCATTGTCCTCACCCTTGTTTCAATCGGTTCAACCCATGCGGTTCTGTTTTGACCCTCAGGATAAAACCGTGGAGGAAGGCGATGGTTTCCTTCTGTCGAGCTTTCGGCAGTAAAAATCCCACATCATCTTATACTGCTCCGGATTGAAAAGTTTTGCATTCATCTTTTCTGCCAGTTCCAATGTAACTTCTGTAACTTTCTCAAACGATGAGATCATCAGGTGCTCTTTGGCCGCTTTTTCAAGGTCGATGGCCAATATGATCGCTTCTTCCAGGGATCTCCCTGCTGTAACGATCCCGTGGTTTTTCATGAGTACAAATAATTTGTCTCCCATGACTTGGGCCAGTTCGATAGCCTGTTCCCTAGATCGGATGAGGTCCAAAGATTCATAAAAAGGAATCTTCCCCGCAAAATGCATCCCGTTCTGTGTAACGATTTTGATGGTCCCATTAAATACAGAGGATAGCAGAACAGAATGAAGGGGATGGACATGGACCACAGAAAAAATATCTTTCCTTTTTCGATAAATCTCCAGGTGCAATATCAATTCAGAGTGGAGGCGCCCTTTCCCTTCTAAAAGGTTCCCATCTGGATCCACACCCAACATATCCTGAGCCGTTACCTCTTCAAAACCCATTCCCCAGGGCTTAATATAGATTCGGTTGTCATCAGTTTTCACCGTGATGTGACCTCGAATCGTATCTTCAGCGAGACCTTCCATGCACAATATTTTGTAACCTTTTTCCAGTTTCATTTTTAATTCTTCATTCATGGCTAAACGAGTCTCCCTTTTCCACTCTTTTTGATGCGAATTCTTTAATAAGAGCGATTATTCAACAAATTATTCATGGCCAATTGGCCACCCACGAACCATGAAAATTGATAATCCCCCCTCACCCCCCTTTAGTAAAGGGGGGATGGGGGGATTTGAGACTTATTTTCCATGTAACAAGATCTAGCGCTAAATGACACCCTTTTTCAGGATTCTTATAAGATCACAGAGACGTTCTCCAGGGGCAATGGCCCCTCATGTCCACATATTTTCGCATCGCTTCATCCCCGAATGGTTATCCAATCACAATCGCCTTTAACACCTTCAGTACTAACCCCTCCTCAAACGGAGTGTCCAATAACCATACAAACAGACCGTAAAAGAAAAACCAGGACATGACAGCCATGGTGACTGAAATAACCCACTTCTCCTTACCATAGAGTTTTATGTAGAGGAAGACGAATAGAGGGACTGCAATGGAAAAGCCAAAAAAGAGGATGAATAAGAAGAAGCCGATGATCCATCCGAAGGTCAACAAAGTCCGGCGAAGGGCTACTGCCTTATCGACATCTTCTGATAACTTAAAGTCAATTGCACTCTGTTTCTTCCCTCTCTCTTCCCTTCCAAATAAGCTTAGCAATAACTCTGCAAAGGACATAAAAAAGACAGTTATACCTATGACCATAGGGAAGAGAGCAGTTTTAAATGGCCATTTCAAGGCAGTGAGAACGACTCCAACGGCAATCACCACCATAAAAAGATTCATCAAATGACTACCTTTAAATCTTATCCGGTTCACCTAAGTCCGCCTTTCTGAATCTTTTCTGAATAAAGGGATAGAGAGCAAATGCCGCAGCAATACAGAAAAGGATGATGACCTTAGGCCGAATTAGCCAGGCAGCCCCATACCGGGTGGTGGAGGAATAAAGATAGGTCTCGGCAAGTTTCCCAAGAATAAATCCCAGGATGAAGGGGGGGCGAGGCCAACGAAATCGCACCATGAAATATCCTACGCCTCCGAATATCATTAATACGATGAGGTCACCAATGTCGTTATTCGATGTATATGCCCCAATAAAACATAACAGGAGAACAACGGGATTGATAAGACTTCCCCGTATAGTGGTCAGATTTGCAAGATGATTGATAAAGAGCAGGCACACCGCCACAATGATAATGTTGGCCAAAACGATCGTCCAGACCATTGAGTAAGTCAAGGTGAGATGTTTGGTCAGCATGTCTGGACCAGGCACAATCCCTAAAAGAAAAAAAGCACCCATCAGAACGGCCATCCCACTACTACCAGGAATACCAAAGGCAACAGTAGGAATCAAACCCGCACCTTCCTTGGAGTTGTTTGCTGCGCCCGGACCCAGAACTCCTCTGATATCTCCCTTACCAAATCCGGCCCTTTCCTCCTCCGTCTTAGCACTCTGCGTCGCATGGGCATAAGAGACCCACTGAGCAACCCCTCCCCCCAGACCCGGCAAAATCCCGATCAAGGAACCGATGAGGCTACAGCGGATGGTGAGCCAGAAATGACGAAAGGTGTCCTTTATTCCATCCTTTACTCCTTTTCCGAGTTTGCCAAAGGGGACATTCCCTGCGATTCCAGTTCCTCTAACTGCAAGGTCAATAATCTCTGGGATTGCGAAAAGTCCTATTACCACAGGGATGATGGATAGGCCATTCCACAGATAGAGCTGTCCAAAGGTGAAGCGGAGGACTCCTGCCTGACGGTCTTGTCCCACTAAAGAGCATAAGAACCCAAACCCTCCGCTCATCAATCCCAGAAGAAGACCTCGTTTCCCATGACCGCTTAAGGTTGAGATACATGTCAGACCCAAAAGGATCAGCATAAACATTTCCGGAGAACCAAAGGCAAGCACTAAGGGCCGAACGATAGGTATGGTAAAAGCCAGGAACGCCGCCCCAAATAAGGCCCCAATCAAGGAACTCATCAGGACGGCACCCAGTGCCCGTCCTGCCTCTCCCTTCTTGGCCATGGGAAAACCATCAACAATCGTAGCCACTGTCGTCGCCTCCCCAGGAATCCCAAAGAGGACGGAGGTAATATCCCCGGTTGTCTGGACAACAGAATGCATCCCCAGGAGGAAAGGAAAGGCCTCCTGTGGAGTCATCTTATAAATGAAAGGCATCATGAGGGCCAACGTAGTGCCCCCTCCTATTCCAGGAAGTATCCCTACCCAGAAACCAATTGCACACCCGATGAGCATGTAAATAAACGGCCACAATTGCAAATTTATCAATAGCCCACCTATACATGCGTCAACCATGGTTTTCATAGTTTCCATAGAGTTTCTTCCATTTCTGAAAATTCAGATAGATTTAACTAATTTGGGGGCGATTGACAAGCCAACTTTAAAATTTTATGTATTTGCCAAATTCTTTGACGATATCCTCCGGTTGATTGAGAATATAATTTAATACCTTCAAACATTCCCCTGAAGGGACATACTCAATAGTCATCATATTTTTTTTAGCGTCTTCAATAAGCTCTGGGTCTTTGGCTACTTTGGCAAAGGCATCCCTTAAAATGTTCATGATATCAGCCGGGGTTCCCGGAGGAGCCACATAAGGTCGGCCGATTTTTTCAGGAGCTGAACGCATGGCCATAATCGTCTTACCTTTAATATTTGTGGTGAAATTTTCATCCACTGGTAAATTCTCAATCCCTGGCTCAGATACTCGGCTACGGATCAAAGGACGCACCAGTCCTCTCTCGATGAAGGGCTTAATGGAGCTATAAGAAGCCCCTCTGCCATCCACCTCTTTTTGCTCGACGGCCAGCATCACTTCAGCGCTTGCAGGGTAGTCTATCATCTTTGCATTAAGCCCGGCGAATTCCTTTAAAAGGATGATAAATTGAGTGTTGCTATCGCTTGGGCCGCCTGCGCTTCCAATCATTAAAGGTGATTTTGATTTCAAAACATCATCAAAGGTCTTATAAGGGAGATCGGTCCGGAGGGCGAGTACAGCAGCTTCGACCGCTGTTGACCCTACCCATGAATATTTGGTTATATCAAATTTAACCCCTTCTGCTTTTAGTAGTTGAGCAAAAGGGACTCCCCGATTGAAGGTTCCAATGGTCAGACCATCCGGCTTGGCGATGTTGTAAATGTGATTGGCAGCGATCAGACTGCCAGCACCTGGCATATTCTGGACCAATACAGTGGGCTTCCCAGGGATATGTTTGGGAAGGTGTTTTGCGAGAAGCCGAGCCATGCGGTCATAGCCCCCTCCAGGTGAATACCCAACAACAATATTGATCAACTTACCCTCATAATATGGGGCTGCCAATAGTGGTTTGGATGAGACAAACACGGTGAGGATAAAGAAAGCAATAATTAAACATAGAATCTGCCTTTTCATAACGTTACCTCCCTATTTGAATTTGCTAAATAAATATTCCATGATGCGTTTATCACACAGGCGAAACATAAAAATTTAAAATCCCCTTTTAGTAAAGGGGGATTTTAAAACTTGACATACTTGGAGAATTCTTTGACGATATCTTCCGGTTGGTTGAAAGTGAAATGTATAACCTTCAATATCTCTTCAGCAGAGGCATACTCAACCCCCATCATCAATTTTTTAGATTCCTCATTGAGCTCGGGGTCTTTGATAACTTTAGCGAAGGCATCCTTTAAAATGTTCATCACCTCAACGGGAGTCCCGGGAGGAGCTATATAGGGTCGTCCCATCCGATCTGCAGAGGCAAGCATGGCCATTATTGTCTTACCTTTATGATCGGTAGTAAGGTCTTCAATCACCGGTAAATTCTCAATCCCTGGCTCAGATACCCCACCACGAACCAAAGGACGCACCAATCCCCTCTCGATGAATGGCTTGAGTGAACTATAGGAGCCTGCTCGACCATCCACCTCTTTACGCTCGATCGCCAACATACCATCAGCACTTGAAGGATAAATGATCAATTTTATGTTGAGCCCAGTAAATTCCTTTAAAAGGATGGCAAATTGGGTGTCTGAAGTCCCTGGACCCATGCCCGCAAGGGGGATGGGCTCTTTTACTTTCTTGAGGTCATCGACGGTCTTGTAAGGAAGATCACTCCGCATTGTAAGGATCGTAGCTTCGACAGCGGCTGATCCTATCCAGGAGAATTTGTTGATATCAAACTTGACTCCTTCTATCTTCAGCAGTTGAGCAAAGGGAAGCCCTCGATTGAAGGTTCCAATGGTCAGGCCATCAGGCTTGGCCAGATTATAGATATGATTGGCAGCGATGATACTGCTGGCTCCCTCCATGTTCTCAACAAGGACAGTGGGTTTCCCAGGGATATACTTGGGGAGATGTTTTGCCAGAAGTCGTGCCATGCGATCATATCCCCCTCCTGGTCCAAACCCTACGATAATTCTAACTGTCTTTCCCTCATAGTAGGGTGCTGATAAAAGTGCTTGGGGAGAAAGAAAGATGGAAATGATGACGCCTGCAAACAGCAAACAAAGAATTAGTTTTTTCATTTTTTTCTTCATTTACGGCCTTTTTATTTAAAGTCATAGATATAAAAAACTTTGCGGTCAAATTCCAGATCCCCTGGTATCCTCAGCGACCGCTATAATATATCTTGTGCCGAAATGAGTGTCAACCTGAAGATAGGAACCGGAAGCATCTCCAATTCCGTGATGCCTGTGGAGAAGACGGTGGACATTGCGGTAGCTCGGAGGTTTAAGAAGCGGGGAATGAGTTGGCATAGGAAATGTGCCAATCCACTTTTGAAACTAAGGCTCTTAAAGCTTAATGGAGAAAAGGATATTTATTGCAAGGAACGTCGAAAAGAGGTAGCCCGATATGCTCCCTGATCTCTATTACGGAAAAAGAGATGCTTACTGAAATCCTCCCCTCCTCTCAGTTCTTCGTATTTTCGTCCCATCTCTTAAACAAGTTATGGGGAATATCAAGGGAATCAAGAACTTTTCCAATTAAATAATTGATCATATCTTCCACGCTTTTCGGTTTGTGGTAAAATGTAAGCATCGGAGGTAAAATGATTCCGCCCAGATCGTGAACCTTTAGCATCGCTTCTAAATGTCCTCTGTGCAACGGCATCTCCCTCGGAACCAACACCAGTCTCCTTCGTTCCTTTAATATCACATCGGCGGCACGGACCAAAAGGTTTGTGTTAAAAGAATAGGCGATAGCCGATAGGGTTTTGATGGTACAGGGAATGACAACCATTCCTTTTGACTTAAAGGATCCACTGGAGATAGAGGAACCGATGTTATTAAAGTCATGGACCTGATTGGCAAGGGCTTCCACATCCTCCACTCTCCAATCCGTCTCAATTTCAATCGTTCTTTTCGCTGCATCTGAGACGATGAGATGAGTTTCTAAATCATATTTAGAGAGAACTTCCAATAATCTGATTCCAAGAATCGCACCTGATGCGCCAGAAATACCGACAATTAGTCTTTCCATACTTTACCTCGAGAATACACCTGCAAACAATGGGTCTCAAGTATCAGACAAGGACTTCATGCAGGTTTAGGTTAAGGTTAAGGTTTAGATTTAGATTTAGAATTTCTCAACCTCAACCTTAGCCTTAACCTTGAGTTTCATTCTATGGTCTAAAGTCTGAATCACAACTTTAATAATTTCTTAAGCTCCTGGGGTATAAATTCTGGATAGTCTACCACTTTGATCCCTGCATTCTCTAAAAATTCTATCTTTTGAGAGGCTGTACCCGCTCCACCGGAGATGATGGCACCGGCATGTCCCATCCGCCTGCCAGGAGGCGCTGTCTTCCCCGCGATAAAAGCAAGAACCGGTTTTTTCATGTTCTTCTTAGAATACTCCGCGGCCTCTTCCTCGGCAGTTCCGCCAATCTCCCCAATGAGAACGACTGCTTCAGTCTCCGGGTCCTTCTCGAACATCGCCAACAGATCGACAAAATCCAGTCCGATGATGGGATCACCGCCAATGCCAACACAGGTGGACTGCCCGAATCCATTCTTGCTCAGATGGTCCACTGTCTCGTAAGTCAGCGTGCCACTTCGGGAGATGACGCCAATACCTCCTTCTTGATGAATGTAACCCGCCATGACACCGATCTTACATTTCCCCGGAGAGATGATTCCCGGTGTGTTGGGGCCAATGAGGTTAATATTCTTTCCCTTCAAATAATATTTGACCTGGATCATGTCGAGCGTCGGGATGCCCTCGGTCATACAAACAATCGTTTTTAATCCAGCATTAGCGGCCTCCATCACGGCATCTGCTGAAAAGGCTGGAGGGACGAAGATAACCGATGTATTGGCACCTGTCTCTTCAACCCCGGAGGCTACGGTGTTAAAAACGGGGATCCCACCCACCGACTGATCTCCCTTCCCTGGTGTCACGCCACCAACGATTTTCGTTCCATATTGAACCATCTGCCGGGTATGAAAAAGACCTTCATTTCCAGTAATTCCCTGTACGATCACTCTTGTATTTTTATCGACGATGATGCTCATTGAATAACCTCAAAAAACACCCAATAACGGAATATTGGAATGTTGGAATAATGGAATATTGAGTTTAAAAGTTTTATTATTTTCCCATTATTCCAATATTCCATCATTCCATTCTTCCAGTGTTTCTTTTCCCAGCCCTTACTGTTTAATCGATGCGATCACTTTCTGTGCCGCCTCTTTCATCGTCTCTGCAACGATGAGTCTCAAGCCCGATTCCTTCAATAATTGACGGCCGATTTCGACATTTGTTCCTTCCATACGGATGACCACAGGCACCTGGAGTTTGATCTCTGACGTGGCTTCAATCAAACCTTTTGCCAAGGTATCGCAACGCAGGATTCCCCCAAAGATGTTGATTAAAATAGTCTTTACATTGGGATCCGATACCAGGATTTTTAACCCGTTCTTAACCATTTCGACCGTTGCTCCGCCGCCCACGTCGAGAAAGTTTGCGGGCATTCCTCCGGCCAGTTTGATCACATCCATGGTCGCCATGGCCAATCCTGCCCCGTTGACCATGCACCCCACATTGCCATCCATTTTGATGTAGTTCAAATTATATTTGGAGGCTTCCACTTCCAGAGGCTCCTCTTCCAGAATATCTCTCATTTCGACCACGTCCTTATGGCGGTAAAGGGCATTGTCATCAAAATTTAATTTCGCATCGAGGCCAATGACACGACCCTCTCGGGTTACTACCAAAGGATTTATTTCTGCAAGGGAGCAGTCTTTATCCATAAACAATCTGTAAAAATTCCCAATAAACTGTGTGACGGATTTCTTCAGAGATGCTTCCAATTCGAGGGCAAAGGAAATCTTGGAAATCTGGAAAGGCCTCAATCCAAGACACGGATCTACCCATTCTTTGATAATCTTTTCAGGAGACTTTTTTGCAAGCTCCTCTATCTCCATTCCCCCTTCTTTACTCACAATGATCACAGGACATTCTCTGGCCCGATCTATAGTAATTCCAAAATACATCTCCTGAGCAATATCCACCGCCTCCTCAACGAGCACTCTGCGCACGAGTTTCCCTTCGGCACCGGTCTGAGGGGTCACCAACTTCGTGCCTAACATGGCTTTGGCCACCTCTTCCACCCCAGTTGGAGAATCGGCTGTTTTGATACCCCCACCTTTGCCCCTCCCACCAGCATGGATTTGGGCCTTTACGACAAAACGGTTGCCACCGATTTTGGAAGCCGCCTCTTTTGCCTCTTCTGCTGTCTGTGCAACACTTCCTTTAGGTATCGGAATGTTATAGGCTCCCATTATCTGTTTTGCTTGATATTCATGAATCTTCATAGACAATCCCCATTCTCACTCATCTCATGATTTGTATGATAATATCCTTATGTGAACCTTATCTAACAGTTGCATAAGTAATGTTGCCAGAGGCAGGTGGGTGTGCTGGAAAACTTTATAGTCGATAAGACCCGACCACGGGCGGCTCCTTTGAACGTCATACTACTCAGTATCCAAGAATATTGCAAAGGTCACCTTAGGTGAAATCGTATGTTACCTATAAGATTATCAAAAGAACCGCATTATAAAGTTTTGGAAGCACACTCACCTGCCGATTGAATGCAACGTGAAGGTTTATTCAAAAACTCCTTCTTTCTGCAGTTGCTCATACTCCTCTTGGGAGAAACCAGCTAATTTCCTATAGACATACTCATTGTGCTCACCGATGAGGGGACCGGACATTCGCAACTGGGGAGGTACCTTTGATAATCTGAACGAGGGCAGTTGAAGGTGGTACTTGCCTATCTCAGGATGTTCCATCTCGGCCCAGAGATAGCGATTCAGATGTGGATCTTCATACATCTCCTTCGGATTCTTCACCACTGCTGATTCCACTCCAACGGATTGCAGCTTCGCCACGACTTCTTCAGGGGTGAATTTCGATGTCCACTCACCGATCAACCTTTCTAACTCTTCTTCACTCCGTTTCCTGCCCAGTAGCGTATTGAATCTCGAATCCTTTGTCCAATCCGGCTCGCCCATCACATGGCATAATTTTCTCCATTCGTCATCCGTAAAAACGGCGATCACACACCATCGATCCTCCCCTCGGCACGGAAATGCTCCATGAGGGGCAGCATAATCACATCGATTACCATTCCTCCCTTGAACCCGTCCATTTACAACATAATCCAGTAAGGTTGGAACCAAGAACTGAATACCCGCCTCAAACTGGGCAACGTCGATATACTGCCCTTTTCCTGTTTGACGCCGGTACTCAAGGGCCGAGACCAAGGCGATTGTACCATAGACGACCCCAATGAAATCAATATAGGGCCCATAGAGAATTAATGGATCTCGGTCAGGCCATCCAGTGAGATGAGTGAATCCGCTGAGGTGAGTCAAATGAGAGCCCATCCCAGGGTGCATCGCATAGGGTCCGGTCTGCCCCAGATTGCAGGTGCCGAGCATAATAAGATCGGACTTGATCTTTCTCAACTCTTCATAGTCCAGACCCTGCCTTTTCATGACACCAGGAGTGAAGTTTTCAGTGACCACATTAGCCCAATTCTTTACAATTCGTTTAGCGACCTCCGCCCCCTTCGGATGTCTCAGGTTGAGCGTAATTCCATACTTGTTATGACTGTAGATTGCAAAGTCATATCCACGATTGATTCCGGGCTTGTTGTCTTTAAAGGGAGGATACAACCTGTATTGATCAGGCCGGGTATGTGATTCGACATGAATGACCTCTGCTCCGTAGTCCGCCAGATAGGTAGAGATGAGGGGGCCGGCAACGATCTGCCCAAACTCCAGAATCTTTACATTCTCGAAAATTCCGCATCCTTCCATATATCTGCTCCCTTTTTATACATGTCGACATAAAACAGCCCGGTCAGCTCAGCCCTGAAGGACTGAGTTACAGAGCCTTATCAAGGCTGTAACTCAAGGCTTTAGCCTTGATTAATCAGTACTGATTCATGACGTTGTGTATAGTTTAGATAATGTTCCCCTGTTTTAATATGACCAGCTCATTATCAGATATTCCCAGTTCGTTCACATAAATCTCGCGATTATGCTCGCCGATAAGAGGAGCTCGGCGTTGAATCCCAACAGAAGATTCCGAAAACTTCGCCCAAGGTCCGGGATAGGTGATCGTGGTACCCAGCTCTGAATGCTCTATTTTTTGCCATATCTCTCTCGCTCGAAGCTGAGGATTTTCTATGATATCCTTCGCTGTTGACACGGGGTAACCCATGATCCTCCTTTTCACTGCCTCCTCGAGGAATTCCATCTTAGTAAGCCCGCTGAGGAAGTTAGCCACGGGCTCCGTGAGCTGATCAAAATCTTCCTGGGTTGCCGGGCCTGGATCAAACTTATCCCAATCCTGGGCCTTCAACCACTCGGTGGTTATGCCCTTCTCCTCCATCCATTTCGCCGTTTCCTTATTGGTGATACCTCCTGACCTTGCCCCATAGATGAGCCAGCAGATGTAGCCATCCTTGCACGGATATGCGGCTGGCATCACTGCTCCGTGAATACTGCGGCCAGCAATGGCGTTCCCCACCCGCTTTGTCATCGTGCCATCGGCTTCCCAGTAAAAGGGAGCCGTGTCCGCAGACCAAGCTGCACTCGCCTGGGCAGAGACATCCACATGCTGTCCTTTCCCTGTCATCTGTCGATGGAAGAAGGCCATCAGCGTTCCAAGGGCTGCATAGGATCCAGTCCACACATAGGATACCGGAATGCTGGTTCGAAGTGGAGGACGATCAGTATCACCCACGAGATACATACAGCCGCTCATGGCCATAATCCCGATATCAGAGGCTTTGTAATTCTTGTAAGGACCTTCCTGTCCAAAAGGAGTGATTGAAGTCATAATGATTTTTTCCTTTGTCATCTGGCTGAGCATGGAGTAACCCAACCCCAGCGTATCCATGTAGCCCGGAGCAAAGGATTCGATAAGAATGTCCGCAGTCATAATGAGCCTTTTGAGTATTTCACGGCCATCTGCGGTTTCAATGTTTAACGTGATCCCTCTTTTATTATTGTTGTAGGCAAACCAATAAAGACTTTTCTCTGGATGGGGAATATCCTGATAAAAGGGACCGATATTCCGGGAAGGGTCTCCGCCCGGAGGTTCCACCTTAATGACGTCTGCTCCTAAATCGCCCAGGATTTTCCCACAAAGGAAACCCAACTCATTACTGAGATCAAGAACCCGGCAATCTTTGATCAAATTTTTCTCTTCCATGGATCCATCCTCTT
>Ga0315289_10009678_pt1 | contig 13856 bp, 13 predicted proteins | sample YL17G11_40_MG_FD_203452 | JGI IMG/M metagenome (GOLD analysis project Ga0315289, IMG submission 203452) | Sediment microbial communities from Yellowstone Lake, YNP, Wyoming, USA - YL17G11_40 | ecosystem: Environmental > Aquatic > Freshwater > Lake > Sediment | place: USA: Wyoming | collected...
CTACTTCTCTTGCTTGCCATACATTAGTCACCTCTCAGGTACAACATAGCACTAACACTCGAATAAGCAACTTCCGACAATGCGAGCCTGGGCTTCGAGTGGTAGTAGTGAGTTGCAGGTGCCTACCGTAGATACCCTGTTGATGAGTGGGAGTGGTATCCGTCGGGTGCTGCAACGATTTCTCCACAAGTGGTGCATCGGAAGATCGTTTAGCGTAGGTCTCGGTATTCGAGCCGAGTGAATCGCCCATGTTGATGGCTACCAAGGCGACTCGGACCTATCAATGGCGGGATTGCGAAAGACATACTCTGAGCGGTGCGGCAAGTGATCTAACATCACGACGAGTGAGCTTGTGACTTTCAAGCGCCTTGCTCTACTGCCTTTCTCTGGCGTAATTGTGACGGTTCCTTGCTGAGAGTTGATGTCAACCCATCTAATGTTCCATGCCTCACCAGCACGAGCACCAGTCTCCTTCAACAGTTGAAGGTAGACAACGGTCTTCTTGCCGACACCAGAAATTAGCTGATCAACTTCGCTCTCCATTGGGATGAATGGGAGCGTGTCAACAGGCACATAGTGGGGTTTGTCGAATGGAATCCGTTTGTACGTGTAGAACCTTGCGAGATGCTGAACAATGAGAGCCTTACGTGCCTCACTCACCTTTGCGCCTGCCAGGTAGCATTTCGTAGACTCTGGCACTGGCAGGTCAGCCCGTCTGGCGACAGACTTCAAAACCCTTACGCAACCCCGAACCGTCGAGTCCCTGTAACCCTGCTTCCTCATCTACAGGGCAAAGGAAACAATCTCTCCCACGATGCTTTGAGACAACGGTGGATTTGTCAAAAAGTGCGGGGGGTGGGATTCGAACCCCCCGTACCTGTTGCGCTTGACTCCGCGGACACAGGATGATTGTCATTGGGTAAGCTTTCCTCGTCGTCCTCGGTCAACAAACCACGCACGGGCAGTCATGATGTGTTTCTTCAAGATTAGGATGATCCTGCGGGTTGGGACAGAATGTGTTCTCGTTCTGACGCCCCGGGTAATTTGCGACATAGACGTACCCAAGTCCCGCCTCCTTTGCGACTTTGTAATGGTGCTCTAGGACGCTGGATGATGTCGGCGCGGTCGGGTCAGCGTCCCTGCCGATTTACCGTTTTTCGATTCCACATTCAATTGGTTGCGCCTTCCTCGGAGTGAGCCGGATACTCTAGTTTGCTGAGAACTTCGTGTTCCTCCGCCAGCATTGTCTGGATCAGGTTCGAAGGGTCGACGGCTTCAGCCGTCCTCTCAGCCGGGTAGACCCAGCTCCCCAAGGCCTGTGGGGCAGCGCCACCCTATATAGCTCATGTGATCCTGATGGCTGTGGAATTAATATCCTTGGTCCACCGCACGGAGACGCGAAAGAATGGAGCAAGTCCTCAAGATTGAAGATTTGGATGTTTCTTATTACTCTTATCGAGGCGTAGTTCGCGCCCTGAACCGTATCTCTTTCGACGTTAGACGACAGGAGACAGTGGGTCTTGTGGGCGAGACCGGCTGCGGGAAATCTACCGTTGGATTATGCATTGTTGGTCTCATTCCCAACCCCGGCAAAATCGATAGTGGAAAGATACTATTGGATGGGGAGGACCTTGTGCAGAAGAGCAAAGAAGAGATGAGAGAGTTGAGGAGAACTAAGTTGGCTCTTGTTTTTCAGGATCCCTCTACATCGCTCAACCCAGTTCTGAGAATGGGGAACCAGCTGGCGGAGGCTTTGAGGATCAAGAAGGGGATCGGCAACAAGGAGGCAAAGGAAATCGCAATCAAGTTGCTCGCCAAGGTAGGCATCACAAACCCCAAGGTGGCCCAGCAGTTTCCCCATGAGCTCAGTGGAGGGATGAAGCAGCGGGCGCTGATCGCCATGGCTTTGACGGGGAATCCCGAACTGTTGATCGCCGACGAACCCACATCGTCCCTTGATGTGACGCTTCAGGCGCAGATAATGGAGCTGCTGGCGGAGCTTGGAAAGAAAGAGAAGATGGCCTTACTGCTTATAACCCACAACATGGGGTTGGTTTCGCAGTACTGCGAGAGGGTGGCCGTCATGTACGCTGGTCACATCGCAGAAGTGGGTGACACAAGGAGCGTCCTAAAGTCCCCTTCACATCCATACACTCGGGGTCTGTTGGCTGCCGTCAAGCTCGCGAGCAGGAATGAGTTGACGTCGATACCGGGGACGGTTCCTGACCTGATTAACGTGCCTCCAGGGTGTCCCTTTGCTCCCCGATGTAGCTATGTGATGGATATCTGCACTAAAGTGAGACCCGAACTTGTGCACATACAAGGGACACAGTATGCGGCTTGTCATCTATACGGAAACCGGGGCCCGGCCAGATGACTCTGCTCAAGACCGAGAAGCTTCAGATGTACTTTCCGATTAGAGGAGCTATTCTCAACAGGTCAAAATCTTATGTGCGCGCTGTAGACGGGATAAGCTTCGAGATAGAAAAGGGCGAGACGTTCGGACTGGTCGGAGAGAGCGGCTCCGGTAAGACAACGGTCGGTAAACTTCTCCTGAAGATCTTAAAACCAACGGGAGGGCGGATCTATTTTGATGGCGTGGACATCACCAAGCCAAGCAGGAAGCAGATGAAAGAGCTCAGGACGAAGACGCAGATGGTCTTTCAGAACCCCTACTCCTCGCTGAATCCCAGGAAGACCATAATGCAGATCCTGAGGGATCCTTTCAGGATTCACAGGCACATGTCCAACAGCGATGCCGAGCAGCGGGTTCTAGCATTACTTGAGATGGTGGGTCTCAGTGCCGAGCATGCCAACAGATATCCCTACGAGCTCTCCGGAGGGCAGAGACAGAGGGTAGCAATCGCGAGGGCGATAGCTCTCAGCCCCGAGTTTGTCTTCCTCGACGAGCCGACCTCTTCGCTTGACGTCTCTGTGCAGGCGCAGATACTCAGGATCTTCGTCGAGCTGCAGGAGAAGCTGAGACTCACAGCCCTCTTTGTGACCCACAACATCGAGGTCATCAGATGCGTCGCAGACAAGGTGGGGGTTATGTATCTCGGAAAGTTGGTGGAGATAGGGTCGAACAAGGAGGTCTTCTCAAACCCGTTGCACCCATATACTCAGGCGCTATTCTCCGCCGTCCCGGACATCGACCCCGACATCAAGAGAGAGAGGATAATGCTGCCCGGAGAGATCTCCAGCGCAGTCGGAACCCTGCCAGCTTGCCGGTTCTTCAATCGTTGTCGGCTGGCACGAGAGGGGCTCTGCGACGTAGTGGAGCCAGAACTACGCAACATCGGAAATCACCATTTCGTTGCGTGCCACATCGTAAAGTAGGTCCCGACAAGAAAACACGGGTCGATCAGCTCTCGATGGCTAATTAAAACCCGAATCCCTCTTTCGGTGCAATAGATCAGCTCTCCAAACCTGGAGAGTTGACTATTGCATCGCTCTCCTGAGCTGAGGATCGAGCGCGTCCTGCAGACTGTCACCGATGATGTTGAAACTCAGAGCCACGATGATGATCACTATCCCGGGAACTATGGCCATCAAAGGACTCTCGATCAGGAAGGCATAACCATCTGCGACCATGATTCCCCAGTCGGCGGTGGGGGGCTGGACTCCCACCCCTATGAAGCTGAGTCCGGCGAGTGAGACTATCGCGTTCCCCATCATAAGGCTGCTCCACACGATTACCGGCTGTATCGAGTTGGGCAGTATCTCTCCAAACAATATCCTGAAGTTGCCTTTCCCGACCACTTTAGCTGCCGTAGTGTAGTCTTTCTCCTTCTCCAGCAGGACTACGCCCCGCATTATCCTCGCTATCGTGGTCCAGCTGACGAGCGAGAGGGCGATAAATGCCGCAACCGGACCTCTTCCCATGATGTACGCGAAAAGGATTGCCAACACTATGCCAGGAAACGACATTACGATATCAGTCATCCTCATTATCACCTCGTCGACGACCCCTCCGAAGTAACCCGCTATCGCGCCAACGGGAAGTCCTATGGCGACGCTGAGGACCACGACAATGACCCCGATCAGCAACGAGATCTGTGACCCCCAGATGAGTCGGCTCAGGATGTCTCTGCCCAGCCCATCGAGGCCGAGGGGGTGGGCGAAGCTGGGTCCCTCCAGTCTTAGGGCGAGCATCTGTGCATTCGCGTTGTACGGCGAAAGGTATGGGGCGAATATGGCTACGACAAAGGAACCAATGACCACGCCCACGGCTACCATCGTAATCTTGCTACCCCTCATCATCCTGAGGGTGAAGAGCAGCTCCCGGAAACGCGCGCTCGTGGGCTCCTTGTTGTCACTCAACCGTATCGAATCCTCGGGTCGATCACCGCGTATACAAGGTCGACGATAAGATTTAAGATCGCAATTATGAAAGCGTCAATGAGAACGACCCCCTGCAGAGCTGGGTAATCGCACGCGAAAATCGCCTGGACCATGTACTGTCCGATTCCGTTCCAGTTGAAGATTGTCTCTATCAGAACCGCGCCGGCGAGGAAACCACCTACCAACAGCCCAATATAGGTGGTCATAGGTATCAGGGCGTTGCGAAATGCATGTTTGTAAATCACGGCTCTTTCCTTCAGCCCTTTCATTCTTGCAGTCCTGACGTAGTCTGAGGTTATTGCTTCGAGCATGGACGATCTCAGCAACCGCATCGTCGCGGCGGCGCCAGTTAGGGCCAGCGTTATTCCTGGAAGGATGAGATGGATCAGGGCATCGAAGAATTCTGGGGTGTTATGCGCCAGTAGGGTGTCGATTGTGTACAGGCCGGTCACAAACGGCGGAGGGTTGAACTGAGGACCAAGCCGTCCGATACCCACTAGGCCAAACTCTCTGAAGAAAATCAAGAGCAGAACAATCGCTACCCAGAATGATGGGGCAGAGAAGCCTATGATCGCGAAGATTCGCCCAAAGTGGTCAAGAATCGAATTCTTACGAGTCGCTGAAACTACTGCCACTGGGATTCCGATAAGGAGCGTGAAAATCAGCGCGACTATGGAGAGTTCGATGGTGGCGGGCAACCTGCTTACGAGGTCCGTCACGACCGGTCGCCCGGTATTGAATGACACGCCAAGGTTGCCCTGAAGCGTGGTTTTCAAGTAGTCAACGTACTGAACCGGAAGCGGCTGATCGAGACCCCAGGCTAAATAGAGCTCCTTTACGACCGCTGGGTCGATCCCCGGGTGCATGCCGATTATCACCGCGACCGGATTGCCGGGAATGAGCCTTGCGATAAGGAACGTCAGCGTAACCGCTCCCCACACCACAAGAATCATCAGGAGTACCCTACGGGTCACGTACCACCAGAAAGCCAATGCTGCGCCCATGACCAGGGACGCATAGATTCTTACTAAAAGACTTCCTATTGCACGAATTGCGAAGGTCTGGATCCGAAGGCTGGAACAGGGCCGTTAACCGTTGCCAACATCGTCCTAGAATCAGCCCTTCATCGAAGCAGCAAGGAAACTGGGACTTTCCAATACTCACATAGTTCTTGTAGAACTGCTCCCTAATATCATGCCGTACACAATGATCAATTTTATCTTCATGGTTCAAGGGGTGCTCAATGCAGCGGTCGGACTCTACTACCTAGACATCTTGCCTTACACTTCTTCAAATTGGGGAGTCATGCTGAATAGCGCATTTCTTCAGGGTGAATATATGAACCCTCAGGGATATTTGACTTTCCTTTCGCCTCTAGTAGCGCTCACCCTCCTCACTCTTGGTCTGATATTACTGTCAATTGGACTTGAAGAAATCTTCAACCCAAGGTTGAGAACCGTTCTTCCTCCTCAAGAAGAAGAACCCCTGCCCAAGAAATTTCTCTGATGTAGTGGGCGCGTGCTCCGCGTTGATGAGGTACGTCCTTTTGGACCACGAAGCGAGACTTGCGAGGTTCGAGCAGAGAACCGAGGCGATGACGCGCGCCGTCGCAACCATTCCAGGCGTGAGCGCAAGGAGTGTCCCCGCAAGTCCGGGGCACTACAGGCCTGCGAGCATCCCGAGAGTCGAGGTTGACGTGTCAGGGACGGGTCTTGGCTCCGGAGAGGTGCTGAAGCGGCTGCGCGAGGGAAACCCGTCCATAAGGTTGTATGAACTGAAGAACAAGGTGTACATCTCTCCGCAGTGTCTCAGCGAGGAGGAAGATGCCGTGGTTGTGGAACGGCTGAGGAGTGCACTGCTGGGTAACAACGCCGCTACTTGATCGTCAAGGCTGCGCCTGCGTCTCTCCCTCGCCACGCGGTCGAGACCTTCAGAGCACGACCTTTCCAGCGCGGACGACGTGCATCGGGACGAGCTTCTTGGTCGCCGTGCGACCCTCGCCCGACGAGTCTATCAGCGGGAACCTGCCCTCGCTCAGCTTGAAGAGCGCCACGTCCGCGCAGGACCCCGGCTTGAGGGTCCCGAACCTCTCCTGGCTTTGAATCAGTGAGGCAGGGTTCCAGGTGCTCGCGCGTATGACGTCCTCGAGGCTCATTCCGAGGTGCAAGAATTTGGTCATGGTCGTGGGCAGGTCGAATACCGGGCCTGCGATGTTCCCGGCCCAGAGGTCGGTGCTTATGCTAAACGGAGCAAGTCCCTCCCTGAGCGCGATCTCGGCCACCCTCCACGAGAAGCTACCCAGGCCGTGACCGACGTCCAGCTTGACTCCCCTCCTCACCGCTTTGAAGTAGTCGGGCTTGACCTTTCCGTCTTCCACGAGGCTGAGCAGACCTGCCTCGGGAACGGCCCAGTTTCCGTAGGTGTGCGTGATCACGTCGCCCTTCTTCACATACTTCAGGCAGTCCGGCATGAACCGGTTCTCGATCATGAGCATGCAGCCGGCCTTGTCGGCAGCCTCCCTGGCCAGCGCCATTCCATTTATCCTGTGATGGGCCCACTTGATCCCCACTATCACGGAACGGTTCTGCTTGATCGTCTTCACCGTGTTACGCATGTTGACAAACAAGGGGATGTACTGTTCGTTCATGGCAGTCGTGAGTTCCGCCCACAGGCGGTCGATCTCTTGTGGGCCGCTCGAGCCCGTGAGGTACACCATCCCGGGCGACTCGATGTTTATGAGGGCAAACATTCGGATCCTGCTCTTGTCGAGGACGAATTTCCTGAATGACGGAAAAAGAATCTCGCCGGTGGAACCCGCATCTACGACAGTGGTGGTGCCCTTCAGAAGGCAGGCGCGGTCTGCATCGATGCTCACCCTCGTCACGTCACGCGCCGTATGCGCGTGCAGGTCGACCAAGCCTGGAGTCACCAGCATGCCAGAGGCGTCGAGAACCCTCTTTGCATTCCCTCCAGATATCCTTGCTTCGACCGCCGCGACCCTCCCGCGTGAAACTGCGATGTCCCTCCTTTCGTTGATCTCCTGGGCGGGGTCGACGACCAGTCCCCCCCTTATCACGAGGTCGTACAAACGTGGGTACTTCCTTGGCGCTTTATCTAAACGCTCTGTCAAGTTAAGGTTTTGAGTTCTTGTTCGATGAGGTTCGTGAGCGTTTCATATTCTGTGGCTCCGGTGGGGTTGACTGGAGTTTTCCTTAGGGTTTGGTGGCGTCGGATGAAGCTGTAGTAGAAGGCGCAGAGGCTCAGCCAGGCTTTCACATGATTCATAGGGCATCGGAGTCTACGGCATGGGAAGTAATCGTCGAAGCTCTCGATACGGTCCTTGAAGCTTTGGATCGTCCTTTCCACGTAGCCTCTCAGGTCGTCACCGTAGATCTGATGCCTCAACCCCAGCGAGCGGCATGCGTCAGGATACCACGTAGCCCCATCCGAGTAGACAGGCTTCACCCCGTACTTGGCTTTCAGCTTGGATAGGATAAGCTCGGCCACGAGGATATTCCTATGCCTCGACACATAGACGCCGAGAACCTTCCTCCTGTACGGGTCAACGGCTATGCCAATGGCCCCCATATGCGACAGTGAAAAAAATCGTAATGATGAGCAAAGATGCTGTCTATGTCTAAGCCTGCACCTGTGATACTTGAAGCACTTAACGAACCTGAGGAGGAAGATTTTTTTTTGAGGAGGAAGGTCCTATAAAAGGTGGTTAAAACCCCGTTCAATGGCTACTTAAGCTTATATCCGAATGAAGAGCCTTAACTATCTTCTCAGGGGAATAAGAAATGAAAATTCTACCTAACAAAAAAGCGATAACACGAATGCAAGGCGTACTGATCATAGTAATCCTCGTCGTCATTGCAGCAGTAGGGATCTATGCCACAATGCCACCTGCCGGTCCAGGACCGACCCCCCCTCCCGCCACCACCTCTACGACAGGGTCGGTGTCTACGTCCGTGTCTACGAGTGGGGGGATACCTCCGAATACGCTCATAATAGGAGAGGTCGGTCTGACGTGGGGGGCCAACCCTATTGGCACTGATATCACCATGATGTGGCCGACGGCGAGCTCGTGGCCCGTCCCGGTGTACGAGCAGCTCTTCCAATTCGATCCTGCCCAGATGAAGAATGGAGAGTACGAGTTGGTACCATGGCTCGCGGAGAGCGCTACAGCATCTGCGGACGGGACAACTTGGACCATATCCCTCCGACAGGGAGTTCGCTTCCATACAGGGAACGTAATGACGGCCACCGATGTACAGTATTCACTCAATAGGTTTATCTTTTTCAACGACTATCCATTAAGTGTCACTACCTATCCGGGATACGGGCTCGGGTACCGCGCTTCCTTTGCCTCATTCAAGAACGTGAGCGTCGTGTCACCATACCAGATCAAGGTCACGTTGAATTACCCTGACGCAACGTTTCTCCAAGAACTCGCCTCCCCTGGCGCGAGTATCGTTGATATGAATGTGCTCGAGTCCCATGCCGTAAGAACAAGCAACTCCAGTGATCATGGTTTCGCCTGGTTCAACGCAGGTCAAGACATGGGAACTGGACCGTTCATGTTGACGTCCTTCACCCTGCAACAGAGAGCAGAACTTACGAAGTACACCCAGTACTGGGGCGGAATCTACAACACCAACACGCCTATACAGAAAATAATTTTCATACCAATTGCCGACGCCACGACAGGTAGATTTGCACTCGAAAGTGGACAAATCAACATCCTTGATAACGCAGGCGGCCAAGTGGTCAATGCCATTTCGCAGACAGGGCGCTTCAACATCCTTACCACGCCAGGATTCGGCAGAATAGGCCTTTACTTCCATCCAGCCGGACCTCTCGCGGACTGGAGAGTGAGGCAGGCAATAAAATTCGCCATCGACTACAATGGACTAATTAGTGCCTTCACATACGGATACGACATTCCCAATCAATCACAGTTCTACAAAGGAATGCCGGGATGGCAGGAGTCAGCCGCGACCTATTATTCAAGTAAGGCACCCGACATCACACAAGCAAAAGCACTACTCGCCGAAGCAGGATATCCTAATGGTTTCTCCACCGACATTTTTGTGTTGCCAAATCCGGTTTACGGGGTTAACGCTAAGGATTGGGCAACGGTGATACAGTCGGACCTTGCCAAGGTAGGTATCAACTTGAAGGTCAATGTGGTGTCCACGGACGCATATGTTGCGATGGCGGTAAACCTCACACAAACAGGAATGCTCCTAGTACCAAGCAGCCTCGTGATTTTCAGTCCGCAGTCTAATTTTGATCAGACTCTCGGAAGCGGGAACACAGCGTTCATCGGCTGGAACGCCGCGTCCGAAAAGGGGCCAAACATCGACTTCACCTACCTGTATCAGACGTGGAATAAATCAAAGACTGAGACCAACCCGACACTGCAAATCCAGGAAATGCAGACAGTGGACGAGTACATCCTGAAGTACGGATGCCTCACCCCTATTGTCCAGATCGGCACCAAAGTTGCGTATGCAACGAACATTCAAGGACTTGTCTGGAATTCTGTCAACGCGTCAATTGATACAACATACGTGACTATCTCATAGAAGAGACCGCTTTACAGAGTGGTCTCCGTCCCCCTTTTTATTATTCTACGACGAAATCTACCTCCTCAACCATGTGAAAGCGTTTGAGAGAGATGGATGGCGTTGTACAGAATGCCCCGAGAGAATGGGCTTAGTTGCCCACCATATCGAACCTGTTCCCGTCGGCAAAGTTTTAGCACATGCAAGCTTCTTTAAAGTTGCGCTTTATCCACGCTCTAGACGCACTATGCATCCTGATCGCTACCATAGATCGCTCTCAGAGCGGGAAGCAGTTTCTCGCCATACATTTTCAAGAACTTGCTGTGATCTTGGCTGTTGCATGACAAGTAGACATGCCCAAAGCCGAGCTTGACCCATTCTTCAATAGGTTTGATGAAGTCTTCGGCACTTGTGCAGACCAATAGGCGTTCTCCAATCTGCTTGTCGCTTACGTTTCTACCCAGCTTGTCTATCTCTCTCGGGTCATATATCGGTTGACTGAAGGCTGCGGACGAAAAGCCTCCGGCCCAGTATCTGCTCGTGGATATGGCTTTGTCGTAGTCTTCATCATACGCTACACCCAAACCCAGAATCTTCTTAACGGCATCATGGCGCCTTCCGCCTTCTCTCGTTCCTTCCTCAAGTGCGGGAAGCAGAATGTGGGTGTAGTCATGGTGAGACGCCGTTGTTATGAAAGCGTCTGCGTACTTGCCTGCTAGTTTTGCTACTCTAGGACTGAGGTCGGCTGCAATACACAGATCCACAGGTTTTTCGGGTTTGGTGTAGAGGTTTGCTTGCCTTAGTGAGAAATACTTCCCTTCGAAATCCACAAAGCTTTCGTTCCAAAGGAGCCTGATGATTTTGATTGCTTCTTCCAGCCTTTCGATTCTTTCCCTGGCGTGGGGCCATTCGCACCCAACAGGGATCTCATTCATGGCTTCGCCAGCCCCTAAGCCCATGACTATTCTGCCCGGGTACAAAGTGCCCAAGGTAGCGTAAGCTTGGGCCACGACGGCGGGATTGTACTTTGTTATGGGAGCCGTTACTGCACAGCCGATCTTTGACCTCTTGGTCCTCTCGGCAGCAGCAGCCATCCAGACCCACGCAAGACCGCATCCGCGAGAGCCCTCGTGAGCGAATGGATGAAAATGGTCGCCGCACCAGATGGTATCAATGCCATATTTGTCAGCCATTACTGCATAATCCAGCATCTCGGAGTCTGAGTGGGGTCCTACTGCAGCATAATATCCAAGTTCAATCATCGAAAATCACCAATCTTGATACTCCCTGATAAATAAGTTCCTCCTCGCCGGTGAAGGATGGAAGGAAGCGAAACGAAGGTAAGTCAGGCCTTCTCGATCCTCAGCTTCATCGGACCCTTGTCGTGAACCTTTTGGCTGGCCTTGGCGAAACCCTCGATCTTTCCATCGAATCGGGCGAAGAGATTCGCCGCCGCCTCCCTGAGTGAGAGATCCCTCACCCTGACGTACCTTCCGTAGATGAAGACGATCTCGAAGTATTCGGTGTTGTCCTTGAGATACTTGTTCTCCCCCCACATGCTGTAAAAGTAGAGCACGTCGCCAGGAACCATGCCGTAGACCCAGTTCTCGGGTTCCAGCTTTATCATTCTCTTCCCACGGAGTACGATGGCCGACTCGTTGCCGGACATCATGGCGTGCATCAGATAGCCCTCGATTGGAAGCGCCCTGAGCATGGCTCTGCAGGTCTTGGGGGCTTCGCTCTCAAGGAGAGTCGCGGTCGTCTCAAATTTCTCGCTCGGTATTGAGATTCTTATCTTCGTCATTATGTCGAATCAGGACAACGGGTAGTGAGAACCCGTAATTATGGTTTTGAGCGAGCCACCAGCAATGATTGGGGACGGAAGACAAGTGATGCACCGGTGTTCGCGGTGGAGACGGCGAGAGATCAGATGTACACAGAGGTGAGTTTTGTCTGGACTCACCTGTTTGCGCAGCCTTTCCGCCTCAGTCGATCTTCTTAGTTCACCGGTCGGATAGCGCACAACTACGGGCATGGAATAAGCGTCTGTCGTCCCAGGCCAGTGCGAGCGCAACTTTCCAGTCGTCACTTCCGGCTTCTGATCTCCACTTATCCTTGCATACAGGCGAAAAAGGTCAGCCCATTCACGCTCATCACATTCAAGCACCTTGGCCTGCGGCGTCCAGCCGGTGTAGCCCGTCTCCTCCTGGAGAAACGCCATATAGTCATTCGCGAATCGGTCAATGGCAGTGTCTTCATTGCACTGTTTGCGTAGACTCATTTCCTCACCTCCTCGCGTCCGGTTATCCGGTCCGAAGACACGCGCTCACATCGAATTGGCAGATTGGGGGTTCTCGATGGCGGGCTTGTTCGTTCACTCAGGATAGGAGCCTCCAGCCGTCAGGGTCGTACCTATGAATTCGGGCCTTCGCGTCTACGCCGATCAGGCTAATTCCTTTCCGTTGAAATACCCGCTTGCGTAGCTTCTTGGCAACCCGCAGAGTCGTCACAAGTACCGCCCCACTGTACCTGTTACAAACGGCTTCATAGCACTGTCCTACTCCGCGGGTGATGTCGTCACGTGGAGACTTCACTTCGATGGCAATTCGTTCGCCATCAGGACCGATCATGAGACCGTCCACGATTGCATTTCCGGCTCTTACAGGTTTCATGGCTACCTTGTAGTCGCGCGACCGATAGTGTCTTGCTACCGCCCATCTCAGCCATCGCTCATTCGTCAATGCCTTGCTTCACTTCCGTTTCCTGAACAACTGGACATCGTCAATCTCTGTTACGTACTCGAACCCGCTCTCTACTAGCTCCTTTGCTTCCTGAACGTTCTTTGCGACCTTGCAGATGAACTCGTCATTGTCGAATGTGACGAGGTGCGTGTACACCAAGGTGTTCTTGATGCTTCGATGTCCCAGCAGCTGCATGACGTGGAGTATGTCTTTGGTTCGGTGGTACTCCATTGTGGCCTTGAAATGACGTAATGTCTTGAAGGTTACTTGTTGAATTCGAGGATTCTGCAGCCCGTCTGCAACTTTGCGTCGTTGGTCGTCGTATGTTCTTCTGAAATCGTCGAGGGACTCGACCGGGTCGAGTTTCGGGTCGTGGAATATGAGCGTCCATTTCCTCGGTTGATGGTTCACCATTGCCAACAGAGTGTCTGAGACTTTTCTCTCTCTGGGTCTGCTTCCTTTCTCTGGAGTGATTCTTATGCAGTGCCTCGCTGAATCTAGGTCTATCCAGCGGAGGCTCCATGCTTCTCCGGGTCGTGCAGCCGTTTCCTTTATCACTTGTAAAAAGGCGGCGACTTTGCTGCTGGTTCCGGCGATTAGTTGGTCAACTTCGGTTTCTGAAGGTATGAAGGGTATGGTTTCGATCCTCTTGTAATGTGGTGCCTGGAAGGGGATTCGTTTCCACTTGTAGAACCTTGCCAGATGCTCTGTGACGGTCTGTTTCCGGTTGACGCTGAGCTTGGCTGTGGCTAGGTAGCCTTTCACGGATTCCGGGTCGAGCAGTCTGGTTCGTCGGGCGACGGCTTTGAGGGATCGGACGCATGTCTTCACGGTGGAGGACCTGTAGCCCGCCTTCTGCATCCAGAATCCGAAGGATATGATTTCTGACAGGGTTTGGGGTTCGATTTCTTGGATATATCGGGATCCGATGCGGTGGGTGGAGCTCAAAGTGCGGGGGGTGGGATTCGAACCCACGAAGGCCTACGCCACGGGATGGCTCACCCGCGCTGTTGGCTTGGTCTTGAGTTTGGCGCGCGTGGTCAGGACGCGACCCGCCCATCTAGCCAGACGCACTTTGACCTGGCTCTGGGACCCCCGCATCCCACAAACACGAGCGAACGATCTACTTCACTTAAAGCCTTACGCCGTGGGGCTCACGTCATTGAGGGCTCGCTTATGTCTCCGAAAGAGGGCCCTCTTT
>Ga0315289_10009679_pt1 | contig 13855 bp, 28 predicted proteins | sample YL17G11_40_MG_FD_203452 | JGI IMG/M metagenome (GOLD analysis project Ga0315289, IMG submission 203452) | Sediment microbial communities from Yellowstone Lake, YNP, Wyoming, USA - YL17G11_40 | ecosystem: Environmental > Aquatic > Freshwater > Lake > Sediment | place: USA: Wyoming | collected...
AACACACACACACACACCTTCGCTCGCCATATCGACCGGAGTGAATATGAAATTGCTCGGGGTGCTCGTTTAGAGTATATATACTGTTGTTTCTTTCGTATAAATGGATGATTATTTCAGGTTGTTTTAGTAAAGGGGGGTTAAATAATGGTTATTTTTTTATTGGTATAACACCTCTTCGAGCGATTTATCGAGCGTTTTTACTGTTACTTCGAGCACCTTGAGCGTTTATTGACGTTTTAAAGACCCCATAAATATTGGTTAATTAGGGGTAAAAATGGCATATTTTAATATATGTATAACAATGAATGTGTTTTTACAACACGACGATTGACGATGTATTAATCGACGATAGTTTTATTAATGCGTAAGCTATGGCTTGGTTGCGTAACCTACGCAGGAAAAAAGAAATTGACTAAGCTGACGAAGGAAGAGTATGAGGGTAAGATGCTTTTAAAGCCTTACTCGAAGGACAACCCGGATGGCGTGAAAGTCGCGTCCATGGGGAAGGTAGTGGTTCAGGTTCGGAAAGTGGAAAAGGTCAAGCTACCGAAGACGGGTGAAACTTGGCTGGTGACCTTCCGGGAGTACCCAGACGCCGCTCTAGCCATGAATAAGACCAACCTAAAGAAGATGGTTGAACTGCATGGCGAAGAAACTGACGATTGGTTGAAGGAAAAGGTCACTCTAACAGTTGTTCGGGCAAACAATCCGCAGGGGAAGGGCGAAGACGCTACTGTCGATTCGCTTCGCATAAAAGCCGCAGATTGGATCTACGGCGACGACGAGGGGGAAGAGACGCCCGATAAGGATGCCGGAGAAGCAACCGAGCAATCGAAGGAGCCCGACGCCGAAGAGGATAAGGTTAAGGAGATACAGGCTAGACGAAAGAGGTAAAAAAATTACCCTGATAATATGAAGATTAAACCCCATTTTTTAAGGCGTAATAATCAGGATAGGGGAGTAAGTGCGGATTAGTCCCCAGAACATTAAGCCGTATTTCTTCCCCCTGAAAAACAGGATAATGAGGAGTAGGAAGAAAATATAAAATGGCTCATAAAAGGATAATGGATAAAAGACGATTCACCCATTATACAAATATGTGTAAGATAAAATGTTATAGTTGTAATAAAGAAATAGAATTAGGCGAGTGGTATATCAGGAATAATTCATCTAGCTGTAATGTCAAATTATATCATATAAAATGTGCTAAAGGGTTGTTTATAATATGAAGGCTAAAAAGCATATAATGACTTATGGGAATTATACTATGCTAATGAAAAGAAAAAATTTCTCTGTTAAATGCCATCACTGTGGAAAAGCTATTAATAGGAAGGATGAATATATATCATGTTCAAAACACAGTAGTAGATTAAATACGTTTAAGATATATTGTGTTAACTGTGCCAAGGAGCTAAATATTATATGAAACATTCCCCATATCGTTTCACCTGTTTTTTCAACAAGCGAATAAAATGCGGTCAATTCAACCCTAGAATATACCGGAAAAGGGGGAGGATGCCTGAACCATGCCGGAGATGCCGATGCTACTTGAATCGCCCTCAACAGAATTTCGACTCATTTACTTCTAAAGACCTAAATATTCAGGGAGATGGGTATAAGACGGCTCATATTGGTGACTCAAAAAACATCAAAAAACGGTGTTGCACGAAAAACGCAAAAACGGAGCCTCAAAAAAGAAGCATTGAGTATCACAGTAGTCGGGGCGGAGAACATTATTCACATTTTACCGCCCGAAAATTATCAAGTGATAACACAGTATATAAAGGAGAATGAGCAGTTGATACCCTTCGGGTCGATTGGTCAGGGAAATAAGGCATTAAAAGTTTACGCCTTCAAAAATAACCGCGAATTGGTCTTCATTCGAATAGGAGATGAGTTTCTGTGCCTGAATCGCTTTAAGCTCAAAGAACTTAAGTCTCTCATAACTAAAGGGGCATGGTATATAGGGGCAAATGGCAAAAGGACGCGTAAATATGATTAATTTCAGCAAGCTTAAGCTAGACGTATATACGGGGCTGAAAAAATGAGTAATTCTAAACTTAAATCCCATGAATATTTACCGCCTCCAGAAGACATCCATGAGAGGAGAAATTACTATAACCAACAATTAAAAGATGAAGAAAATATGGATGAATTAGAGTTTAGGAATAGTGTGGATTCGGGTGAGCATAATATAAAATGCTTACAGTGCTATTTAATGGGGTTAAGATTCTGTGTTTACTGGTCTTATTCTAACCTATGTACGGAATTTGAGAAGAAGGAGGTAGAAAGAGCATTCATGGAGTTTAAATGAGATGATGCTGGATAGAGTAGAAATTAGGAAGAGATATTTAAATAGGGTTCTCTATGTATTAGATGCTAGGATTCAAACTGTTGGTGGGATAAGTAGCCGATTAAATGAGGATTATACTAAACATCGCATATTATGGGATTTAGACGAGTGCTCTTTTGAGGAGGCGATAAAATCATTTAGTGATATACAGGATAAGTATAATTTAGGTGAAATATCAATTCTCTCGGATAAGAATAGAAGCTATGGCGGTGTATGTAACACCGAGGTATCATTTAGGGAATTATTACATATACTTATAGATACGGAGTTAATTGACCCATTATATATTAGATATGCTTTAATTAGGCATGAAGCAATACTCAGATTAAGTAATAAAGAGGGTAGATTAGAAGATAGGCGGGTAATATGTGAGTTAAAGAGTAATTCTGATAGGAAAATTAATAATAAAGATTTTTATACTGTTGAATATGAGACTGGGTATAATAAATATGGTTTAAAGAGGGGCGATTATAGTAATGAGCAAAAAACAATTTAATAAACATCTTGGAAAATTAACTGAGAAATTCGCTATAAAAGTAGGTGGTAAAATAATATTAGGAATATATGAGGGAGATTTCATTACACATAAAACCAAGATTATAATAAATAAGGGGGAGAATAATATATGAATTTTGCGGTTGCATTTAAGAGGATGCCTGACCAATATAAGAGGGGAACGTTTCAACAAATATTAGATGGATTTAAGCAGTGGGCTCCACATCAGCCGGTAACTGATAAACAGGTTAAGTCTATGGGGATAGAATCAAATTATAAGAATGATAAATATATAGGAGATAAAGCGACTAATATACAGGTAAGGTATAAGAATAAGAAGGGTAATGTAATAATTAAGTGGAAGGATGCGGTTACGGGTATGTACATGAGGGGGGAGAATGATATATCAAGGATTCCTCACTGGAGAAAAAACGATACCGAATATAAGAGGGGAGTATTAACTAACCTTGAAACGGGTGATAAGCTAAAAATACGATATACTAGGGGAAAATATAAGGGACAATTAAAGACTAAAGATAAATGGTTATTGGTGGATAAGAGCGGTAAAGTTACCAGATTATATCCGAAAGAAAAAACATATAGGAAGGCTAGGAGAAGGCGATAAATGCATAAATATTATGGCGCATGTCAAAACTGTAAATACTTGAAAAAGCAGAGTGTAATAACCAGATTTGGAACGTGGTCCTTTAAATGCCTGATTTATGGTATAGGTAGGAATTTCGACTCAGAAAGTTGTGATAAATTAGAGGTTAATAAAAATGTCACTAATACCACTGGTTAACTGCTCTAAATGTTACAAGAGGTATAAAAATAATCCGAAAAATATACCATGCCGAAAGAAAGGCGGGTGTAACTATGGGGATAAAAGGAGTTGAGCAAACTCAAGATGATTTATCATGGTATGCCACTGAAACTATCTATTAATGGGGTTTTATTAAATTGGCGAGATTTAATAAAATATATGTTAGCGGATAAGAATGGATGCCTAGAATTTGATGGTTGGCGGTTCTCATATGATTATGGTGTTATGTATTTACGTGAGAGAAAGTATTGGAATTATTACATATCGCCAACTGGAATAAGGGGTAAAGTTATAGTGGATATAGGGGGAGGATGTGGGGAAACTGCTAAATTCTTTATCGAACATGGAGCTAGTAAAGTAATAGTGATAGAATCGAACCCAATATGTAAACCATACTTAGAATATAATTCTAAACACCATCCAGAATTAGGGTATTATATGATTAATTTTCACCCGTCGCAGCTTAACCATATTGCTTATGATTTATTGAAACTGGATATAGAAGGATATGAGCTGGAATTATTACCATATCTGAAATATATTAATCAAGATATTATTTTAGAGTCGCATTGTAATTATATTACGGATAAGTTCATTAAAGATGGTTTTGAACTGGTTAATGGTTTTAATAGGAATAAGGAGATTTATGGTGGAGTGGTCCAGTTATGCCGGTGGAAAAAATAGATGTATGCATAGTAACTAGGGATGGGAAAATTCCGAAAGGATTAGAAAATATACCTATTAATAAATTAATTATTAATGATGAAAGACCCATAGGAGTAGCTAGAAAGAGATGTGTTCAACAAGTTAAAACTCCTATATTTGCCTTTATAGATGATGATATGATTATAGACGAATACTGGTTTGATATATTATATTCAGTGATAAAGAGGGATAATATCGGTGCTGTATGGGGAATAATAACTGGGGAAGGCTATGGGTGGTTTAGTAAATACTCTCATGATAATATAGGATTCAAGGAATTAAAGTATGGTGAGAGATTCAATACTAATAATTGCCTGATAAAAACTGAGTTGGTAAAAGATTGGGTCCCTAGTTATGGTATAAATTGTTATGAGGATTTAGACCTCGGAAATCATATTATAGATAAGGGATACAAAGTGTTATTTATTCCATCAACGGCTATACATCATAAGGGATGGGGTGGATTAAAAAGGTCTGCTCTATGGGCTGGATATAGATGGGTTGAAGGATACCAGAATAGTAATAAAATAAGGGAATATATAAGAAGAATATTTGCACCATTTTTAGTAATGATATTAAAAGGAATACCAGTTTCAATATATGTATTTTATAGAAATTTCTGGTTTATAATTGGTATGATTAAAAGGGATATGGGAAGATAGAATGGTGAATAATCAGGAAAAGGGGATAATATGTCTAATAGTTACATTATTATTAACTATACTAACTTATATTGGATTATATTTAAGCGGGTATTTTGGAGAACATTTATTAGATTATGGTATGTGGACCTACAAATATTTACCTGAAAAATATATGTTTTATGGCTCAATAATATCCGGATTAATTGGATATACATACCTCTATGGTGAACCGGAAAAGGATTTCAATAAGTACGTGGCACTACCATCAATTATATTATTTATAATAATGGATTTACAAGCCGTCTTTAATTTATTGGATATATTGATAGTTTATCTTAAATAGTATTTGGGTATGTTTTATAATTGCGTGAAATGAAATGCTCGGAAAAATCGTAGGGCTGACGATTGGTGCGGTCTTCATCGGAGCGGTAGCCGGTACAGCAGTAACGGCGATAATGAACGTGGATACATCCGAATGGGGCGCGGCGGCTCCCCTCTGGGTGGTCTGCGGAATCGCTGTTGTGGCTGGCTTCATCATGCTGGTCCTGAAAGAGGCTGGGGTCGATTTCTAGCCGGTCCCCTCTCATCCAATTATTTTCCCCTTTTTTTTTATTTTTTAGTCTAAAAAGTCTTATATACGTTATAAACGCTTACTAGGTGATATGATTTGATGCAGAAACGCTCACTTACTTGGTTAGCGGGTTTATTTATAATAATTATTACTTTATTGTCGTCAATATTAATTACGAATGTTAAAGCAGAGACTTCGCCGTATATAATTAGGGATACACCCGATAATACTTATGATAATCTTGAACATACGCAGTGTATTCTTCCAAATGGTAAACTGGTAATTGCTTATATCAGTGATTATTACGGCAATAGTATGATTTCAATAAAGGTGTTTAATATTGATGGTACTCTATACGGTGAAACTAATTATCAATATTCATCTTCTAAAGATTGGTTTGATATAGGAATATATGCCGTATCTGATACAATAGTATATATTTATGGTCACTATGTTTATAAGGTTTCGGTGTTTTATACTGGGTTTGGAGTTATAAAATATAACCCATCCAGCTTAGCGACTTCTATTGTTATAGCTACTCCTCTTTCCATCGATACTTCGCAGGGGTCGTTTTCATACAGTCAAGTTTCTTCAATGCTATTATATAATGGTAAATATTATTTCATGTGCGCAACAAATTACGTTGATACGGCTGGCTCTAATTCGGATACTTCTAAAATGCATCTATTGGAATATACTCCTGATTCAACTTTAGGTATTACTATTTTAAAGACTATTGAGGCGGTAGATAGTATATATATAGGGGTGCCTCAGTGGTTTTTATCTCCCATAGATGCAACACTAGCTTATGTTATGTATGCGGATAGTAGTGGTGGGCAAAATTACTATACTATTAGTTTACTCGCTAAAACTCAAACCCTTATCGCGGCTGTATTTTCCAGTTCTTACGCTTTTCCTACTAATACAGATATACAGGCTAGAAGTATGTTCTTGAAGGGGGACGTTATAGTTAATGGTACTGATAGATATTTATACTTTTCTTACGTTTATCCAACCAATAATGGTGGTATAACTCCGTTACCAACTTATACTTATGTAAATGATAGGATGTGGTTTAATGGTACTATTGACACTATACATTTTCAGACACATATATCATTCTATTATGTTATGCATTCAGAGTATTATTTTGATGATGGGAAATATTGGAGTTATGGGTTTGAATCTGATAAATCCACGGTACATATATATTATCCGTTTGCTATTGATGATGGTAATGTTCGGGTAGCAAAAGCCACGCTTACAGCCCATGATTGGTTTGATCCGGATTTAGCGGGGTGGAGTGCATATACTGACTATTACCCAACAGATAATATACCTATATCAACTCCATTTGGTTTAGAGTATAAATTACATTTTGATTTCTTAAGTCAATACGCCATAGGTGTTGATGATTATGGGGGTGTTCCATATTTAACCGTGTATTATGGATTAAGTCTTGGAATAGTAGATTATTCGGCTACACTCGTTTATGCTCCTTTAGATACTCCTAATTTATATGTTAACAGGCAATACGCTTTTACGGTAACTGCTAAAATTGGTGGTTTAGGGACATCTGGATTAAACGTACGTTTCCTTATGAATGGACGGGAGCAATCTATCAAGGTAACAAATAGCCAAGGAAAAATAACTTACTTGGTGACATTTACCCAGACTGGATATTATTCCTTTACGTGGGAAATATATGATCCACAGAATGATGGTACGATAATTCGATATATATTACAGGATTCTTATGTTGTTATTCCGTTGACGGGTGGCGGTGTAACTCCACCAACTGTTATCACTGGATGGAGCAATCTACTGGTAATGTGGGTTCCGGTACTTGTTTTTATCGTCACTCCCATGCTCGGGTTGGCTATTGTTGGCGGTAAATATGCAGGGGGTATTGGTATGGTTATCGGTATGCTCGGCGGTGGATTCGCCGGAATCATTGGTGGGACACAGTTAAGCCTATTACCCAGTTACTATTTATGGCTCTATCTCCTATTCATGGGTATAGCATTGGCATTAGCAGTCACCATCGGTAGAAGTGGGGGCGGTTCAGGTGGATAAGGAGAGTATATTTTTTAGTTGTCTTATCATTCTCATAGTATTTGAGGCTGGATATTACTTAATGAATCCAACTTCATTGTGGACGCTAGGGGCGGGTGCTATAACCGGCATAGCAGTTGCCGGAATCTTAACCGGCATAGTAGCCGGGTTCAACTTTGCTTCAAGCGGGGAAAATATCTTCGGTGCCCGTCTAATGTTTATTTCTGCTACCCTATTCTGCATATTATTTCGTTTTGATATTGGCACATATACTGATGACGCTTCTCCCCTTAATATTATATCAGGCGTATTATCATTTCTAACCCTTACACGCACCACTCAATCAATACCCATAGGTATCGGTTTACTTTATCCTAATATGTATAATATTTTCGTTATACCCGGAGACACTAGTATGGTTGGTATAATTGGGATGGTTATTGTAAGTATTATAATATTATTAATGGTTATATCGGGCATGATGATAGCGGCGGGGAATCAAGGATGATTGAATATACTACGGCTCTATTATTGATACTTATAACATATTTAGTGGCTGTTATTAATATTAAATTCTATATTCTATCCCTGCTTATTGTACCGCTTGATGTATTCATATTATTACCGGAGCCTATAACTACTGGTGAGGTTATAGTCGGTTATTATCTGACCGGTAGCACAATTACACCCTTGTTACAGACCTTTGAATGGTTAAGGATAGTTATATTAGTAGGCATGGTTTTATGTAGTGCTACGGCAATAATGAAGATGTCGGGGAGGCTGGGTTAATGGATAGTAAATCGACTTTAATAATCATTACCGTGTTAACATTAAGCTTCGGATTCATATTCAATGCTTTTCCGATTAGGTCTGATAATATCATTCAGGGTGGAGGAGCGCCTATTATACAGAATATTGTAAATGGCACAGTTGGACCGAGAGGCTATAATGGTACTAATGGAATAAATGGAGTGAATGGCACACAAGGACCACAGGGACCTGCTGGGGTGGTAAACGGCACATCGGCTAGTTTCGTGAATCTCTATGCAAATGGGTTGGTTAGTTTCAATAACATAACATCTCCCATCTTTGTAAATTATATATTGTCTAAAGTATCTGAGGGGAGCGGATTAACAGCCTCAGATATATGGGAATATGTAACTAGGACATTAACAAATTTAAATGATACTAGAGCCGATATGATAGATAATCTCGATGTATTATTATCTACAAGGGCGACACAATCAAGTGTCGATACAATAGATGGAATAGTTGATTCTATCTTAGTCGATACAAATGAATTGCAGGTTGACTGGGTGAATGGTGGAAGATTAGACCTATTAATTGATGCTATAAAGGCAAAGACGGATACGATAGTAGCCAATACTGCAACTCAGACTAGTGTTGATACGATAGATGGAATAGTAGATTCTATTCTAGTTGATACAAATGAATTGCAGGTTGACTGGGTAAATGGTGGAAGATTGGACCTATTAATTGATGCTATAAAGGCAAAGACGGATACGATAGTAGCCAATACTGCAACTCAGACTAGTGTTGATACGATAGACGGAATAGTAGATTCGATATTAATTGATACCAGTGAAATAAAATATCAACCAGGATTTAAGGCGTTAATATCAACATATACAGCTAGCCCAACAGGCAGTGTATATTATACAATTCTAGATGAAACAACAAGCGGATACCTATATTCAATTGCGATAATGAATAGTGCTGGTGGTGATTTAGAAACTTATACGTTAAAGATAACGATTGATGGAATCGTGATAACTTCTGTCGGTGAACAAATAGCTATTGGTGCTACTGAATATTTTTATATTACACTTACTAGCGATATACCCATATCCAGTTTAACGCCTATCCTTTTTGGAGACTTTAGTTATATACCATATGATACAAGTCTAAAAGTAGAAGTTAAAGTGGCATCAGTATCAGTGGGTAATACTGTGTATATAAGGAGATGCACACCATAATTAAAATATACGAGAGAATAGAAAATATACGGAATGGAGTAAGTAAGATTAGAGATATATATAATAAGCATATAATGGAGGGCTACCCTAAAATGGAGGAAGATTCAGAGGGCATCGCTTATTGGGAGAACCCGAAATCAGTTAAAATGATGTTCAAGGGATTGACGCCTCAACAGGGATTAGCAAAAACAATGGATAAGTTTAATGAAGTTAAAATGCTTAAATATGTCAAGTGCTATATTAATGATGGATATGTGGTGGTTGAATTACCATGAGCTTCGCTTTTTGGCATGAATTTAGGCACCATGTAAGGTGTGTCTTAACGGTCCCATTTGGTGGCGCGTTTAAGATTGTCAAGACTAGGTGGGTAGTTCAAACTAGTAGGACATTCAGCCATAAATCTGGGAAGAAACCACATACCTATAACGTGAATCTAGATAAGGCTATTTATAGTAATAAGAATAACCCTATTCTTTATTATGATATTAATAAGACCGAACCAATAGAATTAAATATGAAGGGAAAGGGGGAGTCTAGTAACCTATATCATACTATACTAAATGATAGAAGTGCGGAAGAGGCTCTTAACAAGAATCAAAATAAAAGTATGCTTCTTATTATTATATTTCTAGTTATTATTGTTATCGGGGTCGGATTATATTCTCAATATCAGTTGGGGATAGCAAACGATAAAGTCATTACATTGTCAATGAAAATGGCTGGATTAATTGCTAATATGACAAATCCGGGGACTGTGATTATTAAATGAGTACCCTAGATAAAGCACAAGAACTTAATCAGAATGATGCTATAAAGGAGTTAGTTGGTGCGCTAGAGAATTTCTATAATGATAAATACCTTGATAAAGTAACCGATTTGGATAGTGAATTAATAGAATTGTTAACTAAAGTTAAGATTAAGGATGATATAATGAAAGATGTATTTAAGGTTAATACACATCTCCATGAAAGGGTGGTTAAGAGCCTTGAACGTCGATATATCAGCCGCAACCGTATGGGGAGAACCGAGGGAATAGGTGCCTTGAGTATGCAATTTACCCAGATAATGTCAAAGACCCATGCCCTATTAGAGAGGGCTTTACCGGGTGGGTAACGTGTTATGGCATTTTTTTGGCTTACAGGGGGGCGGTAAATCAGTCGGTATAACCGTGTTTGCCGAGGATATGCACATCAAGAAGGGTTATAAAGTGTATGCTAATTTCTGGTTGGAATTTGGTAAAATCATCAGCATCAGGGATTTGATGGATTTTAAGTATAGTAATTGCGTGATAATACTTGATGAGGCTTACGGGGTTGCGGATAGTCACCAAACAAGTAAAGCGAATGATAATGTAGCGGAGGTTATTCACCAGTCACGAAAGAAGAATGTCGAGGTATTTTTCGCAACCCAGTTAGAGGGGGATTTGTATAAGCGTATCAGAATATCGGCGCATAGAAAAGTGTTGTGTGAGAATATTGGTACTGAGGAAATCCCCATACTGAAATACACTATTACGAATCAATATGATAGGTTAATCAGGAACCCTCTAATATTTGACACGTTGATGGTTAAGAGTACCTATCATTTATTTAATACTAATGAGGTTATCATGCCTATGCATCTTAACCCGGAATTTAGTTTTGATTGGATTAAAGAGATTTATGGTGACTGTGGTACTAAGAAGACATTTAGCACATTACTGAATGATGAAAATAAGTTTATCACCCGTGATATTGGGGATGCGGTGTATGATTTAATGAAGGCTGAGAAATATAATAGGGTTAAACGGTTGCTGAAACTGAAATGAAATGTAATAACTGTGCAAATTGTAATAAATACAGAGATATGTTTTATTGTATTGTTAGTGGGGAGGTTATGAATATATATACCATTTTAAAGGATTTGGAGTGTGGTAAATTTATACCCGCGTTAGATAAGGTGGTTGATGCATGAAGCACCTAATAACTTATTCATGGTATCATGTATTCACGGCTGTTATATGGTGTGATAAATGTCACCACTCTTTTAGTTTAGGTGAGGTTATGTTTAAGAAAATTAAGAGAATTGAAGGAATGCAGATTGGTTATTATTACTGCTTGAAGTGCGCCAAGGAACTCAAACATCCTCCCTTAGCACACCCCCACCAGTAATCTTAACGTGACATTGAGGACACTCAAAAACACGATTAGGGTCACGAATTTCTAATTCATGTTATTCTCTTGCCTCAATTAATGCCTCCCGTATTTGTTTTAGATTTTTAGTACTCACTCGTCTTTTTCCTCCTCCTCTGATTCCACCCCATCTAAGTCCTTGAATAAATCATCAGTATTCTTGAATGTCTTAACTCTGCCTTCTTTTAAGTCAAGCATCAGGGTATATCCCAGCACTTGAAATTGTGCGTTTACGTTTGCTTCTTTAATCAATTTCTTAATCGTTTGTAATAATATTATAATTCCACCACTCATAACTACCATGGTCCAACATGGAATCAGATAACCAGTAGCTACCCATAAATAACTATCCATTATAACACTGCTCATAAACATCAAGCATCCTAAATCTATCAGGATATTCGTCTTATTCATGTTATCGCCTCGACGTGTTGAATATAACAAAGCCCGGTCTCAGTTGTGAAATACTTCCCATTTCGCTTAACTATTAAATTGCCTTTTATTAACTCTTCAAGGTGTTGACTCAAAATCTTGAAATTTAAGTATGAGCCATAGACAAGTCTTGTCTTATTCACGCCATTTTTAGCAATAATTAATATATCCGCCCTAATCTCCTGCTTACTCCTCATTTTACCCCCTCCTCTGATTCCCCCACCACGCCACGCAGAGCAGACTTCATTCTACCCTCCCATTCCAATAATTCATCATAAGGTTCAGTATTCATTACTTTATCTGTAATTAATGCTAATTTTTCCAAATGTTTCTCCGCCTCGGTGAGACTATCTCTAGCCTGTTTATGAGGACAATCCTCTAGCCAGCATTTCGGGTATTGACAAACAGCATATTCCTCATCTACTGCATCCTCGCTTCTTATCATGCAGCGATATTCTTCAAAACTCACTTCTCATCCTCTCCCACGCCACACAGAGCCTTCTTAAGCTCATCAGCACACCAATTTGCTACCTCTATCCTATCATTTAGGCACGACCAATCAGCGGTGAGCCACTTCTCGGGTAGCTTCTCCGCCTCAGCGATGCGTGACTCCGCATCTTTGCGTTTAATCTCCTCCTGCTCAGCGCAGTAATCAAGACCGCGATTCAGCTCCTCAAGACCCGCAACCTGCTCCTTAAGTGTGTCGCGCTCCTCGGTGAGCACGCGGTTGGTCTCCAGAAGGATGCCGACGTCGAGCCTGAACTTCGCCCACAGCATCTGCTTCTCCGCCTCAAGAGCCTCGATTTTTTTAAGCATTTCCCTTAATTCATGTGGATAAACGGGTTCAACCACCTCATCAAGGATGAAGTATTTTGCCCTAATTCCTTCGCTTAGCTTCTGTGGTTCACTCACTTCTCATCCTCTCCCACAACACAAGAAAGATAGTGTCTTTTACCCTCCTTCACACCCGTTCGCATTTTAACACCTCAACAAAATGAGTACATATATCCGCCCAATAATCATAACCATCAACGGTAGATTCATGCACCATATCCGTAACCAAACAATGCCAAATCATTTTAATTCATCCTTTTCCTCAAAACACCGTTACGTGCATAATGGGGTTATTCTTCCATAATGTTACCCATATTTTTTTACTTATAATGTCTATAACTATTTCATCCTGCTTAATTGTAATTGGATTTTCGATTTTGATATACGCAGGTAGATGAATATTTAATGCATTTTTTTCCTTGTCAAGCACTATGTTATATTCACAAATCATCTCAGGTGTAAGGCTATCAAAAACTTTTACCGCAGTTTTTTCTCCCGTTTTTCTTCGCCACCTAGAAGGACGCTTGACTACTTAAAGCGTTTATGGAATATGGATATGGATTCTAAATCTTACATAAACTATACAACTAACGCGAAGGCGTAATAGTATATAAAGGGTATATATATTAAAAACGTCCAGGGGTTATATAACAACCCTTATATACTATTATTAAACAAACAACATTTAATATAAATAATAGAAAACCTTATATACTAATTGCTTTAAAGGAGGCAATTTACTTTTACTTTCAACTGTGTGTGTGTGTGTGTT
>Ga0315289_10009680_pt1 | contig 13855 bp, 8 predicted proteins | sample YL17G11_40_MG_FD_203452 | JGI IMG/M metagenome (GOLD analysis project Ga0315289, IMG submission 203452) | Sediment microbial communities from Yellowstone Lake, YNP, Wyoming, USA - YL17G11_40 | ecosystem: Environmental > Aquatic > Freshwater > Lake > Sediment | place: USA: Wyoming | collected...
GGCGCGGCGATCGGCAAGCAGGCCAAGTCGACGACGGCGGCGAAGAAGGCCAAGGCCGCTGCGGCGCTGGCCCTGACCCCTTCCCTCCTCGCCTCCTCGTTCGGGGCCGGGGCCTCGCCCGCGACCCCGGCGCTCCCCAGGAGGGGCCCCGCCGCGGCCTCCAAGTTCCTCCCCAAGGCCCCGGCTATCTCCGTGGACGAGGTCACGGCGATGGTCTTTGCCGACTTCGGCCACGACGAGGAGGACGAGGCGCTCATGCTGATGAGCGCCGAGGAGCTTGTCGTCGCCGCCGGCGCCGGCGCCGCCGCGACGGCGGTCGTGCTCGGGCCGCCGCCCGCGACGCCGGCGCAGCAGCCCGGCCCGACGAAGGCGGCCTCGAGCGTCGTGCTCGCGCCCCCGGCGGTCTCCTCGGCCCCTGCTGTTGCTGTCGCCGTCGCTGCTGCTGCTGCTGCGGCGGCGGCGGCGGCGGCAGCTCCGGCTCCTTCCGCTCCCTCCTCCGCTGCCGCCGGTGCCGCCAAGGCCTCCAAGGCCTCGAACGCCCCGGCGGCCTCCTCCGCCGACGGCCCGGCCCCGGCCTCGCGGCCCTCGGGCAACAACCTCTACCGCGGCGTGCGCAGGAGGCCGTGGGGCAAGTGGGCCGCCGAGATCCGTGACCCGCGCCTCGGCGCGCGCGTCTGGCTCGGCACCTTCGACTCGCCCGTCGACGCCGCGCACGTCTACGACGCCGCCGCGAGGGTCATCCGCGGTCCGGGCGCGCTCTGCAACTTCCCCGACGTGTTCGTGCCGTGCCCTGACCTGACCGTGCTGGCGTCGGGCAAGAGGAAGGGGACCGGCGGGAGCGGAGGAGGAGGCGCCGCTGATGCGAAGAGCACTGGCGGCGAGAATGCCGCCAACGGTGCCGGCGCCGCGTCGGTTTCGGGCGCCGAGGGCGGGAGCACCGGCGGCGCTGCCGCCGCCGCTCCCTCCGCCTCTGCCGAGGAGAGGCGCGCCGCGAAAAAGGCGAAGAAGGCCGCCGCCGCCGCGGGCGCCTCCTCTCCCGCCGCGGCCAAGCGCGCCTCGAAAAAGGCCGCCGCCGCCGCTGCAGCTGCGGCCGCCGTTGCCGCCTCTGTCGACGCCCCGATCCCGCCGCTCACCCCTCCGCCCCCCGGGTTCGCCGCAAACTTCGCCGCCGTCCACAGCGACCTGGTCGCCGCGGGCCTGGCCTTCGGCGACGTCGAGATGCCCGCTGCACATGCGGACGCCGCCGCTACCGACGCCGCTGCTCGCCACCACCACGGAGCAGGAGGGGAGGACGACTCGTCGTTCCTGTCCGGCCTCGGCTGCTCGGGCGACGAGGCCGGCGCGAGCGACGGAGGCAACAAGGACACCAAGGAGGACAAGGAGGCCAGCGGGAGCTGGAGGAGGGCCAACAGTGGCATCGACGGGAGCGGCAGCGACGACGCCGGGAAGTCCGCGGGGACCTCCACCAACGGAGGGTCCTACCTCTCGTCGGAGACGGCCGCGGTCGCGAGGGGGCAGAAGGCCGCAGCTGTCGCTTTCTCGCAGCAGCAGCAGCAGCAGCAGCAGCCCATGCTCTTCTCCGACCTGGGGGCGTCGGCGGTCTTCGCGCCCGTGCCCGATGTCCGCGGCGGAGCCGACGGCGGCTCGAGCGGCGACGACGGCAGCACCTTCTCGGCCGGCGGCGGCGGCGACAGCCACAGCAACGTCAACGACGCGCGGGCAAAGTCGGCGGTGATGGCGGCAGCGGCCGCCGCCGCCGCGGCTGCAGAGCCCATCGTCGCGCTCCCGGCCTGGGCGGGCTCCCCCGCTGCCGCGGCGGAGGTACAGAAGCAGGAGCCCCTGAACTTCAGGGGCTCGGCTGCTGCTGTTGCCATCCCCGTCCCCGCCGGGGCCGACGCCGCTGCGGCCGCCGCCGCCGCGGCCGCAGAGGTTGACGCGCTCTTCGGGACGTCGCCGGTCGAGGGCCTGTGGTCCTTCTCCGGGCTCGCTGCTGCCGGCGGGGAGGCGATCGCGTTCTAGGCGCGTTCGACAGGGACTCTCCATAGCGCCGTCTCCGTCTCCGTCTCCGTCTCCGCCCTGGCCTCGTTTTTCCCCACTATTTCTCCTCTTGAGGAGAAAAGGCGGTTTCTTTCTATTCCCCATCAGCTAACCTCTGCACAAGACAAAAAATCAACGCCATGCACACACAACACCCTTCCATCCATTTTTATTTTGCCATTTGACCCTTTTTCACTGACTGTCATCCATTTTACATAAAAACAGCCTCGAATCTTTTCCCGACCCCCTTTCTTAGCAAACAACTCCGAGAGGAAGAGCGAGCGAGCGAGAGGGGGGAGAGAGAGAGAGAGAGAAACTGCGGCGGCAATCCTTCCCCCCACCTCCCACCAGCTATGTGTGCTACCACCCTCAGCCCCCCCACCCACCCATTAACCCACCCACCACCGCCATCATCATCATGCGTTGTTCGTTTATGCGGCTGCGTGCGCCCCACTTGCCCTCCTCTTCTTCGCTTGATAAAAGAGCTTCATAAGAAGAACTTCCCCCCCCCCCCTTCGCCATCGAGGAGGGCGTTTGTGCCCGCCTTTTGTTTTTTATGGAGAGAGAAAAGAGAGTTCGGAGAGAAAAGAGGGAGAGTTTGGAAAGAGAGATTTTGGAGAGAGAGGGAGAGTTTGGAGAGAGAGGGAGAGTTTGGAGAGAGAGACTTAAGAGAGACTTAAGAGAGAGAGAGAGAGAGAGAGAGAGAGAGTTGAGAGAGAGTTGAGAGAGTTGAGAGAGAGTTGAGAGAGTTGAGAGAGTTGAGAGTGAGAGTTGTCTCCCTCTCTCTCTCACTGGAGAGAGAGAGGGAGTCAACCAAAATCTTCAGGAACGACCAAGCTCAGTTTTATCAGTTTCAACCTCCATAAACCCAACCCCAAATGCCCCTCCATCAACAAACACCCCGACTTCTTTCACCTTTTTTCGGCCCGCTGCGCAAACGATGGAGCGCAAGCATAGGAAAAAACTCGTCGCCAAGTGCGAGGAGTTTTTGAAAACAAAAATAATGGAACAAAATAGTGCGTCGTCAAAAACGCGAAGTTTCCCCTCCCCCATACTTCCTCGTCACTTTTTTCCGCGCGGCCTCTCAGCAAGGAGCAACCATACATCGTCTCTCCCTCCCCCCCCTTCACCGCCGAACTACCGCCAACAAACTGATCGACATCAACTTGTATCTTTTTAACGGTTTTTCAAAAAAGAGTGTTTTCTGAGACTGTGCAAAAAAACAAAAAGGATTAAAATGAGTTTCTCTTTCTTTCTCTCTTTCTCCTCCTCTCGCGGCCGATTCCTCGCTCTCGCGGTCGATTCCAGACAGATTGCGAGTCACCGTGCTGGTTTTTTTGCAAGGAATGAATAATATCTTTAAAAGATGGAGTCGATTATGCAGCAACAAAAAACAACTTGTCGCAGCCGTCGTCACCGTCGTTGTTTTCCATCAACTCTCTCTCTCTCTCTCTTTCTCTCTCTCTTTCTCTTTTGTTTCTCTCTCTCTCTCTCCATCCACTCCCGTCACCACCACCATCCTTTCCAATCTCTACTTACTCGAAAAACTCCGCATGCAGGGCCCTGATCGCCTTGGGGCCCGTCCCCTCCCCGCCAACAATCAAAGAGATGTTGGTCTTGGACGCCCCCTGGCTCATCATCAGCACCGGGATCTCTTCCCTCTTGAGCACGCCAAAGGCGCGCTCGAGGATCTCGGCCGTGCGCGCGACGTTGCAGATCAGCGAGACGCACCCGACGTTGCGCGTGGCCGTGGCGGCCGCGAACCGCGACAGCGAGCTCAGCAGCGCGTCGAGCTCGGCGTCGACGAGGTCGCGCTCCCAGACCCTCGAGGGGTCGAGGGTCAAACTCACCGACACCTCGGACGTCGCGACGACGTCGACCGAGACGCCGCAGTCGCGGAACGCCGCAAACACGTTGGCGAGGAAGCCGACCTGCCCCGGGGCGGCGGTCGAGACCATGTCGAGCATGGTCACGCCGTCCTTGAGGACCACAGAGGTCACGAGCGAGCTGCTCATGTCCCTGTCCGCGGCGATGATGGTGCCCGGCGCGGCCCTGTTGTACGAGTTCTTGACCCGGACGGCCAGCGGGGTCGGGACGAAGGGAGGGGGCGAGGGAGACGAGGGGCGGGTCGCCGCGCCGTTGCCGTTGCCGCCGCTGCCGCCGCTGCCGTCGCTGCCGTCGCTGGAAGAGGCACCAGAGCTCGAGCTGCTGCTCCTGCTGCTGCTCAGCATCGGAGAGTCGCTGCTGCTGCCGCCGCTCCTGCTCGCCGCCTGCGTCGCAGCGAAGCTGGCCTGGATAGCCGGCTGCATCGCCAGCGGGTGCAGCACCGCGGCGCCGAAAAACGCCAGCTCCGTCGCCTCGTCGTACGTCAGGGCCCCGACCGCCCTGGCCGCCTTCACGAGCCTCGGGTCGGCGGTCAGGACGCCGTCGACGTCCTTCCAGACCTGTACCTCGGGCAGGCCCAGGGCCGCCCCCAGCAGCGTGCACGTGAGGTCGCTGCCGCCCCTGCCCAGGGTCGTGATGGCCTTCGTCTTGCTGCCCCTCCCAAGGAAGCCGGTGAAGACGGCCACCGGCGCGTCGCTGGGGGCGGGGGAAAGCGCCGCCCTCAGGGCCGGCAGGCTGGCCTCGTAGTCCACGGTCGCGGACCCAAAGTCGTCGCAGGTGGCGAGGCCGGCGTCCCACGCGTCGACGTTTCTGGCCGGGACGCCCGACGCCCTGAGAAACGCGGCGAACAGCCTGGTCGAGAGCCTCTCCCCGAAAGACACGAGCGAGTCCCTGGCCCTCGGGGTAAGCTCCTGCGTGATGGAGACGCCCACGAGCAGCTGCGTCAGCTCTGCCAGCAGGGCCTCGACGGCGTCGACGGTCTTCGAGTCGACTCCCAGCTCCTGCGCCGTCGCCCGGTGGAGCTCCTTCACGGCCCTGAGCGGGGCCATGGAGGGGACAGAGGCCGGGTTCTGCTGGAGGGCCTCTCGCCCGGCGGCGAGGAGGAAGTTGGTGGTCTGCGTTTTTTTTTTTATGTGTGTGTGTGGAGGTCGAGGTCGAGGTCGGGGTCGGGGTCGCGGAGAGAGACCAAGGCGAGAAAGGAGGGTGGAGGTCGGGGGGGGGGGGAGGGGGGGGGATGAGATTTGTTTTGGCTGTCGATCGACTGGATTTTTTCTTGCTCTTTTCCTTCTCTCTCTCTCTCTCTCCCTCTCTCTCTCTTTCTCTCTCTCTCCCCCAATCCTCTTGCAACAGCACCAATTCCCTCCCCCTTCTCACCTTGCCCATCGCCGAGAGCACGATCACGGGCAGGTGCTCGGGAAACGAGCAGACAATGTCCGCGACCTCGCGCATCCTCGTGGCGTCGGCGACGGAGGAGCCTCCAAACTTGTAGACGACGGTCGGCGAGGATTGGCCGAGCCCGGGGGCGCTCAGGCGGACGCCGAGGGAGTTGGGAGTCGCCGCAGCGGCGGCACGACATCGCAATCGGCCAGCGGGTGCGGCGACGGAGCGAGGGACCACGCGAGCGGCACGCGAGAAGAGGAGAGGAGAGAGAGGAGACGATGGCCGTGTCGTCGAGCTCGACGAGGTTGATGAGGAAGCCGTCGGCGCCGTTGGTCGGAGAGGAGAAAGAGCCGACTTTGGCGCGGTCGCCACGCCGCAGCGAGGAGCTCTCATTGATGTCATTGGGAAGCTATCGATGTTCTCTAGGATTGTCCCTTCGGAGGAGGAGCAGAGAGCCGGGCAGCAGAGAGCGAGAAAGAGAGAATAGCTCTGCTCGATAAGAAAAGCTCGAGAGCGAGGAGGGGTGCTGTTTTTTTTTTTTTTTTGAGCTGGAGCGGATTTTTTTCGGCTCGAGTCGAAGGGGGAAAAAAAACTTCACTTCGTCTTTTTTTTTTCTTTTCTCGTTGTCCCTGTTCCTCGTCGCTGGTCTCTCTTCGACAGCGCGCTTCCATCGAGACAGCGCGCCAGTGACACACGGTCTCTCTCTTTCTCTTTCTCTGCCTCGCTGCGTCTCCAGTTTGCCCCCGTAGCACTGGAGGTTCGGCGAAGAAAAAGAAAACGACGTCGGCGGCGAATCAAAAAAAGCTAGCATCCAAATCAAAACGCTTTCTCTTCTCGCGCCCGCTGCTCCCTGTTGCCGGCGCCTCTGCTTTAGGTCGAGGGGCGTCGTCATCGAGGCGGTGAACGAGTCCGTCACCACAATGGCGGAAAAGGCAAGCAGCGACGAGGGAGGCAGCAGCGGCGGCGGCGCGAATGTCACTTCTTTTGCCGCCGTCGCCGCCGTCGCCGATCGCACGAGCGGCGGCGGCGGCCGCGGCCGCGGCCGAGGAGGAAACAACTTTGCCTCCTATTCTTCTCACCCGCAGCAGCAGCAGCAAGCCGCAGCGGCGGCAGCTGCCGCCGCGGCCGCCTACGCCTACCAGCAGCAGTACGCCGCGTTCTACTACCAGCAGCAGCAGCAGCAGTACCATCACCAGCAGCAGCAGCACCACCACCACCACCACCACCAGCAGCATCAGAATTTCTACCGCGGCGGCCGCGGCGGCGGCGTCGGCGTCGGCGGGCTGGGAAGAGGCCGCGGCCGCGGCGGAGCAGCTGCCGGTCCCGGTGCCGGTCCTCCTCCTCCCATGGCCGCCCAGCACGCCCCGACGCTGGCCCTGTCGCGCACTCCCTGCTGGAACTTCGCCGAGCACGGCTCCTGCCGCTTCGGGCACCAGTGCCGGTTTCTGCACGCAGGCGCCGGCGTCGGTGCCGTCGGCGGCGTCGGCCTCGGAGGAGCAGGGGGAGGAGGAGGTCGGGGAGGCCACCACATCAGCCACGCTGCCGGTCCCAGGATCGGAGGAGGAGGGGCGCCCGCCATCGGAGGCTTCTACCGCCGCGGGGCGCACGCCCCGACGCCCGGGACCCCGGGCCGCGTCTGGCTCGAGCTGAAGGAGGAGGAGCCCGAGGCCGCGGCGGGCTCTGCGGGAGCGGCGGCGGACGCGACGCCGGCGGCGGCAGCGGCAGCAGCAGGACACGAGGCCGCCGCGCCGCCTCCTCCCCCTCCTCCTCCCCCTCCCCCTCCTCTCCGCCCCCTCCCCCTGCGTTTCCGCACCCTCTCCTACAATTGCCTCGCTGACGAGCTCGCCTACGCGCACGCGGCCGAGCTCTACCGCGCCGTCCCCCGAGACCTGCTCAGCTGGCCCGGCCGGCTCGCCGGCCTCGTCGCCGAGATCGCGCACTGGCGGCCGTCGATCTGCCTCCTGCAGGAGGTCGACCGCGCCGACGACGTCCGGCAGGAGCTCAGCAAGCTCGGCTACAAGATGAAGCACGCCCCCAGGACGGGCGGGAGGAGCGACGGGTGCCTGACGGCGTACAAGAGGGCCGAGTTCGAGCTGGTGCACTCGGAGACGATCGCGATGGCCGACCACGGGCTGCGGGACAACGTCGCTCTGATCCTGGTGCTGCGGCCCAAGGCGAGGGCTGTTCCTGCTGCAGCTGCAGCATCGGCAACCGCAGCAGCACCCGCAGCAGCAGCAGCAGCAGCAGCACCACCACCACCACCAGCAGCAGCAGCAGCTGTCGCTCCGGGGGAAAAGAAGGAAGGCGAAGAGGAAGCCAAGGACAGAGCAGCAGCAGCATCGGCGGCGTCGGCGGCGGCGGAAGAAGAGGCCAAGCCCCAACCTCCTCAGCCCCAGCCCCCGCGCCCCCTGCCCCCGCATGCCCCGCTCCTCGTCGCCAACACCCATCTGCTCTTCAACCCCAAGCGCGGCGACGTCAAGCTCGCCCAGGCCAGGACGCTCCTCGCCAAGGCCGCCGCCGTCGCCTCGAAGTTCGCCGTCGGGCACGCGCTGCTCGGCGGCGACTTCAACGCGACGCCCGGGTCGGCGGTCTACGAGTTCGTCTCGGGCGGCGAGCTGCGGAACTTTGCCGCGCTGGACAGGAGGGCGCTCTCGGGGCAGCTGGTCGGAGGGGCCGGAGGGCAGGGGAGCTTCGCCGGCCCCGCCGCCGTCGCTCCCCCGCACGCGCCCTCCGCGTCCCTCTCGGCGCGCGTCCTGCGGGCCGAGGAGGACGTCGCCGCGAGGTTTCCGGCGTTTGCGTCGGTGAGGGACCAGGCAGCCGGGAGATACGGAGGAATGAGGCAACAGCAGCCGCAAGGGCAGCAGCAGCAGGGGCAGGGGCAGCAGCAGCAGCAGCAGCAGCAGCACGGGCAGCAGGGGCAACAGCTGCAGACGGCTCCTACCGCGGAAGAGTCGATGCGGCAAGCAGAAGAGGAGGGCAGAGACGTCGACACCGACGACGAGTTCGACGACGACGACGACGAAATGGAGGCCTCCTCTTCTTCTCCTTCTCAGCAGAACAAGAAGAAGAAGAAAAAAAAGAAGAGCACGATGGCCATGGGCAGCGGAGGCGGAAGCGGTGACGGCGGCGACGGCGGCGGCGACGTGGTCGAGGTCGACGCTGCCGTCTCGGTCGTCGAGGTCGAGATGTCGTCGTCGTCGTCGCAAGAGCAGCAGAGCGACGGCAAGGCCGCCGCCGCGGCTCCCCCAACGGCGTCCATCTCCGGGACCTGGACCCTGGAGCAGCTCCACATGGTCATCGGCACGACCCCTCCGAAGGCGAGCGGGGACCAGCAGCAGCAGCAGCAGCAAAACGGCGGCGGCGGCGCTCAGCAGCAGCAGCAGCAGCAGCAACAGCAGAAGAAAAAGGGCTCTTCTTCCTCGGAAGCGACCGCCGACGCCGCTGCCTCCCGCGCCGCAGCGCAGATCAACGACGCCTCGGCCTGGGTCGCCAAGCACCCGCTGTCCCTCAAGTCTGCCTACCACTCCGTGGCGGGAGCCGAGCCGGCGTTCACCTCGGCACACGGGGGCTTTGTCGGCACGGTCGACTACCTCTGGTTCACCCCTCAGTCGCTGCTGACGGAGGAGGCCATCAGGGCCCTCGAGAGCAAGAACAGGCAGCTGGCGGCCAAGAGGGCGAACAAGAAGTCGAGCAGCGGGGGCGGAGGCGGGGGCGGAGGCGGGGGAGCGGGCGAGTCCAACGCGCCCGGTGCCGCTGAGTCGGCTCCGACCTCGCCGCAGCCGCCGCCGACCGCGGCACCGCCGCCGCAGCCCCCGCTGCCTCCGCTGCCGCCCGTGCCGCAGAGGACGACGCTCTCCGCCGTCGCGGCCTTGGCCCCTCCGCCGCTGGCCAGCCTGCCGCAGGGCTTGCCCTCGGCGTCGTTCCCGAGCGATCACGTTGCCGTCGTCGTGGACTTTGTCGTGAAGTAAGGAGAAAGGAGAAAGGAGAAAGGAAAAAGGACAAAGGAGAAAGGAGGAGGGATGGGAGAGGCGTCGAGGTTTTTCTCTCGCGCTCGCTTCGCCGCGTTTTTTATGTCAATGTTGATGGTTTTGTTTTACTCTTTTTTTTGTTTTTGTTGAACTCTTGCCGTTTTTTGTTTCCCCCTTTTTGTCAGCAATGCAGTTTCTCGTTCTCTTATTCTCTCTCTCTCTCTCTCTCTCTCTCTCTCTCTCTCTCTCTCTCTCTCTCTCTCTCTCTCTCTCTCTCTCTCTCTCTCTCTCGAAAAGCTGCGCTCGTGGTGGTGGGGGTCTCTCAAAAAGGCAAACGAGAAAAAAACACTCCTTCACTCGCCCTCGCCCTCGCCGCCGCCGTCCGGTGCCACCCTCATCCGCACCAGCAGCCTCGAGCAGATGCTCAGCGTCGCAGTGCAGTGTCCCGGTCCCGGGACGACGCGGCGCGGGAGCCTGACGACGAGCGGCGGTGGCGGGCCAGGCCACATGCGGGGGAGCGGCGGCGCGGGAGGGGCTCCCGCCGACGCCGACGCCCCAGCCGCCGCCGCTCCCGAGGCCCGCTGCTTCGCGCTCTCCGCCCCCTTTTTCTGCCCCTCTCCCCCCTCGGCGGCGGCGTTCGAAAAGTGCCTCGCGACCTGCTCCTCGGTCCCGACCACGACCTCCCTCCCCGACCCGTCGACGACGACGCGCACCTCCCAGAGATCGAGCCCCGGCACGACGCTCAGTAGCTCGTAGAACCGGCCGCCCTCGACCTCGTACAGGCGGAACGCCGGCGGGGGGCCCGCCTCTTCGCTGCTGCGAGCGACGAGCGTCATGCCTTCGGCGGCCAGAGCGTGGTGCCCGGGGAGGTCGACAAAGTGGGGCGTGTCCGGCGCCGGCGCGGGAAGGGGCAGGGCCGCGGCCGGAGGGGCCGCTGGGTTTTGGATCCGGAGGGGCGCGGTGGCGGCGAGGGGAGCTGCTGCTGCCGCTGCTGGTTCTGCTGCTGCTGCCGCTGCTGGTGCTGGTGCTGCTGCTGGGGCTGCTGCTGGGGCTGCTGGGGCTGCTACTTTGTCGGGGGCAGGGGCGGGAGGCGGCGCGGGGACGACAGAGGCAGCAGCAGCAGCAGCAGCAGGAGCCTCCTCCTCGGCAGCTTCCTTGTCTTTGGCCGCCGCCTCTGCCGCTGCCGCCGCCGTCGCCGTCGCCGTCTTTGCTTTCTCCCTCTCCTCCTTCTCGCTTTCGTTTTCCTTTTCGCCTTCCGCCGAGACTGCCCTTGCTTCTTCTTCTTCCGCTTCCGCCTCGACGAGGATCTCTACGTCAGAAGCAGGAGGCGAAGGGGGTGGCGAGGGAGGAGGGGCCGCGGCCGCGACCGGAGGTGCCGGCGGGGACGAAGGAAGAGCGGCAGCAGGAGCAGCGGCGGCGACAGGCGAAGGAGGCGCCGCCGCTTCCTCTTCTTCTCCCACTTCTTTCTCCTTTCCTTCTTCCTCAACTTTCTTGGCTGCAGCTTTCGAGGGGCGGGAGGGCCTTTTGGCAGGGGCCCTTGGGCGCTTGGGAGGAGCGGCCCCCTTGGCGGTGGCGGCGGAGGCAGCAGCAGGGCGCGACCTCTTCCTCGTCGCCGCCGCCGCCGTCGCCGCCGTCGCCGCCGCGGCGGTTTTCTTCGTCGTCGTCGCCTTCCTTTTCGCTGCTGTTGTTGTTGCGGTCGTCCTCGGTTTCGGCGCCGCGGCGGCGGCCCGCGTCCTCATCTGGGCCGTCGTTGTCGTCTTCGGCGCCTTCGCGGCCGCCGTGGGTGTCCCAGGGGCCTGCTTCTTGGCGCGGGGCATACTTACGGAGGACGGTTTTCTTCTTCTTCAGCGCCCCCCCCCCCAAAAAAAAACGAAAAGTGTAAAACATTGCCGCCCGATCACAAAGGTTGGAAAAAACAATGAGATTGCTTCTCGCATCTCCGCCAAGCGCGCTTCATTGCTCGATCACCTCCACCTCTCATCCCCCCTTTTCAGCTCGCGGGAGGCCTCTCTCACTGCTTCCGCTTTCTCCCCTGAGAAGAAACAAGAGCAACAGAATGAAGGACGGCGACGATCTGTGCATCGAAAAGTCGATGCCTCGACCGAGGCCTTCCTCGCCGCGTGCAGCCGCTGCAGGCAAGTCCTCCTCGGAGGCAGTCGTCGCGCCTCCCCCGCTCGGCTCCAAGATGAACACCGTGCTGTTCATCGAAACTGGTGAGAAATGGGGTCTTTCTTTCGGTGTCGAAGGCAGAAGGGTATCGAGACTGCAGATCTCACTCAACACTCTTTTAAACACTAACAAAAAACTCAAAAAGGCTTCGGCTGCGACGGTCACGGCCAAGACTCGACCAAGGCCGCGGTCCGCGCCGCGCGCAACGCGATCGAGTTCAACTCCATCCCTTCCATCCGCACACTGGTCCCTGGAGGTTACGAGAAACTCGTGCTGCACGTCAAGGTGGGAGTCCCGCACCCGGAGCGGGTCGACAGGGCCGCGGTCGCCGAGGTCTTCCCCTACGGTTCGTGCGACGTCATCGTCGTCGAGGGCGGGCTGAGCGCAGGGTCCGGCATCGCGATCCCGAGCCTCGGCGACACGAGCGACGAGATGGTGATCGCGGTTTGTGCTGTGACGGTGGGATTTTTCGACGAGGCGAAGGAGAAGGAGAAGAAGGAGAAGGAGGGCTGCGACGCGCCCAAGCACGCGGGCTACTGCGAGTGAAAAACGTCTTTCGGTTTTTTTCGGGTTTTTTTTCCTTCTTCTCCAACAATGTAAATACATCAAGAGCTGTTTTTGTCGCCGTGTGTTCCTCCTTTAATCATCCGTCATCATCAATTTCCTTTCTCTCACTTATTCTTGCACCCGCTGCTCTTCATCATCTCCGCAAAAAGAGGCTCGAGGTCGACGTTGCCTCCGCTCAGGACGATCCCGACCCTCTCCGCCTTTTTGCTCCCAGAACCCCCGCCTCCGTCGATCGCCTTGGCGAACTCGGGCGACAGCACGGCAGCCAGCGCCGCAGCGCCGCTGGGCTCGACGACGACTTTCACTCTCTCCATTACGAGCCTCGTGGCGTCGATGATTTCTTTTTCGGTAACCACAATGATGGCATCAACCAGGTTGCGAACGATGGGAAACGTCAGCGAGCCCAGCTGCCCTCGGAGCCCGTCGGCTACGGTCTCGGGCGCCGGCAGGCTCTTCACGATCTCGCCCTTTTCCTTCGAGGCAGCAGCGTCGGCGGCAGAGGGCTTGCTGTCCTTCCCGCGGGGCTCGGCCGCGAAAACCTTGATTCTCCCGTCGGTAAGCGCCTTGGCCGCCACGGCGACGCCCGACGCGAGCCCGCCGCCGCTGATGGGCACGACGATCACGTCGAGGTTGGGCACCGCGGCGAGCAGCTCGAGCGCGAGCGTGCCCTGGCCCGCCATCACGGCGGGGTGGTTGTAGGGCGGGATGATGGTCCCGCCCGTGCGCGCGACGGCGGCGGCGGCCGCTGCCTCGCGCGCCGCCATCCCGCCGGCGCGCGGGCAGGTGATGACTTCGGCTCCGTACGACCGCGCGGCGGCCGCCTTCACTCTGGGTGTGCCCTCCGGCATGATTATGGTGGCTTTCACGCCGCGGACGGCGGCCGCCTTGGCCAGCGCCGCGCCGTGGTTGCCCGACGAGTGCGTCACGACACCGGCGTCGGCCTCGACGGCCGGCAGGGAGAGCACGGCGTTGAGCGCGCCGCGGAACTTGAAGGACCCCGTGGTCTGGAAGGTCTCGGCCTTCAGGAAGAGCTTGCGGCCCCCGGCGAGGCGCTCGAGGTTGCGGCAGCGCATGACCTGAGTTTCGGTTGGTTGGTTTTTTTGTTGGCGTTTTTCTTCTTCGTTGGGCGCGAGGGGAAAAAGGAAAGAAAAAAAAACGGCCCCTCTCTCTCATTCAACACCTTTTCCTCTCTCCACCAACCCCCAAGCTCCTCTTCTTCTTCTCACCGGCGTGTGCGTAATGTGGTCCTCGATGCGCGACGCAGCCTCCCGGATGTCGTCGAGGTCGATGGCGTAAGGGGAGGAGTCTTCGTCTTCGTCCTCGTCGTTGTTCTCTTCGGGCTCGAGGTCGAGCGTGGGTGCGGCAGCGGCGAGGGCGGCCGTCGACGACGGAGGCATCGCTGCGGTCGGTCGCGGCGTTTCTCCGTCGACGCGATTCTGCGTCGCGAGCGAGGAGGTGGGGCCCGCGAGCGGCGTCATCGGCGCCGGAGGAGAGCCATCGTCAACAGGTTCGCTCTGCGCTGGTTCGCGGCTGTGAGCCGTCGAGGACGAGTTTCCCATTCGGAGGGGTTTTCAAATGATGACGGTCTCGGCGGTGGTCTCTCCGACAAAGAAAAATGAAAAAAACACGGTTCTTCGTTTCTTCGTTTTTTTTTTTTGCAAGTCACCAATCCCCGCCCCTGCGCTCTCCCTTCCGTCGTCTCTCCCTCTTTCTCTCTCTCTCTCTCTCTCTCTCTCTCTCTCTCTCTCTCTCTCTCTCTCTCCCCCCCCCTTTGGTACAAGATAAACAAAGCGAAAAACAAAAAAAAGGCCGCTTCTTGCTCCTCTCCTTCCATTTCCTTTCTTCCCATT
>Ga0315289_10009681_pt1 | contig 13855 bp, 15 predicted proteins | sample YL17G11_40_MG_FD_203452 | JGI IMG/M metagenome (GOLD analysis project Ga0315289, IMG submission 203452) | Sediment microbial communities from Yellowstone Lake, YNP, Wyoming, USA - YL17G11_40 | ecosystem: Environmental > Aquatic > Freshwater > Lake > Sediment | place: USA: Wyoming | collected...
TCTGGCATTAAGGCAGAAAAAACGCATAATTGGGCCGAATGGGGGACGCATCACCCTTCCCAAAATCACTCTGACGTTAAACTGAAAATATCAAAATTATCCGACGTGAATATTTTGCGGAAAATGCAGGAATTCGGATCTCGCCTGCGGCCCGGGGTTTTAACGCTATTTTATATGAGCTCTATATGGGCTGCTAAACTGCTGGGAAAAGAGTTTAAATACGGTTTGGGTTATAGGGCTATTGTGTTTTGGATGATAATTGGATGATAAAATGAAGAATTTAATCGTGATAATCAGGGGTGCCGCAGCCAGCGGCAAAACCACGATTGCCAAGAAACTATCTAAGAGATTTGCAAAAAGTTTCCACATCGACATCGATACGATACGCCATTTCGACCCGAAAGCAAAATTGACTCCAGAAGAATTCACCTTAGCAAGCAAAGCCACGGCAGCGCTTTCAAATGCATATTTTTCAAAGGGTTATACTGTGATAATAGATTCCACATTCATAAAAGCCGAATATCTGGATGCACTCCTAAAAAATCTGAAGGGTAAACCCCTATTCTTGTTCACACTCAAGCCTGATCTGAAGGAACTGCTCGGTAGGGACGGGTCCAGGGCAAAATTCAGAAGGCTCGGCGATAGGATAAAGATGCTCCATTCTGCAATGGAAAGAAGCGATGAAAGCAGGGGATTTTTCTTGAACAACAGCGGACAATCCTCAAAGGAGACGACTGGCCTAGTTTTGGATAAAATCAGGGATGGGATCGGGAGAATCAGGTGAGCGCTGGCAGGAAAATCCCAGCACTTGGTCTTAAGCCCCAGGCCCGCCTGCGACCCTCACTTTTAATTAGTTTTATATATATTTCAAGCCATTTCTTCCCATGGACAAACTTGTGGTTATTCTTGCATTCATGTCTGCCTTTCTCCTGGCGGCCGTCATCATGCAGCTCGGGGAGAACGCCAGCCTGTCTGCTGAGTACCAGAATTACAAGACTGTGTCTGCGGCCGAGAGAAGCAGGCTGGATGCGGAAGTAAGCGGGCTGACGGCAGAGAATCAGGCCCTCAACGAATCGCAATCAAAGCTGAATGCAACTTATTCGAAACTGCTGTCTGATTATAGATCATTGAATGCCTCATTGAGCAGGTTGAGAAGCGATTATGAAGCGCTCAATGATTCCTATTCACAGCTCAGCACAGAATATTCCGGATTGAATACTTCATATCTCACACTCAGGATAGAGACAGAAAAAGTGCTGGGAAAAGTGGATGATTACGAGAAGAATTTGCAGGATTCCATGTCATGGTTCAGGACAAATTCAGACCTGTCCGGCATCAACGACAGGCTGAAGGCGGAGCAGGTGCAGTACAGCCTCAGGGACAATTGCTACAGGATTGAAGGCGGCATGTGCAGGATAAAGACAGGATGCCTTTGGGTAGTGAATGAGCATTATCTAGGACTGAGCTATAGGACAGACATAGAGACCACGCACACGAACGACACCCTGCTCTCGCTCCAGGATTTCGTGAGGAACTGGGGAGGAGACTGCGAGGATTACTCGTTGTTCTACAAGGCAGAGATGAATTACATAATAGACAAGTGCACGGAAGGAGGCATCCCTCAGTCCAGCATAATCCTCGAGGGATTCAAGCCTGGAGGGAGCGAGGATTATTTCCTTGATTTCAAGACAGAGTATGAGACCCGATATTATCTTCCAAAGACATTGCCTGCAGTGCTGAAGAACGGATACATTTATCCTGTCGAGATCTGCGGCAACATATACGACCTGAACCAAGATGAGGTGACAGGGCACTGCATAATAGCCTTCACAAGGAACAGGATCGATTCGATCGATGATGTACATGCGGAACTGAATCTTGCACCGATGATAGAGCCCCAGACAGGAGAATACATGGGGCTCGTGAATGACGCATCATCTGGCATTTATCTCGCGTCAGACTCAGACATGGGCGAGCATGATTCCTACATCTACATGCTTGTCACTGATGGGGACCACATGCTCTTCGATGAGGAGAAGGGTGCATGGATCAGCTATTCTGGATTCAGCGAAGAGCTGGCGGAATTGGAAGTGAGACTGGTCGCGATGATGGGATAATTGGAATTATTAGGGATATATCGGATGGAGCTGAGCAGCGCATATATACTCATCTTATCTGCATCATACAAAAGACCGTTTATTGAATGGTCTAATATAAAACTGTCGTTTATAAAAGATTGTGTTATCATCAGAGTCTTTCTTCTGAATGTCGTTGAATGTTCTATTATCTCGCTCGACATGGCAATACTTATCCCCTAATCCTTTTAAACTTTAAGAGTCCGCCTGCCGCAATAAAAGTAAAAGAATTATTGCTCGAGAAGATTAAGAAGGCCCATCAAAAATGATGCATTTTTAATATTAATTGACAGAAAGCAGTTAAGAGATTTGGTTAAGAGATTTGATTAAAGATAATTGGGGTGGAAGAATGCCAGTATTTGAACAGAAAAAAGATGCAACATCGGTTAAGATTCCATTGCATCCAAACAAAAAAATAAAGAAGACTATTGAATCTGTAATCGGGGGCGTATTGACGCTATTTATTTTTGGACTTATATTCCTTGGATCCGTCCTTGAATCCGGATTGGGATTAATATGTATACCTATTTTTCTTGTATTGCTCGTAATTTATGTGGGGATTATGTATTGGTACCAAAGCCTCTATTACAAGGCATATTACTATGACATATCTGAGGATTCGCTAGTTGTTAGAAAGGGAGTTTGGTTCAAGAACCAGATTTCTTTCAACTTCTCAAGAGTACAGGATGTATATGTGGACCAGGATATACTTGATAAGTTGTTTGGATTGTATGATGTGCATCTTGCGACAGCAGCGATGACTTCTGCACCCATGGCGCACATAGATGGTCTTGATGAAGAGAATGCTTCAAAAATAAGAGATCTGCTGCTTGAGAAGATAAAGAAGGCAAACAAAGGCCAGGGATTGTAAGACTGGTTTAACTCCTATAATCCCTCTAATTTTCTCACTATTCCGTGCACAGCATCCACTTCGACAAGATCTCCATCCTTCAGTATCTTAGTCCCTATCTTTGTGCCTACGATGCAGGGCTTATTCATCTCCCTTGCCACTATCGCAGCATGGCATGTTATCCCCCCTGTATCCGTTACGAAGGCCACTGCCTTTGCCATCGCAGGAACATAATCCGGGGTTGTCCCAATCGATACCAGGATGTCCCCTGGCACCACTTTATTCATGTCAGCAAGCCTTATCACAATTTTCACTGGTCCCTTGACCCTGCCAAGGCATGCCACTTGTCCTCTAATTTCCCTTACTTCCTTGACCTCTTCTTCTTCGACCATATCTTCAAGGATCGAATCTGCCTTTTTTCCTATGTAGATGTCTATCTTCTCCCCTTTCTGCACGCAGACACTGTGCTTTCTGCGTTCCTTCAAGGTCTTCTTGTCAGCCTGCCCTGTCTCAATGAATTTGGAAACTTCCTCTAAAGTCATGTATCTGAGTTCCTGCAGTGATATCCCGTGCCTCCTTGCCAACTCTGTAAAAATCCTGTCGAAGGTGTAGTTCGCCTTGGACCTTATATCTATACGGTAGGCTTTCAAGAACATCAAGTCCTGGGCAGCATGGAACAGATCAAGCTCTCTTTTATCCAGCCCAAGCTCTGCTGCGTATGACTTCTGCATGCCCTCGAGGTTCTTGCCTGCGGATTTCAGCTTGACAATCTCAGAAGCTATGTCTGAAAATGTATTCATGGCTTCGAATATCTCATTAAGGAATTCATGCATGCCCCAAACAGCACCTTGGTATCCATAATTTATCCAGAAATATCTCTCAACATGATTCTGGAGCTTGGCATTTAATGCAGGATATTTACCAACAATTAGTTTTTCAAGATCCTTAGTGCTACCAAATTTCACTTTGACTGTCTGCTTTATTTCAGCTGCTATCTCGAAAAGCTCTATGTTCTCCTGCTTCAGGATAAGACCCCTTGTTGGGGTCGTGAGTATGCTGACATATTCCTGGGACTTCTTTGACAAGCCTTTTTCTGAGATCCTTCTCTTAGTTATGGCATCCAGTTCGTTGGAGAGCGTGAAATGGTAGAAGTCGCTTGCGACCGCAGTAAACCCATACCTACAGAGTTCTTTCGAAAGGGAGTACAGTTCAGTAATGAATCCCTGAAGCTCTTCTTCCGGCTTGTCCTCGAGCCTGGCGTTGAAAATTTCATCGCATAAATGCAGGATATCATCCCCAAGTTTCCTTGAAATCTCAACTGCTTTTACTGTGTCAAGCTTTTTCTCCTTCAATGCTTTCAGGATTCCCTTCCCCAAAGAGGACCAAATATCCAGATCGACAGCCCATTTGCCATAATCATCCTTGAATTCGAGGATTGAGGAGTTTAGGCTGCTGCCGTACAGATCCTTCATTTTGGGGTCTGTGAAGCCTTCCCAGATATAGAACCAAGTGAAGAGATTGATGTTTTCTTCTTCAAGTACGAATTTCAGCTTGGTTGACGCGCCTTCATCAATCATGTCAGCGATTTTCATCTTTTCCCTTCCTTCTCGCTATTCAGGAGCTAAACAAGAGTGGTACAGCTATTAAAGTAAAATTTAAATAGATAGATGTGGTTATATATGTATGGGAAAAAATGCTGCGGAAGTAGGTGTTACGATACTTAGTAATGCTACCTCCGCAGGATCGAAGAATGTATCTAAATCTATAGAAGATTCTAAGAAATATGTTAATACCGCTAATACTAAGAATAGACAATTAGAAAATGCATATGATAAGATGATGAAAGGTGAAGAGATTTTTGAGTGAGTTATTTTCTCTTTTTATTCTTTCTTTCAATGACTTTTTGTTCGGTTTCTAATAATCTCTGCAATGACTTATCTATACTCGCAGAAGCGGCAATTAGTTCCACCCTCTGTTCATCTGTAATATCTGAATTCTTTAATATTCCCTCTATATTCGCCTTCAACAATTTTGCAGTTTTAGATGGACTCGTTATAGTCGCCTTCTCTAAGAGCGCATCTGATTCAGCTTGTTTATCTGGATTCATGCAGATGGCTGCAAAAATACCTGCCTCTGTATTATTGGGATCGAGCTTGAGTGCTATCCTGAATTGCTTTATTGCATCCTCGTTCTTGCCTTGCTTCATGAAGCATAATCCCTTTCCCTCATAATACTTTGGATTGCTCGGTTCGCTCTGTATAAGTGCGTCAAAAGTCTTTATTGCATCATCGCATTTATCTAATACGATTTGATACAGTCCCTTTTGGTATGATACCTCTTTTGATTTGTATTTTTTCTCAGTATCTACGAGGCACTGCAGCGCTTCATCACCCTTTCCTTTGTCATAAAGTCTTGTGCATTTGTTCATCATGCCTTCGATAAATTCGTCCATTGCCTCTGACATATAAACCCTCTTTCTTTTGCGTCTATCTATTCTCTTGCTTTTTCGAATTCCTTTTTTTTTCAATTTGTGTTTATGTTTTCTTGCCTTAACCATAATCCCACACTAGCTATTTATTTCTTACTGCCTTTCAGCAATTCCTTGAGCTCTTTCCTAAAATCCTCTACATCGGCGAATTCCCTGTAGACGGATGCGAAGCGGATGTATGCCACCTTGTCCAGTCTCTTCAGTTTCTTCATTACGAGCTCGCCGATGGCCTTGCTCGGCACTTCCTTTGTGTCTTTTTTCCTGAGCTCCATCTCTATCTCATCTACTGCTTCCTCTATCTTCTCGTGGGGGACTGGCCTCTTCTCGCATGCCCTGACTAGACCTGCCGTGAGTTTCTCCCTGTTGAATGGCTCTCTGCGGCCATCCTTCTTGATGACTATGAGCTCTACTGACTCGACTCTCTCATAAGTGGTGAACCTCTTCTCGCATTTGTGGCATTCCCTCCTCCTCCTGACGGCTGAGAGGTCATCCGCATCCCTCGAATCCACCACATCGGTCTCAGTATGTCCACAATACGGGCATTTCATAATCGTACCTTGTTGATTTACTGTATTGATTCCTTATTGTAGCTATACTATATTTATATTGATTTCTGTGCCATTTGAATCTATGTTGGTTGCAGGTGTTGATGAGGCAGGCAGAGGGCCTGTGATAGGACCGTTGGTCATTGCCATAACCTCTATCGATGAAGACAAAGAGCAATATCTCAAGTCAATCGGCATAAAAGATTCCAAGATGCTGACTCCCGAGAAGAGGGAGGAATTGGCGAAAGAGATCTGCCACTTGTGCAAGTGCCATGTGGTCAAAATCACGGCTAAGCAGTTGAACTCATGGATGAAAGTGAAAAGCTTGAATCAGATAGAGGCTGACGCTGCTGCGGATCTCATATTCCATATGCCAGAGTTGGAAAAGGTCGGTACGATCTACATCGATTCACCCGATCCTGTGGCAAGGAAGTTTGTCTGGAGGATGAACCTGAACAAGAAAGTGAAGGAGAAGATACATGCCTCGCACAAGGCAGACGTGATATTTCCTATTTGCAGCGCAGCCAGCATCGTGGCGAAGACAACGAGAGATGCAGAGATAGAGAAGATAAAGAAGGAATTGGGCTGTAATTTCAGGACAGGATACAGCCATGACGCTGATACTATCAAATGCCTGGAAGAGAATATCAACAATCCCATACTGAGGAAATACCTCAGGATGGAATGGAAGACAACGAAGCACCTGCTAGAGAAACTGAAGTTCAAGACAAAACAAGTAAAATTAGACGATTTCTAGCGATTATTCGCCGGTTCGCTATTTGAATTCTTATCAGGGCCCAGTGAAACCGCAGGAGCACTTGTACTCTATTGACATGTGCTTGCAGTGCTTGCATCTGTAGATCTCATTGCCGCACTCAGGGCACTTGAATTTCGTGTGCTCCTTCGATTGCTTTCCGCAGCTTGTGCACATTTTCATCTATAATCACCGAAATATACCGAAACATATGTTTTTGGTGAACTTTTTATCAGCGAAAGGATTAGCTGATGAAAAAGATTCATCGAGATAAACAACAATAATAGCAGTAGCATATTTAAATTACTTTCCATCAAAATACGAGCATGGGAGATGTAGCAGTAACCGCAAAGATATATCTCGAGGATCCCTCGAAGATAGAGGAAATCAAGGCAGAAGTTGCAAAGATAGGGAAATTGCACAGCGCGGCTATCGAAGAGGTCGGGTTCGGGATAAAGGCTTTGAAGGTCATAATCATAGTCCCAGACTCCGCAGGAGGGGACATGGAAGAGAAGCTTGGGGCCATCAAGGGAGTGAGCCAGGTCCAAGTAGAGCAAGTGACATTAGTATGATCAGTATGATTAGTGTGGTATTCCAGGATCGAGCCTGGATGCAGTTATATTTTTAAATTAGGTTGGAAATGCTTATAGGAGGGTGTTGAGATGGCTAAATACAAATCAAAGCTGAAATCAAAAACGAAGAGGATTGCGAGGCCGGCTGCAAGGTCGACTGCAAGACCGACTGCGAGGCCGGCTGCAAGGCCTGCAGTGTCAGGGAAAATCTATGGGGTGGAAAGGGGATTGAAGACAAGGATACTTGCCCTTCTTATGCTCATATTGGCGTCATCGCTCGGTCTCTGGTTCGCAGAGTTCCAGGCGATTGCTGTCCTGCTGTGGCTACTGATAGTGTTCGCAGGAGCATATGCGGTATTCGAGTTCGAGCTATTCATCTCAAAGGTTTTGGTCGTGGTATCCGCGTTCGTGATGGAATTCCTTGCCCTTGACGGTGTCAGGAATCTGTTAGTTCTCGGAGCGCCAGGCAACCTGATGATGATCGTATTCGGAATACTCGATGTGATCCTCATCTACGCGCTGATGAAGCTCTAAGGCTATATCTCCTTTTTTTTCTATCTCTTTTTTCTTATTTGTTCTTGAGAATTAGCAAAGCTTTCACTCGTTGCTGGGCCCGATCTCCTACTTTTTGCTCTTCAGGCCCGCTAGGGAAATCAGGAGAACAAGGATATACATTATCAGCCCATAGACACATACTGGAACCCCTAGTAGTGAGCATATAGTCCCTGCTGCAGCCGCGCTGCAGGAGCTTGCTCCTGTTGTGAGTTCTTTATAAGAAAGAAATCCCGAGAACAGGACCCCTATAATGGATATAACCAGAATCGCCTTAAGCGCCAATTGTTTTGTAATCTTCATCATATTCCCACACCTCATTCGTTGCTGAGCCTGACATCATCCGCTGTCACTGTCTTCCTGCCAGCATGCCTTGAAAGCTTTACTGCCTTTGCGGATATCACGGCGCCTCTCTGCTCCAGTATCTTAGCTAGTTCGGCTGCGGCCTCCCTGCTGACCCTTGGCGCTCCGACCGAGCGTATCAATCTCTCAACAGCAGATATAGGAAGAATGCCCATGAATCAAGAATTGACCGATTTGTTTTAAATATGTTTCTGAGATGTAGGAAACGGGAATAATGGGGTGGAAATGTGGATGCTAAACTAGCTTATCTCAGGATTGTTGCAGTATTCGGGATCATACTTGTCCTAGCATTGATGTCGGGATGTGTAAAGATGAACCTTTACCAGAAGATATACTCTGATGGAAGTTCCGATATCAGGATGGAATACAACATGAGCGCCATGTTCAGCATGGTGCAAAGCGTCAACAAATCTATGACAATGGCTGATTTCGACGCTTCGATAGAGAAGGATTTCTGCGAGAACTTCACCTCCACTGTAGGAGACTTGATTGGCAGCATGTCAGGAACGAGCTGCAAAGCCAAAGATGGAGTCGCGACCATAACTGGCAAGATAGCCAGCACGACCGGCTTCAGCAAGGAGGATTCTGCCAGCGATGTAATCTACACATTCACTCTTCCAGAGAATGCCACTGGAAGCTCTGGGATGGACATGTCTTCAGCGAAGTCCATGGGTGTAGAGATGAAATGGACTGTTGAGATGCCGGGCAAGGTCACCGAGACAAACGGCAACCAGACAGCGGATGGCAAAGTGGTATTTGATCTTCTCGAGCAAAAGGCGGGACAGAAAATGTATGTGAAATCGCAGGAAGCGAAGATGGATATTTATGTTGTGGCAGCCCTCGGGGTGGTGATAATAATCGCAGCCGCATTCATCCTGTTGAGAAGGAACCAGTCCGATTGATTTATTTTTAGATTTATCTAAGCAGAGCAAAAGGCAGATACCATGAAGATCGCTCCGCGAGAGTACCAGCAGAGCATAGCCGAGAGCGCTATGAAGAAAGGCAACACCCTTATTGTATTACCCACAGGGCTAGGCAAGACACTGATCGCCGCCATTGTGATAGAGAAATTCCTGAAGGACGGGAAGAGGGCATTGATGCTTGCGCCTACGAGGCCTCTTGTGGAGCAGCACCTAAAGAGGTTGAAGGAATATCTTGACATCGAGCCAAATGAAGTGATAGCAGTCACTGGCGAGATCAGCCCGTACCACAGGAGGCAGCTCTACAAGAACAAGGATATCAAGATAGTGGTATCGACCCCGCAGTGCATAAACAACGACATGCAGGTCTGGGACGGAGTAGTGGAGCAATTCTCTGTAATCATATTCGATGAGGCCCATAGGTCTGTAGGGAAATACGCCTATACTCACATCGCGGAATTCGCGCAGCACGCGGGCCAATTGATAATCGGATTGACGGCATCCCCTGGCGGGAGGGCAGAGAAGGTAAACGAAATCATGCAATCGCTATTCATAGACAATGTCGAGATAAGGACTGATACAGAAGCGGATGTGTCGAAATATGTCCAACCCCTTGACTTGAAGTGGGATTATGTCGACTTGTCGCCTGGGATCAGGGACGCCAGGGCAGTCATAGATGAATTGCTCGATGCCAAGATAGAGACAATGAAGGCATTCGGCATCCAGATATCAAGGCATTCATCGAGAGGAAGGCTTAGCGAAATATTCCGCTCCCTAGTGCAACATCATAACATGGCCGCCCTCGGGAATTTCTCTGTTTTGTACAATGCATTCCATGCAGCTGAGGTCTTGGAGACTGAGGGGCCTTATGCCTTGGGAAAATTCGTAGAGAACATGCATGAGAGGAAGAAAAGAGTGGATTGGCATTTGGTCAAGGCAGTGAACATGTCCAAGGATCTTGAGCATCCGAAGATGAAGAGACTGCGGGAACTAGTGAAGGAGAGGAAGGGGAAGAAATTGATAATATTCGCCCAGTACAGGGACCAGGTGCAGCACATCGTGGATGTGTTGAATGCAGATGGATTCTCGGCCAAGAGATTCCTGGGAAAGAAACAGGGATCATCCAAGGAGCAAAGGGAGACAATACAAGAATTCGGGGAAGATAAGTTCAATATCCTAGTTGCATCCAGCATCGGAGAGGAAGGAATTGATATCCCTTCAGCGGATACTGCCATATTCTACGAGCCTGTGCCAAGCGAGATAAGATCCATACAGAGGAGGGGGCGTGTTGGGAGATTGAAGGGTGGAGAAGTCGTCATCCTCGTCACGACTGGCACCAGGGACGAGGCATTCAAGTGGATCGCTGTATCGAGAGAGAGGAAGATGCACAAGATAATCCGCGGCATAAAAGAAGGCCAGAAGACGCAGGAAAAACCAGAAAAGAAGAAGAAAAAGCACAAGAGATCCGATGGGAGGGAGAAAGGGCAGGAGACATTGAGCGACTTCCTCTAGTAAATGCCATAGGTTAAAGAGCAAAACTTTAAAAGCGAAGTATATTATTATTCTCTATCTCTAATATAATAGACTAATAATAGATAATAAATAGATAATAGATTAATAACCAATTAACGAACTGGAGGGATAAAATGAGCAAAAGAGATCAAACCCGAGTTTCATTGAAATCATTATTTCTCTCATTCATCCTCATGTTCTCATTCCTCAGCGTGAGCCAGGTCGCGGCAGCGTGTTCTGCCACAGGCGGAGTAGTCACGCAGGTTGGAGATTACAAGATTCATACATTCACTTCAAGCGGAACCTTCACTGCCACGCAAGGATGCAATGCTGAAGTCCTTGTTGTTGCAGGCGGCGGAGGCGGCGGAGGAATTTCTGGAGATGACCTTGCAGGAGGCGGCGGAGCCGGTGGAGTGATACATGATTCAGCTTATAGTGTGGCAGCAGGCTCTTACAATGTAGTTGTTGGAAACGGAGGAGCGGGCGGTGTCAGCGGCAGCGATAACGCTGGGGCAAATGGGCAAAACAGCGTATTCGGATCATTGACAGCAATAGGGGGTGGAGGCGGCGGTTCTCGTTCCATTAGTGGCTTGAACGGAGGTTCTGGTGGAGGAAGCGGACAGTATGTGACTGGTGCCACTGGAAGCGGAACAGCAGGCCAGGGTTATAATGGAGGATATGGAGACTTCACATCGGGTGGAGGAGGAGGCGGAGCTGCCCAAGCTGGACAATCTGCAAGCAGTTATGTTTATGGGGCTGGAAATGGTGGTGATGGAATAAGCTTTGCCATAAGCGGCTCTAATGTTTATTATGCTGGTGGAGGCGGCGGAGCTGCCTACGACGGCCTTTGCGGGGGCTGTGATGGCGGAGGCCATGGCGGTCTTGGCGGCGGAGGAAACGGAGGTTTGTATATCAATGGAAGGACTCCTTCCGCAGGAACACCTAATACGGGCAGCGGCGGAGGCGGCGCAGGAAAGTCAAGCGCACAGGCTGGCGCAGCCGGAGGCTCCGGAATAGTGATCATAAGATACCTCTCAGCGGGAGCGCCCCCAGAGCCGACATGCCCGTCAGGCATGGTAGGATACTGGAAGGGCGAAGAGAATTTGAATGCCGATATAGGAACTCTTAGTCTTAGTAGCACAGGCTCTGTCTCATTCGATACAGGAAAAGTAGGGCAGGCATTCAAGTTTACCGGATCCGGCAATGTGCACACTTCTGCTGTTCCCACTACGAATACGGCGAATTGGGCCATAGCCGCATGGGTCAACCCCTCGGTATTATCGCAGACCGCTGAGATAGTATACAACGGAGCCGAATATCCTTGGGCAGGGAACGGGTATGGATTCAGGCAAGGCAATGCTGGAGGAGCACCATCTAGCGGCCTGAATGTTCTTTACGGAGGAGTCGCGTGGTGGAATTCCGGGTATTCATTCCCAGCGGCAAACCAGTGGTATTTCGTTGTGGTGACCAGGGACTCTTCAACAACAAGAGTTTATGTCAATGGAGTACAGGCACCAGGCACCAGTACTGGGGGAATGGGGACTCCTTCAGAGAACTTTAGGATAGGCTCAAATTCAGAACCAGGAGTATATTTCAGCGGTTTGGTCGATGAGGTCGCAATATGGGACCGCGCGCTTGCGCTGTCCGATATCCAGGAATATTATAACAATGGTCTCCAAGGTAAGGACTACTGCGGTCGCGCAGCAGCTCCTCAATTGTGTGGCAACGGAGAAATCGATGAGGATGAGCAATGTGATCCTCCAGTCGCGCAGCCATGCACTCCAGCATATGGTGGATCATGCTCATACTGCAATGCCTCATGCAAAACAGTGAATGTACAGGGAGGCTACTGCGGAGACGGGACATGCCAAGTAGAGGAGAGCCATGCTACATGCGCTGGCGATTGCCCGCTTTCTCCAGCATGCGGGACAAGTGACACTATAGGGATGATCTCATACTGGAAAATGGATGAAGGGACAGGGAGCACAGCAGCCGATTCCGCGGACGGCAATATAGGAACAATCGATGGGGCAGCCTGGGTAACTGGGAAATCCGTAAAAGCATTGCTTTTCGATGGGAATGTATCGGGATATTCATACAAGTATGTTTCGGCTGGTGTTAATGCCAATCTGAAACCGACATACATAACCTTAGAGGCATGGATAAAACAAGTAGGTCCAAACGCCGGATACGCTGGCAATGGATATATAATCGGCAAACTGGGAGGGGGTATCTCAGGCGAAGGTAATTCAGGTTATGCGATGTTTACATCTCCCTCTGTATTCGAATGCATCATGTCATCGCCGTCTGGATCCCAGGAATTTAACATCCCAATATCCGAAGTTCCAATCGGGCAATGGAATCATGTCGCATGCACATTTGACGGCTCAGCTGTAAAAATATATATCAATAGTGTATTAAAGGGACAATGGAGCAAGACGAGCGCTCTAGGTAACGCGAACAACGCGCGTTTCCAAATAGGAAACATTGAAACCGAAACCCAGGGATTCAATGGAATCATCGATGAAGCGGCAATATACAACAGGCCATTGTCGCAAAATGATATCTCTTTACATTACCAGAGAGGCGTTGCGGGCCAGCCGTACTGCGGCGGTGCAGGAGCGCCCCCAGACAATGATGCACCAGTGACATCGATAGCAATATCGGGAGCATCGCAAGTCAGCGGAGTCTATACATCGGATGTCTCAGTCACACTAACAGCCACAGACAACCAAGGTGGATCGGGCGTCAAGGAGAAGAAGTACAGGATCGATTCAGGTAGCCTGAACACATATTCATCGCCATTCGCAGTCACATGCGACTTGAACTGCGAGAATACAGTATATTATTATTCTGTGGACAACAATGACAATATTGAGGGCACGAAGTCCACAACAATATCAATCGACAAGAGAACCGCAAACGAGACAGTCCCGACAAGCGGTGGCACAGTTAGCAACGAAGCAGGAACATTGACTGTGGATATTCCATCAGGAGCACTTCCAGAAGCACTGGAAGTGACTGTCGTTACATCAGAGCACTCATTCGCACCTTGGGATCCAAACGCATGGCAGCCGATATCACAGCCATTGGACATAGGACCCCAATGCACGGACATAGACAGCGAGGCAGATTGCCAGTCCACGAACGGATGCATGTGGACT
>Ga0315289_10009682_pt1 | contig 13853 bp, 10 predicted proteins | sample YL17G11_40_MG_FD_203452 | JGI IMG/M metagenome (GOLD analysis project Ga0315289, IMG submission 203452) | Sediment microbial communities from Yellowstone Lake, YNP, Wyoming, USA - YL17G11_40 | ecosystem: Environmental > Aquatic > Freshwater > Lake > Sediment | place: USA: Wyoming | collected...
TGTGTTCCCCGGCAACGATACGCGGCCGGGCCTCACGGCGCGCCTCCTCCGGCTGCTCCAGGTTCAGGGCGTCGAGGTCCACAAGACGACGGCGGCCTACAAGCAGGGCGACGTCGAATATCCGGCCGGCAGCTACGTCGTCCGGATGGACCAGCCGTATTGCCGCATGGCGGACATGCTGCTCGACAAGCAGTTCTTTAACGTCAACGACCCGTCGCCGTATGACGACGTCGGCTGGACGCTCGGCCCCCTGTTCAACGTCAAGACCGTCCGGGTCGACGACCAGGCCGTGCTCAAGGTCCCGATGACCCTCGTCACGGGCGAGGTCAAATCCCCCGGGGGGATGACGAAGCTCGCCGGAGGGGCAGCCCAAGCCTACCTTATCAACCACGCCGCGGAGAACGCCCTGGCGACGTTCCGCTTCAAGAACAAAGATTTGAAGATCCAAGCCGCGGAGAAGGGCTTCGAGGCGAGCGGCAAGACGTTCAATGCCGGCACGTTCATCATCAAGACCGCCGACAATCCGGCCAACCTGGAATCGGTTCTCGACGAAGCGGGAAAGCTCCACGGCCTGCCCGTGACGGCCGTCGCGGCGGTCCCCGCCGTCGCGATGCACGAAATTCCGGTCCCGCGCATAGCGCTCGTGCATACCTGGCAGAGCACGCAAAACGAAGGCTGGGTGCGGATCGCCCTCGACGAACTTCAGATCCCGTATGACTACGTCTCGGTTCACGCCGTCCGCGACACGGCGAAGCTTCGCGACAAATGGGACGTCATCCTTTTCGGCCCGTCGAGCGGTGACGCGCTGGGCCTCGTCTCCGGCCTCCAGGGCGACCGGCCGATGGCCTGGAAGAAAACGCCGATCACACCGAACCTTGGGTCGGAGGATTCGACCGACGACATGCGCGGCGGCATCGAACTCGAGGGCGTACTTCATCTGCGCGACTTCGTCAAGGACGGCGGTTTGTTCATCACGCTGACGTCGAGCTCCTCGCTTCCGGTCCAATTCGGCCTGGCGGGCGGGATCTCGGTCCGCCAAACGACCAACCTCTGGGCACGGGGGAGCGTCTACAAGGCCGACGTCGCGGACAAAACAAGCCCGATCGTCTACGGATATGACGATACGCTCGGCGTCTACTTCAGCCAGTCGCCGGTGTTCGGGATGGGCGGCGGGTTCGGCGGCCGCGGCGGCATGCCGGGAGGGATGCGGGGCGGCGCGGCCGCCGGGGGCCGGGTATCGGGCCGCGGCGGCGTCAACGACCAAGACATTCCGCAAGGCCGGCCCCGCGACATCGGCGTCAAATCCGTCGAAGAGTTCAAAAAGGCCCAGCAGGGGCAGGGCGACCAGCCGCCCCAGGGACAGCGGGGCGGGATGGGCGCCGCGGGCGGGACGCGGGCGAAGACGATTCTCAGCTTTGCGCGCAACGCCGCCGACCTCCTGATCAGCGGCGGCCTCCGCAACGGCGAAGAACTGGCCGGCACGCCCACGCTCGTGGACGCGAAGATCGGCAACGGCCACGTCGTTATGTTCGGGTTCAACCCGATGTGGCGGAACCAGACGCAGGGCTCCTATTTTCTGGTCTTCAACGCCATTCTGAATTATAAGAATCTGTGAACGGCGCGCCCCTTTCCGGTCGTCGCGCCGTTCTGGCGGGAGTCCTGGTGGCCATGGCTTCGTCCGCTCTCGGAGACGTGAAAGACTTGGCCCGGGCCATTCCGAATACGGTCCTCGCCTTCGCCGCGTCCGGAGAAGATGCCGTCTACGATCGCAAGACGCTCTACGACTACATGGACGGCGGCGCGGAAGTGATCCTGGCGTTTGACTTCAAAGACGTGCTCGTCCGAAAATTCAAAGACCCCGCCGGAGAAGAGATCGACCTCGATATCTACGACATGGGCTCCGCCGCGGAAGCCTTCGGCATCTTTTCCTGCGAGCGCCAGTCCGGCCCGGCCGGGATCGGGCAGGAGTCCGAGTATGGGTCGGGGCTGTTGAGGTTCCGGCAGGGCCGCTACTTCGTCTCGATCATGACCCCCGGCGACGAGACGAAAGCCGGGCCGGCCATCTTGGCGCTGGGCAAAGAAGTCGCCGCCCGGCTCGGGCCACCCGGCGCTTATCCCGACCTCCTGAGGCTCCTTCCCGAGCGCGGCTTGGTCAAGAACCGGACGAGCTTTTTTCACGACGTCGTCAACCTCAACAACCGGTTCTTCATCGCCAGCGAAAACATCCTGTTTCTCAACCGGACGACGGACTGCGCTTTGGCCGAGTATCCGGGGCCCGCCGGCGAGACCGTGAAGCTTCTTCTCGTTCGCTACCCCAAAGACGAGGACGCCCGGGCCGCGCATCAGTCGTTCCTCCTGGCGTTCCTCCGCGAAGCGGACGCCTCGGGCGCGGCCCGGACCGAGAACCACACATGGACGCTCGCCCGGCTCCAGGGGACGCATTTGGCTATTGTCTTCGACGCGCCGACGAAAGCCGCCGCCGAAGCCCTTCAATCCGCGATTCGATTTCCCATTCCGTGAGGTGCGCATGAAAGCGTTCATGACCCGCCGCGATTTTCTCAAAGGGGCGACCGTCGCCCTCGCCGGCGCTTCCGTCGGTTTCGGACAGAACGCGCCCGCGCCGAAAGCGGTGAGCCGCGTCATCCTCATCCGGCATAAGGACGCGCTGGACGCAAATTCGCAGTTCAGCGAGCCCGTCCTCCGGGACATGATCGACGAAGCGGTGATGAAACTCGTGGACAAATCCGACCCGGTCGCCGCGTTCCGCGAAATCGTCAATCCGGACGACGTCGTCGGCATCAAGAGCAACGTCTGGTCCTTTCTTCCGACGCCGCCCCAAGTGGAAAAAGCCCTTAAAAGCCGCGTCCTCGACGCGGGCGTCAAGGAGGAGAACATCGGCATCGACGACCACAGCGTCCGGACGAATCCGATCTTTGTGAAATCGACGGCCCTCATCAATACCCGGCCGCTCCGGACGCATTACCTGGCCGGCATATCGGGCTGCATCAAGAATTACATCATGTTCGGCGCGACGCAGCCCGAGTACCATCCCGACAGCTGCGCCTCGCTCGGCTCGCTGTTTTTGCTGCCGCAGGTCAAAGGAAAAACCCGACTGTGCGTCCTCTGCGCCTTGACGCCCCAGTTCCACGGCCTCGGCCCGCATAACTTCAACCGGCGCTACGTCTGGAATTACCGCGGCCTGATCGTGGGCCGTGACCCTGTGGCCGTGGACACGGTCGGTTTGCGCCTGATCATGGCCAAGCGCCGGAAGGAGCTCGGCCCCGCCCAGGAGCTGCCTCCCGTGCCCAAGCACATTCAGCTCGCGGACACGAAATACGGGATCGGCACCAGCGACCTCGGCAAGATCGAACTCATCCGGCTCGGCTGGGCCGAAGACGTCATGATCTAAGCCCCGGGGGAGGGGAACACATGCCGCTCTCAAAACGGATTCAACGGAGTCTTCTCGCACTGGTCCTCGTATCCGCCTGGACCGGCTCTTTTCTTCGAGCCGCGCCTCCCGGGACGATGGACTATGTCGGGTCCGCGCATTGGACCAGGGCCCAGGATATCGAAATCCGCGGAACGCTCGCGTATGTTGCTTTTATCAACGGGCTTGGAATCCTGGACGTCTCGGACGTCAAAAGGCCCGTCAAGATCTCGCAACTCTTTCTCGGCGGAGGCTATGCCGTCGCCGTCCGCCAGGACCTCGCGTTCGTCGCGGCGGGAACGAAAGGGTTGAACATCGTCGATATCTCGGACCCGAAATCGCCCGTCCTCAAATCGGTCCTCCCCACGACGGGGGAAGCCCGGGAGGTCATCGTTGACGGCCGCTACGTGTTCGTCGCCGCCGGAGACCAGGGCCTGCTCGTCGTCGACGCAGAGAATCCCTCTTCGCCCAAACTCATCGGCCAATGGGATTCGCCCGGCGAAGGCTTATCTCTTGCTAAACGGGACGGCTTCGTTTATCTGGCCGACGGAAGCGCGGGGCTGGCCGTGATCGACGTCGTCCAACCCAGCGGCCCGAAACTCTTGGGCACGCTCGACACGGACGGGACGGCCGAGTCCGTCGCTGTCATTGACCGCTATGCCTACGTCGCGGACGGAGCCTCGGGTTTGTCCGTGGTCGATATCGGAATTCCGTCCGTGCCGAAGAAGGTGAAAGCCCTGGAGGCATCGGGCTACGCCCACAGCGTTTCCGCGGACGGACGGACGCTTTGCCTCGGAAACCTATATGATGGAGGCTATCAGGTCTTTGATATTTCCGCGCCGGACACCCCGGTCCTCGCTTCGACCAATAAATACACGATGTACAACGAAGGCTGGCGCGTCGTCGTGAGCGGAACGTTCGCGACCGTCGTCGATTATTTCTCCGGCCTGTTTTTCGTGAATATCGCCGAACCGAAAAAGCCCGTTCCGGCCGGGACGTTCTTTACGCCCAGCACGATCGTCGCGACCGCGGCGCTGGACCGCTATTCATATTCGGTCGGCGAGCTGTCCGGCCTGCAAGCGCTTGACCTATCCGACCCGGCCCATCCCGTTTCGACGGCCGGGACCGCCATTTTCCGCGGCGTCCAGAGCTTGACCGTCGCCGGCGGATACGCGTATGTCACGGACCGCTGGTCGGTCCGGATTTTCGATATCGCCTACCCGGCGAAGCCGCGGCTCGCGACCGTTTGGAACATGCCGACGGGCGTGCCGCGCACGATCGTGGTCCGCGGGCCTTGGGGGTATCTCACGGCCGACAACGCGGGCTTCTTCATCCTCAACCTCGAGAATCCGCGGGCGCCAAAAATCGCGGGCTCGTTGTCCTTGGGGGGATTCACATACGGGCTGGCGGTGTCCGGGGATTACGCCTATCTCGCGAACAGCGATTCGGGGCTCCATGTCGTGAATATCGCGGACCCGGCCGCACCGGTCGAGGCCGGGGCCCTAAAGCTCGAGGGCGAGCCCAGCGGAGTGGCCGTACGAGGAACGCTGGCGTATATCGCCTCGGGCCCCGCGGGGCTCGTTGTCGTGGACGTCGGCCATCCGTCCGCTCCGAAGACCCTGGGAAAACTTGCCGCCGGGGATTTCGCGAGCGCGGTCGCGCTCGCCGGTGACTTCGCCTATATGGCCGACGGCAACGCGGGCGTCAAAAAAATAGATATTTCGAACCCGGCCGGGCCGAAGCTCGTCGCGTCGTTCGATACTCCCGGCCAGGCGCAAAGCGTGACGACGAGCGGACTGCTCGTTCTCGTCTCCGACACGCATTCCGTCATCATCGTCAAATGACCGATCCTCTTTTGCCGGAAGCGCGGGATCTCTTGTTTCTCGGCCTGAAACGTGTTGCTCCGCGCCCGGCCGGCTCATCCGGGGCCTTGACGTCCTGACCAAACATCGCCCCGAGCCATCGGTCAGGGGCTCACGATCTTCAACGCCCGCGGCAGCACGTCAAAAACCGCTTCGCGGAACGCTGTCCGGCCGTCCGGCGTTTTGACGATTTCGCCGTCCGATTGAATCTCGAACGGCGTTTCCGAGCGGACCGCGAACTCCTCGGCGGTCCGGAACACGACCTGGCGGGCTTTTGCGTGCCGGCCCCGGCGGGCCAGCCGCGCGATGCGGGCCAGTTGAAAAAAGGAACAGCGGCCGATGACGCAAGCGTCGAGCGCCCCGTCATCGGGGCGCGCTGCGGGGGCAATGACCCGGCCCGTCGCCCAATACCGGATATTGCTGAAGATCGCGGCGACAAACTCTCCGTCGAGACGGCCGGCTGCGGATTCCAGAGTCAGACGCAGCGGGACGGCGCCCCTCCGAAATGCCGACCCGATCCCGAGGAGGCCGGCCAGGGTCTGGCGTTTGGCGAGCCGCGGCGTTCGGGCTCCGGCGTCGGCGACATATTTGTTGACGAACGCGCCGAGGCCGATGTTCGCCTGGCCGAGAAAGGTCGCGACCTGTCGTCCTTCGGCCCGGACGCAGCCGAGGTCGATCGGCCTGATGCGGCCGTCCTTGAGGGCTCGGCAGGCATCGAACAGCGACCCGACGCCGAACTCGCGGGCGACGTCGTTCGACGAACCCACGCCGATCATGCCGAAGACGATGTCGGCGCCGGACCGGATGATCTCGTTGACCATGATGTGGAAGGTCGAATCGCCCCCGGCGCCGACCAAGGTCCCGTATCGCGTCGCGTGGTCGCGCGTCAATTGCCGGAGATGGTCTTCGCTCTGGGTCATGACCAGGTCGTAGCGGACCCCGAAATGCCGCAGGAAGCGCTCGAGCGCGATTTTATGTTTAAGCGCCCGGCCCATACCCGCCGACGGGTTATACAGGATGGACACCTTGTCACCGGCCAAAGCCCGCTCCTTCCCGTGTCAAAGCGGCGGCCCGTTCGCCGAGCCGGCCGTGGACACGGTCGAGGTCGGCCCGGATATGTCTCAGGACGGGCCACCAGAAGGCGATATTCGCGATCCAAAAGACGATGACCGAGCCCATCGCGGCCCGGAGTCCGAAAGCCGTCGCGATATAGGAGGCCACGAGCGGACCGAGCGCGTTGCCGGCCATATCCATCACGGATGCCAGCGAGATCATGGTCGCCCGGTGCTCGGGCAGGTTGACGTCGGTCAGCGAGGCGTACCAGTTGGGATTGACACCCTGGTTCACGAACATCGCGGCCGCGATCGTCAGGACGAGCCCGAGCATTCCGGGCGCGGCGAACGAGCCGGCCAGGCCGGCCCGGTCGGGGATGCGGACGTTTGAGCCAAGGAAGAGGACCATGAATAGGATCGGAACGGCGTTGCAGAACAGCGCCGTCCAGACTTTCGCCCGCTTATCACGCCTGAAACCCCAATCGCCGATGCGACCGAAGGCCAGGGCGCCCAGGGCTCCGGCGACGGCGACGACCAGGATGGTGGCGTTCACGGCCGCCGCCTCGAGGTTGTGCCGTTCCTTCATGTATTTAAAAATGAGAAAGAGGACGATCGACCCCGGAAAAGCGTCGATGAAATTGACGATCAGCCAGAAATTGCTCCTCGTCGCCCGGAGGAGACGAACATCTTTTTTCGTGATGCGGAAGCGGTACTCGGCGCCCGCGAGCAGGGCGGCCTGGAGCTCGTCCTCGCGCGCTCCGCGCCGCGGTTCGCGCAGGACGAGGAAGAATGGCGCCAGGGCTAATATCATGAGGCCGAGGAGGAGATAGGCCAGGCGCCAGCGGGCTTCGAAAAAGCCGCCCAGGCCGAACCCGGCCATCCGGCCGACGAGCATGGCCATGGACATGACGCCGAACGCCGTGGCGCGGCGCCCCGGCCGGATGACGTCGCCGGCCATGGAAAAAGCGGCCGGGAGAACGGCTCCGGCGCCGATCCCGCCGAGCGCCCGGGTCACGAAAAAGACGGCGTACCCGCTCCGGCCGCGCGGAGCAAGGACGGCCAGAAGGGACGCCGCGCTCATGACGAGAAGGCCGGCGGCGATGATGCGGCGGCGGGCCGTCCGGTCGGCCATGACTCCCGCGGCGATCATGGCCGCCGCCGATAACACCGTCAGGGCGAAGACGACCCAGCCCAGCGGGACGACGTCGGCCGTGGACCCGAAGAACTCGCGAAGGAGCGGGTTGAGGAGCGGGCTGAGGAGGCCTTGGTCCGCGAAATCGACGGCCAAGGCCAGGACGAGAAGGGTCAGAAGAAGGCCGCCCCGGCCGGAGGATGTCGTTGTGTTTTGGCGAACCATGGCGATGGACGGTCTATTGTACCTCAATATTTTTCCGTTTGACACCCGGCCGGAAAAAGGCTATCGTCTGAGTCAATGGACAGCAGCGCGGCGGCGAACTCGAAAAAATTTATCCGGGTCGGATTTATCGTTTTTCTCTGGGGGTTCACGGCCTGGCTCGTCATTCCGCTCTTCACCCTCGATAAGGTCGAGCTCCTCCGGGCCACGGAGTATTTCTACAGGTCGGCGACGGGCGTGGTCATCATGATCATCCTCTTCGGAAAGACGGTCTTCGACCTCCTGTTCCCCCTGGACACGTCGGGCCGGAAGTCGACGGTGTACGTGGCGTTGCTGACGCTCTATACGATCGTCCTCGCCGGCGGCATCATTTTTATGTGCCTCCGCATCCTCATCGTCTATCTCTCTAACACGGCGGCGACCTCCGCGACGACCGTGGATTACTAAGCGCGGTCCGAACGCGCGGCGATCATTTTTTCCGGTCCAGTTCGCCGAGGGTCAACCTGATGCCTATTCTTGCGGCGACAAATAGTGTAGAATAGCGCCGACTTTCGTAGTGAACGGTCCGCGATGATCCTCGACATTTTCCGGTCCCTGCGGCCGACGCAATGGACGAAAAATTTCTTCGTTTTCGCCGCGTTGCTCTTTTCTCTCAAAATTCGCGACATTTCGCTCCTCCTGAGGACGCTCGCGGCCTTCGGGGTCTTTTGCGTCCTGTCCGGGGCCGTCTATCTCATCAACGACGTCCTGGACTTCGCCGAGGACCGGGTCCATCCGAAAAAATCCAAGCGGCCGATCGCTGCGGGACGCGTCGGGCGGCCGCTGGCGGTCGGCCTGGCAGCCGGCCTCGCCCTCGCCAGCCTGGCCGCGGCCGCGCTCCTAAACCGGAATTTCCTAATCGTCGCGGCCGTCTATCTCGTCCTGCAGGTCGCTTACTCGTTGAAGCTCAAACACGTCGTCATCCTCGACGTTTTCATCATCGCGGCGGGATTCGTTCTCCGCGTCGTCGCGGGCGGCTTCGTGATCGCCGTCCCGCTGTCCTCCTGGCTCTTAATTTGCACGACGCTCCTCGCGCTTTTCATCGCCATGAACAAGCGCCGGCACGAGCTCGTCCTGCTCGAAGACAACGCTTCGAGCCACCGCCCAATCCTCAAGGAATATAGCGCGTATCTCCTCGACCAGATGATCTCGGTCGTCACCGCGTCGACGGTCATCGCCTATTGCTTATACACAGTCTCGCCGGAAACAGTCCAGAAGTTCGGGACCGAGAACTTGATTTATACGATGCCGTTCGTGCTCTACGGTATCTTCCGCTACCTCTACCTTGTTCACCAGAAGGGGAAGGGCGGCAGCCCCGAAGAACTGCTCCTCAAGGACCGGCCGCTGCTCGTCGCGGTCGTCCTCTGGATCGTGGCCGTCTTCGCTATCCTTTATTTTAAATAGCGCAGGCTTTTCGGCTCGCGCTCCAAATGGAAGACGATCATCGCCTGCAGGTTTTTTCCTATCGAAGCGAGCTCTTCGGCCGAGAACGGCCCGGCGGCCGCGGCCTCCGGAGCATGGCCTCGGACCCAGTCGATAAACCGGCCGAGTTCGGGCCCGACGTCGTCCTTCCGGGCCGGCGCGCAGGCGTCGCAGTAGGCCCCATCCTTTTTCGGCGCCAGCCAGCCCCGGGCGTCCAGGATTTTCCGGCACGCCCGGCAGCGGCGGACCTCCGGCAAGAACCCGTTGATCTGGAGAAACCAGGCCTCGAAGTAGCGGGCGAGCAGGGAGAGGTCGCCCCGGCCTTTGATGGCCTTCAGTACGGACAGGAGAAGCCGGAAGGCGAGGTCCTCGTGATGGGCCCGGACGGGGAGGAATTCCTCGATGAGCTCGGCGAAATACGTGAGCGTGAGTGAGGTCCGGAGCTCGGCCTGCATCTCGAAAAAGGATTCCTGGAGGTCGCACCCGCTGACCGTGACCAGCTCCCGGCGCTCCTTCTCGTAAAAGAAGACCGTCACGTGCGACAGGGGCTCGAGGGCGCTCCCAAAGCGGTTGCCGAACTTGCGGGCCCCTTTCGCCACGCCGCGGAGGACACCCTTATCGCGGGTGAGAAAAGCGACAATCTTGTCCTGGTCGCCGAGCGGCAGCGACCGGAGGACGATCGCTTCGGCTTGGTCGGTCGGCATGTCCGCGCCGTCAGTTGAGAAAACGGATGCGGTGGGTTTTGATTTTGTCCTTGAGAACGTCCGGCGTGATCCCCAGTTCCGCAGCCGTCCGCGCCGCGTTCCATCCGTTCCGGACGAGGGCCCGCTGGAGGTATCCCCGCTCGAAGGCCAGGGACGCTTCATGGAGCGAGCGGGCGGCGGCCAGCCCCGGGATTTCTCCGTGCTCGCGGATTTCGACGAGCAGGTTCAGATGGCCGACGCCGATCTCGTCGTCCTCGACCATGATGACAAAGCGTTCGATGACGTTCATCAGTTCGCTGACGTTTCCCGGCCAAGTATAGTTCCGGAAGGCGTCGGCCGCTTCGGGGGACATCGTCTTGGGCTTTTTGCCGTATTCGAGCGCGTAGAATTTGAGAAAATAGCCGATCAGGAGCGAGATGTCCTCGGTTCGCTCCCGAAGAGGGGGGATGTGCATCGGGATGACGTTGAGCTTGAAGAACAAATCTTCGCGGAGCTTCCCTAGGGCGATCAGGTCCTTGGGATTCCGGCTCGTGGCGGCGATGAGACGCGCGTCGAACGGGAAGCCTTCTCCGGCCCCGACCGGCTCGGCCGTTCCGCCGACGAGGGCTTTGACAAGCCGGGACTGGACTTTGGGGTTCATTTCACCGATCTCGTCCAAGAAGAGCGTCCCTCCGTCCGCCAGGAAAAGCTTCCCCTTTTTGTCCTTGAAGCCCAGCGGGGCGTGCCCCCGGGCGACGCCGAAGAGCTCGCTTTCGATGAGGTCGTCGGGGATCGCGGCGCAGTTGATTTCGACGAAGCGCTTGTCTTTGCGCAGGCTCTGAAGATGGATCAGGCGCGCGGCCAGCTCCTTGCCCGTCCCGTTCTCGCCAGAGATGAGGATGCGTCCGTTCGTCGGCGCGACCTTGCGGATGTCCTCGCGCAGCTTGCGGATCGGGGCGCTTTTTCCCACGAGATGGAGCCGGGCCCGGAGGCGCTCCCGGAGCTGAAGGTTTTCCTCTTCGAGCTTGTGCTGGCGAAGGGCGTTCTTGACCGTGACGACGACCTTGTCGAGCGACAAAGGTTTCTCAAGGAAATCGAATGCGCCGAGTTTCGTCGCCTGGACCGCCGTCTCGACCGTCCCATGCCCCGAAATGACGACGACGGGCGGGCGGTCTTCGAACGCCCGGATGTGTTTCAGGACGTCGATCCCGCTCATCTCCGGCAGCCAGATATCGAGCAGGACGAGCCCGAATTCGCGCGCCCGAATAAGCTCCAGGCCCTTTTCGCCGGTTTCGGCGGTCTGAACCTCGTAGCCTTCGTCCTCGAGGATCCCCTGGAGGGACGACCGGATGCTGGATTCGTCGTCGACGACGAGAATGCGGTCGGACATCATGCCTGCAGCCGGAGGGTGAACGTGGCCCCGCCGGTCCGGTTGTTCTGGGCTTGGACCGTGCCGTTATGCTCTTTCATGATCTGGTTGACGATGGCCAACCCGAGACCGGTTCCTTTTTTCTTCGTCGAGAAATGCGGCAGGAACATCCTGTCTTTGTCCTCGACCGGGATGCCCGGCCCCGTGTCCGTGACGTCGATGATCACCTGGTTGGCCTCTTTGTCGAAATGGACGCGAAGGGCAATTTTACCTTTTTTGTTCATGGCGTCAATAGCGTTGTCGATCAAGTTGATCAGGACCCGTTTCATCTGGTCGGGGTCGATTTGAATCGGGGAGGGAACGTCGGGCGCCAGAACGACGTCGAACTGAACGTCGGCGAAAATCCCGCGGAACATCGTCACGACCTGGAGGATGATGTCGCGGATGTCCGCCGGCTGGAGGACGGTCTTGGGCAGGCGGGCGAAGTCCGAGAATTCGTCGACGAGCGACTTGATCGTCTGCGCCTCGGCGATGATGACCTTGGCCCCCTGATCGATGAGTTCGTTTCCGCCCGGCTCGGCCCGTTTGAGCGTTTTGATGATCCGTTCGGCGTTCAGTTGGATCGGGGTCAGGGGGTTCTTGATCTCGTGGGCGACCCGCTGCGCGACCTCCTTCCAGGCGGCGATCTTCTGGGCCACGATGAGCTGGGTGAGGTCGTCGAGGACGACGATCAGCCCGGAGAAGTCCTGCCCCGGCGGCCGGAGAGGCGTCACGGTCAAAGCGATCGTCATCTGCTGTCCGTCGAGGACGAGCTGGATTTCCTTTTCGAAAATGCGGTGGCGGACCTTGAGGGCGTTATCCACGACCTGGATGAAATCCCGGTAGCGGGCGTCGCCCAAGAGCTCCCGGTAGTGACGTCCCACGCCGTCTTGGCCCGGAAGGCCGAGCATGGCCCGGGCGGACGGGTTGATCGCCGCCACCGCTCCCTGCGCATCCAGAGCGATGACCCCGGTGTTGATCGTGTTGAGGACGGTCTCGATGTATTGCTTGCGGGCTTCGGACTCGGCCGTCTTCTGAGCGATGCTCCGCTGTCCGTCCTTGATGTCCGCGATCATCTGGTTGAACGACTCGATGAGGATGCCGATCTCGTCCGAGGCGGGGTCGTCCACCCGGACGGCGAGGTTCCCCTTGGAGACCTCCTTGGTCGCCAGGGCGAGCTTCTCGATCGGCACGGTGATGCTCTTGGCGATGTGGAACCCGATCCAGACGGCGGCGAAGACGATGAGCAGCGTCACAAAGATAAGCATCATGGAAAACAGCGTCTTGACCAGGTCTTTCTGCAGCGTTCGCGTTTTATACCGTTCGATGAAGGCGGTGAGGGAGGCGATCTTCTGGGCATAATTCTGGGGCAGAAACTTACCCGTGATCACGAGGGCGTTGCCGCCGTTCGGGGCCGTGAGGCTGACGCCGCGCCGGACGAAGACGCCCGACCCCATGGGTTTGATCTCGCTGACGGGGTCACCGAGGATGGCCCGCCGGAGGACGTCTTCCTGGAGGTCCTGGTAGTCCTGGAGAGGCAGGTTGGGATTCAGAAATGTGAACTGCTCCACCGACCGTTGAAACATCGCAATCTCGTCCAGCTTGTATTCGGTGAGCTTCGACCGGATGAAGTCTTCGAGCCGGGACCGGTTCTCGGGAGCCAAGAGGTTCTGGCGGCGGATCTCCTTCACCAGCTGCTGCGCATAATGGAGCGTCAGGTCCGACGTGGTGATGGTGAATCCTTCGGCGACGCTCTTCGTGTCGTCGAGGATTTTATCGAGCGGCGTCGTGAACCACTGTTCGATATTGCGGTTGATCAGCCGGCTGGTGAAGATGAAAAGGAGCAGGGTCGGGATGAACGACAGGGCGGTGAAGAAGATGACGAGCTTGGTCTTGAAGTGCGCGCCCAGGACCCTCTGTTTCCGCTCGAGATAGAGCTTGATGAGGTTGCGGCCGAGGACAAAGAAGAGGATGAGGGCGAGGAGAAGGACGATGATCTGCAGCGAGACGAGGAGGATGTTGGTGACGTTCGTCGTCGAGAACTCCGCGGACTGGCGGATGAAATAGTCGATGACGAGAAATAGGACGATGAGGACGACGATGATTCCGCCGATGATGCGGGAACCCCGGGTCTTGCTGTTCTCCATGGCCGGTCACCTCAGAAATTGTTCGAGCGTGTCCCGGGCGATCCGGACGTTCGTCCGAACGGCACCGGACGCCCCCAGGGGTTTTCCCGGCCGGCCGTCGACCCGGTAATCGAATCCGCCGGCGTTCCCGGTCTGGAGGACGAATTCGCGCTTGGCCGCGCACGAGGCCGTGGCGCCCGGCTGGTACAAGCCGTCGATGCGGACGTCGCCGTCAGCCGCGACCTGGATCCAGGTCGCGGCCGTGAAGGTCAGCTCGAGACGCATCTCGGGCGTCGTGGCGGGAGGGGAGGCGACGGATGGACGAGCGGACGAGACCGCGGAGTTTTTTGCCGGAGCGACGACCGGCGGTTTCGGAGCGGGCCGGTCGCCGGGCCGTGCCCGAAGGAAGACGACGTAGACGGCGGTCACGACGGCCACGAAACACAGGGCCGCGATACCGGCCAAGGTCCAGAAGAGGCG
>Ga0315289_10009684_pt1 | contig 13853 bp, 14 predicted proteins | sample YL17G11_40_MG_FD_203452 | JGI IMG/M metagenome (GOLD analysis project Ga0315289, IMG submission 203452) | Sediment microbial communities from Yellowstone Lake, YNP, Wyoming, USA - YL17G11_40 | ecosystem: Environmental > Aquatic > Freshwater > Lake > Sediment | place: USA: Wyoming | collected...
GCTCGACACATCGCGGGCCAGGGAGCTGTTCGGTTTTGAGGCGAAGACTGACTTTGAGAACGGGCTGCGTCGCACCATCGACTGGTACGCGAGTGTGAGGGAACGCGAACTCGCGAAAGTGGCCTAATCGCTGTAACTGGCGGCATCACGATGTCTCTTAGGTTGGGGACAGACCGGGTTACCACAGGAGGCGGCCGGCCACCTTGTGGGGAACCCAGACCAGGGGACAAGGGGTTCGACTAATCGTGCCTACTACGCAGGCCCAGCTATCATCACAGGGGGTTGTGTCCCACGCGGGCAAGCCGGTGCCGGTCGCCGCACGCTTTGCGGGAGATCGGGTTCTGGCGCTTCAGCACCAGGCACTGGTAGAGCGGGCAACAAAGCTGCCGCACCTGAGTCGGCTGGCGTTTCGCTGGCTCGAGCACTATCGATTTGCCATCGCCCTCGCCGCGACGCTCGGGATCGCGGCGCGAATCGAGCACCTCCCGAACCCTCGGGTGGAGGCGGAGGAGCACTACTACAACGCTAAGCACACACGACTCCTGGACCTCGGCCTCGAGCCGCACTATCTGAGCGAGAGCCTCTTGGACTCGCTCCTGAATATCGCCCTGGAGCACAGAGGCCGAGTGGATTTGGACGTCATCGCGCCGCGGGCCACGTGGCGCAGGCCCAAGAGTGTCGTCTCTGAGCTGGCGCTGGTAGGGAAAGCCTGTAGGTGAGCCATGGTGGTTGGTGCGAAGATCGTCGCGATCATGAACGTTATTCCGGGGTCCATCGCGGCTTCGTTCCGCAGCAACACATTTGGCGCGATCGTGCTGCGCCCGCTGGTTAACCGCCTTGTGCCTGAGGCTCCGACTCCGATTGTGGTACGCTCCGGCCCTGGCAAGGGGCTACGGCTGCTGATCTACCCTCGGAACGAGAAATACTACTGGAGCGGCACGCATGAAACGGCTGTGCAGCAAGCGGTAGCGAGCATCTTGACACCAGGTATGAGGTTCTGGGACGTTGGTGCCCATATCGGGTTCTTTACTCTACTCGGGAGCCGGTTTGTGGGGGATTCGGGGCACGTTCACTCCTTTGAGCCGATGCCGCAGAATCGCGAGCGCCTGACGGCCTCAATCAGAATGAATGACCTCAAGAACATCACTGTTCATGACATCGCTGTTTCCGCTACTAGCGGAGAGGCTGTGCTGCATGCCCACAAGTCCAGCACTATGTGGACTCTCATGCGAGAGCGCGGCGAGGAGCAAGGGCTCCGTGTGCGCTGCTGCACGCTTGACGAGTTAGCCCAGTCGGTTGCGCCGCCCCATCTCATCAAGGTTGACGTCGAAGGTGCGGAAGTGGATGTCCTGCGAGGCGGCCTTGGTCTGCTATCGAGCGCCAGGCCCCGGCTCATCGTCGAATTCTCGGACGACACCCTGCTGGCTGAGGCGCGGAGCCTTCTTCCCTCGTATGCCTTCGAACGTCTGGCGCCGCATCACTGGCTACTGAGGTCGGAGAAGGGGCAGGACACAGTGAAGGTCGCCCCAGTTGCGGGAAGGACCGCCCGCCAGGGCGAGACGAGGGGGAGTGGAGCGATGATCATCGACCCTTACCTTGCCAAGCGTGCTGCACGAAAGGTGGTCACGACTCTGGCTGATTGGTGGCTTACGAAGGTCTACGACGTGCGCAACGTGCTTGAGAAGGCTGAAGTACTGCCGCAAAGCGTCGGCTTCGAGACAACAAACATATGCAACGCCAACTGCGTTTTTTGCGCATATCAATATCAGCAGCGCCCGACTGGCGTCATGGACATGTCGCTGTGCCGTCGCTTGACACGAGAAGTTGCCGATCTGGGTATCCTCGGACTCGGCTTTACGCCAATGGTCGGGGAACCACTCGTTGACCCATACATATTAGAACGGATCTCCCTCGCTAGAGATCAAGGGGTCAAGTCAACGAGCCTATTCACGAATGGTATCTTGTTCCGCAAGGTCGGTGTCGACCGCATCTTGAAGTCCGGTCTTGCAGAGTTGCGGCTGAGTACTGCCGGATTCGACGACGCTTCGTATAGGCGAATCTACCGATCGACGCGTTACCGGCAGATGTACGACGGGCTGGTCGAACTCCTCGAGCGAAATGAAGGGATGGGGCATCCGGTGAAGGTCATCATCTGTATCCGAGCCGATGAGCCGATGTCCGTCATTCGCAGGAAACCGGACTTCCGCAGGATTGCCCCCCTAGTAGACGGCGTGGACGCCAACCTCCGGTTCGATAGCTGGAGCGGTCGAATTGCACGTGAGGAGCTGCCAGCAGGGATGCAGTTGCGCCGCCCGCCAAGAAAGACCTACCCGTGCTCGATGCTCTATTTCGGTCTCACCGTGCTTTGGGATGGGAGAGTCTCCGTTTGTGGATGTCGTGACTTGGATGTCGGCGACGATCTCCTGCTCGGTAACGCGCACTCAGCTTCCCTCCTCGAACTCTGGTCAGGCTCGAAGCTCGCGGATCTCCGGCGCCGCTGGCTCCATGAGAGACAGATTCCCGATGTGTGCGGGGATTGCACACATTATCAGCCGGCGACCAGGTATCTGCGCCCCGATCTGAAACGACAGGTCGAAACCGCGGCCCTCAACGGCCGCTCGCGAGAGACGGTTACGGCGCACAGTGCGATCGACGACCCGCAAGGTGATGGCGAGCGCTCCTAGATGACCGCCGAAACGGGGCTTCCGATACCGCCGGACAGGGCGAAGACTTGGCGCCCTATTGCTGGCTCCTCAGGTGAAGACGTGATGGCTGCCGAAGCAAAGGTGCATTCCCGGGGGTGCGCGCTTCGCATCGTCGAGACATTGTTGGTCACGTTCGGCATCTACGCCGTCGGACTGATCACGGGGGGCTGGCGGCGCGCGGGACGAGGTCTATTGGTGTCTACCTCGAGGGAGGGTTGCTCAGAGAGAGACACAAGGCCATTTCCCTCAACAACCTGGTCGCTATCCGGCGCGTGAGCATTGTCCACATCGCCGCAAGGCAACAGGAGCACTGTGGATGAGGGAACCCAAGGTGCCAAGGCTAGTCAACGGCGCGGAGAATGCGGAGGTGCCGCCTGCTAATCCGACTCGGCTGCGCCTGGCTACTGCCGGCTCCGTTGCGACCGGCCTGGCGGTCCAAACCGCGCTGATGGTGAGCGGCCCGCTCCTTGCGCGCATGCTCGGGCTCGACGGCCGAGGCTACCTGGCATCGCTGGCGGGCCGACTGAGGAGCCAGTGATGCAGCGGGGACCGCGGCCGCGCTGAAGCGAGCGGGCACCAGGAGTCGAGGTGTCGAACCCGAACTTGCGTAGAAGCGTTTCGACCGGCCATTTGCCCGTGCGGTACAGCGAAGACTGGCGGGCGCCATTCGACGCCCGCCTGCAGCCGGCGCTCATCGCGGGTTGCGAGATTCTTGACGTCGGTGCGGGCCGCCGACCGACTGTTCCCGTGAGCAGAAGGCCGCCCGGATGTGTCTACGTCGGACTCGACCTTGCTGCTGCCGAGCTCGACAAGGCGCCGCCGGGTTCGTACGACGAGACACATGTCGCAGATCTCGCGCTTCGGGTCCCCCTGTTACAAGACAGGTTTGACCTCGTCGTGAGCTGGGAGGTGTTCGAGCACGTGAAAGCCCTTGACGTAGCGGTGGAGAACTTGCGCTCCTACCTTCGCCCCGGGGGGCGACTGGTGGCACACATGTCTGGAAGGTTCTCCCTCTTCGCCACCGTGAATCGCCTTCTTCCGTACTCGGTCGGTGCCTGGGCGATGTGCCACCTGCTGAAGCGCGCTCGCGAGACCGTATTTCCGGCCTACTACGATCATGGCTGGCACCAGGCACTGCAGCGCATGCTGGCTCCGTGGAGCGAGTTTGAAGTGCTGCCTCAATATAGAGGGGCCGGGTACTTGAGCTTCTGCCCGGTTCTTCAGAGCCTCTATCTCGTTTACGAGAACTGGGCTTGCCGCCGGGGCCGCAGCGATCTTGCGACACATTATCTGGTCACGGCTGTGCGATGAGACGCCAACCTTTGCCCGCGGCGTCCGGGGCCACCATCGGTGCGGTTCTCGTAGGGTTCGGTACTCAAGCACTCTTGGTGGCCAGCGGTGTGCTGGTGGCTCGCACTCTGGGGCCCGAGAACCGCGGCTACCTTGCGTTGCTGGCGCTCTTTCCGGCCATCCTCTCGGAGCTTGGCAATCTCGGCTTGCCGCTGGCCGTTACGTACTACATCGCACGAGATCGCACTCATGCCGCGGCGATCGCCCGGTCGGGTGTTGGGCCGTTCCTTCTTCAGCCTGAAGCGCGATCAGTACTGTTGCGATACGTCGCTCGCGTCGTCGCAACACCAGCCCCGGCCGATTCCGTGGCGCGCCGGGCCGCGGGATTCGAAGTGATCGAGCAGCGTGATTTCGGCGATAGCCGGTTGAGCCCTTGCCCTGACAGCGAAAACCGGCGGCCCAAAACCCTCTACGTTGAGGCTGTCAAGTGAGCCAGATGAGCCGACGTGACCAAGGTCTCGCCACCGCCGCGTCCGTCCTGACTGGCCTCTCAGGCCAGGCGCTGGGTGTTCTGACCGGGCTGCTCCTTGCCCGCATCCTGGGTCCTCAGGGGAGGGGCGAGCTGGCGGCCGTGCTGCTGTGGCCCTTACTGCTCGCCATCGTCGGCGGGCTCGGTGTTCACGAGGCGACTACCTATCATGTGGCGCGCGCCACGGCGGCGCTGGGCACGCTTGTCGGTAGCAGCCTCGTCATCGCCTTCGCTCAGTCGGCGCTCCTCATCGCCGTTGGTGTGGCTATCATCCCGCTCGTCCTCTCCCACTACGATGCAGATACGGTTCGCAGCTCCCATCTCTTCCTGGCGTGCATTCCGCTCAATCTCATCGCATTGTCCCTGATGGCCGTTGTCAATGGGCGGCAGCGGTTCTACTGGTTTCAGGCGCTGCGCCTCTCCGTCATCATCTTTACGGCTGTCGGACTGTTGGGCTTCGCCTTGGCGGACGCCCTGACCGTTAGGACGGCCGTCATTGCCTACCTGGCGGCGAACGGCGTGACCACAGTCGCCGCGGGCGCCGTTGTGTTTAGCGCCGAGGCGATGCAGCTCCGGTTCAGCCTGGCGCTCTCGCAGCAGCTACTTTGGTTCGGGTTGCGGAGTCATCTGAGCAACGTGTCCCTGTTGCTGAACGAGCGGCTGGATCAGCTTGTCATCTCTGTTTTCCTGGCGCCGGCGAGGCTGGGGCTGTATGTGATAGCCGTGACGATGACCTCGTTGACAAGCATGGTGGGCTCCTCGGTTGCGGTGGTGGCGCTGCCGGTGGTGGCGCGGCTCCAGTCGGGCCCGGGACGAAAGGCCGCCGTGCACAACCTCGTCCGCCTCACGCTCGCCGGTTCCGTTGCTAGCACCATCCCCCTACTCCTGCTGGCCCCCGTGCTCATTGACCTGTTCTTTGGGGAGGCCTTCCACGGCGCGGCAGACGTGAGCCGTGTCCTCCTGGTGGCGGCAGTCATCCTGAGCACGAACCGCACGCTGGGGGCCGTCCTCAAGGGCATGGGCCGGCCGTTCGATGCGGGCATCGCTGAGGCTATGGCCCTGGGAGTGACGCTCGTTGGCCTGGCCGCTCTGCTGCCGGCGTTCGGTCTCATGGGGGCAGGGATCGTCTCCTTGCTGGCCTACGCCGTCAGCGGGGCCTGGATGATACGTCAGGCAGCGCGGGCGCTGGAGATGCCCGTCTTCGCGCTCCTCTTGCCGGACGGGGAGGAGCTGGGCCGGCTGGCCCGCCTCATCTGGGCGCAGCGGGCCTGGCCGAAAACGTTGGCAAGGACCGCGGCTGACGATCCGAAGGGTCTCGATTGACTGTAGAGGGAGGAATGTACGTGAAGACAGCGAGGGGGAAGTGTGATGATGCTTCGTAGCGCCGCCCTTCGCATTGGTGTCGTATCCGTTCCGAGGGAGATCTTGGCGCTGGTCGTCGCCATCGCCGTCTCTGGCCTGGTCGGGCTTGCTGCCGGAGGCGGCTATGCGTTCCCGCTGGCCGGCCTTCTCGTGTTTGCTGTGGCGCTCGTGATCGGCATGCTGAACTGGCGCTGGTCGGTCTACGGGCTCCTGATCTACCTCCCCGTCTCAGGCATCCCGGTACTCGCCATGTATCCGGACACCACCCTGCCAGTGCTGGCAAAGGATATACTGTTCGTCATTCCGGCGTACGTGGGCTTCGCTGCCTACTACAGTGTGCGGCGGCTCCCCTTCTCTTTTGCAGGCGCGCCTATCGTTCTGTTCGCCATGCTGGCGCTTCTGGTGGTGGTACAGGCCTTCAACCCTTCCCTTCCCAACCGCCTCGTGGGGGCGATCGGCGTGAAGGTCTGGCTGATGTACATCCCCCTCTGTTTCCTCGGCTATCACCTGGTGCGAGACAAGCAGGATCTGTTCCGACTGCTCGGTCTCATGAGCATCGTAGCTCTGATCCCTGCCGTCATCGGCATCGCCGAGGCGCTGCTCATCCATGGTGGTCAATCCGAGCTCGTATACCATTACTATGGGGGAGCGGCTGCGCCTGCTACTCAGGGCTTCGCCCAGTTCAACTTCCAGAGCGGAGGGTTCATCCGACGCATCCCCAGCACATTCTCGTCCGTTACACAGTACTACATCTTCGGCTCAAGCATGATAGCTGTGACCTACGCCTGGTGGCGTGGTTACCTTGCAGGCACGCCGTTCAGTTTTCTGGGCTGTCTTGTCTGGTTGGTGATGCTGGCGGCGGTGTTCCTGAGCGGCGCGAGGGGGGCGTTCCTGCTCGGCCCGTTGATGGTTGTGCTCATCCTTCTCCTGGAGCGTCGCAGGATAGGGATGTCTCCGAGTAGGGCGCTCGCTATGGGGGTGGTCTTTTTCGCGACCTTCGCCGTAATCGGCGCCCGCGGGGGGGAGGTAATCGGACACGCGTTCGAGACGGGGAGGGGGGAGTTAAGCACCTTTGTTGATGGCTTTCGCCAGGCCCTGGGCGTCACCTGGGGCGGCCTCGGTACGGGCATCGACACGGGCGCCAGCCGCTACGCCTTTGCAGACCCGAAGATGTTCCAGGCTGTGGGCGGCACCTGGTATGAAAGCTGGTACGTTAAGGTGGTGCTGGAGCTGGGCATTGTGGGCCTCTTGCTCGTTGTGCTCCTTATGGGGTCGATCATGGTTCGCGGCCTGCACAATCACTTTCGCCTGCGCGACGCCCGGCTTGGCGTCGTGTCAGCGGCGATCCTGGCATTTCTCGCCTGGAACCTGGTCTACGACATGAAGGCACAATATCTGGATTTCGACCCGGTCAACGTGTACTTCTGGCTGCTGGTGGGGGTGCTGGCGAAGGTGGCAGTCCTCGACCGCAGCAACAGCCAGAAGCAAGGCCAGGAGGCGTTGCAGGAGGCGCAACCTTGTCTACCATGAACAAGGGCCGGAATAACGTCGAGTTCGCCCGCGGGCGGGTGGTGGTCAGTCAGCCGGTGCACCAGCATGCATATGAGACTGCTATCGCTGCCCAGCAGGGCGGTCTCCTCCGCTGCTTTGTAGCCGGTGCCTACCGGACGAACAGGAGGTTATTCAGCGAACGGTTCTGGCGCTGGACCCCGCCACTCCTGCAAAGGTGGATCGAAGGCAACCTGCGCAGACGCTGGAATCCGGAGCTTGACCCTCGTTTGGTTATGACTTTCCCGACGTACCACCTGATAGCGTTTGCCTACCGCGCGGTGCAGAGCATGCCTCTGTTGAGACGGTGGAACGCCGACCGCTGGGCTCATGAACGGTTCGATGCGGCAGTCGGCCGCTGGCTGAGACGTGGCCGGCCGCCGGCTATCGTCCATGCCTTCGAGGGCTCAGCCCTTTGCACATTGCGCACCGCCAAGGATATCGGCGCGATGACCATTCTCGACGTACCGAGTGCCCGAGAGTACTGCGTGCAGGTCGTACTGGAGGAAGGTGGGGACATTAGTCACTTCACGTCAAACTCGCGGTTGCGGGCAGAGCGTGAGCTTGCCGATTATCTCTTCGCGCCTTCGGAGTTCGTTGTGCGTTGTCTCCTGGAGCATGGTGTCTCCCTGGAGAAGATCGTGCTCATACCCTATGGCGTGAACGTGGAACAGTTCTCTCCCGTGTGCGACCGCGAGGACGGTATATTCCGCGTCCTGTACGTAGGGCAGATCGGCCTGCGCAAGGGGGTGCGTTACCTGCTGGAGGCATGGCGCAGACAGTCGCTGCCGAACGCTGAACTTCTCCTGGTTGGCGGGGCGGATGAGGATGGGCGACAGATCCTGCGCGAATACGCCGGTCTCTACAAGTGGGTCGGTCAGGTGCCCAAGTTTGAGGTGGATCACTGGTTCCGCCAGAGCGATCTCTTCGTGTTCCCATCGCTAGCAGAAGGCTCGGCGCTCGTGACCTACGAAGCGATGGCCTCCGGACTGACGGTGCTTACGACAGCGAACAGCGGCTCAGTCGCGCGTGATGGCATCGATGGCTTCATTGTGCCGCTGCGGGACATCGAGGCGCTGCAGGAGAAGATTGCGTTTCTCCACGCTCACCCGGAGCTTGGCAGAGAGATGGGAGCACGGGGACGAGCGCTGATTGAGGCACGCTACACGTGGGGGCACTACGGGGAGCGCGTCCGCCGCGCTTACGAGGCGATACTGCAGGGGCGGGATCCGAAGCAGGCTGTGGAGGAGGTTGGGGCTATGCCGCCGATCCAAGCCGAAGAAGGCGGCCCGAGCAGCGGGGTGAGCGCTAGGAGGGTTGCATAGCGGCGATGCGCGTGCTCGTGATCGGCCACACATATGTGACCCGCTTCGCTCAGGCGAAGTACGAGGCCCTCACCCGGCTCTACCCCGATGTGTCGGTCACCGGCCTGGTGCCGCGACGATGGGAGAAGGGGATTATCGATCGCGTTGCTGCTGGACCGGTGGGCGCCGACGGCGCCTGTCAAGAACTTCCTGTCCGGGAACACACTGCTGGTGGCGTCAAATGACGGCGACATCGAAGCCCCGCGTCCTCTACTGGAACAACATCCCCTCGCCCTACATAGTGGAGCGGTTCAACGTTATCGCCCGGCGGGCCAACGTCGACCTGCACGTCTGCTTCAACCAGCGGCTCCAGCCGGACCGCAGTTGGGACGTGGACGAATCGCGCTGGGTCTTCCCCTACAGCTACCTCCCACGGTCCCGACTGACCGGACTGCAGGTACCGCTCCCCCAGTTGCGCCGGCTGCAGCCGGACCTGCTGATCACGCTGTACGAGAACCTCTCCTTCGTCTCCGGGGTGCTGCTGGCAAAGCAACGAGGCCTCAAGGTGGCGCTGCACGCGATGAAGGTGTTCGACACCTGGCGCCCCATTCGCTGGCATCGAGAACTCGCCAAGCGCTGGCTGTTCCCCCGGGTGGACGCCTTCCATGTGCCCGGCGCCGACGCCGCCGCCTACGTTAGCCACTACGGCGCCCGCCCCGGCCGGATCTGGGCGTTTCCGGAACCGGTCGACGTCCAGCACTTCGCCTTCGGCGCCTGTCAGGCCCGGCAGGACAGCGAGGCCCGCCGCCGGCTTGGCTTGACGGGCTGCGTCTACCTGCACGTCGGCCGCCTCTGGAGCGGCAAAGGTATCGACTATCTGCTGGACGCCTACGCCCGGCTGAGGGCCGAAGGCGTGCCTGCATCTCTGGTGCTGGTCGGCGACGGCGCCGACGAAGCCCGCTACCGCGCGCGGGCCGCAGGCCTGCCGAACGTGGTCTTCCCCGGCTTCGTTCAGAAGCCAGACCTGCCTCGATGGCACGGCCTGGCGGACGTGCTGGTGTTCCCGACCCTGGGCGACCCCTACGGCCACGTGGTGCAAGAGGCGATGGCCGCCGGCCTGCCGGTGATTGCCACCGAGAACGCCGGTGAGATCCGCGAACGAGTGCTGGACGGAGAGACCGGCTTCGTCGTCCCGGCCGCCGACAGCGACGCCCTTCTGGACCGGATGCGCGGGCTGGCGCTCGACCCGGAGCGCCGGCGGCGCATGGGCGAACGCGGCTACGAGTGGATCCGGCCGCGGACGAATGAGTGGTGGGCCGGAGAGTTTGAGACCATGGTGCAATGCATCGTCGGCGGCGGAATGATGGCCGGGCTGCGTACCGCAGCGTGAAGAGGGAGGCGCCAAGCATGAGGAAACCGGCATACGGCAGTTCAGCCCACTACCTGGGCCGAGAGGGGGAAGATTACTTCCACCGGTATGGCCGGCTGGGAGCGATCAACGGTGAGATCATCGCTCACAAGTTCCGACACCTCGTCCAGCAGACTGACACCGTTCTGGATTTCGGTTGTGGGGGTGGGGATCTACTCCGCGCGCTGGGCTGTTCGCGGCGGATCGGCGTAGAGATCAATCCCGCTGCTCGTCGCCATTGCGCCGAGTCAGGGATTGAGTGCTACGAAGACCTCACCGCCATCGCGGACAATGTGGCTGACATCGTCATCTCCAATCACGTGCTGGAGCACGTGCCATATCCAATTGAGGCCCTGAGACAATTGAGGAGCAAGCTCAAGCTTGGCGGCACGCTTACAATCTGTGTTCCCATTGACGATTGGCGGTCGCAGAAACGTTACGGCCCGGAGGACCGGAACCATCACCTCCACACCTGGACCGTGCCGTTGCTCGGCCATTCACTATCGGAAGCTGGCTTCTCCGTCGAGGACATCACCATGGTCACCCACGCCTGGCCCAGGGGCTACCAGCATTTGTACAGAAGGCTGCCTCTGTTCTGGTTCAACCTCGCGTGTACTGCCTGGGCAGCGCTGACCCGCCGGCGGCAACTGTTGGCAGTTGCACGCCCGGCCAGGAAGCGGCCGGGGATCTCCTCTCGATCATCCACCACCTGGGCGGAGAGCGGGAAGACTGCTTCTCTACAGGAGGTGACCGACGGTGAAGATTAGAGTGGGTATCATTGGCTTTGGAGTGGTCGGCAAGGCGGTGCACCGTCTGGTGAGGACCAAGTTCGATGTCGAGTTGTACGATCCGCCGCTGGCGATGGGCCTCGACTGTGACCCGTCCACGTGGGACGCTGCTTTCGTCTGTGTCCCCACTCCGCCCGCACCGGACGGTTCATGTGACATATCGATTGTCAGAGAGGCGGTCAGCGTTGTACCAGCGTCGGTTCTGTTGATCTGCCATAGCACGGTCGCTGTCGGAACCACGGATATTCTGAATGAGGAACGAGGGGGCAACATCGTATTCTCTCCCGAGTTCGTGGGAACGACGCCGGGACACCTGTACGCGGACTTGTCGAATCTACCCTTCCTGATACTGGGTGGCTACGAACCTGCCGTTGGCCGCGCAGAAGACATCTGCCGTCTTGCCTACGGGCCGAAGACAGCAATTCTCAAGACGTCACCAAGAACGGCTGAACTGGTGAAGTACGCCGACAATGCGTATCTGGGCCTTAAGGTTGCCTTCTTCAACGAGCTCTACGACTTGGCGCAGGCTCTCTCGGTAGACTTCGAAGAGCTGCGCTCCCTATTGCTCTTTGATAGCCGAATCGGAACAAGCCATTCCATTGTCTACCCTGCTGCACGAGGGTTTTCGGGGAAATGCCTGCCCAAAGACATCTCGGCTCTCTTGGCCACGGCCATGGGCAGGGGCGTAGACCTCGAGACCGTAAGCGCGGCAGTAAGGGCGAATCTCAAATGGAACCCACGTGCTCCCGGGGGTCATTTGGCGCGCGGCCTTTGGCCTTGCCAATCTGAAGTGACCGTGCCCGTTGTGACTACGGCGCTGGCATAGACGCCGGAGCTACGGGCCGCCATGGGCGAGGCGTCGGCGTGGAAGATCGCCGGGCATACGCCGGAGCGCTGGGCAGAGGACTTGGAGCGAACCGTGGAGAGGGCCCTTTCTATGCCCCGAGCGGGCGGGGGGTGGGTTTGAACGGCTGCTCCCCCCAGATAGTGGTGGCCACGCCCTACCGCGAGGGATCCGTACTGGCTATCGCCCGGCGAGCGGCAAGCCGCGGCCAGTTGGCACGGTTCTACGCGACCCTCTACGCAGCGAAGTTGCTGGCGGCAACGAGGTATGTCCCGTTCGCCGCTCTCCGTCGGCGGCTTGCGCGGGGGCTTGGCCGCTACTCGTTCGCGGGGGTCCCGCCGGGGCGCGTGGAGACGGTGGCCCGCCTGCCAGAGTTGGCGTGTGTGGTCGCACGGCGGCTGCCACGAGGAGAGCCTCTTGCGGGACGCCTGATGTACGAAGCAAAAGAACGCTTCGACCAGGCCGTGGCCCAACGGCTAATGGGAGGCGAGTGGGATGCCGTCATAGGGATGTTCGCCTCGGCCGAGCTGACCCTGCGAGAGGCGCGGGCCTCCAACAGGCTTGGAGTGCTCAATTTCGTCAATAGCCATCCGCTCTACCACAACCGCTTTCTGACGGAACTGGGCAGTTTGCGGAACGGCGATCACGAACTGGTGTCGCCCCAGATCGCACGACGTGTTGAGCGAGAACTGGAGACGGCCAGTCTCGTCCTAGTGCCTTCTCTTTTCGTCGCCCGGCAGCTGGAAGAGGTGGGGCTGCCGAAGGAACGGGTAGCGGTTGAGCCGTACGGTGTTGACTTGTCGGCGTTTTCGCCGCCGGCCAGAAGGGACAAACAAGGAAGGCGAGGTGGGGTGATTCGCTGTTTGTACGTCGGGCAGATTTCACACCGCAAAGGCGTGCGAGTGCTGGTCGAGGCCGCACGGCGGCTTCATAATCGGCCGATCGAGTTTGTGCTTGTCGGCCCCATGGTGAGCCCCGAAGTTCTGCGAAACCCGCCCGACAACCTCCATTACTGGAGGCCGACTGCGCACGGCGGCGTCGCCGAGATCATGCACGAGGCTGACCTGTTCGCGCTACCGTCGCTTGAGGACGCATATCCGTTGGTCACCTTAGAAGCGATGGCCTCTGGCTTGCCGGTTATCGTGAGCGATCACGCCGGGACGAGTGAGTTAATCACGCATGGAGAGGATGGTCTGGTGATCCCGGCTGGGGATGTAACGGCGCTCGTGCAGGCGATCGAGCGCCTGTTCCAAGATAACCACCTGCGCGCCGCAATGGGCGCAGCGGCTCGACGGCGAGTGGAAGGCGGACACTCCTGGGTCGATTATGCCGACCGTGTCCTGGATTTGATCGGGGAGCGCACCCCTGCGTGGGTGCAGCCGCTGTAGCGCGCCCCACCCGGTGGCGGCGTTGGAAGGAGTATCGGCGTCATGATCTACGCACTCGCGCGATTCGCTCAAAGCAATGGCATCCTAGCCTTCATGTTTCCCGATAATCTTGAGCGCGCCAGCATCATCCGGTGCCTGCTCGACGCCCGAGGCTCAGTGCGCGGTCGCCTGCTCGATGCGGGCTGCGGAGAGAAGCCATATGCCGGCATCTTCAGGGAGTCCGTCTCGGCGCACATCGGCATCGATGTCACGCGGAGCGCTGTGCAGCGGCCGGGTCTCGAAGGCCCCGATGTCGTGGGAGACGTCGGCAGGTTGCCTTTCGCCGGCGAGAGCTTTGACTCCGTCCTCTGCACCCAGGTTCTGGAGCATCTCCCCAACCCCGGGCAGGTGATGAACGAATTCCACCGGGTCCTCCGGCCGGGAGGTACGCTTATCGTCACGACTCCCCAGGCTTGGCCCCTGCACGGGGAACCGTACGACTACTACCGCTACACCCGTTACGGGCTGGCCCACCTCGCGCGATCTGCGGGCTTCGAGGTAGTCCGCCTGCAATCGAGAGGCGGCTTTTGGGTGACGGTTGCGCAGATGTGTAGTGTTTCAAGACACGTGAGAGATCCGGGCTCGGGGCAGGCGCTGCAGAGCATACGCCATGGGCGCCGTGTAGCCCAGGGCGCTGTGCAGACGGCT
>Ga0315289_10009687_pt1 | contig 13851 bp, 11 predicted proteins | sample YL17G11_40_MG_FD_203452 | JGI IMG/M metagenome (GOLD analysis project Ga0315289, IMG submission 203452) | Sediment microbial communities from Yellowstone Lake, YNP, Wyoming, USA - YL17G11_40 | ecosystem: Environmental > Aquatic > Freshwater > Lake > Sediment | place: USA: Wyoming | collected...
CCATTTTATGAAGATTTTACTAAACACAAGACAATCGTCGAAAATAAACTAGCTGAATACAAATCTAATCCTGGAATTTGGTCTAAGTATGCATGGGTTGCTGGTTATCATAATTATTTCTGTGATCTTCATAGCCGTTATTTCAATGATGAGCACAGAATAAATGTGGAGCTATTCCGGGCATCTCCAGCACTTATTGTTGAATAAGAGCGCTGACTAATAATGCCAGCTATATGTATAAGTAAGAGGAGTTTGCTTTTGTACGCTAATCGACATTCCCTCCCATAGATAATCCCGACCGCGCGACGCTCTCAAGAACGTTGAAATGGCAGCAAAGGAGGCCGTCTGGCCGGATCATCGTCCTGGACAACCGAAAAATCGCTAAAAGACGATAGACGTCCCGTCCTTATCAAAATCGTTGATCATAAAAAATAGCCTGCCTGCTCCTCGGTCGCCATCAAGACGACCTGATCGATGATGCGCTCCGCCGGCGGCTTCTACGCGATAAGCCGAAGCTTCAAGTGGCCGATGATCCGGATTACGGCGAGATAATCTGTGATGAATGCCATGGCCATCCTCTGACCGTCGCATTTGGGGCAGATCATCGGATCGATTCCATAGACTTTCCAGATCATGGTTGCCCAGCCTACGGACGGAATCCGGTTCTATGCCCCTTAGATCGTCCATAGGGCGAAGCGAGAAAGCCCTACGCTCCCTTGTCATCGGATCACAAATCCAACCACCGGTCGAGATAATCTTCGAATTCCTCGGGCGACAAGCGCGGCCCTTCATAATAACCCCGGCCCAGCCGCTGACGAATGGCTTCGTAGAGGATAACCCCCACGGAGACGGACAGGTTGAGGCTTTGGACCATGCCGAACATCGGGATTTTGATTTTGACGTCGGCCAGGGCGAGGGCGGCCGGCGAAATCCCTTCGGATTCGTTGCCGAAGACGATCGCCGTCGGTTTAGTATAGTCGACCTGCGTGTAAAAAAGGGCGGTATCGCCAAGATGCGTCGCCGCGACCTGATAGCCTTGGCCGCGGAGTTCGGTCAGGCATTCTCCGGCCGTGCGATAGACGTGGACGTTCAGCCATTTGTCGGCGCGCGTCGTAATCGCCTTGTTGACGGGCAGCGGTTCGTCTCCCGTTCCGATGACGTCGACATGCATGACGCCGGCCGCGTCGCAGGTCCGTAGCACGGCGCTGGCGTTATGGGCGTTCGTGACGTCTTCGAGGACGACCCGCAGGTCGGGTTGGCGGAAAGCAAGGACACGCTTTACCTTGGCGAGGCGTTCTTCGGTCGGCATGAGGTTGCGCTTTTCGATATCCTTCCTTCGCTTATTATACAGCGGTCGCCGGGCTGAAAAGCCTTTTTATCAAGGATGAAGGTTGGCCCCCCATAACATTTTGGCGATCAGGAAGGCCCAGATGACGACCGACCCGATCAAAGCCCGATATTCCCGGTTTTTCAAATAAAGGGCGGCGCTGAATTTGCGGTGTCCGTCCGACGGAAGGCGTCGCCGGCCGGGAAGAAACGCCGGCACCTTCTTTTTGTAATCTTCGTATTCTTTGGGGAAGAGCCGCTTCATCCGCTCCCGTTCTTCCAGAATGACCGGAGGATAGAACGCCAGGAAGTACGCCGCGAAGAGCAAGACGCACCAGGCCGAATTCGTTCCGAAAGCGATGCTCAAGCCCAGAACGAAATTTCCCAGGTAAAGCGGATTCCGGGTGTGCCGATACGGCCCGGAGACGGCCAGCTCTTTTTCCTTTTTGATGTGCCCCGCGGCCCAGCCGCGGATAAAAAGGCCCACGGCGCAAATCCCTATGCCGCAGGCGATCGTCCGGCCGATCGGCCTCGCCAGGATGAGAATCGCGATGAGGACGAATAGCGCCGACCGGACGCGCCATCGGTACACGGCTTTAGCCCAACTTGACTCACCCATGGTCGTTCATGACCCGTCTGATGAACAATGTCACTTCGTCCGGCGTCACAAGTTTCAGGCAGTCCGTCGTATCGCACGACCGGCGATAGCAGCGGCTGCATTCGAGCTCGTGGTAGGCGACGAGGTCGCGGGAGCGGAACGGGCCGTTGCGTTTGGGGTCGGTCGGCCCGAAGAGGGCGACGACGGGAACGTCGAGGGCGCACGCGGCCTGCAGGGCGAACGTGTCGCCGCTGACGACAAACGCCGCGCTTTGAACGAGGGCGAGAAGCTCGGAGATCGAGAGAAACGGAGCCACTGCGACGCCAGTCGCTTTTCCGATGGCATCGGCCGCGGCTTTTTCCTCCGGCGTGCCCCAGAGGAGAAGGGGAGTGACGGCCTCGTTTTTAAACGACTTGAGAACGGAGATCCAGTTCTCCGTCGGCCAGCGCTTCGTCGGCCAGGCGGCGCCGACGTTGAAGATCGCCGGCTTGCCCCGCGTAAAGAGCGGCCCGACCTTCGCCCGAACGCGGCCCCTGAGATCTTCGGTCAGGTCGATCGGGAATTCAAAACGCTCATCGTCGATCCCGAGAAGCCGGAGCAGCCTTAGATTTTTAAGGATCACGTGGTCCGATTCGGAGACCGGCGGGAGCCTGTCGCTATAAAAAAAAGCCGCCACCGGCTCCTTGAGGTTAGACCGCGAAAATCCCAACCGCCGACGTGACTGAGACATCTGGGCGATGAGCCCCGATTTGATCAAGCCCTGGAAGTCGATCGCGACCTGGTTTTTCTTTCGGATTCGAGTCCGCCATCCGAGAGAGCCGACGACCACGATGTCATCGATCCCGGGAACGAAGTCGAGGATCTCCTTACCTTTGCCGCTCACGACCCACGCAATCCGAGACTCCGGAAACCGTTTCCGCAAGGCGGCGAAGGCCGGAAGCGTGTGGATAATGTCTCCCAGCGAGCTCAGGCGGATGATGAGAAGGTCGTCCATAGCTAGGGCCTTCGGGCTCCGCGGCGGGCGTTCCAGCCGGCCCGAAGGCGTGGGATGACGGTTGAAGCGGACCGTATCTTCGGGCCTCCGGTGATGGCGATCCTCCCGCCGTAGGACAGGACGGTCTCCCGCTCCGGAACCGTTTTCTTGGTGTAGTCCGAGCCTTTAGCATGGACGTCAGGTTTTAGAGCCAGGAGAATATGCTCCACGTTCGGCTCGTCGAAGATCGTGACGTAGTCCACGCAGCCGAAGGCGGAGACGATGTCCGCGCGCTCCCGCTCGGGCAGAACGGGTCGCCCCCGGCCTTTGAGCCTCCGGACTGAGGCGTCGCTGTTGAGGGCGACGATGAGGACGTCGCCTTCCTTTTTCGCGGCTTGGAGGTAACGGACATGGCCCGCGTGAATCAGGTCGAATCCGCCGTTCGCCAGCACGATCGAATCGCCCTGCTTCCGGCGTCGGGCGACAATCGTTTTGAGCTGGGCAAGCGTTTTGAGTTTCTTCAAAGTTCGGCGATGACGGCTTGTTTGAGCTCGAGCGGCGTCACGGCGGCCGTCCCCTTTTTCATGACGACGATGCCGCCGGCGTAATTGGCCAGGCGGGCCGCCTGGGCGAATGTCGCGCCGCTGGCGATCGCCGCCGTGAAGACACTGATGACCGTGTCGCCGGCGCCCGTGACATCCACGATATCGGCCGTTCCGAAGATGGGAAGAAACAGGGGCGGCCGGCCTTTTTCGAACAAAGCCATGCCTTTGGAGCCCCGCGTGATGAGAAGGGCGGGAGACCGGAGTTTCCGAAGAAGCGTCCGTCCGGCCCGTCGAAATACGGCCGGGTCGTCGTCCAGCCGGAGCTTGAGGAGGTCTTCGACCTCGGGCTCGTTCGGTGTCGCGACGGTCGCCCCCGCGAACGCGAGGAGCCGGAACCGAGAATCGACGGTCACCGGCTTTCCCCCCTTTTTGAAACCGGCGAGCGCCGCGCGAAACAGGTCCTCTTTCACCGTTCGATAATGGTAATCGGAGACGAGGAGAGCGTCGCACTCGCGTTCCGCGATCTTGAGGGCGTTAGCGATCCGGCTTTTGATGGCCGTTCCGTCGGGAACGCAACCTTCGCGGTCGATCCGCAGGATCTGTTGTTTTTTCGTGTTCTCCTCGCCGGCGAGAATGCGGGTCTTGAGCGGCGTGGCGAAACTTTTATCCCGGATGAGCCCGTCGGCCGCGATGCCCCGTTTTTTGAGGATCCGGGCCACGGCTCGACCGGACTCGTCGGCCCCGACGATTCCGATCGGCACCGGCGTCACTCCCAGGGATTTTAGATTGAGCAGGGCGTTGCCGGCGCCGCCCAGAGAAAATTCCCTCGCGTGGTAGGACAGGATCAGGACGGGCGCTTCCCGGGAAATACGCCGCGTATTGCCGTACAGGTATTCGTCCAGGATGATGTCGCCCCAGACCGCGATCCGAAGATGGGGGAACTTGTCGATGATGGCGAAGAGCTCTCGCGCGCCTTCCTTCATGGCCATATCGGCCCCATGTTTATCAGAATTGGCCTGAAAGGTCAAATGGCCCGGTCGAAAAAGGGCGGCCGGTTGCGGCTTGACATTTTCCACAACGAAAAATATGATTTCGATCGAAAGATACGAATCAGGGGAGCCGATGGAATGCCCAATATGCCATATTGAAGCCTCGGAAGACAGCGTTTTCTGCAATAAATGCGGAACGCGATTCCATGACTTTCACGGCCAGCTTCAGTACTCGGTCACCAAAACGCTTAATGTCCAGGGGCTGGAATTCGCTAAAGACCAGGTCATCGCCGGAAAATACCGGGTTATCGATCAATTGGGCAAGGGCGGGATGGGGATCGTCTATAAAGCCGAAGACATCCTTCTGAAGCGCCTGATCGCCCTGAAATTCCTCCGGCCCGAATTCCTGATCGACCAGGAGGCCAAAAACCGATTTTTGCTCGAAGCCCAGGCCGCGGCGGCGATCGACCATCCGAATATTTGCACCGTATTCGAGGTCAATGAGTTTCAGGGACGGACGTTTATCGCCATGTCTTATATCGAAGGTAAAAGCCTTCGCGACAAACTTCGGGCGGGCGTCCTTGACCTAAAGGCGGTCTTCTTATATGGCACTCAGATCGCCGACGGGTTGGCGGAGGCGCATAGGAAAGGAATCATCCACCGCGACATCAAGCTGGCCAACATCATGGTGACCGAGAACAACCAGGTGAAGATCATGGACTTCGGCCTGGCGAAACTGATGGAAGGCACCGAGATCACGGCCACGACGAAGATTATGGGCACGGTAGCGTACATGTCCCCCGAACAGGCCAAAGGCTCGGCAATCGACAAACGTACGGATATCTGGTCGCTTGGCATCGTCTTGTACGAAATGCTCGTCGGACATACGCCGTTCGAAACGAAACGCGACCAGGCGATCATCTATTCGATCCTGAATGAGTGGCCTAAGCCGCTGCGCGAAGTCAACCCCACGATTCCGGCGTCACTCGAGTCGATCGTGGACCGGTGTCTTCAGAAAGACCCTGATTCCCGATACTCTACCGCGGACGACCTGGCCCGGGATTTGAAGCTGTCCTGTGAAGCCGTGGCGACGGGCGCCAAGGAGAAAGTCATCGCTTGGAAGGTCAAACGGCCTTCATCGAAAAAAACAACGGCCCGGCGCGTCATCCCGGTCGCCGCGGCCGTTTTGTTGATGGCTTTAGGGCTTGTCTTATTCGGACCGAAAAGCAAAAAAGCTCCGGCGGAGAAACCCGCGAACAATCCCATTATCGCCCAACCGGCTGCGACTATTCCCGTGGCCCCCGGGCTCTTGTCCGTTGATGACGTCGCGGCCGATGGCAGGAACCTCAAGGTCGATTACCGGGGCGACCCGGCCGCAGAAAAAGGAGCGACCGGCGTCATTTTCGCGAAAAGGGACTACGACCGCGACAAAAGCAAGCGGATTATCGCTAAATTTGTCATCGCCGCCGTGCAAGGCGGCTTGCCCCAAACCGATGTCATCGAGCAGTTCGAACCCATCAGCCGGGGTGACTATGCCGAAGTTCTCCAAGAGCCACGGGGGACTTTGATCTTGCGAGCCGATCCTGCGGATGCCGATATCTATGTGGATGGAGTCTTGAAAGGCCGGACCGAGGTCAGGCTCATTCTGCCGCCCAAAACGTACCGCGTCGCGGCTAAAAAAAACGATTATGTAGACCGGATCGAGGACATCAACCTCCGGGCCAAGGAGATTGTTTACAAGCCGTATAAACTGATTGCTAAAGCGCCCCCGACTCCTCAGACCGGAAGCTACTCCGTCGATTCCAGCCCTCAAGGCGCTCAAGTCTTCGTCGATGATAAAACGGCGGCCGAAGGGATGACTCCTTTGAACCTCTCTCTGACCCCGGATATCAAGCATCGGGTCCGTTTAGTGTTGAAGGACTACGAAGAGATAGCGCGCGAGGTCGAGGTCAGAGGCGGCCAGAGCAAAGATGACAGCTTTCCCCTTGTTCCGCTGCCGGTGGAATTGACCATCACTTCGACCCCCGCGGATGCGGAGGTGTATATCAATGATAAATCGAGTCCGGACGGCCGGACACCTTTCAAAAATGTCTATCCCGTCGGTCCGTACAAGGTCCGCATCCATAAAATCGGTTTTTTGGACCCCCAAGACGAAGTGACGCTGTCGCCCGGAAAGCCAAAGACCCTGGCCTTTGAGCTCCATCTAATTCCCATCGTCCCCCCTCCAAAGAACACGTTGATCGTCGATTCCATTCCCGAAAAAGGTGCCCGGATTCTCATCAACGGCCGGGACATGGGTGTCACACCCAAGAAAGTCGAGGTCGCGGAATCTCAAATCAAGCTGCAGCTCGAAAAGCCGGGCTACAAATGTGACCCTATGACGATCCTCTTTACCGAGCCCGAAATGATCAAAACCGTGACCCTGAATAAACTCCTCAAGGGGAAATTGTCGATCTCGTCCTTTCCGCTTTCCCACATCGAGATCGACGGCGCCCTCCAGGACAAGCCTATCCCGCCTGAGCAACAGTTCGAAGTCGACGAAGGGGTACACAATATTAAATTTGTCTTTGCCAATAATGTGGAGATCGTCAAAGAGGCGACCGTCAAGCCGAACGATACGTCGCGCGTGTTTTGCAATGAAAGCGAAGATGCCGGGAATCCAAAAGCCAGCTACGCGCTGACCAACTATCCGAAAGCTGTGATTTCCTTGGATGGCGGGGCCCCGTACGATTCTCCTCCATCGCGAACTCTCAAAGCGGCCCTGGGTTCCCATCAGATTCTCTATCTTTTCAAGGTCCAGGGAGTTACGTTCTCCGTCAACGTCTTTGACCAGGCCGACCGGCCTGCCCAGAAGAAAATTCATGCCTCTTGTGAAGCCGTCGATTTCGCCGCCCTGAAGCCCGACATCTCGAATGCCGCCCTTGGACAGACCGACGGGGTCGTCATCGTCGTCAATTCCGCCGGCGCTCTCGGCGTGGACCTCGAGGGTATCGCCCGCGGAGATGCGCTGCCGGGGAAAGACCTCAAGGTCCAACTCCCCGCCGCCGACGGCCTACGGTTTGGGTTTCATCCCCGTAACGCTCAAGCCGGCTCCGCGGCGTATATTTGGGTTCTACGGATGCCCCAGAAACGGGCCTGGAAGCTCACGGTCCAAATCGACCTTCTCCGATAATCTCATCCGAAGGAAAAAAGGAGGAAGCTCATGAAACGAGCATTTCTTGGATTCGGGATCATCCTCTTGTCCGCCGGGCTCATGCAGGCGGAAGGTTTCACCTTGTATACGGGCAAGGCCAATAAAACCCAGTGCATCGGAATTGCCTTGGGCGGCGATATCTGGGATTTTCTTCAGCTCCAAGTCGATGCCATGAAATATCTTAAACAAGACGCCGCCCTTCGTTCCGATGACCCGACCTTGAATCGCAGCGATTTCCTCGGCGTTTCCGCGACCTTTGTCCTCAAACTGCCGCTTCATCTGGTCCCATATCTCGACCGGTTTGATTATATCCAGCCGTACATTCTGGCCGGCCGCGGTTACGCGATCGAGAGCCTGTCGGCCGCCTACATCGACGCTCCGAACGCGGTCGACGGGGCTAAGGGAATGTTCAGCAAGCTCCGCTCGTTCAATTCGTTCGGTTATGGCTTAATCGTCATGATTTCACCGCAGTTCGGTCTCAAGGTCGATTATCGAACGATCGACATGGCCGGGCATACGGGAATGGGGATCCCCGGGCGGAAATTCGGCCGGACAACGGTCGGCATCTGCGTCGGTCCATATAAAAATCCGATCAAACGGATCAAGAAATAAGAAGGCTCGGATGAAAAATTCGAATATCCGCTCGGTTCTCGTCGTTATAGGATTGGCCGTTCTGATGACCGTCCCCGGCTTGGGACAGGAAAAACCCAAAACGCTGGTCGAGACGGGCATCGAACATTATAAGGCCGGGAGGTATCAGGAGACGATTAACGTTCTCAAGGAAGTGATCAGAACGTCGATCGATGAACATGACCTTTTCCTCGCAAATCTCTACATGGGATATGCGTATTTTTCGTTGCCCACTCAGGAAATGGAGAATGCCAAAACCCAAATAGAAAGAGCGATCTCTCTCAACCCGGAATATATTTTGCGCGAAGACGAGTTCGTTCCCGATTTCCTGGCGTTCTATAAGAAAGTGAAAGAGGGGCTAACGGGGATCGGATATTTTGAGTCGGATCCGCCCCAGGCCAAGGTTTATCTCGATAATACCCAGATCGGCTTGACGCCGCTCAAAAAAGAATTGCTGGCGAAGGTCTATTTATTGCGCGCCGTCAAATGGGGATATACGACATTCGAGACCGAAATCGAGATCAAGAAGACCGAGGTCGGCAATGTGAAAATTCCCCTGAGCGACGACAAGAATTGGAAAACGTTCATCCGGTCATCGGTCATCTTCGTCGTCCTGGCCTATCTTTTAAAATCGATCTGAGGCCACGACGGAACGGCGCTTGCGGCCCGGACGGAGGCCTATTTCTTCAGAGCTGACCAGCTTCCCCGGCGCTATTGAAGCCCCGGCATGGGACGAATCCTGGCCCGTTTGGTCAGGGTCTTGTCTCCGACAAGCAGAGTGACGACATAGTCTCCCGGCGGTACCATCCGGGTGCCGAACCGGGCCATGGCCGGCGGGACTTGGGAGGCCTGCCCTTGCGCCGCGGCCGGTCTCCTTCTCATGTCCCAGAAAACGCTGTTCAGACCCGCCTCCGTTTTTCCTTCGAGGACCGCGATTTCCTCGCCATAAGGATCGGAAATGCGGACCTTGACCGGTCCGTCCGCCTTTTTCTTTAAAAAATAGTTCACTGTCAGGCCGTTGGGTTCGTTCGGAACTTCGTAGATCCGGTCGCCCTGCGTCCGGCCGACCCCAGTCCGGCGCCATATCCATTGGACCTTGGTTTCTACGTCGAAAAGATAGATGTCGTCTTGCCAGAATTTATCCTTCATTTCCTGGAGGGGCGTGATATCGGAGGCGAAGATTCCCCGGCCGTGGGTCGCCGCAACAAGGTCGTTTTCCCGGGGATGGATGAGGAGGTCATGGACAAGAGCGTTAGGCGGGAGGTTGGACCCCACGGAATACCAAGCGTTGCCACCGTCCAACGTCGCATAGACTCCCAACTCGGTCCCGACAAAAAGAAGGTTCGGATTCTTGCGGTCCTCGACGACGACATAAACCGTCCCTTCGGGGAGATTCCCCGAGACGTTCGACCAAGTCCCTCCGTAGTCCTCGGTTTTAAAGACGAAGGGCTTATAGACATCGCGGTGCCAACCCGCTTTGGAAACGTAGGCCGTGCCTTCCTTGAAATTGGAGGGGAACACGCGGGTGACATAGTAGTCCGCTGGCCCTCCGGCGGTATCGAGCGAAGCGGTCACATCCGTCCATGTCGCCCCGCCATTTCGGGTGATTTGGACTTTTCCGTCATCCGCGCCGACCCAGATGACCCCGGCCGTGACGGGCGACTCGGCGATCGAGGTGAGCGTGCAGAATTCGATGTTTCCCTTGAGCTTCACCGGATCATTGGTCGTGAGGTCGGGGCTGATCTCCTGCCACGTATCGCCGCGGTTGAGCGACCGGAGGATGACCTGGGCGCCGAAAAAGAGGATCCGGCTATTGTGGGGGGAGATGGCGATTGGCGCCGTCCAGTTGAATCGATAGGGAGGCTGTTCCTTCGGGCGCGCCGGTGGCCGGATGCTCCGGCTGATTCCCGTCCGTTGGTCCGTACGCGTGATGGCCCCGTTTTGCGACTCGTTGTAAAGCCAGCGGCTGTCTTCGGGATCGACGACGTTGACCATCCCGTCGCCGCCGCCCACGGTCGTCCAATCGTCGCGGGTGATCCTACCGGTTAGGCCGTTGGCTGGAATTTTCACCGAGCCGTTGTCCTGGAGGCCTCCATAGATGTTGTAGGGTTCCTCCATGTCCACTCCCACGGCATAATATTGGGCGAGCGGTAGGTGGTCGAAAACGTCCCAGGTCTTGCCGAAATCCCAGGAAACGGCCAGGCCGCCGTCGCTGCCCAGGATGAGGTGGTTCGAATTGGCCGGGTCGACCCAGAAAGCGTGGTAATCGACGTGGAAAGAGGTGGCGATATTCTCCGGCCCGCTCTTTCCCCAGGTCTTTCCGCCGTCGAGAGATCGGTTGAAGCTCGTGCTCGGGACGTAGACCGTCTTGTCGTTGTTGGGGTCGACATAGATCCAGCCGTACCACTTTCCGCCGCCGATGCTGTCCTTGGCGGCGCTCATTTTCGTCCAGGTGTCGCCGCCGTCGTCCGACCGATAGACCTCGCCGCCGACCGGACGTTCCTTGGCGTCTTGACGTATGGCTTGAGCCTGTTTCACCTCGTCGGCGGAGAGCGGCCTTTTATTTTGGTTGTCGATGACGGTATAAACGATATTCGGGTTCTTGGGGTAAATGGCCAGCCCGACGCGGGCGAGCTTGCCGGTCGGAAGCCCACTGGCGAGGCGTAGCCAATTCTTTCCGCCGTCCGTTGAACGATAGATGCCCGTTTCCGGGCCACCCTCGTTGAAGTTCCAGGGGATGCGCTGCTTATCGTAGGTCGCGGCGAAGACGATGTCGGGATTTTTTGGATTGATGACGACGTCGACGACGCCGACCTGATCGCTGATATAAAGGATTTTATTCCAGGTTTTCCCGCCGTCCGTCGTCTTGTAGAGGCCGCGCTCAGGATTGAACGAAAAATGATAGCCCACGGCCGCCACATAGACCGTATTCGGGTCTTTGGGATGGACGGCGATGCGGCCGATGTGGCGTGTCTCGGTCAGCCCCATGTAGGCCCAGGTTTTCCCCGCGTCGGTCGATTTCCAGACACCGAAGCCGCGAAGCGGGATGCGGCCCGAGGCGGCGTCGCCCGTTCCGACCCAGACGATATCGGGATTGGACGGCGCCAGGGCGATGTGGCCGACAGAAACCATGCTTTGTTGGGGAAGGATGGATTCGAACGTCGTCCCGTTGTTGACCGTTTTCCAGATGCCGCCCGTCGACGGGGCAAGGTAGAAGGTGTAAGGATTGCGCTCGTTTACGGCCACGTGGAGGATACGGCCGCATTGGCGGGCCGGTCCTAAGACGCGGAACGAGAGAGATTTAAGAATCTCGGCCGGCCCGGGATCTTGGGCCCAAAGGCCGGGCGACGCTGTCGCGATGATTAGAGCGATCGTGAAAAGAATCCGGCGATGACGCATGGGACCTCCTTATGTTGTCGATCCTTCGTTCATGTTTGTGAAGATATTTTTGAACTGCTCCTCGTACAGCCGCCGGTAGAGGCCGTCCGGTTTGAGCAGCAATCGGGCGTGAGAGCCGGTCTCGACAATTCGCCCTTCGTCAAAGACGATGATCGTGTCCGCGGATTGGACGGTCGAGAGACGGTGAGCGATGACCAGGGTGGTCCGGTTCTGCATCAACCGTTTCAGCGCCTCTTGAATGAGGTTTTCCGATTCGGAGTCGAGCGACGATGTTGCCTCGTCCAAAATCAGGATCGGGGCGTTCTTCAAAAAAGCCCTGGCCAGAGCGATGCGCTGTCGCTGTCCTCCGGACAGCTTCGCGCCGCCCTCGCCGATCTCCGTCTGATACCCTTTTGGCAGTCGGTTAATGAAGTCGTGGGCATTGGCCAAAACCGCGGCGGCCCGGACGTCGTCGTCGCGGGCGTCTTCTTTCCCCATGAGGAGGTTTTCGTGAACGCTTCCGGAAAAGAGAATCGGTTCCTGCGGGACCAGGGCGATTTGGCGTCGCAAGGAATGGAGACAGTAGTCTCTGATGTCCAGGCCGTCGAGCGCTATCGCCCCTTCGCTCACGTCATAGAAGCGGGAAATGAGCTTGACGAATGTCGATTTTCCCGCGCCGCTGCGGCCGACGAGGGCGACGATTTTTCCGGCCGGGATACGGAGGTCGATGTTCTTTAAAACACGGCGCGCGGGATCGTAACCGAAATGGACGCTAGAGAATTCGATCTCGCCCCGGACCCGCGCCACGTCTTTGGCGCCGGGGCGATTGACGATCTCGGGGGCTAAGTTGAAGAGCTCGAAGATACGTTCGATGGCCGACCGGGAATTCGCCAGTTGGATGTTTAGCTCGGACAGGCGGTTCAAAGGCTGGTAGAACATGCCCAGGTACGCATAGAACGCGACCAGTTCGCCGACCGACAGGTTTTTCTGGATGACCTGAATCGCCCCGAACCAGACCACGACGACCGGCGCGACCGAGGTCAGAAATCCGATGACGGACAGAGCCAGGGCGTTGTTCCGGATATTGGCGATGCGGTGTTGAAGGTAGACGAGGTTCTCGTTGAAGAACTGTTGCTCTTCGGCTTTTTCGCGGGTGTAGGACTGGATCATTGCGATCCCGCTGAGCTTCTCGTGGACCTGGCCGGAGATTTCCTCCATTTTCTGCTGAGCGAGCCGGGAGGTCGTCCGGATGCGCTTCTTGAAGAATTTGTTCGAAGCGACATACAAAGGAAAAACGACGATCGAGACGAGCGCCAGCCGCCAGTTCATCGCGAACAGGACGATGGTGATCAGGAGGAGGGCGCTGGCGTCCATGAGCGAGTTCGTGAAGGCGGCGCCGACGAAGTTCTGGGCGATCGAGATATCGCTCAAGAGGCGGGACGCGATCGCGCCGACCTGGCGTTTTTCATAGAATCCGAGCGACATCCGCTGGAGGTGGACGTAGAGCTCGTGACGGAGGTCGAAGACAAGCTTCTGACCTGCCTTGTCAGCGAGAAAAGAGCGGTAATAGGTGATGACGGTCCAAAAGATATAAATCAAACAGAGCGCGATGATTTTTCTATTGATGAAAGCGGCCACGGGAGGAGATGACGAGAGCAGATGATTGATGACGTCTTTAAAAATCCAGGGAAAAAGGACCGGGATGTTGTACTTTAAAAGCCCGCAGGCCGTGGCCCCAGCGATCCACCACCGGTAGGGTTTTGCGTAGGACAGGAATGTTTTCAGCGCGGGATCGATTTTCATGGCCGGCACATAATGAAATTTATTATCAGATTCGGGGACGACGGTCAAATAAGCCGGAATTCCGGGACATGAGCCGATTCTCTGGAATCGGTATCGTTTCCCAGGAATTCTTGATTGGCCGGAAGGCCGCGCGTTCAGGTTGAAAAATCCGGCCGAATCGTCTATAACTGAGCGCGCGCCGGAGTGGCGGAACTGGCAGACGCGCTGGACTCAAAATCCAGTGGACCGAAAGGCCCGTGTGGGTTCAATTCCCTCCTCCGGCAGGACTTTTCCCCTGAAAAACGTATAAATCTGAAAACACAATATAATCTGGATTCCGTTCCCTATCCCTAGCGCCCGAATAAAGCCGCGCCGCGAAGCGGCGTCGGCTTGAATGAGCTGTTAGGCATGATTGGATTTTCGCCACCTTCTGAGTC
>Ga0315289_10009688_pt1 | contig 13850 bp, 17 predicted proteins | sample YL17G11_40_MG_FD_203452 | JGI IMG/M metagenome (GOLD analysis project Ga0315289, IMG submission 203452) | Sediment microbial communities from Yellowstone Lake, YNP, Wyoming, USA - YL17G11_40 | ecosystem: Environmental > Aquatic > Freshwater > Lake > Sediment | place: USA: Wyoming | collected...
AAATTCTTATGGTACTAAATATATTATGTATACCATTATTGATTCATTTAATTTTAAGGAGGGGATAATGAAAAAGAAAACTAAAAAAAGAAAAACACCTGCTGAAATAAAAGTAGGAGATTTATTATTAAAAAACAGAAAATTATTTCTATATGATGAAGTAGAACCAGAAAATATGGAACGATTAGTCAAGGGATTGTTTGCTTTGGATTTATTGAATCACAAACCCATTTATCTATACCTTACTAGTCCTGGAGGAAGTGTTGAAGATGGATTTTCTTTAATTAATGTAATTAAACTTCTAAAAAGTCCAGTAATAACCATAGTAATAGGAGATGTATGTTCTATGGCAGGATTAATTTCTATTGTAGGAAAAACTAGATTAATGAGTAAAAATTCTTTTTGGATGGGGCACGATATGGCTGGAGGAATTTGGGGGGATTATTCTGGTAAAGTAGAATATAGAGCAGAGTTCATTAAGAAATGTTGGAAAATGATAGAAGACCATTTAAAAAAATATACTAAATTAACAGATAGGGATTTAGAAACCTTGCGTAATGGGGAACTATGGTTAAATCCAGAAGAATGTTTAGAAAAAGGAATAATAGATAAGATAATTTAAATGAACCTCAAAGATTATTTAAAAAAAGTATTAATTAAACCTCAACCCAATTTAGAACTTATTTGGGAAGAATTATTGAATTCAGGTTATTCTTATACCGAAATTTATGATACAGTAAATGAAGTGTTAGTTGAGAATCTTAAAAAAATAGTAGATGACTATAATAAGAAAAAAGATGAAAATCAATAAAAAATTATTTTGGATATTTGTACTTAGTTCTGCAGTTTATTTTACTCAAGGAATTGAGGGATTGCCTGGATTGGCTTTAACATTTTATTTAAAAGAGAAGCTTCATCTTACTCCTTCAACTATAATGTATTTGGGGTCAATTACAGGTCTTGCATGGTTGATAAAACCATTGTGGGGATACCTCTGCGATAATTATTTTACTAAAAAGAAATGGATTTTAATTTCTCTAATAGGAAGTCTAATAACATGTCTTTATTTAGGATTAAATCCTTTTCTTGCCTTACCTATTATTATCTTATTGGCTTCTTTAGGAAGTTGGACTACTGCAGTAAGAGATGTCGCAGTAGATGGTATCATGTGTGTGGAAGGTAAGGAAGCAAATGAATGTGGTAGAATTCAGAGTATTCAATGGACCAGTATTACTGTAGCAGGAATAATTGCAGGTCTTATTGGAGGATATGTAGCTGACCATTTTAATTATCAATTCGGATATTTATGTCTAATTCCTTTTTATCTAATTATTATGGGGATTGTTTTAAAATATAAGAGTAGTGCTATAAGGGAAACCCAATTAACCCAAAAGCCTCCTACTCTTATACAATCTATTTTATCTTATAGAGAATTATTTACTAATAAAAAATTCTTAGTAGGATGCTTGTTCTTATTCCTCTATAACTTTAATCCTAGTTTTGGTACTCCCTTATTCTTCATAGAAAGAGATTCTTTTCATTGGTCTGGAACCTTTATGGGTATCTTAGGAGCAATTACTTCAGGAGTGAGTATTGTTGGGTCAATTTTATACTGGAAATACGGTAAAAAAATAAATATTAAAAAATGTCTATTCTATTCAGTCTTTATTGGAGCCTTTACTACCTTATGTTATTTATACTTCACTCCAATTAGTGCCATAATTTATGGAATTGTATTTTCATTAATGGGAATGTTTATTTTTCTTAATGTCATGGCGTGGATGGCAGAAAGTACTTTAACGGGTCGAGAAGCAACCTCTTTTGCTCTCTTATGCAGTATAAATAATCTTGCTGGAACTGCAGGAACATTGTCGGGAGCTTTTCTTTTTCCTAAAATAGGATTGCAGCCATTAATTATTGTATCTGCATTTACATCATTTTTATGTTTGCCTTTAATAAATAAATTGGAGATAAAATGAGAAAAAGAATACCGTTTCCGAAATGTATAAACTGTGGAAAAAAGTTAAGTGATAGAAGAAGTAAACGATGCAAAAGTTGTAATGCAAAATATTTGTGTGAAATTGGAAAAATATGTTTAGGAATTAAAGGAAAAGCAAATGGTTCTTTTATAGATGGTAGGACTAATAAAAAATATTACTGTGAAATTTGTAAGAAAAAAATTCATAAAAATACAGTTCTTTATAGAAAAAATCATAGATGTCCTTCTTGTAGTAGAAAAGGAGATTTGAATCCAAATTTTATTCATGGGGAAAGTTGCACTCCATATCCTTTAGAATTTACTGAAGAACTTAAACAATTGATTCGCAAACGAGATAATTATGAGTGCCAAAATTGTGGTATGACTGAAGAGAAACATTTGATAGTAATAGGTAGAGTTTTAACTATTCACCATATTGATTATGATAAGAAGAATTGCAATGAAGAAAATTTAATAACTCTCTGCGATTCTTGTAATGTAAGAGCAAACTATAATAGAAATTATTGGATAGAATTATATACTAAAATACTAATCAAAAAAGGATATTAAATTGAAAACACTTTGTCTTATTATGATTGTTAAAAATGAATCAAAAACCTTACCCCGATGCTTAGAATCTGTAAAAAATATATTAGATTATTATGTTATTTGTGATACTGGTTCAACAGATGATACCAAAGAAATAATCCAGAAAATATTAAAAAATATTCCTGGAATAATTTATGATATTCCTTGGGTTAATTTTGGATATAATCGTACAAAAGCTTTAGAATTAGCAAAAGGCAAAACAGATTATGCTATTTTACTTGATGCTGATAGTACTTTAGTAATAAATCCTGATTTTAATAAAGAAAAATTAACTGCGGATGCATATTATCTTCGACATTTAGGAAGTTTAGATTATTCTCAAATATTATTAATTAATAATAGACTTCTTTTTAAATATTTTGGAACTACTCACGAATATATTGAATCTCATGAATGTAAAATTGAAGAAGAATTAAAAGAATTAAAAATAAAAGATTTTGAAGATGGAAGTAATAGAAAAAATAAATCTTTAAGAGATATAGAATTATTAAAACAAGGAATTATAGATGAACCTAATAGTTCTCGTTATCATTTTTATTTAGCACAAACTTATAAAGATATAGGAGAATACGAAAAAGCCATAGAATATTATTTAAAAAGAATAGAAATGAAAGGTTGGGATGAAGAAACCTATTATAGTATGTATTCTCTTGCTTATTGTGAAGAGCAATTAGGTAAGATAAAAGAAGCTAAATATCATTATTTATCTGCATGGGAATTCCGACCAACCAGAGCCGAATCTCTTTTTAGATTAGCACAACTTTGCAGATGCAGAAAAGAATACCAACAAGGATACATGTTTGCAAAAAAAGGATTAGAAATTACATATCCAAAAGACAAGTTATTTATTAATAAAAATATTTATGACTATGAATTGCTTTTTGAAAAAAGTATTTGCTCTTATTGGTTAGGAAAATATCCAGAAGCCTATAATGAATGTAAAAAAATAATGGAAATGTCAGGGATTCCTGAAAATATTGCAGACCAGAATAAGAAAAACATCCAATTTAGTGAACAAAAAATATTTGGTAAAATAGTTACAAATACTTATGATAAAAAATTCGTTTTAATGACAGAATCAGAAAAAGAACAACAAGCAATAGAAATAAAAGCATTAGAACAATTATTTAAAAAAGAATTTGATTTGCAATTATATCCTATTTATGGAACTCTATTAGGAATAGTCCGAGATAATGACTTCATTGGATATGATTATGATATTGATTTAGCTTATATAAGTAAATATCGTACTAAGGAAGAAATATTAGTAGAATTAAACCAAATATGTGAAAGATTAAAAACTCTTGAATTATTAGAAAAAAGATTCTCCTTTAATGGACAGTTACATGTTTTTTCTCCATCTAAAAAAGCAATGGTAGATATTTGGACCTCTTGGATAGAAAATGGAAATTATTATTTAACTTATACAATAGATGGAGAAATAAAAGAAGACCAAATTCTTCCTTTTAAATCTATAATATTTAAAAATCAGGAATTATTAATACCCAATCATCCAGAAAGTATTTTAGAATTTCTTTATCATAGTTGGAAAACACCTTTAAAAGATAATTTTGCAAAAGCTAAATGGGTGTTCAGATTATCTGAGGAATAATAATGGATATTTATTGGACTTCGGACTGGCATCTAAATCATTATAATATTATTCGATATACAGGGAGACCTTTTAAGACTCTTGAAGAAATGAATTCTATTATTATTTCCCGATTTAATGAAAGAGTTAAAGAAGATGATTTATGTTATTTTGTAGGAGATTTTTGTTTTAAATCAGGAACTGGAAGAGGAGAAGGGGAACCGAACAAAGCAGAAAATTTAAGAAAAGAATTAAACTGTAAGAATATTATTTGGATTTCGGGAAATCACGATAATAACAATACTTTAAAAACTCCAATCCAAAATATAACTATTAAATTTGGAGGTAAACGAATTTTTATGGTACATAATCCAGAATTTTGTAATATAAATTATGAATTTAATATAGTAGGACATGTACATGAAAAATGGCAATTTAAACGTTATCGTAAGGGATTTCAATTTACTGATTGTTGCAACGTATCTGTAGAACAATGGAATTATTATCCTATTCAATGGAATGAAATTTTTCGGGCATATTCTAATTGGTTAAAAATAGAAGGAACCAAATGAATAAAATATTTTATATTATAATCGGGTTTATTTTAGGAATTATAGTAACTCTTTATTTGTATATTCAAGAATATTTAGGAAAAGTTACATGGAAGAGTTTAAAAAAATTATGGAAACTATTAAATGAATAAAACTATAATAATAACAGGTACCACTAGAGGATTAGGATTAGCAATCTTAGATAAATTATCTAAAGATTCATATAATATTGCTACCATTAGTCGTACAAATAACGATTATGAAGCAGATACTTTATTGCAATTCTCTGGAGATATTACCGTTTATTTAAATAGACAAACTTTTATGCACAAAGTTATAAAAAAATTTGGACATATCGACATTCTAATTAATAATGCAGGGATTATTACCTTAAAACCTTTTTTAGATTATAATTTACATGATTTTGTAAGAACTTTTGAAACTAATGTAATGGGAGCCTATTTTCTTACTCAATTATGCATAGAACAAATGCTTAAACAAGAAACAGGTGGACATATTATCAATATAGGTTCAACTAGAGCCATTACAGGAGCACCTAATAAATCATTGTATTCTATGAGTAAGTTTGCCTTACGGTCTCTAACGCAATGCATCAATGAAGAATTTAAAGATAAAAATATTAGAAGTACCATAATTTGTCCTGGACAATTGGATAACATAAAAAATGATGTCGTAAATACTATATACTTTTTGATACAAAATGATATTAGAATAATTCCTGAAATCATAATAGGAGGGAGGTTATAAATGCTTAGATTTTATAATATAAAACCTCAAATTCTAATTAATTATATAGATAAACATATTAGAAAATATTGTCAAAAATGTAAACGATATAAAAAAAGTGCTTCGTGCCCTCCTTTTATAGATACTTTAGCAGGATATAAAGAATTATTTATGTTTTATACACAATCAATTTTAATTATTCAAAAATTTATAATAGATGACCCCAAAAATTGGAAACTATTGGGAATAATGTCAAGTGAATCATTAAGAAAAAATATTCAAAAATTAATTAAAAAATTAAAATTAACTAATTATTATTGTTTTGGTGGAGGCAGTTGTAAAAATTGTAAAATTTGTTACATTCCTTGTAAGTTTCCTAATAAAAAATTAATCCCCATAGAAGGAACTGGATTAAACATAACTAAATTAGTTAAAGATATAGCTAACATAGAATTAAAATTCCCTGTAGAAAAGTATGGATATTTTTATCGAGTAGGAATGGTACTTTATCATGAATAAAAAAATAGTTTATACTGCTGGTTCATTTGACCTTATGCATTTCGGGCATTTAAATATACTTAAACAAGCCAAAACATTGGGGAAGTACTTAATTGTCGGCGTTTCTACAAATACTCTTATCTCAACTTATAAGGGATTAAAACCCATAATTTGTTATAAAGACCGAATTGCCATCATTAAGGAATTAAAATGTGTGGATAAAGTAATTAAGCAAAATTCTTTCTTTAATGTTAATCAATTAAGAAAATACAACATTGATATTATAGTATTGGGAGATGACTGGAAAGGTAAGTCTTTTCCCGAATTAGATAAGTGTTTAAAAGAACTAAAAATAAAAATGGTTTATGTACCTTATACTAAAAGACTTTCTACATCAAAAATTAAGGAAACTATAATTCGTAATGCTGTAGAAATTATTAAATCACAGAGTAGGAGGAAATAATGAGAATCCTTATTGTAAGTAGCCATTATGATGATGAAACTTTGTCTGCAGGGGGCACTATCGCAAAATTTATTAAAGAAGGTCATGAAGTTTTTGTGAATATAGTTACTGCCTCAAACTATACTTCCTATAATGGAGAAATTTTAAGAGATAAGTATGAATCTGAAATAGAAGGTATAAATGGATTAAAAAAATTAGGAGTGAAGATATATAAGGTAAAAAACTTGGGGTATGAGACAAAAAAAGTCCCTTTTGATTCTACTTTGATAGAAATTATAAATAGGTCAATAGATAATATTAAACCTAATTTAATTATAACGCAACATTTATCTTCTAGCCATCAAGACCATGTTAATACTGCAAAAAGTGTTATGGCAGCAGCTCGTTATCAAAAAAATGTATGGATGTTTGAACCGACGTATCCAGATAAAATGCACAATGTTCCTTTTCACCCGATAATTTATGTAGATATATCTGATACATTTAATTTAAAATTAGAATCTTTAAAAGAACATGTTAGTCAATATAAAAAATATCCTTATTGGAATACTCTTATTGTTTCCTTAGCCCAATTAAGAGGAATAGAAAATAAATGTCTCTACGCAGAATGTTTTGAACCAATAAAAATGGAATATAAAATATGATTTGCACGATACATCAAATAGAACATTTAGTTTGGTTAGGTTTAGTAGATAAAATCTCTAAGGCAGATGTCTTTATTTTAGCAGATAATTTTCAATTTAAGAAAAATTATTATGAAAATAGAAATAAGATAAGAACAAAAGATGGTTGGCAATGGTTGACAGTTCCTGTAGAAAAAGATAATCATAAACCTATTAATGAAGTAAAAATTATTAACGATATCAAATGGCAACTGAAATATTTAAATACTATTAAACAAAACTATCAAAAATCAGAAAAATTTAATTTTTATTATTTGGATATTGAAAATATAATTTTAGGAAATTGGTCAAGTATAGGATACTTAAATGAAAGATTATTAAAATTATTTTTAAACTGGTTTAATATTAAAACCTCTATAATAAGAAGTAGTGAGTTAAATTTACAACATTTAAATGAAGGAACTATAACCTTATTAGAAATTTGTCAAAAAGTAGGTGCCGATACTTATTTATCTGGAAGTTCTGGGAAGGATTATTTGAATTTGGATTTATTTGAAAAAAACAATATAAAAATTGTATTTCATGAATTCATTCATCCTATTTATAAGCAACAATATTCTCCTTTTATTCCAGGAATGAGTGCAATTGATTATTTATTTAATGAGGGAAATAAATGATAGATTTAAATAAAATAAAAACTTTAATCGTTTCTCATCCAGATGATGAGACTATCTTTTTTTGGTTTGCTTTAAAATATGCTAAAAGAATCATTTGTTGTACTAATGATTTAAATATTAATTTTCCTAAATCTAAATTTTGGGAGAAAAGTTGGATTCATAGACAAACTGCTTTTGAAGAAATCGGTAAATTATTAGAAATAGAGGTAATTAATCTTGGTTATAATAGTGGATTTGTTTTATTACCTAAAGAAGAAAAAGATAAATTAACTAATAAAATTTATGATTTAATTAAAAATGAATCAATAATTTTTACTCATAATGCATGGGGGGAGTACGGTCATCCTGACCATATTTTTGCTCATGATATAGTCAAAAAAAGTGGAAAAGTATTATTAGTTTCTGATATTATGTTAGATAGCAATTTTACTAAATTTAAATCATTTCCTAAACCTGAAATAAAAGATTTTTTAGAAGTTACCAATAAGGACTTGGATTTTTATGAAAAATGTAAAATAATTTACACAAAATATAATGTATGGACTTGGAATCAAAATCCAATATTAAAGGCAAAATGTTATTTAGAAAATGGGGGAGGAAATAATGTCTAACATTCATAAAGTTTGGGGAGAACGTAGAAGAATTTTATTAACAGATACCTGTGAAATAGATTTGTTGTATACAAAAAAGAATAGTTTCTGCAGTACTCATAATCATGTATATAAAATAAATAAATTTATTGTAATAAAAGGAAGAGTAAGAATAGAAACTGATTATGGAAAAACTATTCTCAAAAAAAATGAAAATTTTACTGTCGAACCACCCTTAAAACATCGATTTGTTAATCTTACTGATTCTATTATCATTGAATTGGCTTACGTGAATGAAGGTAAAATTTCTCCTGGGGATATTATTCGTTATTCTCAAGGAGGGAAGATTATAAACGGTAAAGAAATAACTTTGGAAGAAATAAATAAAAAATGAAAAATTATAAAGATTTAATAACTGTCTATGTAATAGTTACTGAGAAAAAAGAAAATTATCAGAAGTGTCTTTCTGCTTTAGATAATCAAACTGTTTCTTTTACTTTAGATACTATTTTAGATTGCTCTCCAATGCCTGTAGCATTTAATCAAATGGCAACTCGTTGTAAAACTCCTTATTTTATTCAATGTGATGAAGACATGATTTTAAATCCAGATGCAATAGAGATATTGGCTTCAAACATTCCTTTTTTAAATAATTTATGCCAGATATGTTATCAATTGTATGACCATCATTTAGGGAAGAATATTTATGGAATAAAAATATATCAAACAAATATAATGAAAAAGTATTCTTTTAAAAATGTTCTTGCTTGTGAAAGAGATTTAATGAATCAATTAATAGAAAATAATTTCAATGTTTTAGATAAAGAAGAAGTATTGGGAATTCATTCTCCTTATTGGACAAAAGAAAACATTTTTCTCCATTATAAAAATTTTATGCAAAGAGAAAAAGCATTTAAAATTCATAAAAATATCTTGCCTCAATTATGTGATTTATTAAAAAGTAATCCATCGGAATTAAATCTTTTTGCTTTAATGGGAGCTTGTGCAGGATTATTTTCTTCTCAATCAAATAAACTAGAAGAAAGAAATAATAAAGATAAAGATACTGATTTAGAATTATTATCTAAATTATTATCTGATTATTATACCAAATCGATTTCTGATAATGGAAAAAATGAATTTATTAGTTATGATATAAAAAATCATCCCTATATGAAAGCCTTATCCGATATTATTCCTATAGAATGGGCTACTTCTTGGGAACAAATTGCAAACAGCCCAAAACCAGTTATTCTTTGGAATGGATACCGTTATTTAACTATGAAAGAAGCTGAATGGGAGAAAGATATAAAAATCTATACTAAACCTCAAGGTAGACCTATTTATGTTGTAGAAAGAGGAGCCTTACCAGATACTATTTTTATAGATAAACATGGTTTTTTAAATGATAGTTCTTCCTATAATCAAACCAAATGGGATAATACATTAACTGAAGAAGAAAATAAACTTATAGAACAATACATGTTTGATTTTAAAAATAATGATACTTCTTTAGAACCACAAGACCGAGATAGAGTAAATAAAAATTTATTTCTGGAAAAATTAGATATTATAAATTATAAAATAAAAGTATTTGTTCCTTTGCAGGTACGAGAAGATACTACCATTTTAAAGTGGTCGGATTGGGTAAAAGATGTAGACAATTTCATTGATATTATAGAAAAAATAGCAAGAAAAACTCCAGATATAGTATTCTTAGTAAAAAATCATCCAATAGAAAAAATAAAATACCAATCTAAATTACCAAATGTAAAAATAGTCGATAATTTCCATTATAAAGATTGTTTAGAGTATTCCGATATTGTATTAACTATTAACTCTGGAGTCGGATTACAGGCTATGATATTTGAAAAGCCAGTTATTATTGTTGGTGAAGCATTTTATTATTTCAAAGATATAAATTATAAGGTATTAAATAAAGAAGAATTAGTATATCGATTATATAATCATAAGTATCCTAATAAAGAAAAAGTAAAAAGATTTTTATATTATTTAAAATTTGTATTCTATTCTTCTGTTATTATAGAACAAATTAGATTAGGAGCAACTAAACCGAAAGAAATAATAGAAGTAAAGTTTGAACAACCTTATTCTGATAAACAAATAACAATCAAACCCAAAAATACTAAACCAGCAAAAATAGCAATTTTATTAACAACTTTTTTAAGAGATGAATTATTATACCAATCTATAGATAGTATTAAAAAGAATTATAGTGAAGATTATCTTTTGCTTATAGCTGACCAAGGACATAAAACAAATCAAAAAGAACTATATTATAATAATTTAAAAAAGGAAATAAATTGTGAAATTTATTGGCTTCCTTTCGACTGCGGAATTAGTTATGCAAGAAATTATTTAGTTCAACAAGCTAATCAACTTGAGATTCCTTATTGCTTATTGTTTTCAGATTCTTTATTATTTGCAGAAAATTATAATTGGAAACCTATCATAGATTTCTTGGAATCCAATCAAAAATTTGGTTTGGTTGGATTCTCAGCTAAAAATGAACCCGATACTTGGAGAGGAACTATAACTTTAGTTCCTAATCAATATTTTCTGGTCGATATTCCCGAAGAAAAACCCATAGTCTATAATGGTATTAATCTTTTACCTGTAGAGATGGTTAGTAATTTCTTTTTATCTAAAACAAAAGTCTTATTAGATAATCCTTGGGATGATGAATTAAAATTAATGGAATTTGAAGACTTCTTTTGGAGATTAAAAACTACAACTAATTATAAAGTATTTTATTCTGATTATTTGGAATCTTGTTATATTCCTAAGATGCATAACTATGGAGAATATAAACAATTTAGACGACGTTCATCAGGAATTTATGATAAATTAGTAGAAAAAAAATATCATATATTCCAATGGGTAAAAAAGACGGAAGCATTTGAGAAATACATAATACAAAAAGAATTAATACCTGCAAAAATAGAAATGAGCTCCATCCTAAATAAATCCTATGAAAAAAGAAAAGAGGAATCTAACGAAATAATTATACCTAAAAGAGATTTAAATCTTCTTGAAGTTATAGATGAATATGGAGAATCTTATTATTTTAATCATTTAGAAATGAAAAAATACAGTCAATTATTCAATATCGATTGTATAACAATTAAAGAATTAGATTCTGATTATTCTACTTTTGATTTTAAAAAATATAATTTGATTTATTTCCATTCCCCCGATATATATTTTCCTCTATCTATTCCAATTCCTCTTCTTAATGTTATTCATAAAAATAATATACCTATCATCGGAGGATATGGCAGAGAATCTCAAACTAGTTATCCTAGTAATTATACTAATTTAATTGTTTCACTTTCATTATTATATACTCCAACATTACAGAAATTATATCATAGTACTAAAACTATTTGGATGCCTAAAGGTGTAGATACTGAATATTTTCTTCCTAATAAATTTAATTATAACCGTTTTGCTGTTGGTTGGGCAGGAAGTATTAGTAGTGTTAAAAGAATTGATTTACTTGATAGATTAAATTATCCAATATTAAAACATTTGGCTCAACATACTAAAGAAACATTAGTAAAAGAAATTAATTTGGAACCTATGAAAAAATTTTATAAAGATATTGATGTACTTATTTTAGTTAGTAAAAGTGAAGCGACGCCTAGAGTGGTATTGGAAGCAATGGCTTGTGGGTTGCCTGTAGTATCTACAGATGTAGGTTCTGTAAGATTATTTCTTGAACCTCAATGGTTAATTCCTACTGAGAATGAAAATAAAATAATTTCTGATATAAATAAATGTTTAGAAATATTACAAAAAAATCCTCAATTAAGAAAACAAGTAGGTGAAAGAAATCGGATTTGGGTAGAAAACTATTTCAGTTGTACAATAATTCAACCTCTTTGGGATAAAATTTTAGAATGTACTTGTAAAAAAGACTATGATACTATTATAGAAATAATTAATAATTATCTAAGACAATTTAGAGATACTATAAACATTAGCCCTTATTTAATAAGGAGATAAAATGATATATATTTGCTATGTAACCAAAGACAAATACGCACAAATTTTTGAAACTTATCTTCTTCCTACTCTAAAAAAATGGAATTTAGCCTACGACATTGAATATATAGAAGATAGGGGGTCTTGGATAGATAATGTCTGCTATCGCCCTACATTCATTAAAAAAATGCTCCTAAAGCATCAGCAAGCAGTCGTTTCCTTAGATGGCGATGCTACTATAGAACAATACCCCGAATTACTTGATAAATTAGGGGATTATGATATTGCTTATCATGAATTAGACTGGAACAAATTTTGGCAAAATCAAACAGTACGTAATCCAAAAAAAGAACTTTTGGCAGGTACATTATACTTTAATTATAATGAAAAGGTATTAGAATTTGTAGATATTTGGATTGAAAGACAAAATTTATTAAAAGGCAGAGAACAAAGAAACATGCAGAATTTACTTGAAGAAGGATGGAAAGATAAATTAAAAATCTATTATCTTCCTGTTGAGTATGTAGCAATGATTAGGAGAGATGATAGAGTTCCTGATTTTGTTAAAAATCCAATAATAATCCATTATTTGGCTAGTCAAACTTTTCATGATTGGGGGAAGTAAATGAATGAAAATAAATTAAAAGATTTTGAACTTATTATAACTTCTACTCAAAAAATTTCTTTAAGAATTTTCTTAACTGCAGGTAGTTTATTAGGAATTATAAGAGATAAGAATTTTATTGAAGATTTTGATTTTGGAATCTTTGAAGAAGAATTTACGAATATCATGAAAGAAAAATTAATAGACCAATTGACTATTAAACAATTTCACTTTAAAAAAGAATTTGATTTAATATTGTCTCCTTGCAGTTATACCAACCTCGATTTTTATATATTTAAAAAAAGAGAAAAAGATTATTATCATATAGGAGAGAAAGGATATTTTTCTTTTTTAAAAGAAACTTTAGATACATTAGATGAAATAGAATTTATGGGATTAAAAGTATTAATACCTCATAATCCAGAATTATTTTTAGAACATATGTATGGAAAAGATTGGAAAGTATCAAATTCAAAATTTAAAAAACCAGAAGACTACTGTAATTGGAAGGAAAAATGTTTATAGGACAGTCTGTTTATGTTCGGCATGAAGGAACAGTACGAATAGGAAAAGTAGAAATCATTTGGGAAGAAGAATTAGAAATTAAACTAGATACTGGGGAATTAATTACCCGAAAATTCTGGGAAATTCGTAAAGTAGAAAAAGAAAATGATTAAACTATTAATTACTGGACATTTAGGAATGATTGGAAGTAGATTATATAACTATTTACAATCATTAGACTTATATGAAATAAAAGGTATCGATATTAAAGATAATTCTGGAGATATTAGAACATTGTGGAGCCCAGAAGAATTTGATATAATTATTCATTGCGCTGCATTAACTAGTGTAACCGAATCAATTAAAAATTCAAAAAAGTATCCTGAAACTAATGTCTTAGGTACTTT
>Ga0315289_10009690_pt1 | contig 13848 bp, 11 predicted proteins | sample YL17G11_40_MG_FD_203452 | JGI IMG/M metagenome (GOLD analysis project Ga0315289, IMG submission 203452) | Sediment microbial communities from Yellowstone Lake, YNP, Wyoming, USA - YL17G11_40 | ecosystem: Environmental > Aquatic > Freshwater > Lake > Sediment | place: USA: Wyoming | collected...
CAAGGACTTTGCCCTGGAGGATATAAGGTGAAGATATTCAAGGAATATAGGCAAGACCAGAATTTCCTCCTTCGTTGGATGAGTTTGTGCCCGAGGACCACGAAGTGCGGGTTAACAACTCCGAGGAATGTTGCCTAAGGGCTCGGCCCACATCAGCCGCTTTGATGCAGGGTGGGCGTGTGGTCAACCAGCCACCGAATTGGAGGTAAATTCATGATATGGAGATTGCAGTTTGGCAGTTAAAGCTCACACTCTCAACAATGAACAAACCCCGATGACGCAAGCTACTCGGTGTCAGCATGATGGGCGCTGGGGCAGATAGGTGCCCTGTCAGGGTTACTTCAAGAGCAGGCCAACTTGTTATATACTCCTCATACGGCCTCCAGGCCTCTTGTTTGGCCGCTTCTACCTCCTCCTCAAATGACGGTCGCACTCTTGAGAGATCGGGAGGCAAGACTCTAAGCAGTTCTTCGTATTGATCCCGACGCCTCTTGCTGCTTTCAATAGCCTTGGCTTCAACAGCAGAACGAAGCTCTGATTGTGACATATCTCTGAATTCCATGGTTAAGGCAAAAGCTGCTGTCGGAATCTCCACTTGGATACTACGTCCTCCAGGCGCTGCTTCGAGGTTGGCGATATTACCAAAGACTTGCCAGTCATTGGATTCCATCCGGAGCAGAGGAGATCCATTGCTTGCAGGAATATCCATATTCAATAGCATGTTGCCAGTACTGTCCCGTTTTACCCATATCACAGGCTTGCCAGCAACTTGGAGGATAACCTTTGGCCGGACACATGTGAGACCACCAAAGCGCAAAATAATATCCTGCCTAAGCCATTCCAGTCGACCGGCTACCTCACTACCTTTCAGAAACGGAGAGCGCTTCATTTGTCGTAATTGATCCCTAGTCCAAACACCGCCATCAGCCATTTTCGCATGAGCCAAGCACAAAGCGATTATGCCCTCTGGGTCATGCTCTTGCCCATTGCTGAAGTCGGCAAACGGGGGATCGAAGTGATGGTAACTAAGAAATGGACTGCCGCATCCTTGGACAGGACAACCCCAGTTCACCTCTTTTCTGAGCAATAACTTGACATGCTTAGGCACGTATCGGTTCACTGGATGGCTCCTGCTTCAGATGGACACCAGATGACGTTCCCTCCCCGCAGCTGGTATATATGCCTCCCTGCCACTAATCCTCTTCTTTCCAGAACATGTCTTTTTTGTCATAGCTAGCTGGCTTCCCTGTCTTGGGACACTGAAAAGTGTTGTTGGACAAGCTGCTTGAATCAAAGGATTCCTTGCTACCAAATGCTATCGGCGACCTGTGTTCCCCCCCACATATCTTGCACTTGAAGAAGACAGCCATATCGCCCTCCTATTGCAAAGTCCTTCGCAGTTGGTAGTATCGTAACACCATGGAAGATACGGGTCAATTCACTTATGAGTGAAATCATGTCCTCCTGTGTGGCGCTAATTCGGCGTAGCTCAACAAAAGTCAGGAATGTTGAGCCGCCCCTGGAACCTCTCCTCGTCCACATGGCCAGACCCTGCGACAACAGCACCTTGATTTTCTCACTTCTTGGTGCTACTATTGCGGCAGCGAAATACGCAAATGGCTGAAAGTGTAGGGAGTGTGAGTTATGCCGGTACTTGATGCCTATTTGAATGTCGTCGAGGCAGCAACTGTTCTAGGTGTCCACTTGGAGACAGTGAAGCGCCTGTGCCGGGAAGGACGAATCCCGGCGGAAAAGGTTCATAATACATGGCTGATCCACAAAGACAAACTGGAGCAGTTTGCGGCAACTTATGATGACCCAAGGCGAGGTAGGAGAGGAAAACGGAAAGGCCCCGCCAAAGACTGAGATAGGAGGTGACACGATGTCGTACTGGCTTGCCATCGGCCCCCCAGACAATTGGACTTTTTGCTTCAACAATGGCAACGTTTGGGGTTTTTCTGACCGTTATCAGAATGCCTGGGAGTCCGTTGCTATCGGAGATACTGTACTTTGCTACGCCACTCGGCCGGTCATGGGAATCATAGGCTACTGCACGGTTCGCTCCAAGCAAAGAGGCCCGCATCCATTCTTTCCTAGGGAGATCCAGCAAAACCAAGTCTTGTGGCCCCTGCGCCTAACCCTAGCCCCCGTCAGAATGGTCCCTGAAGAACGCTGGGTGGCCTCCCGGGTAGCGCTCGAACGCAAGGGCGTCACGCTACAGCGGGGATTGCAAAGGCTAGGTGAGGAAAGGGCAAAGAAGATCGCCGAGGAGATAGACAAGGCGTATGGCAAGTAGGCCGATTGAGCACATCGACCACGTTGTTCCTGCGAGGCTGCACTCGCCCATGTATCTGATGCACAAGTTCTGGGCGAGGAAACCCCACAACGTCGTAGGCGAGTATGTAGAGCACTACAGCAGAGAAGGGGAGGTCGTTTTCGACCCCTTCGCAGGTAGCGGGGTGACTGCTATTGAGGCTTTGAGGCGAGGGCGTAAGGCTATAGCTTACGACCTTGACCCTATGGCGACCTTCATTACCTGGTGTACTGCCACGCCTATTGAGTTGAACAGCCTGAAGTCCACGTTTTCCATCATCGAAGGGAAGACCAGGCGGGAACTCGATGAGCTTTACCTGACACGGTGCCCCGGTTGTGGGCGAAGTGCCAAGATAGAGGCTGTAATCTGGCACAAAGACGAGCCCAAAGAAATAAGGTATTTCTGCGCCCGTGAAAAGAGCAAAGGTAAGAGCTTATGGAAAGATGCTGAGCAGACCGATTTCAAGAGGCTTGAGGAGATCGAAAGAAGGAGTATTCCCTACTGGTATCCGAAGAATGAACTGGTCTGGAACACTAGGGTGAATGTGGCCAGGGGAACGAAGGTCTGCGACCTGTTCACAAGGAGAAACCTCTATGCCCTATCTGCTATATATGATGCGATCGAGTCTATTGAGGATGCCAAAGTCAAGCAATTCATGAGGTTCTGCTTTACGGCGAGTCTTGGGCAGGCGAGCAAGTTGGTGTTCGTAATCAGGAAGAGGGGGCGACAGGCAGGTCAGCCGAGGGAAACGAAGGAGGTCGGGAGTTGGGCTACAAGGGGGTACTGGGTCCCTCCTGAATACTTCGAGATAAATGCATGGGATTGCTTTGAAGAGCGTTTCAAGAAGCTGTTGCGCGGGAAGCAGGAAACAAACGCTATTCTGGGAGACGCGGTCAAAGAAGCTTCATGTTTTGAGGAACTTGCTGACGAGAAGAACTTCCTGGTGTTGAATCAGTCTGCTACTGATCTATCGAACATCCCGAGTAATTCAATCGACTATGTTTTCACTGACCCACCCTATGGAGATGCTGTCCCATACCTGGAACTGGATCTTATGTGGGCATCGTGGCTCAAGATGAGTGCCAACTTTGATGACGAGATCATCATCAGTGATAGCCCCGTTAGGAAGAAGGACTTTGAACAGTACTACAGGATGCTTATCCAAGCATTCAGAGAAGTTTATCGCGTACTCAAGCCATCGCATTGGCTTACAGTCACGTTTCACAGTACCGACGTCAAGATCTACAATTCAATCATAAGAGCGGTGGTGTTCGCTGGCTTCCAGCTAGAGAAGGTTCTCTACCAGCATCCGGCGAGGTCATCTCCCAAGGCATTACTTGCGCCTTATGGAAGCGCAGTAGGCGACTATTACCTTAGATTTAGAAAGCCCGTGCGTGCTCGCCGGGTGGTCGAGCAAGAAACCGACCTGGACCTGACTGGTTTTGAAAACATCGTTGTTGAATCGGTGAAGGGAATCATGGCCCAGAGGGGCCAACCGGTGACATATAGCGACATTCTTAAGGACATATACGCAGAACTTGATAAGCATGGCTATCTTCTCGCAGCTAAGCCTGAAAGGATCGAGGAGATACTCGCCAGACACAAGGGCAAAGAGTTCGAATTCTTGGAAGGTAGAGGCTGGTGGCTCAGGGACCCTTCCGAGTATTTTCTCCATGTCATTCCACTGAACGAGAGGATAGAGGAAGCCGTCGTTCAGTTGCTCCGCCAAAAGGATAAAGTATCTTTTGATCGCATCTTGCAGGAGTTATTCGTTACTTTCAAGAATGCTCTTACCCCAGAACCCCGCAGTGTAATGAGCATACTGCAGGAATATGCGCTGAAGACAAAGGACGGCAAGTGGAAGCTCAAGCCATCGGTGGAGACCAGAGAAAGTGAACACAGCAAGATGGTCTTCATGCTATGCCAATTGGGGGTGAAGCTGGGCTCTTTTGTGTTCTCGGGTCACCCTGCGACTGTCTTTGAAGGGAAAACGGTTGCAGACATGAGGGGCTATCGGGACATCGGCGTTGTGCAGGAGATTTCACCTGAGAATCTGCGAAAGATAAGAGAAATAGACGTTGTTTGGCACAAAGCGGGCAAGATTACACACATATTCGAGGTTGAGAATACCACAGGTATAACCGATGCCCTAGTTCGTGGCTCTAACGTGCCGTACGCCGCAAAGCGCTACATTGTGCTGCCTGAAGAGAGAGATGCCCTGCTTCAATCAAAAATCAAAGAGCCTATGCTTGCTGGTCAATTTGGAACAGGTGGCTGGGAAATAATGTATTACGGCACGCTGACGGAATTTGTAGAGGAACACAAGCGGAAACGCTTTCAACTGGCACATTTCGAAGCAATTGCAGGTGTGAAGTCCAAGCGACTAACTCTGACTGATACGGGGCAGCTAGCGCTAGTTCCTTCTGATGACTAGTAGGGAGCGTTTCGGGGCAGTGGCTTTCTCCTCTGATAAGAATCGAGTCAACGATTAACAATAGGGCGATTGTGCAACTCATTCAGCAAGAATTCCTCTCTCATCACGAAGCCACCCAATGGGATCAGGGCTCAACCACCAATTTGACAATTTAGGAAGCTACGTGCTAGGCTGCTCGTGGGATAGGTCGCATACTACCTCCACAAGTACTTTCTATACAGTCTTCCTGAACCGTTCCTTCTTGGAGGGACCACACCGCTAATCTTGTTCTGAAGAAGATTTCAAATGAGAAAAACCAGAAAAATGATGGTCGGTTTCATCATCCTTTTCCTATGCTTCTGTGTGCCTCTCTTATCAACATTGCTCGCTGCCCCCAGTTCTCAAGCTAACTCCCCGGATGAATTTCTGACCCCACTCTCGCCCATCGAGCGGCTGGAGAAGGGACATTCCAAGCTGGACTCACAGTTGAATCAGCTGGTCGCTGCTGAGATAAGGGGGAAGGCTGCCAGCTTTGCCCAACAGAGCGCCATCAACTTAATGAACCATAAGGTGAGGGTGATCATCGAGGCCGCGCCGGGATGGGGTCAAGTCGCAGCTAGAGTGGTGGAGAGCTTGGGAGTCACGGTGGAAACTGGCTACGCCGACTGGCTACAGGTTGTGGTCCCCATCTCTATGCTGACTGCGCTGGCTGATGACCCCAACGTCCGCTTGGTGCGGCTGCCCCGACAGTTTATGCCTGCGGTTATCAGCGAAGGGGTGGGCCTCATCAACGTGCCAGAATGGCACACTGCTGGCTTCACCGGGACTGGGGTGAAAGTGGGCATCCTCGACGAAGGGTTTTCTGGCTATTTGGGGCTCCTCGGCACCGAATTGCCGAGCACGGTCAATACCTATTGGGCTCCCAGTATCGGGGGGCCGGGGACTTAGGTTCATGGCACCGCCTGCGCTGGGATCATCTATGATATTGCCCCCGATGCCACATTCTATCTAGCGAACTTTGACACCGAAGTCGAGATGGGTAATGCCATTGATTGGCTAATAGCTCAAGGGGTCGATGTCGTTTCATATTCCATGGGCTGGGTTAACACCGGGCCAGGCGACGGCACCGGACCCATCTGCGAAATGGTTGACCAAGCAAGGGCTGCCGGCATCCTCTGGTCAAACTCCGCGGGTAACCAAGCGCAGAGGCACTGGCAGGGCGACTGGCAGGACACAGATGGGGACAATTGGAACGATTTTAACCTCGATCCATTTGATGAAACCAATGCCATCTGGGCCAGCAATGGTGATTTGATTGCTGTATTTCTAAAATGGGACGACCCCTGGGGTGCATCCAGCAATGACTACGACCTGTATCTATTTGACTCCACTCTGAACCCAGTAGCATACTCCATAAATAAGCAGAATGGTAACGATGACCCGGTTGAAAGTCTCGTTTATACGGCAACATATACCGGCTATTACCACATAGCGATAGACAAGTATTTAGCCGCTGAGGCGGTGAACTTTCACTTGTACACTTTCTACCAGAACCTACAGTATCAGGTTCCGTCGAGGAGCTTGCTGGAGCCGGCTGACTCTCCCAGCGCAGTGACGGTGGGCGCAATATATTGGAATAATCCTGACATCCTGGAGAGCTTTAGCTCCCAGGGTCCCACCGTGGATGGCAGGACAAAGCCCGACACGGTTGCCCCCGATGGCGTAAGCACGGCGACCTACGGTGCTGGAGCCTTCTATGGCACCTCAGCCTCGGCTCCCCATGCAGCAGGGGCAGCGGCGCTGGTGAAGGAGCGTTATCCTTCCTATACGCCCGCCCAGATCCAGGCGTTCTTGGAGGAGCGTGCTGTCGACCTTGGCGACGCAGGCAAGGACAATCTCTACGGAAGCGGCAGGCTTGTCCTTGGTGCTCCCAACCAGCCACCAACTGCTCCAGTGATAGATGTGACGCCGGACTCGCCTCTCACCACCGATGACCTCACATGCAGCATCACCACCCCGAGCACTGATCCCGATGGCGATACAGTGACCTACGCCTACGCCTGGTACAAGGACGCTGCTTTGCAGCCAGAGCTTACCACCAATACCGTGTCCTCCTCCAACACCGCAAAGGGCGAGGTGTGGAAGTGCGTGTTGACCCCCAACGATGGCTTTGTGGATGGTCTCACGGGTGAGGACCAGGTGGTCATAGGGAACAGCCCTCCCACGATGGACAGCGTGGAGATAGCCCTAGATCCGGCCTACACCAACACTGACCTGACGGCAGTGCCCTCAGGTTGGAGTGACCCCGATAATGACCCCGAGGGCTACCAGTGGCAGTGGCAAAAGTGGTCGGGGAGTACCTGGGAGGACATCCTCGGGGCAACCTCAGACACCCTGGATAGCTCAAACTTTGTTCGGGGAGATCAGATCAAGGTCATCTGCACCCCCTTTGATGGCGAGGCCGCCGGTACCCCAGTGGAGAATACCATCACTATCCAGAACTCCCTTCCAGTCCTCTCTGACGGAGCTGTTGATCCTGCCACAGGCGGTATGACCGATGTCTTCACCTACTCCGTGGTTTATACCGATGCCGACAACGACGCACCAGCCCCCATAACATTAACCATTGATGGCATACCGCACAGCATGAGCGTTCGGGCAGGGCAGGATGGAGACTTCGCCAACAGTGAGGTATATGAGTACACCATAGGAGGAGCTGACCTCGGCAAAGGGAGCCACACCTTCCAGTTTGCTGCTAGAGACGGCATAGATGATGCCATCGGTGATACCATTCTCCACTACGCGCCTGGAGTAGATAACACTCCGCCAACGCTCTCCGGGGGTACGGTAAGCCCTGCCGATGGCCATGTCACCACCACCTTCACCTACACAGTGACCTACACCGATGAGGACAATGATGGCCCAATGTCCATCACCGTAACTATCGATGGCACGCCGCACGGTATGAGCGTTCAGGCGGGGCAGGATGGAGACTTCGCCAATGGGGAGGTATATGAGCACAACGCCGCCGGCCTTGTAAAGGATATCGAACATACCTTCCAATTTACTGCCAGCGATGGAGTAGATGACGCCGTTGGGGATACTGGTGTCCACCGTGGACTCACCGTGATGAACAGTGCCCCAACAGTCGATAGCGTAGCCATTACGCCAGATCCAGCGCACACTGAAACCGACCTCACGGCGGTGCCCTCGGGCTGGAGCGATCCCGATGGCGATCCTGAGGGCTACCAGTGGCAGTGGCAAAAGTGGTCAGGGAGTACCTGGGAAGACATCCCAGGGGCAACCTCAAACACCCTGGCTAGCTCAATCTTTGTTCGCGGAGATCAGATCAAGGTCATCTGCACCCCTTTCGATGGCCTCGATGCTGGTAATCCTGTGGAGAATGACATCACCATCTCTAACTCCCCTCCCACTGCTGACGCTGGGCCAGATCAGAATAAGAATGTGAACACCTTGGTTGCCTTGGACGGTAGTGGCAGCTCAGACCCTGACGCTGATCCGCTTACCTATGCTTGGACGCAGACAGATGGGCCCACTGTTACCCTTTCCGACCCAACAGCGATTAACCCGACCTTCACCCCGACCGAAGTTGGCACCTATGGTTTCAGTCTGGTGGTAAATGATGGAGCCCTTAATAGTGCACCCGATATGGTGGTCATTACTGTTACTCGTCCCTCTGGGGGAGGTGGCGGCGGCAGCGGTGGTGGCGCTCCATCCACTCCCAAGATCAAAGTAGAGATTATAGACAAGATCGCCTCTGCATCCACGACCAAGGAAGGAATGCTCAAAACGGCCCTCGAGGTCACCTCTCTCAATGGAACGGTAACCTTGCGCTTGCCTCAGGGCACTCGCGCGCTGAACAGCAAAGGCGCCCCGCTTGATTCGATTACAGTGGTTCCGGTTTCAGCCTCCCCGGAGCCTCCGGCCAAGGCCCATATAATAGGGGTAGCGTGCTACTTTAAGCCGGAAGGAACTACCTTCGAGCCCCCAATAGAGTTGGTCGTAACCTATGACCCTGAGGCGCTACCTGAGGGGGTGAATGAAGAGGATCTGGTTATCGCCTGTTATGACACCGAATCTGGAGAATGGGAGCTACTGCCCAGCCTAGTTGACCCTGGCGCTCATACAGTGGGAACCTCGATAAGCCATTTCACCATTTTTGCCATTATTGGCAGAGAGGAAGCAGCATTTGACTTCGCTAATCTCTCGGTATCTCCAAGCCTGGTGGACCGTGGAGAAAGCGTCACCATCACTGTTGAGGTCACCAACAGTGGCGGCATGGGGGGCAGCCATACAGTCATGCTGCTAATAGATGGTGTCGAGGAGACAAGGCATGAGCTGACGCTAGGGCCAGGAGCCAGTGATACCGTTACCTTCGCTGTGACCAGAGAAGACGCAGGTACCCACAGTGTAGAGATCGATGGGCTGACGAGCGAGTTTACCGTGAAGGCGCACCCATTTCCCTGGGCGCTCGTTAGCGGCATCATAGGTGGTGTTCTGGGCCTCTTAGCAGTGGTGGCGATAACATTATACCTGGTCGTCTTCCACAGAAGGACAGCACCGGCCTGATGGGGATGTGATTCTAGGTCGCAATCGCGGGCGATGTAACAAAAGGTAACATGAAAGCATAGTGCGCCTCCGAGACTGAGACATAATAGGGTTGGAGGATTCCAAAGGAGGGCACTATGCATTACATCGGGGTCCAATTTGTTTTTCAGGTCACAATGCGTCAATTTGTGTGACTAGACTCTCTTGCTCGGTCGACTTCTCAGTGATCTCTTCTTTGACTGTTCGTAGGCATCGAATATCTCTTGTGCCAAGCCTTTGCTCGGCTTCCCACCGGCGATGCCCGAAGCATCAATGAACTTGCGGAGGCCGACGAGGCTTTGAGTGCGCGCCACCTCGACGTAGGAGAGGTGGACCAGACATGTGCCAGCCTGGACCGTCTTCCTAACGAACTGCATCGGAATGAAGAAGCTCCTCTCCATGTGAAGAAGGACATTCTCTGACTCGGAGAGTCTCGAGTTGAGATCCCCGATTGTGTTGAATCCTGCATGCCTGAGTATGGGCACCAGTGTCGCAATCCATTGTTCGTCAACGACGTATCGTGCGTCAGCCAATGTCGTTATCCTTGCATCAGTACGCGCTACGAGAGTGTTTAGCTGAATGTATGCGGAGAGCGAAGCTTTGTCTATTGGCACTCTTTCTGGCTCACGCATGATCCGACCAGGAAGAGCCGTGTCATATCCAGCCAAGGTCCTACGTATCTCTGAGAACTGATCGTCCGCCAATTCCAGAATTCCGGCGAGCTGAGAAAACTTTCGGCGTATGTCGCTAGGTACGGCCTCCCTAGCTTTGTAGCCCAGGTCATGCTCTATCTCCGCCCACGCGTGCTGAAGCATGGAACGTAGCTGTACTTCGGCGCTGCACTCACAGAAACGATTGTACTCACTGAGGCGCCGCCTGACTGAATCTAGCCTGACAGCGTAGTGCAATGAGAGATACCCGAATTGATTAGCTTCAAGGGCTCTACGCTTGTCCACGGAGTGCTGGGCATCTACCTCGAATTCCTGTGCAACCAGTTTGCCAACCGTATCGATGTCGTCTGCGAAAAGGGTAATGATTCGCACTCCAGATACATCAGTCACGTCCTCCAGCCTCTGATACTTGTCAGGTGCTCGGTTGAGTTTGGCCTCAAGGCTGGCTCTATCCTTGGTTCTACAGGTAACCGAATGTACGCTGAGTCCTCTCGCCTGGAGGATATCCCGTATCAGGTCCGCAAGCGTGTCAGTGAAGGCCTCAAGAAGTACGCGACGCGAATCGTACTGCGCCATGATTTCGGATATATTTGAATTCGTCATAAGCGCCCTCCGCTGCCCATCATCAGACTCAGCGGCGTCGAGTCTTCGGATAGCCTATTTTATTTACACTCATCGGATGCATGTCGGTCCCTTAGGCTTCCCACAAACTCCATCATCATCAAAGCCCAAAACGCTCAGGTAACTTGGTGGGCACCTTGGGTACGCGGACACTTTTTAGATAGCCGTCCACAAAGCCTTTATCCAGTACTCGTACATTGCTAGCCCTTGCCTGCTCCAGCATACTGTGAGCATTAGACAGGAAGAGTCTAGGATGGTTACCAAACCACTCAACCAAACTGCGCGCTGCATCTGTTTCGAATGGATCATAAGGACGATCCGCAACGCTTTCGCCCGTGCGTGCCTCTCTCAGGTACGCATCGAATATTTCAAGCGCTCCCTCGGTACTGAGCCTAGGCAACTCTATCGAGTTGTCAGCCTCAGGATTGATGGGATAGACTCCGGCTAGCCCCGCGGCGACCCAGGCAGACGATAGTTTCGAGGCGGCAGTGGCATGCGTCGTGAGAACCACCGTGAAAAATCTACTTATCGCCTGTTCGCTATCACTCCTAAACAGGATGATGCCAAGGTTCTTGGCGAAAGTCTCCAGGTGCTTTCTCCCAGGTAGGTCGGTGATCCTTTCTATATCATCGATGAAGAGGAATCCGCCCGCAAAGCCCGCAGCTTGTAGGGCTCGGACAGTATGAGTGAAGAAAAGGTTATTGGTCTTCGTCAATAGAAGGGTATCACGGGGTGGTCGTGGGATATCTAGGCTTCCGTCTTTACGCATAGACTTCAGATAATCTTCAACGGTTCCATCAGCTATTGCCCTTGCGAATTGCCTCTCCACACGTTTGGCGATTAGGCTCTCAAGTACCCAGTTCTTGACATCAGGAATGCCTAATTCCCGGGCCTTGTTCTCCAGGGAGGCCTTTACCTGGGAAAAGGCCTCGTCTCTTATACAAGAGGCAAGCGCACATTGCGAGATGTGTTCGAGCGGATAATCCTTGATCACCGTCGGGAAATCAACGTACAATGCACAGGCCTTTTCACTTGGGAGCATTTTGCTCCCCCATCCGTCGTTGATCCTATGTCTGAGGTAGACCAAGAAGGCGGTCTTTCCTTGCCCTCTCTCCTCAGGGTCCCCTTTTGCCCACAGGAAACCAAGGCGGTATCGGCTCTGAAAGGATTCAGGGCGCACAAACTTTGATTGAAAAGCGGCGAGCTCCCTTTCTCGAGCCTTAGTCGCGAAGATCTGGCCGTTTACCTTGGGATCAGCCGCAAATGGGTTCAGCATTGCCGGCGGTGGAGGAAATGGATTCTCATTAAGTCCGAAATCAGCGTAGTTCATGGCACCCTCCTAGTAGTTAATCCTCATAAGGTTGTACACGGCTGCCTTCTCTTCGTCCATGAGAATAGAGCTGCTCTTCGTCGTAATTCTCTCGAATGAGTAGTTGAGGGAGATCTTGCCCGGCTCCCTCCGAAACAACTCCATCATCAGGCCATTGAACTGTGGGTCTGAAATCCTGAGTTGGCGGCAGACATCTGCCCTGACGTCAGCGATGCGTGCTTGCCCAAAGTCAAGCCTTTTGTGCAAATAGGCGTCTTTCACCGCCATTGCGAAGGTATTCAAGCCCTGGTCATTCAGTGCAACGCGGTTTATTAGGACACGTGCTCCCGACGGCAGAAACACTTCAGCTCCGCCCGTGATATAAGAGGGCTGGCTCATTGGAGGCGAGACACAAGCCGTCAGGTAGATTAGCCTGCAGGGTACGACATCAACTGTCATCGAAGCAGTGTTGACCAATTCAAGAGAGTTGCACTGGCTCACGATTACATCCAAAGTACGCCTGTTACGTGTTAAACCTCCAAACACAGTGGACAAAACGTACTTGTCCACTGCTGTTTGTGCCGAATGAACCAGCTTCTCGGATACGGGCGCACTCGATGGTAGCAGTTCGTCGAGCCTGCCAGCCATGGTGGTCGAATCGTCTGCAACATGCGGTGCGACGCGCCGCACAATTTCAGCGCAAAGACTTGCCAATTCCCGGCCCTTGCCTATGTATGATCTGATTAGCGAACTGGACAAATTCGGAATCAATACTTCGCCCGAAGGCGATGCCAAGTAAATCCTCTGCAATAGATCAGAGAGTTGATGATATGCCATCAGCATGAGAACGATAAGCCTGCGCCGTAATGACTCTATCTTTCCGCCCCTGGCAAGCGCCAACGTTTCGTACCCCTCCCCGGTAAGTCGATAGTTCTTTCTCTCCAAGCTCAACAGCCCAAGCGCTCGTAGCTCCGTTATGATGTCTCTACAATAGCTGTCTCCAATGGGTCGAGGCCTCGGAAGGCCATACTTGAGAGCCCTGTTTGCCACCCATCCGTTTACGGCAGCTTTTGCCTCCTGAAGCAAAGCACTACTACTCTTGACATCTTGCGGAGAGTCAAACGTGGAAAGCGCTACAATCAAGTAGTTTATGTCATGTATCTGGCCAATAGATCTATCACTTGTCATTTCGACGCCCCTTGAAGACCACAACTCTCACAGTGCAGCATGAAGCTCCTTGTGTCGCGACAGCAGTTCCGGGGTCGGCTTCTCTAGAAAAGCCCTCTGTAGGATTGCATTGCCGTCCACGGATATTGAAATGGCTCGGGACAAAGGGAAAACGGTAGCTATGGTCAATTCTACAGCCTCCTGGTAGGCACTCTCAAGTTCGGGGTTATCCATGGTTTCTGCCAGTGCCTTGCCTATATAATACTCTAGAGCCGGCGCTGGCATCAAGCCCGGCCACTGGGCCTTGACTGCCGCGGAACAAATACCGTGTAGAGGTTGCTCAACAAAAGCATTTATTGTTAAGTAACAATGAGCCAATTTGTTGACTCCTTTTACCTTTACCTGGGTGGTCTGAATTGATATACTTCAGTCACGGGATGGTACTCTACATAGCAAGGTGACTATGTGGAGACATCCAACATGGCGGAGATCAAACAGCTTTCCCGTGAAGAGCATCCCAGAAATTCAGCAGGAGGAACCCAGGGGGTGGGCATATCTACGCAATTGCAGAAGACATCACGCAAGATTAGTACGCTGAACGCGAAGCCCCTTCATGGCGCTTTGAAACAGTGGTATGCGCAATCCAACGACAGGTTTGAGGTATCTGTTGACGGATTCGTCATTGACATTGTGCGTGGTGATCTCCTTGTGGAGATTCAAACACGAAACTTTGGAGCCGTAAGAC
>Ga0315289_10009691_pt1 | contig 13847 bp, 4 predicted proteins | sample YL17G11_40_MG_FD_203452 | JGI IMG/M metagenome (GOLD analysis project Ga0315289, IMG submission 203452) | Sediment microbial communities from Yellowstone Lake, YNP, Wyoming, USA - YL17G11_40 | ecosystem: Environmental > Aquatic > Freshwater > Lake > Sediment | place: USA: Wyoming | collected...
GCAACAAAACGTATCACTTGCTGGTGCAGGATCACGGTACCGGCTCTGGCTGGGAAACGCTGCCTACCCAAACCCATCACGACTTCTATGGAGCGGGCGGACACCTGCTCCAGAGCGACGACAACGGTTGGACGGTGCGAAGCAGCCATGGCTTCAATCCCGGCAATGTTCTGGGAACCTATGACCTCCGCGTCGTAATGACCCAGCGAACCGACGATAAGTGGGACATATCGCCGTACTTTCGACTGCCTGGGGGCAATTGGACGCTGTTCTACGATGGGGCGTGGACTACTGCCACGGCGTTCGATCTGACCAAGACACGCGTCGCGGTGGGGATAGACGCGGGCGGAGGTGGCACGCTGTGCTTCACCGCTCCCACGGCAAACGCGGTAGATCTTACCAATGCCTTCGTTGATGGCGATTGGGTGGGCCTCCCGAACGGCACCCAGGTGTTCTTCCCGGGTGACCCCAACCCGCACTACATCGGTCTCGACGCCTTCGCCACCATTCAGGACGGGATCAGCAAGGTCCAAGGTAGCACCGTGAACGTGGCCGCAGGCACGTACACGGAGGCCGGACAGATCGTCATCAGCAAGAAACTGTCGATAGTCGGCGCAGGAGCGTCCCAGACGATCATCAAGCCCGCACAGGACACAGGCGCCTCCGGGGACAGCAGGGGCTGGTTCCTCGTCAATTCTAGCGTCACCTTCAACCTGAGCGGCGTAACCCTCGATGGAACCGGGCGCAACATACACCAAGCAATTCGCCACAAGGGAGCGGGAACAATAAGCGACTGTGTGTTCTCGAATATCAAGTATCCTGGGTACAACGGCGTCGGGATAGCCGTGATGGGACCAACAGGAATGAACGTGGACGTAACGAACTGCACGTTCACGGAGATAGGCCGAATCGGCGTCATTTATTTTGGCCCTGGAGTCACCGGGACGTTCAGCGGCAATACGTACACTGGCAAAGGCTCCGGCGACTGGCTTGACTACGGTGTGGAAGTCGGCGCCGGGGCGCACGCCACGATCAGCAACAGTACAATCTCCGATTGTCTTGGTGTGGCGTCGAGCGACGGCTCAGTATCGGGCGGCATACTGGTGTCAACTTTGTACGGCGCCGGCACTCAGGCTTCCATCACCGGCAATACGTTTACCAGCAACTACTGGGGCATTGGCGTTGGGTACGGCCCCACTGATACCAGCGTCGTCGTTGCCCACTACAACAACATCAGCGGCAATACCCATCTCGGGCTTCGGAGCTCCAACCCGAATGTCGATGCCACCGACAACTGGTGGGGGAGCGCCAACGGCCCAACTCATGCGTCGAACAAGTTCAACGTTGGTTCGCAGGGGGATGCCGTAAGCGACAAGGTGAACTTCGTGCCCTGGCTTGACGCGCCGTCGCCCGGCGGCAACAGCTTCGCGCCGGTAACGACGACTAGCCCGCCGGGCAGCTACGCCTCCATTCAGGCAGGCGCAACTGCGTCTAATCCCGGCGGCACGGTGGACGCCAAGGCGGGCGCGTACGACGAGCAGGTGGTCATCGGCAAGAGCCTGACTCTCCAGGGCGCTGGGGACACCACGGTTATCAAGCCCTCTTCCGATGCTAAGCTTACGACCATACTCAGTGGACGTTGGTGGGGCGCGTCGAAACAGATTGCAGGAATCGTTGTCGCAAATGTCCCCGATGGTAGCAGCGTCACAGTGAAGAGCCTGAAGGTGGACGGAGCGAGCGTCACCGCCAAACCTGCAGGCGCGGACTATGTGGCTGGGATCTTCTACCGTGAGACCGGCGGCACCATAGACGCTGTGACCGTGACGAATATGACGGTCGGCGCCACTGGCACCAACGTTCGCGGCTACGGCATCTACCTATCCGCTGTAGCCAACACCGTCTCTGTCGAGGTCAAAGGTTCTACCCTCACAAACTACGACAGGAACGGCATCGATGCTTGGGGAAACAAGCTTAGTCTGAACATACACGGCAATACTCTGACTGGTAGAGGCCCTCGCCCCGAGGGCGACGAGGTGCAGAATGGCATGGTGATTGGGGACGGGGCTGCAGGGACGGTCGACCAGAACATGATAAGCAACCACACGTACTCGCCGGAGGCCTGGTGGTCCTACGGGATTATGTTCCTCGACAGCGGAGGCTCGAGCTCAGCCGCTGGCAACACCCTAACCAATAACCAGGGCGGGGTGTTCTTCGTAAATAGCAATGGGTCGGCCAGCGGTAACACCGTGTCTGGCGGGAAGCTGGGGCTGTATGCTCAAAGCGAGAAACCCGGGACATGGACGGCTTCCTTCACAGGCAACACGGTGGGCGGGTCAGACACCTCAGGGATCGGGGGCGCCACGTATGATGCGGGGGCGTCCCTCTCGCTGACCATAGCTGACAACTCGCTCACAGGTGGAACAGGGGACGGCGTGGCGATCGGTGATGCTCCGGAGTGGAGCCCGGCCGGAAGTGTGGCAGCCACAATCACCGGCAATGTCATCTCTGGCTGGCAGAACGGCGTCAATCTCAAGAGCTCAGTGGCCGGAAGTTCCACTATCTACAGCAACAGCATCGCTGGCAACGCCTCCCGCGGCGCTCTCAACCAGACTGCGGTTCTAGCCAACGCCTCCGGCAACTGGTGGGGCACCAAGACACCTGCCGGTGTAGCCGGCCAGGTGAGTGCCAATGTGGACTACACGCCCTGGCTGAACAGCGGCACGGACAAGTACCCCGGTACGCCTGGCTTCCAGGGCGACTTCTCCACCCTGAACGTGGATGACGACGGCCCCCAGAGCGGCGCCACCGGGCGCATCCAGGAGGGTGTCGACCTGGTGTCTGGCAGCACGGTGAAGGTGGTGGCGGGGACCTACACGGAGCAACTAGATATCGGCAAGCCGTTGACCCTGACTGGTGCGGGCCAAGCCAGCACAATCATCAAGTCGCCGGCCGTCCTCGCCACCAAGTTCGTCACTGGCGCCAACAACAACAAGCCCGTCGTGTACATTCATGACGCCACCGGCGTCACAGTCGAGCAACTCACGGTGGATGGCGACGGAAAAGGAAACGGGAACTACCGTATGGAAGGCATTGCGTTCTACAACGCAGGCGGTACGGTGGACCACGTCACCATCACGCGAGTGCGGGAGACGCCGCTGAGCGGCGCGCAGCACGGTGGTGCCTTGATTGCCTATAACACCGACGGTTTGCCCCGCACCCTCAACGTCAGCAGCAACATCATTAGCGAGTACCAGAAGAACGGCATGGCGCTCATGGGCGCGGGCCTGACCACCACCGTGACTGGGAACACCGTCACGGGCTCGGGGCCCACCGGCGTCATCGCCCAGAACGGCATCCAGGTGAGCGACGGGGCATCAGGAACCGTGGGCGGCAACACAGTGTCGAACAACTCCTACACCGGGCCCTGGGACGCCGCCTCCAATGTTCTCGTCTTCTCAGCGGACACCGATGTCACCGGGAACAGCCTCACCGATGGCCAGGTCGGGCTCTACTACGTGGAAGGTTCCGGAACAGTCGACGGTAACACCGTCTCTGCGACCACGGCGGGAGTGGGCCGTCCTGACTACTGGGGCATCGTCGTGTCCGACCCGCCAGCCGCAAGCCCCAGCCCGTACGAGGATGCTGCCGAGGGTGGGCCAGGGGGCCTGATGGCACCTATGACATCGGGCTCCGGCGTCATGACGGTCGTGGTGGAAGACAACACGATTACCGGCGACGGCAGCGCTGACTCGGTGGGGCTTGAGGTGGATTCGGGCTTCTACGGCTCAGAGGACATCGATCTGACTGCGTCGTACAACGAGATCAGCAACTGGGGCTACGGTGTCGTGACCTACGACTGCCCGGGTTGCTACGAGCCCAGTGCCTTCCTGTCGGTCGATGTTGGACCGATGAACAACATCTTGGACAACGACGTGGGTGTAGGCGTCTACAACGACTCCAGCGCCGTCGCGGTGAACTTCAACAACATCGTAGGCAACGCCAGCTTCGGGGTCGAAAGTGACGATGCCGCTAACATCCTTGACGCCACCAATAACTGGTGGGGCGCCTGCAACGGTCCTGGGCCCGTCGGACCCGGCACCGGCGACAAGGTCAGTACACTTGTGGACTACGACCCCTGGATCACAGGACCGTGCGACACCGACGGCGACCTGCTGACGGACGACGCAGAGCAGCTAGTCTGGTTCACTGACTGGCAGGATCCCGACACGGACGGCGACGGTTGTGCCGACGGCGAGGAGGCACTGTACTCCAGCCCGGCCCTGGGCGGCCAGCGCAACCCCTTAGATCCCTGGGACTTCTACGACGTGCCTGCCCCTACCATCGGTAACGGCGGCAGCATGGCTAACAGAGACAAAGCCGTCAGCATTGGCAACGATGTTCTGGGGGTACTGGAGTACGCTGGGACGTCGCGGGACGGTCCGGCGAATGCTGGCCCGGACGGCGTTCCGGGCAATGCCGATGACCGCGACTACGACGATGACAAGGACCACAACGACGTGAAGGACGGTATCGCCTACGACCGCTCCGTGGGTGTCCAATGGTCGGGACCACCGAACGGGGCGATAAGCCTCGGTGAGGATGTCCTGCTCGTCCTCGATCAGAGCGGCCACTCCTGCCAGGCGCCGCCTTAGGCGGCAAAGGGTCTACACCTCCCACTACCCAGGGGCGGCCTTCACGGCCGCCCCTGGTCTTTGCGCGCCATGCGGCCGCCGCCCGCCGGCAGGCTAGCCCTGGGGACAACTTGCGGGTGCGGCCGTGGGTGTGAGCAAAGACCTGGGCGTGAGGCGGGTGCTGAGCGGCACTTTTCGCCCCGGTCAATCGCAAGAAAGTCTGTTAGCCTTCTTGACAAGCCGCCGATGTAGGAGTAGTTTGCTGGCACACACACAAGGGGACCGCCGACAATGGTGGCACCGGCGGTCCCAAGAAGCCGAGCCCTGACGCAGCCAGGGTCAGCCTATCCAGCTTAGCATGGTAGGCCCGGACTGCGGAAGGGTTGGGGCCTATCTATTTGGTAGTTCCGCGGCAGTCTGCCCCTAATGACTGCGCCTCTGCTCCACCGGCTGGCGGGTGGAGCGATGCGGCGCGCGAGTCCCCCGCCTAGTCAGCGGCCAGCCAGTTCAAGCTAGCCAAGGCCCAGGTCCATGCAAGGGATCAGTGTGACAGAGACGGTGCCGGCACCGCGGCCGCTGACGCTCGACAGAGTAGCCGTCGCTATCAGAGGACTGTGTAAGCGCTTCGGGCGCATTGACGCTGTCAGAGACGTCTCACTAACCATTCCCTGTGGCATTACCTACGGTCTCCTCGGCCCCAATGCAAGCGGGAAGACCACTCTTCTTCGAGTGCTGGCAGGCGTACTGAAACCTGACTCCGGCGAGGTGCGGGCTCTGGGCCTCGCGCCCGGTGAGGAGATGAGACAACAGACTGGGTACATGCCCCAGGCCACCGGCATCTGGGACCAGATGACGGTGTGGGAGAACATGCGGTGCTTCGCCGGCATCCAGGGCGTTACTTCAAAGGCGCAGATGGAGGAGGCGCTGGAGCTCGTCGGGTTGAAGGACCAGATGCACCGGGTCGTCAGGGACCTGAGCATCGGGATGCAGCGCCGCGCCTCCCTGGCCTGCGCATTGGTGCACCGGGCGCCTCTCTTGCTGTTGGACGAGCCGACTATAGGCGTGGACCTCGCGGTCAGGGTGCATTTCTGGGAACACTTCCGGCGCCTTAACGAGGAGGGTGTCACGATAGTGCTGTCCACCCATGCCATGGACGAGGCGGAACGTTGTCACCGGCTCGGAATCATGCGCGAGGGACGGCTGCTGGCCGAAGGGACCCCGGATGAGCTGAGAGAGGGGTCGGGCACCTCTAGCCTGGAGGATGCCTTCCTGCACCTGGTGGAGGAGCGAATTGCACCTGCCTAGGATTCTCCGAGTCGCCCAGTGCCGTGCCACACTTATTTTTTACAGGGATGTCCGCGCCCTATGGGTGGTGCTGATGGTACCGGTGGCGACCGTTCTCCTCGTTGGATACGTGATGAGAAACACCACCGGTGGCCTGACGATGGCCCTCGTAGTGGAGGGCGACCACTGGGCTACCGTCGACACGGCCTCCTACATGGAGGAATCGTTGCACTCCGACGATATCGACACTGTGCGCGTCTCCGAGCGCGGTGCGGCCGAGAAGCTGGTCCGTAGTGGGGAGGCGGATGGCTTTGTGGTCATCGACGACGCTTTCGCCCGCGGTGTGCTGGGAGGTGAGCGCCAGACTGTATCCGTGGGACTCAAGGGGGACAGCCTCGGAACCGACAGCAGGCTCGAACGGGCGTTGGGGCATGCCCTCACGACTGCTCCTCTCGAGGTGTTCCGCAAGGCGACAGGGGCGGAGCCGCTGCCTACGGGCGGACCCTTCGAATTCGCTACGACTTACCAATACGGTGGTGAGGAGTACGACGACCTGGATCACGTCTTCCCCTCGCTCCTCGCCTTTGTCGCTTTTCTCTCCATCCTCACCATCGCCCTCGTCAGCGCCACCCGGTCCCGGTGGTTGCACACCCTCGAGCGTCTGATGGCGACGGCCCTGCGGCGCTCTGAGTTTGTCCTTGGGTCCATGCTGGGCGACGGCGCGCTAGCCGTCATACAGGTGGTAGCCGTCCTCCTGGTGGCCGTTTTCGTCTTGCGCGTTCACCATACGGGGAACCTGGGCCTGATATTCCTGCTTACACTGATCACCTCCGTGGGCGCCTTGAATCTGGGAATCTTCCTCTCCGCCTTCGCCCGAAGCGAATCCGAGGCGATGCAGATGTTACCGCTGGTCCTGGTACCCCAGTTTGTCCTTGGCGGCGTCCTGTTTCCGCTCGAGAGCCTGCCGCCGGCCCTCGGCGTGGTGGCCCGCTTTATGCCCATGACCTACAGCGTCAGGGCCCTGCGCGACGTCATGATCAAGGGTCAGGGCTTGTTTGATACCGGCGTGATTACTGACTTGGCGGTTATGGTGGCCTTCGCGACCTTCTTCGTTGTGCTAGGTGTGCGCACGCTGAGAAGGGAGGTCGCCTGAGGCCAGTCCATACGCACTTCTCGCCCCGCCCTGGTGAACAAGGAGGCAAGGAGCCGTTGTGAAGGACCCGAAGAGACCTGATTGGTTCCTGACAGGAGGTTTCTCATGATGCGGAGATTTGCAATTCTGTTCCTGGCTCTGGTGGCCGTGGCCCTGGTCGCACTCGCCCTGGTCTGGCCGCGGCCTGAGGCGACCGTCGCCACCGGGTCCAACAGCATCACCCGCCCCGGCACGGGGGGCGATGTGGGACAGCACACCCCGCTGAGCGAATACGCCAAGATGTACTGGACGGACTCCGGCGGGGCCAAGATCCAGCGGGCCAATCTGGACGGCACGGAGCCGGAGAACCTCGTCACGACTGGCCTCAACTTGCCGACGGGCATCGCCCTGGATGTCGAGGCTGGCAAGATGTACTGGACGGACTACGGCAACGACAAGATCCGGCGGGCCAACCTGGACGGCAGCGGTGTGCAGGACCTCGTCACCGCCGGCCTCACCAACACGTTGGCGATCGCCCTGGATGTCGGGGCTGGCAAGATGTACTGGACGGACTACACCGCGGTGCTAGGGACGGGCAAGATCCAGCGGACCAACATGGACGGCAGCGGCGATGTAGAGACCCTGGTCACCGGCCTCAAATATCTGGGCGGAATCGCCCTGGATGTCGGGGCCGGCAAGATGTACTGGACGGATTCCGGCACGGACAAGATCCAGCGGCGTAACATGGACGGCAGCGGCGTGGTGGAGGACGTGGTCACCACCGGCCTCAGCAGCCCGGACGGCATCGCCCTGGATGTCGGGGCCGGCATGATGTACTGGACGGACGCTGGCACGGACAAGATCCAGCGGGCCGACATGAACGGCAACCACGTGGTGGAGGACCTGGTCACCACCGGCCTGCAGCTCCCGAGGAGCATCGCTCTTGACGTGGAAGGCGGCAAGATGTACTGGGCGGATTCTGGGACGGGCAAGATCCAGCGGACCAACATGGACGGCAGCGGCGATGTAGAGACACTGCTCACTGGCCTCAGCGGCCCGTGGGGCATCGCCTTGGGCCCGGCGCCCCCCGCCACGCCGACCCCGACAGCGACGGCGACTCGCACTCCCACCCGCACGCGCACCCCCACGCGCACGCCGACGGCCACACGCACCATTACTCCCACGCGCACGCCTACGGGCACGGGCACGGCGACTGCCACGCCCACTGCCACGGCCACGTCGGGGCCCAACAACGCCATGGCGGTGGTCGGTCCGGCCGGGGCGCAGCCCATCGGCGCCCAGTTCAACGCGATCGTCTCCATAACGGCGGCGCCGCAACCCTACTGGGGGTACCAGGCCTTTATCGAGTATGACAGCTCCGTGATCAACTTCGTTCCCGTCGGCCCTCAAAACGTCACCTACGTCAACCAGCCCCAGCACCACATGACCGTGGAGGCGATCGCCATCGACGACCCCGCGGGCGAAACCCTCCGCCGCACCGAGACGGGCGCCGCCGATTTCGATGATGGCCCAACTTCCTTCACCGGGGAGGTAGTCCTCGTCCGCTACCAGTGCGTGGGGCCCGGCACGACCCCCCTCCACCTGGTGCCGCCCGACTACTACCCCAACAGCACCACCCAAACCAACGGAGGATTACCCATACCCACGGACCTGACGGACGGGCTGGTCAACTGCAGGAGCTTGGAGGTCAACTCCACGGGCGACGCCGGGGACCCGACACCGGACGGCGTTTGCGACGACGGGGAGGGCAACTGCACTCTGCGCGAAGCCATCGATGAGGCCAACGCTTCCGAGGGTACGGACACCATCACCTTCAACATCCCTGTCGGCGCTGACGGTGAAGGCGATCCCGGCTGCAATTCTGGGACGGGCGTCTGCACGATAGCTCCCGGCTCCGCCCTGCCCATCATTACCGACCCGGTCATCATCGACGGCTACACCCAGACGGGGGCCAGCCCCAACACGAATCCACCCTTCGCCGGGAGCAACGCCGTTCTGAAGATCGTGCTGGATGGAAGCAGCGTGATCCAAAACGGCCTGGTGATCGGGGCCAGCGGCAGCACGGTGCGAGGCCTGGTGATCAACCGCTTTGGAGTTGCGATCCGGTTACTCAACGGCGACAACGTGATAGAGGGCAACTACATCGGCACCGACGTAAGCGGCACCGTGGACCTAGGCAACTACACCGGCGTGGCCATTACGCACGACTCCTCCAGCAACGTCATCGGCGGGACCACCCCCGAGGCGCGGAACTTGATCTCTGGCAACGTGTGGGGCATCGCGTTTGCCGCGGCTCCGGGTCACCCGGCGACTGGGAACCGGGTGGAAGGTAACTTCATCGGCACCAAGGCTAACGGCACCGAGGCCCTCGGCAACGGGGTGGGCGTGTCAATCGGCCAGTCGTGGGACGATGATGTGCCTAACAACATCATCGGCGGTGCCGCGCCCGGGGCGGGCAACGTCATCTCGGGTAGCGACCAGTACGGGGTACACATAATGGGCGCCGGCGCCAGCGGGAGCCTGGTGAAGGGCAACCGGATCGGCACTGGCCTCGGCGGCAACCTGAGCCTCGGCAACGGCTGGGATGGGGTGCTCATAGCTGGCGCCTCCAACAACACTGTCGGCGGGGCGGGTCCCGGCGAGGGCAACACCATCGCCTACAACGGCCGTGACGGTGTGCGGGTGGACGGAGCCGGACCCTACACCGCCGTCGACAACCGCATCCTCGGCAACACCATCCACTCCAATGGCGGCAAGGGCATCGAGAACATCAATGGAGGAAACAACGAGCTGCCGCCGCCCATCATCGAGAGCGCCGGGTCTGCTTCCGGCCGCACCGTGCCGGCGTGCTCCGGCTGCCGGGTGGAGGTCTTCTCAGACGACGACGGCCAGGGCCGGATCTACCACGGCTTTGCTACCACAAACCCGGATGGGACCTGGACCTACCTGGGCCCGGTGATGGGCCCCAACGTCACCGCCACCCTCACCGATCCAGCGGGCAACACCTCGGAGTTCTCCGCGCCCTGGGCTCTGCCTCCGCCCCCGCCCCCAGGCCAGCAGGTCGGCTTCAGCATCTGGCGGGGCGGCGTCAGCTCCCGGCCCGTCGGGCCGCTCGACCCGGCAGACCTGCTGACCCGAGGCATGCCAGGACCGCCGATTGCGGTGGTGGCCTGCCCTGGGTTTGGGTTGCTCTGTAACGGCCTGGACGACATCGATGCCCTCTCGGACATGCACGAGTTCTTCAATCCTCCCCCCGACCCGGCCCATCCCACCGGCTTCCTGTTTATTTCCGTGAAAGCGGGCTCACAGGGCAAGCTGGGCAGCGGGGTGAGGCAGGAGGCTAGCTGCCCTACGCCGGAACCGGAGGCGGACGAGTACCGGACCGATGGCCTTGGGAACAACGTGCAGGTCATCGACGGCGACGGGGTACCCTGCGCTGGCAACCCGCCCTTGCCCCTGCCGTTTGGGGTCCAGGAAGTCGGGCCGGTGGCGCACGACGACGTGGACGCGCTGATGGACATGAGCGGGCCGCCGGCGCCTCTGTTCTCGCTGGACCCGGCGTCCCCCAGCCTCGTCGCCAACGGCTGGAGCGCTGCCGACATACTGCTGCCGGGTCTCCCCCGGCCTCTTATGTACGCCCAGGCCCTACAGCTAGGTCTGATTCCTCCCGACGACATCGATGCCTTGTGCGTGCGGGACGCCGGCTCGGCCATGTATGAGCCCGGCCTGGACTTGGTCTGGTTCTCCCTGGCGCCGGGTTCGCCCACGCTGGACCTGGGGCCTGACGGGGCGCCTGGCGGCCTCACCTGGAGCGCGGCGGACATCCTCAAGGCCCAACCCGCCGGCCCGCCGGTCCGGGTGCTGTCGGCCGACCAGATCGGCCTCCTGCCCAGCGATAACGTGGACGCCATGAAGTGCTACCACACGGACAACCCTCCGCCTCCGCCCGAGGAGCCTTGGAGCGAAACGGGCTACAATCCTCAGGCCGTGGTCGATCCGGAGTCCACAAACCTAGGTGAGCCGGCCACGGTAGACATCATGGTGGAGGTGCCACCCGGCAGCCTGGGGACGGAGAGGGTGTCGTTGCAGCTTCCGCTCACGCCGGGATCCTGGCCCGCTGCGTCTCTGCCTTACGGCACGCAGGTGGGCTGGACCACGGCCAACGCAGATGTGTGCGGGCAGCAGGTCACCGTCGCCGGTGTGAGCGGAGCCGGCTCGCCCATTCCGCTCAGGACCGTCGATCCCGGAACCGTGAACCCGGAGGTCCTCGCCAGGGCGGGCGTCACGCTTCCGGAGATCATCGTCGCGTTCCAGGTCGACGGGTCTGAGGTCGCCGTCTATGACTCCACCGGCACCCAGATCGACCTTCCCTTCGAGATCGGGGTGGGCAACGGCTTCGTGGTGCCCAGCCCGACCGGAGGGACCGAGCTGGTCCTCACCAGCGCCGGTTCAATCCCGTTGCCTCCTTGCATCGGCCCCAGGACGATCCACCTGGTCCTGTTTGGCACCGGCTCCGGCCCGGTCAGGTTGAACCCCGCCGACTGCGGCGATTACGACAGGCCCGGTGGTGGCGGCCCCGATGGAATCGACGACTGCGCGGGGTACTACCCTGTGGCGGGGAGAGGCATCTCCGAGGTTGATCCCTTCGCTGGCGGGCGCTACGCCGACGTCGGCCTATCCTGCTTCTACTTCGGCGGCACGGCGCCAGCCGGCTCGGATGACGACGGGGACTGCCTGGAGGACGTCGCCACGGCCCAGCCTGCGCGCCCCCCGAGCGAAAGCTCGGAAAACGACCTAGTCGCCGACAGAGACGGCGACGGCCTCCTGGACGGGCTGGAGGTGCTCTTCGGCAGCCACCCCGACGAGGCGGACTCGGACGGAGACGGCCTCAGTGACTACGACGAGTTCCTTCTCCGCACCACCCCTAACCCGGAGTGGGACAGCGACGAGGACGGCAAAGGTGACGCCGAGGATAACTGTCCGACGGAATACAACCCGTTGCAAGAGGACCTAGACGCCGACGGCCAGGGCGATGTCTGCGATCTGGACGACGACGGAGACTATCTCGAGGATGTCGATGAGCTCACGGACGGTGTCGTGCGGGATACCGGCTCTGGCGAGCAGACCTTCCGCTGTAAGCCCGGTGAGGGCCTGCTGCACCTCAACCCTCGGGTCGGGGACTCCGATGGTGACACCGTGCTCGACGGGGCCGAGTGCCTGCTGGGCTCAGACCCGACCAACGAGGTCGCAGTGTGCAACCAGCCCGGGCAGAACGAGGTCAGCGTCCCAGAGATATGTGGGGACGGCATAGACAACGACTGCGATGGCCTCACGGACGAGATGGCAACCGATCTCGGCCTGAAGTTCGTGGACGGGGCTTGTAGCGACCCGGATCACGACGGTCTCATGGATGGGGAGATCTCGTGGGAGAGTATGGCCCAGACCATGTGCGTGCAGATATCGGGAAGGGTGGATCCGGACGAGAAGGCTAACCTCCCTGACTGCGACGACCTTGACGCGAACGGGCAGCCAGTCTACGAGAACAACATCGACCATGAAGGGGACATCGGCCGCCGCGACGATGATAGCGACAACGACGGGGTGCGCGATGGCGTGGAGTTCAAGGAACTGGGGACCTCAGCAGTCAACCCTGACACCGACGGCGACGGCTGCACCGAGGGGGAGGAGATCGCTCTGGGCTGGAGCCCAACAGCGGGCTTCAGCCCCACGAACAAGTGGGACGTCTTCGACGTGCCGGTGCCGGCCAGCGCGGACCCCGCACCCAACGGGGGAAGAAACGGGTATGTGGACATCGCCGACGCGCTGGCTGTCCTCTTCTACGCCTTCACCGGCGCCAACGGCACATGCAGTGTTGATGGCCAAAACGGCAACGGCGTGGACTACGACTGCGACAAGAACCTGGACAACGCGCCTGACGGTCAGGACTACGACCGGTCGCCGGGCCTTGGCCCGGCGGGCGCCGGAGGAGACCCAGCGGGTGCGCCCAACGGCGTCGTCGACATTGCCGACGCGCTGGTGGCGCTCAGCCAGGCCTTCGTAGTGAGCTGCAGCGGGCCGCCGTAGGGCCCGGAGGCAAGCGTTGCTGCCATGTGGGGGCGGTCACTAGGACCGCCCCCACTGTATGCCCACGGGGCGACCTTGGCCGCGAGCGACGGGCGTCGGCCGCGCTGGGAGCGCGAGGTTGGCCTGCGCCGTGCGGGAGCAGCCTTTTGCATGGCGCCCCCAATCTGCCGGGGAGGATATACGGAAGAGCAGAAGCATAGGGGGACCGAATCGCCGCCCCCGAGGGGTGCCAAAATTCCATCCGTATCTGGAGCGCTGATACACTGAGCTGTCTGGGCCAGCTTCCGGGCGGCAGATCCTGGCTCAAGCCCGCTTTGAACCCTCGATGATCCCGTCGACCCCCTGCGTGCCAGGCAGATCTCCGCCTCGTTACGGCTAGGAGCCATGGTCACACTAACATAGCCTGTGGTAGCGTTTATGGAGGCGGATCACTGGTATCATTAGAGATCCCAGGAGCCGAGCTTCCATCCCACAGAACGTCTTGCGCCAGCGGGGTGGGGAAGCCTGGGCCCGGGACTCGTCCTTTTCGGCGGATGGCATCGTTGGTCACTCTTGGAGGTTCAGTGTGACCGGTAGCACCCACGCTTCGTCGTCCCCAGTCTTGACACCGCGTGAGGACGGCGACGGCTTATCTCACCGCGAGCTCATCATCGGGCTTGACGTCGGCTCCACAGCCGTCAAGTACGTGGTCGTCG